>JAESFV010000133.1_pt1 | contig 118193 bp, 116 predicted proteins | sample 9269471 | NCBI WGS metagenome assembly JAESFV01 (sample SAMN14502647, study PRJNA617108) | algae metagenome | isolation source: Symplocastrum torsivum CPER-KK1 and co-occurring heterotrophs from... | place: USA: Central Plains Experimental Range, Colorado | collected 2001-01-01
CCGTTTTTGCGGACGGCAAAGATAAAACCCTTTTCCGTTTCCCACAAGCTTTTTGGAATTTTTTTTTCCTCTAAACCGGTATCGCATTTCTTCTATGAACGTTGCCCTGATTGCGGGTGCAAAAGTAAAAACCTTTTTTGAAACTCGCAAATTTATTTTTGGAAATTTTCATCCCTTTTTTAAACCTGCTTCCTGCCAGTATTTACCTATGAACTTCGCATTTATTGCGGGTGCAAAAGTAGCACCTTTTTCCGCTTCCGCAAGCTTTATCGCAACTTTTTTTTGATATTTTCTTAACCCAAAAGCCAACTCCTTGCGAAACAATACTTTGAGTTGAAACTTTTTTTTTGACCGTCGCCACCAATCCTCAACAAAACCTTATTCAACCATTACTTTCACTCCTTAAGTTCAAAAAACATATTGTACCTATTATATATACGTATATATATTGTATGTATTTTGAGAAACTTCTATATTTGCGGACATAAATTTTATACGATGATAAAGATTACGTTACCCGATGGGTCAGTTAAGGAGTTTGCACAAGGTGTAACTCCGATGGATGTTGCGAAAAGCATTAGTGAAGGATTAGCCAGAAATGTTATTTCTGCTTCTTTTAACGGAACTACTGTTGAAACGACGACATCACTAACGACGGACGGGTCACTCATATTATATACATGGAATGACATAGAAGGCAAAAAAGCGTTCTGGCATTCTACATCCCACGTTATGGCTCAAGCCTTAGAGGAGTTATTCCCTGGAATCAAACTAACTTTAGGACCGGCTATTGATAACGGGTTTTATTATGATGTAGATTTTGGGGACCAAAAGATTACCGATGCAGATTTTAAAAGAATCGAGGATCGTGTTCTTGAAATTTCCCGCGAAAAGCATGAATTCAAAATGCGTTCTGTCTCAAAAGCAGAAGCATTGGCTATATATAAGGACAACGAATACAAGACTGAATTAATCCAGAATCTTGAAGACGGAACAATTACATTCTGCGACCATGCAACTTTCAGCGATTTATGCCGAGGTGGACATATTCCAAATACAGGAATCATCAAGGCCATGAAAATCATGAGCATTGCCGGTGCTTATTGGAGAGGAGACGAGAAAAATAAGCAATTGACCCGCGTTTATGGAATTTCATTCCCTAAACAGAAAGACCTGACTGATTATCTTGAATTGTTAGAAGAGGCCAAAAGACGTGACCATAGAAAACTAGGAAAAGAATTGGAATTGTTTGCTTTTTCACAAAAAGTAGGACAAGGTCTTCCATTGTGGCTACCAAAAGGCGCTGCTTTGAGAGACCGTTTGGAACAGTTCCTGAAAAAGGCACAAAAGAAAGCGGGTTACGAACAAGTAGTAACACCACATATCGGACAAAAAGAATTGTATGTAACTTCAGGCCACTATGAAAAGTATGGCGCTGATAGTTTCCAGCCCATCCACACCCCTGCTGAAGGAGAGGAATTTTTATTGAAACCGATGAATTGTCCTCACCACTGCGAAATCTTCAATGCAAGACCCTGGTCCTATAAGGACTTGCCGAAGCGTTATGCAGAATTTGGTACAGTATATAGATATGAGCAGTCAGGTGAGCTTCACGGATTGACTCGTGTTCGTGGATTTACTCAAGATGATGCGCATATTTTCTGTACTCCGGAGCAATTGGATGAAGAATTCAAAAAAGTAATCGACCTGGTACTTTATGTATTTGGTTCTTTAGGATTCGAAAACTTTACAGCTCAGATTTCCTTAAGAGACAAGGAGAACAGGTCTAAATATATAGGTACGGAAGAAAACTGGGAAAAGGCAGAAAACGCGATTATCAATGCGGCAAGAGACAAAGGGTTGAATACTGTTGTTGAATATGGCGAAGCGGCTTTCTACGGCCCTAAACTGGATTTCATGGTAAAAGATGCCTTGGGAAGACAGTGGCAGTTAGGAACCATCCAGGTAGACTATAATCTTCCGGAGCGTTTTGACCTGACTTACAAAGGTTCTGACAACGAATTGCACCGTCCTGTAATGATTCACAGAGCACCATTCGGATCGATGGAGCGATTCATTGCTATTTTGCTGGAACATACAGCTGGAAATTTCCCGATTTGGCTAATGCCGGAACAGGCTATTATCTTGTCTTTGAGCGAGAAATATGAAAATTATGCGAAAAAAGTTTTAGATTTGCTAGAAAATCACGAAATTCGCGCCCTAATTGATAATAGAAACGAAACAATAGGCAAAAAAATCAGGGAGGCTGAAGTACAGAAATACCCATTTATGCTGATTGTAGGCGAAGAAGAAGAGAAAAACGGAACCGTTTCTGTACGTCGTCACGGACAGGAAGGTAAAGGAAATATCAGCGTTACAATTGAAGAATTTGCCGCTATTGTCGATGAAGAAATAAAAAAGACATTAAAAACATTTGGAGTTTAACTTAAAATTTTAGAGCCATAGCAATAAGAAACAACAGAGGTCAACAACCTCGAGTAGAAAAGAAAGATGCACACAGAATCAACAACCTGATTCGTGTCCCGGAAGTACGCCTTGTAGGAGACAACGTAGAGCCGAAAGTTTATAAGACTTCTGAGGCACTAAGGATGGCAGAAGAGCAGGAACTTGACCTGGTTGAGATTTCTCCGAATGCAGAACCTCCGGTTTGTAAAATCATGGATTATAAGAAATTCCTTTACATGCAAAAAAAGCGCGAAAAGGAATTGAAAGCAAAATCTACTCAAATTACAGTAAAGGAAATTCGTTTCGGTCCGCAAACAGATGAGCACGATTACGAATTCAAAAGAAAGAATGCTGAGAAGTTCCTTAAAGAGGGTTCTAAGCTAAAAGCTTTTGTTTTCTTCAAGGGTCGTTCAATTATCTATAAAGACCAAGGACAAATTCTTTTATTGCGTTTGGCTCAGGATTTAGAGGAATTCGGAAAAGTAGAAGCTTTGCCAATTTTAGAAGGAAAGAGAATGATTATGTTCATTGCTCCTAAGAAAAAGAAATAAGTCAAAAAGTTAAAAGTCACAAAGAAATAAGTCATAAAGGAAAAAGTAGTAAAGTCGGATATTCAATATTAGCTTATCAACTTTAAGACTTTCAAACCTTAATACTTTTCAACTTTAGACTAAAGAATAAGTAAGTAAGACAATTCAAATACACTAGGAAAAGATGCCTAAAATGAAAACTAAATCTAGCGCCAAAAAACGTTTCAAAGTTACTGGTTCTGGAAAAATCAAAAGAAAGCACGCTTTCAAAAGTCACATTTTGACTAAGAAATCTAAAAAGCGTAAACTAGCGTTAACTCACTCTGCATTGGTTCACCAATCTGACGTGAAAAGCGTTAAAGAACAATTAAGAATTATCTAATACGTCGAAGGTTAGAAAGTCTTAAAGTCATTGACCTTAGATTTTACAACATTTGACTATAAATATTCTTTAGGTTAAAACAATTAAATAACCTTGGAGTACGGCTTATAAGATCCTTTGATTAAATTCAGGACGCCTGCTACAAAAAAACATTAAAATTATGCCAAGATCAGTAAATTCAGTTGCTAAAAGAGCAAGAAGAAAAAAGATAATGAAGCAAGCCAAAGGTTTCTTTGGCAGACGTAAAAACGTTTGGACAGTTGCGAAAAACGCGGTTGAGAAAGCAATGGCTTATGCTTACCGCGACAGAAAACAGAATAAGAGAAATTTCCGCGCTTTGTGGATTCAACGTATCAACGCTGGAGCCAGATTGGAAGGAATGTCTTATTCTCAATTCATGGGTAAAGTAAAAGCTAACGGAATCGAATTGAACAGAAAAGTTCTTGCAGATTTGGCTATGAACCACCCTGAAGCTTTCAAAGCTATACTTAACAAAGTAAAATAAACGTTTTATAAATCTATTTGTCTTACTTACTTATAAAGAAACCATCTCGAAAGAGGTGGTTTTTTTGTTATTGCTATATTTGCCTTATGAATCCTTTACTTCAACATATACGAAAGTTTATTGCTTTAGACAATTGGGAAGCAGAAACCGTACTATCGTATTTTGAAACTGAAAGTTTCAGGAAGAAGCAGATTATGTTGGAAGAAGGGCAAATCTGCAACAAACAATATTTCATCACAAAAGGATGCGTGCGCTTTTATATCAACAACCGTAAAGGTGTTGAACAGACCTTGCAATTTGGAATTGAAAATTGGTGGATTGCTGATTATTTGAGTTTCCAGGAACAAATCCCTTCTCATTTTTACATACAGGCCATAGAACCCATTGAGACACTTTCTATAGATCGCAAATCGTTTGAAGCCTTATTACTGGAATTGCCTAAACTCGAAAGATACTTCCGGTTAATCATTCAAAAATCATTTGGCGCTTCGCAAACCCGAATCAAATATCTCTTTACGATGTCTGCCGAAGAACGCTACCATCACATGAATTCAAGATTTCCTGAATTTATACAGCGCGTTCCACAATATATGCTTGCCTCCTATCTTGATTTTTCTCCTGAATTTCTGAGTAAAATCAGAGCCGGTAAAGTCTAATCTGTTTTCTTGAAGTACTTCAAGTTTTTTCCAATCTATCTTACGGAACTTTGTTGTGAACTTTAAAACACATCAAAATGGAAACCAGAGTAAATATTTTAAAAACGGCTCCTGAGGCCTATAAAGCAATGATGGGGTTAGAGAAATTCCTTGCTTCTACTTCATTAACCCCAATCCACAAAGAACTCATCAAAATCCGCGCTTCGCAAATTAACGGTTGTGCCTACTGTATTAATATGCATACGAGAGACGCCCGTAAAATGGGTGAAACCGAGCAAAGAATCTATCTGTTGAATGCCTGGAGAGAAACCCAACTCTATACAGAAGAAGAGCAGGCGATTTTAGCTATGACCGAAGAGATTACCCTAATCCAGAATCACTTGTCAAAAGCTACCTACGACAATGCCCGAAGATTATTTGACGAAGAATATATTGCTGCTATTATTATGATGATTACGACAATCAATGCGTGGAACCGCATCGCAATTTCTACAGAAATGGCATTAGACTAAATGAAAAAGCCCGGCAATTGCCGGGCTTTTTTATAGTTTCTATTGAAAAACTTCTTCTGTAGTTCCATCGTAACTGGCAAACACCATACTCGGATGTGAATCCTGATGGCAGATTGTTCCATCTTTATCAATGGCAATTGCACCGGCAAAACCATCAAAAGGTTTCAGTTCCTTAAATGTTTTTTCAAAGGCCTGTTTTAAAGAAAATCCATCGGTTACACGGGTTACGATTTTAGCTGCGACTGCTCCGCTTACAATATCTTCGCCAACACCGGTCAGGCTTACACCACAAAATTCATTGGCATAATTTCCTGCAACGGTAGCCGAATCCGATATCCTTCCCGGCATTTCAAAGCCTTTGCCTCCGGTTGATGTCGCAACAGCTATTTTTCCTTCACCGTCTAAAGCAACACAGCCAACAGTTCCGGTTCCGGTAGCTTTTACTTTTGCCTCATACTCTGTCCTTCTTTGAGGAATTTCTGTAGAAAACACTTCAAAACCGTGCTTTCGGGCAAAGTTTGTTGCGCCACTCCCACCCAAAACCTTATCGTCATAATCCTGCAAAATCCGGGCAACCTGAATTGGGTTTTTTACTTCCTCAATATTAATGACTCCGCTCATCTTGTGTGTTGAACCATCCATTAAAGAGGCGCTCATCCTGATTTTCCCATCACTTTGTATCTGGGAACCTATTCCGGCATTGAACAGTTCATCATCTTCCAGAAGAGAAACCGCATACACCACTGTTTCTAAAGCAGAATGCGTCTTTAGAAATTCATACGAATCTTTTACGATACGCAACAAAGCATTTTGCTTGGCTACTTTGGTTTCCTGGCTGGTGGATGACTCCGAAAAGAATCCTCCGTGGATTATAATTTTCATTCCTAAACGTATTGAGAGGATTGGATGTGCATTTTATTCGTTTTGAGGTCATAGGTATCATATTTGCTCATCACGTGTACAATCAGGTTGTTGATTGAGATTGGCTGTCCGAGTTCAACCTGCGTAAGATTGGTATCTTTTATTTGATGTCCGTCAACCAGAATAACCAATCCTGAACCTATCGCTTCCATTTTGTCATCTATAATCAGCAGTCCTGTATCTTCTCCCAATCCTACTCCCAGCACTTTAGGATTTCCTACAACTGCCTGAAACAGTCTTCCAATTCTTCCCCTTTGAACAAAATGCGTGTCAATAATAACATCGTCAATAAGTCCAAGTCCGCTCGTAATTTTTACTTCTCCTTTTAATAATGCTTCAGAACTGCTCCCCTGATAAATCATATTGTTAGAAGCTGCTGCGGCTCCTGCTGATGTTCCGGCATACACAAAATCTTCATTTTTGTATTTATCAAGAAGTATATCGTGGAATTCTGTTCCTCCTAAAATAGAGGTCAATCTTAACTGATCGCCTCCTGTAAACATGACAACATCTGCATCCCTGAGTCTTTTCAGTATTTCAGGATCTGTTGCCTGTTCTCTCTTTTCAATATGAAGAACGTCAACATTGGTTGCATTCAGATATTGCAATGCTTTTACATATTCAGGACCTACTTCTCTGGGTATTTTTGAAGCCGTAGTGATGACTTCTATTCTTGATTTTTCTTTGTGTTTTGATTCGGTCAAAAGCCTTTTTAAAATTCCTGTTTCAAAGAAATTCAGGTTATTGGCTACATTGGCATCAAAACTGGCTTCTGTAAAACTTCCTTTATCTACAGCACCTCCAATGATCATTAATTTTCCTTTTATATTCATTTCAAATGGTATGTGAATTCCGTAAAAATAACCAAAAACTTAAAAAACGCAATTAAACGCGTAATATTTATTTAAACTTTTGACAATTTAGTCCAAACAATAGTTTTATAGTAAAAATTTAAAAAAATTTTGATTGATATTTTAAAAAAATTATTTTAGTAGAAATTTATTTTAATTTTTTTAACGAAATCCGTATATAATAGCTACAATCCTGTAGCAAACGGCACACAATAATCTATAATTCCTTACATGCTAAACAATTACACTTTTAATTAACTTACTTAACCCATCCGTTTATGAAAATACTTAAAATACAAGCCTTACGCGGGCCGAATATTTGGAGCGTCCGCAGAAAAAAATTAATCCAGATGCGTTTGGATCTTGAAGAAATGGAACAATATCCAACGAATAAGATCGACGGATTTAAAGAGAGAATCGAAGCCATGTTTCCCACCATGTATGAACACCGATGTTCAGAAGGTGTACCCGGAGGTTTTTTCATGCGAATTGAAAGAGGGACATGGATGGGACATGTTATTGAACATATTGCTTTGGAAATCCAGACATTGGCCGGAATGGAAACCGGATTTGGAAGAACCCGCGAAACCAAAACTCCCGGTGTCTATAATGTGGTTTTCAGTTATACCGAAGAAAACGTGGGACTTTTTGCCGCTGAATCTGCCGTAGCAATTGCTGAATCACTGATAGCCGGCACAGATTATGACCTGGAAGCCGATATTCAAAAAATGCGTGAAATCAGAGAACGCGACCGTTTAGGACCAAGTACCGGAAGTATTGTCGAAGAGGCCGTTGCCAGAGATATTCCGTGGATTCGTCTGGGAACTAATTCTTTGGTGCAGTTGGGTTATGGTATTAATCAGATGCGTTTTCAGGCAACAATTACCTGCAAAACAAGTAGTATTGCCGTGGATATTGCCTGTAATAAGGAGGAAACCAAAAGGATGCTGGACAATGCCTCCATTCCTGTGGCCAAAGGTTCTATTTGTGTAGACGAAGAAGACTTGCAAAATACGATTGATAAAATAGGTTATCCTATTGTCATAAAACCTTTGGATGGCAATCATGGGAAAGGGGCTTCTATTAATGTGACGAATTATGAAGATGCAAAAGCCGGACTGGCCTATGCCCAAAAATACAGCCGCAGGGTTATTGTAGAAAAATTTATCACCGGATTTGATTTCAGGGTATTGGTGATTGACAATAAAGTAGTTGCAGCCGCACAAAGGGTTCCTGCCCACGTTAAAGGAAACGGCACCAATACTATTGAACAGTTGATTGAGATTGAAAACCAGGATCCCCGCAGAGGTTACGGACACGAAAACGTACTTACAGAAATTACGGTAGATCGCGATACGACCGATCTTTTGGAAAAGATGAATTATACTTTAGAAACTGTTCCCCGTAAAGGAGAAATTGTCTATCTGAAATCTACTGCCAACCTGAGCACCGGTGGAACTTCTGTTGATGTTACCGATATGATGCATCCCGAAAACATCTTCCTTTCAGAACGAATTTCGAGGGTTATTGGGTTGGATATTTGCGGTATTGATATTATGGCCGAAAATCTGACGCAACCTTTGAACGAAAACGGCGGTGTTATTTTAGAGGTTAACGCAGCTCCCGGTTTCAGGATGCACCTTGCTCCTTCTGAAGGATTGCCAAGAAATGTTGCTTCGCCTGTAATTGACATGCTCTATCCGCCAGGAAAGCCAAGCCGTATTCCTATTATTGCCGTTACCGGTACAAACGGGAAGACTACTACAACCCGACTCCTTGCCCATATCGTTAAGAATAACGGATTTAAAGTTGGATTCACTACTTCCGACGGTATCTACATCCAAAACCATATGCTGGAAAAAGGTGACACAACCGGGCCTATCAGTACCGAATACATTCTTAAAGACCCTACTGTAGAGTTTGCCGTATTAGAAACTGCCCGTGGCGGAATACTCCGTTCCGGCCTTGGTTTTAGCCGTTGTGACATTGGCATCATTACCAATATTTCTGCCGACCATTTAGGATTGAGTGATATCGATACGCTTTCGGATTTGGCACGTGTAAAGAAAGTTGTTGTCCGAAGCGTAAAAAAAGACGGCTGGGCTATCTTAAATGCCGATGATGAAGAGTGTGTAAAAATTGCCTCTGAACTGGAATGCAATGTGGCTTATTTCAGTATGGATGAAGAGAATCCACTGATTAAAAAGTTAGGAAAAGAAGGAAGAATTGTAGCTGTTTATGAAAACGGATATATTACGATAAAAAAAGGCGATTGGAAAATACGTGTTGAAAAAGCCGCGCATATTCCGCTTACGTTAGGCGGAAAGGCAAAATTCATGATTGCCAATGTACTTGCAGCTACCCTCGCATCTTATTTATGGGGCTTTAAGACAGAGGATATCAGCCTTTCACTTCAAACCTTTATTCCCAGCGTTGCCCAAACTCCGGGACGTATGAACATTTTTGAATTCAAAAAATTCAAAGTCATGATTGATTTCGCCCATAATCCTTCAGGATATATGGCTATTGAAGATTTACTGAACAACATCGAGGCTTCCCGAAAAATAGGAATTATTGCAGGTGTGGGCGACAGACGTGATGAAGACATCAAGGAATGTGGAATGATTGCAGGCAGAATGTTTGACCATATTATTATCCGACAGGAAAAACATCTCAGAGGAAGAACGGAAGAAGAAATCATCAATTTGATTTTGGAAGGAATCGAAGAATCCGGAAGAGATATCACTTACGAAATCATACCTAAAGAAACCGAAGCTATTAAACATGCCATCAATAGTGCCGATGAAGGAACTTTTATCACCGCATTAAGCGATGTCGTAACCAATGCCATCGAAATTGTCCAGCAATATCTCGATAAAGAAAATGAGGATGGACTAATTTAAATCATAAAAAGCTGTTTAGTGAAAATTCATTAAACAGCTTTATTTTTTATAATTATTTTAATTAATTAGTATATTTACATCCACATACCTAACTAATCCCTAAAATAATTATGAATAAAACTACATTACTGTTCTTTTTATTAAGTTTTTCTATCTATGCTCAAGATTCAGATTGGAGTTGGGCCAAGGGTTATGAAAATTTAAATGCCGGTACTATTACCGGTTCTTTTATGGACAATCAGAAAAACATCTACCAAATTGGATCCTTCAGTTCTACTTCAGTAACAATCGGAGAAACCGTGATTGCAAATTCCAGCGAGGCACCAGTCAATCCAAACGTGAAATATATGGATGCGTATATCTCTAAACACGATTCTGAAGGAAACCTTTTATTTGTAAAGCATTTTACCGGATCAAAATTTGAAAACCTGACTTCTATCGCTTACGACAACAATAACAGTTTTTATGTTACCGGACATTATAACGGTAACATAACGATTGGCAATAGTACTTACGAAGCCACAGACAATATGACCAAGAGTTTTCTCGCAAAATTAGACTTAAACGGCAATGTTATCTGGAGCAAGCCGCTTAATTTTAGTGGGAGTACACTCCTAAAATTCAAAGACAATAATCTATATATGGCAGGAATCCATTCCGGTGATACCTATTCGATTGACAATCTTACGACTCCAAGTGTTGGATATACGGCAGTAGTCAACAATATGGACAAAATATTTGTTGCCAAACTCGATTTATCCGGAAATGCAATTTGGTTAAAATCGTCTACTTATACAGGAACTGCTTCAATTAGCGACTTTCATAGATTAGGCACACAGATAAAAGGATTAGCAATAGACAATTTAGGTAATGTATATGTTGCAGGAGTTATTTTTTCACGCTCGTCAACTTTTGGTTCTATTACTATTACGAAAACAGTAACCAATAACAATTCAAATTTATTTATAACCAAATATGACAATGCGGGCAATGTAGCCTGGGCCAATACGGCACCAACAAATTCTTCAGCCAATAGTGTCGTTTCTGATCTTGCCACTGATAGCAATAATAACATCTATCTTCTGGGATATATCTATAGCTCTGCAACCAACTTTGGTGGAGTATCTCTTAATTTCCCTAGTAATTATGGGTCATTCCTAGTAAAATATGCTACAAACGGTAGTGTTCTTTGGGCAAAATCAGGAAAATTAGCTACAGACGCACAACCTAGTACAGGATTAGGATACAACTTTTTCGATCGTATGTATATTGACAGTACCAATAATGTGTATGTAACAGGAGTTTTTGCAAATTACATAAATTTTGGAAACAATATAACTTTTCAAACTAATAACTGGACGCCTAATCTTTTTTCTATAAAATATGATAGCAGCGGGAATGCCAGCGATTATTATAAAATAACAGAGGCGATTATCTCCAGATATCCTATAATTCTCGATATCACAGGGGATGTTTTTTATTATAGCGGACAAGTAAGCGATTCTAATTTTGTTTTGGGAAATACTACTATTAGTAATCCTACAACTAATCCATTTACATTTATAGCAAAAAGAGATAAAAGACTTAGTATTGAAGAACATTCTGGAAACAATTTTACTATCTATCCTAATCCATCCCAAGAGCAAATTTATGTTTCCGGATTAGATTCTGCAGAAAATAAGATATTCTCTGTATTCGATATGACAGGAAAAAAAATAAAATCTTTAGAATTTACAAATAATGATACGATTGCGATTGATGTCAAAGATTTAGCTTCAGGCACTTATGTTCTAAAGATAGAAAACGGTACTATCCAAAAAAACATCAAGTTTGTAAAAAACTAAAGCTACACTATTCGTAGAAACTAGAAAATCCCAAGTTTAGCTTGGGATTTTTTTTATTAGAATACAGACATTCCTGTTTTGGTTGTAAACAACTCTAAGGCGTTCATGCCTAATTCCGAATTTCCTTTTTCATTTAGTCGCGGACTCCAAGTCACTATTGTAAAGTGTTTTGGAAACAAAGCTGCGATTCCTCCACCTATTCCGCTTTTGCCAGGAAGCCCCACTTTATAGGTAAATTCTCCTGATTCATCATAAAAACCACAAGTTTGCATCAGGGCATTTAGTCGTTTGACATTACTTTTTGATAAAATCTGCTTTCCATCCATCGTTTTTCCTTCGTTGGCAAAAAAATAAAATGAATGTGCCAGTTCCTTACAGGTCATTTCTATGGAGCATTGGTGGAAATAAAAATCCAAAACTGTTTCAACATCGTTTTCAATATTGCCAAACGATTTCAAAAAGTTAGCCAAAGCAGCATTTCTGTAACCTGTCTCTTTTTCGGATTGTGCCACTTTTAAATTGAAGTCTATTTCCTGTGTACCCGAAATGGTCCTTATAAAAGCCAAAAAATCTTCTTTAGGGTGTTTTAAATGCGAAACCAGCATGTCTGCTATTACTAAAGCTCCTGCATTTATAAATGGATTTCGGGGAATTCCTTTTTCAAATTCCAATTGTACCAGAGAATTAAAAGCCGTGCCAGAAGGCTCAACTCCTACTCTTTTCCAAATTTCTTCACCCATAAAAGAAAAAGCCAGGGCTACGGTTAACGCTTTGGAAACACTCTGTATCGAAAATTTTTCATTGCTGTCGCCTATTCCGAAGTCTTGCCCCTTAATTGTTGTGAGATGAATTCCGAATTTATCGGGATTTACCTTTGATAATTGCGGAATTGTTTGAGCAACATTACCTATTTGAGGAAGCGATTTGGCTTCGATGTAAACCTCTTGCAGTATTTTTTGATAATTCATTCCGTTAAAAAGATTGGAAAGATTATGTTTTCAGTTTTTTCTTTCTTGCTGCCGGGAACAGTACATTATTAAGTATCAGCCTATATCCGGGAGAATTAGGATGCAGGTCTAAAACCGTTGGAGCGTCACCCACTCTATGCTGGTAGTCTTCCGGGTCATGTCCGCCAAAATAAGTAAACATTCCTTTCCCTTTTGTGCCATGAATATATCTTGCTTCGTTGTTTACCTTATTTTCACCCATAACCAGAACACTCGATTTGATTCGATTGCTATCAAAAGATGTGGTTTGTCCCATAAAACCCTTAACCAATTGCGTATGGTTCTGGCAGAGCATACTTGGAATTGGGTCCCATTTGGCAGAATATTCCATCAGTGTAAAATAATCCTTTTCAGGCAGTACGTTTCTTTTCATTGTCATGTCAATATCTGAAAATTCATAAATAATAGGATTTCTTTCCAGGATATAGTCCTTAAAGGCAAAGCTGTTTTCATATTTTATCTTTGCCTGATAATTTGCCTCACTTTCATCACCGTCAAACATAGGTTCGCAAATATCAACCCCATCGGCAGCCAGAGCAATATCAAAACTGTCTGTGGCAGAGCACATCGCAAACATAAATCCGCCTCCAATTACAAAATCGCGGATTTTTTTTGCAACAGCCAATTTTTCATCAGAAACCTTACTGTAGCCTAACTTTTTAGCCAATGCTTCCGCTTCTTTCTTTTGTTCAATATACCAGGGTGCATTTCTGTATGCCCCATAAAATTTGCCATACTGTCCCGTAAAATCTTCATGGTGCAGGTGAAGCCAGTCATACAGAAGCAGACCATCTGCCAAAACTTCTTCATCATAAACCGGCGTAAAAGGAATTTCTGCATAGGTGAGTACCAATGTCACGGCATCGTCCCAGGGCTGTTTCCCTTTTGGAGTATATACTGCAATTTTAGGCGCCTTTTCCAAAACTACCGTTTCCATATTTTGTGACGGACTACTGATTTCATCCAAAATCTGATTGGCCTGACTGTCAGAAAGCAGTTCAAAACTGACCCCGCGAATCTGGCATTCTTTTCTGATTTCGGGAGCATCCGGAAGTAAAAATGAACCTCCTCTGTAATTCAAAAGCCAACTTACCTTATATTGCTTATCTAATGACCAATATGTTATCCCATAAGCTTTCAGGTGATTTTTTTGCGTAGTTTCGTCCATAGGAAGCAAAATGAATGAGGCCCAGGAAGGAACTGAGAGCAGGAAAAAAAGAAATAAAAAGGCTGTTTTTTTAAGCATTCCGAAAAGATTTTACTCCAAAGATAACGGTTTAGGGAAGCAAATTATAAAAAAATCCGCCTCATTGGGCGGATTTAACTCTATTTTAGAATGGCACATCGCTGTCGTCGTCAACATTGTTCATGTTACTACCAAATGCTTCATTGGCAGATGGCAGATTTTTGGTCAGGAATGGCGCATCCTGCATATTCATTTTTGATGGGAGGTCATCGAAACCACCTCCAAATTCATCAAGATTGTCAAATTTACCCAAACTTCCAATAAATTTAAGCCTCACGTTTTCCAAGCTACCATTTCTGTGTTTTGCAATGATAAATTCTGCCTGTCCTTCTGTTGGAGAATGCTCATCGTCGTCCCATTCGTCAATTTTATAATATTCCGGACGATAGATGAACGAAACGATATCGGCATCCTGCTCGATAGCTCCCGATTCCCTAAGATCCGAAAGCAAAGGCCTTTTACTCGAACCACGGGTTTCAACGGCACGGGAAAGCTGCGAAAGTGCAATTACCGGAACGTTCAATTCTTTAGCTAAGGCTTTCAGGTTTCGTGAAATTGTAGAGATTTCCTGTTCACGGTTTCCTCCTCCTTTTCCACCACCACCGGCTGTCATCAACTGAAGGTAATCAATAATTATCAGTTTAATTCCATATTGCGAAGCCAGACGTCGCGCCTTGGCACGCAAGTCAAAGATGGATAGCGACGGTGTATCATCAATATACAAGGGTGCCTTTTCAAGGTTTTTCACCTTGATACTAAGCTGTTCCCATTCGTGTTTTTCTAATTTTCCGGTACGTAATTTTTCGGATGATAGTCCTGTTTCAGAAGAAATAAGACGGGTAATCAACTGTACGGATGACATCTCCAGAGAGAAAACCGCTACGGCATGGTTAAAATCTATGGCAATATTTCTCGCCATCGACAAAACGAAAGCCGTCTTACCCATACCCGGACGTGCCGCAATAATAATCAAGTCACTTGGCTGCCATCCTGAAGTTACTTTGTCTAACTTTTCAAAACCAGTAGCAACACCGCTCAGACCTTCCTTATTGGCAATCTCTTCAATTCTTTTCTTTGCCTGGATTACCAAACTCTGGGCTGTTTCAGAACTTCTTTTGATATTTCCCTGAGTAACTTCATATAGTTTTGATTCTGCCTTATCCAGCAAATCAAATACATCTGTAGTCTCATCATAGGATTCTTCAATAATTTCGGAAGAAATTTTTATCAGGCTTCGCTGGATAAACTTTTGGAGAATAATTCTGGAATGGAACTCGATATGTGCTGAAGATGATATTTTCTGCGTTAGTTGAATCAGATAGAAATCACCTCCTGAAAGATCCAGTTTTGCATTCTTTTTAAGCTGAGCCGAAACTGTTAATAAGTCAATGGGCTGTGAATCGTTGAAAAGCTGTACAATTGCTTCAAAAATATACTTGTGGGCTTCTTTATAGAAAGCATCGGGCTGGAGAATATCAATAACCTCATCCACCCCTTTTTTATCAATCATCATAGCCCCCAAAACGGCTTCTTCCAATTCGACAGCCTGTGGCGGGAGCTTACCTTTTTCAAGATTGATTATGGTAGTTTTATCTACTCTAACCGGGTTTATATTTCTGAGATTTTCCATAATGCGAATGTAGCCAAAATTAAAAGAAATAGGCTTTTGATTTGTTAGCTACTTTTGTTTATAAGTATTAAAATTGTGTTGATAACCAAAAAAAAATCCGAAACCACGGGGCATCGGATTTAGTTTCGATTTTAGTAAGGTTTACTCTTTAAATTCGCCCATTTTGCTGTATTTGTCCATTCTTTGGGCCACTAATTCAGCTGTTGATAAGTCTTTTAATTCGTTATATCCTTTCAATATGTATTTTTCAACAGATTTAAACGTTGTCTCCCTGTCATAGTGGGCTCCACCCAGCGGTTCCGGAATAATATCGTCAATCAGTTTTTGTTTTTTCATGTCAAATGAAGTCAGTTTTAAAGCTTCTGCTGCCTGCTCTTTAAATTCCCAGCTTCTCCATAAGATAGAAGAGCAGGATTCCGGAGAAATTACAGAATACCAGGTATTTTCCAACATATAAACTTTATCTCCAACACCAATTCCTAAAGCACCTCCTGACGCTCCTTCACCAACAATAACGGTGATAATTGGAACTTTAAGACGAATCATTTCAAGAATGTTTCTTGCAATTGCTTCTCCCTGTCCTCTTTCTTCCGCTTCTAATCCAGGGTATGCTCCGGGAGTGTCTACTAAAGTAATTACCGGAATACCGAATTTCTCTGCCATTTTCATTAAACGCAATGCTTTACGGTAGCCTTCCGGATTTGCCATACCAAAATTACGGTACTGGCGTGTTTTTGTATTGTATCCTTTTTGCTGTCCGACAATCATAAATGACTGCCCTCCAATTTTACCCAAACCTCCAATCATCGCTTTGTCATCCTTGAAACTTCTGTCTCCAAAAAGTTCCAGAAAAGTATCACCGCATAATGCATGCACGTGATCCATAGTATAAGGACGGTTAGGATGTCTTGACAACTGAACGCGTTGCCAGGCAGTTAGGTTTTTGTATATATTTTTTTTAGTTTCTTCAAGTTTCTTTTCAATCTGCTTGCAAGTATTCGATACGTCAACGTCTGATTCTTGGCCAATTACCTGGCATTTGTCTAGTTGGTCTTCAAGTTCTTTTATTGGGAGCTCAAAATCTAAATATTCCATAGGACTTGTGCATTTTTTGTTTAGTTCGAACTGCAAAGATAGGATTTTCATTTAAGAACAAAAGCTAATTTCTGAAAAGATTTAGCCTCTTTTTGTCTTAAAAAATCAAATCAGCAGTCCTTATGAATTGCTTTGTTTATCGGCCAAAAGCGATTTTTTAGCTGTATAATTTTTTAAAATTCCATTCAAAATAACTGTTGCCAGAATGATGACCGCACTAATATAAAAGGCAGGACTCATCTTTTCCTTATCACCTAAAATAATGTAAGCCAGCATAATACCATAAACAGGTTCCATATTAGTAGTAAGCATTACGGTATAGGGTGTAAGTTTTTTCATGACATTTACCGATGCTGTAAAGGCATAGGCCGTGCAAACGGAAGAAAGTACCAGCAGTAAAATCCAGTCATGTTGAGATACGGAAAAGAATTCAGCCGTAAATTGCCCATCATATAACAAATAGAGCGACACAAAAAAGACACCGGCAAAAAATTCATAAAGCGTAATTACGGAAGGGTCATACTTTTGTATCAGCTTGCCATTAAAAAGTGTAAAAGTAACACCCAGAAAAACGGAAATCAGCGCATAAACCATTCCCAAAACATAATGCGTTTCTACCTGCATAATCATTAACAGTCCGCCAATTATAATTAGTCCGAAGAACACTTCATACCACAACATTTTTCTATTAAAAAATATCGGTTCCATGATAGATGCAAAAAAAGCTCCGGTTGAAAAAACAGCCAGCGTAATCGAAACATTGGAAACGTTAATTGCCTTGAAGAAAAATATCCAATGCAGGGCTATAATCAGGCCTACACTAATAAGATGGAAAAATGATTTTCCCGGAATGCGCCATGGTTTTTTGGTTACCAAAACGTAGATAAGCATAAAAATTCCCGCCAGAAGCATTCTATACCATACTACAGGTGCTTCTTTTATGGTAATGAGTTCGCCAAGGATTGCTGTAAATCCCCAGATAAAAACAATCAGGTGGAGATTCAGGTAGCTTTTGAGATTGTTATCTTTTTGCATTTCGAAGCAGGTAAATCGCTAAAATTCCAAAGACAAAATTTGGAAGCCATACAGCTATAAATGGAGGTATGCTTGATTTTTCAGCCAGAGTTCCGAAAATCTTGTCAAAAAAGATAAATGTAAAAGCAAGACCAATACCAATAGCCAGATTCATCCCCATGCCTCCTCTTCTTTTCATAGAAGATACGGCAACAGCAATAATAGTCAGGATGAAAGCCGAAACGGGAAGGCTGTATTTTTTATACAATACGACAAGATAGGTGTTGATATTTGACGAACCCCGTTCTCTTTCTTTATCGATAAAGTCATTCAACTCTCCTAAAGTCAGTGTTTCTGCGATGTAAATTACCGGTGTCAAATCTTCAAGGTCGAATTTGAAAACAGTATCTTTTTTCACAGCTGTTTCCAACCTATCATCCAATTCGCCAACTTTTCTTTTTGTATAGTTATACATCGTGTATGTACTATCTTCCGGATTAAAACGGATACGAGATGCATTAATCGCAAAGTTGAGTTTATTGTCGTTAAACTTTTTAAGCGAAAAATCAAATGCCGTTTTTGAGTTGATATTGAAGTTACTCACGTAGATAAACTCTCCCGGACTGATTTCACGGTAAACGTTTGTGGTTTCCCTGGTTTTGTTATTACCCTTGAGATAAGTATATCTGAAATCGTTAAAACCCTGGCTTGCCTTCGGAACAATAAAAAACCCCATCAATAAGGCAAAAACTGATACAATCGTGGCTCCAATCAGGTAAGGACGTAAGAATCGCTGAAAGGATATTCCGGAACTTAAAATCGCAATAATTTCCGTATTGTTAGCCAGTTTGGAAGTAAACCAAATCACGGAAAGAAACAGGAAAATAGGAAAAAGAAGATTGGCAAAATAAACCGTAAAATCGACATAATATAGCGCCACTTTTCCGAAAGGCACCTTATTCTGGATAATTTTATTGACCTTTTCCGACACGTCAATTACAATCCCAATTGGGATAAACAGAAACAGCATCACAAAAAATGTGGCCAGATACCTTTTCAGGATATACTTGTCGATTATCTTCATTTTTCTACCAGATTCTAATCTTATTTTGGATTTCTTATAATCTTTGGTCCATTTGTTTCACCATCATTTCTTTCCATACACGGAAATCTCCCGCTAAGATATGTTTTCTTGCTTCACGAACCAACCACATATAGAATCCTAAGTTGTGAATTGTAGCGATTTGCTTTCCAAGATATTCATTTGCGGCAAAAAGATGGCGTAAATAGGCTTTTGTATATTCTGTATCGACAAAAGTGTGTCCCATTTCATCAAGGGGTGAAAAATCAGACTCCCACTTTTTATTTTTAATATTGATTGTACCATGGGCCGTGAAAAGCATTCCGTTTCGGGCATTTCTGGTTGGCATCACACAATCAAACATATCTATTCCAAGTGCAATGTTTTCCAGAATATTGATAGGAGTACCTACTCCCATAAGGTATCTGGGCTTGTCTTTTGGCAGGATTTCTGTGACAACTTCGGTCATTGCGTACATTTCTTCAGCAGGCTCACCAACTGAAAGTCCTCCAATAGCATTTCCTTCTGCTCCGGCATTTGCTATATATTCAGCTGACTGCTGTCTCAAATCTTTATAGGTACTTCCCTGAACAATTGGAAAAAAAGTCTGTTCATAGCCATATTTATATGGCACTTTGTCCAAATGGCTGATACATCTGTCAAGCCATCTGTGCGTCATGTGCATCGAACGCTGGGCGTAGCGGTAATCACAAGGATATGGAGTACATTCATCAAATGCCATAATAATGTCTGCCCCTATTGTTCGTTGAATTTCCATTACATTCTCAGGTGTAAAGACATGATAGGAACCATCAATATGTGATTTGAACTTCACGCCTTCCTCCTTGATTTTTCTGTTGGAAGAAAGAGAATACACCTGATAACCGCCTGAATCTGTCAGTATATTTCTGTCCCAATTCATGAATTTGTGCAGTCCGCCTGCTTTTTCAAGAATATTGGTCTGCGGTCTTAAGTACAGGTGATAGGTATTTCCTAAAATAATATCGGGGTTGATATCATTCTTCAATTCTCTCTGGTGCACGCCTTTTACGGAAGCCACAGTTCCTACAGGCATAAAAATAGGCGTTTCAATAACACCGTGATCCGTTGTTATTTTTCCAGCCCTTGCCTTTGAATTCGGATCATTTTGTAATAGTTCAAATTTCATTCTTTTCTCTTTATCCCAAACTTTGGGAGGCAAAGATAATTTATTTAAGATTTATCATTTTAGATTTATGATTTAATTTAACATCCTATCTGATAACCGTGCCGTATGTATGTTTTTGAAGCCTATAAAAATGTTACTATCAGTTTTTTAAGCTAGTGAAAACTCATTTGCTTTAAGAAAAAAATTTATTGTTATTTTTAGACCGAAATGTAATTACCCCCAAAGCATTTTTCTTGCCAAATCCTGATAGACATGAAAACACAATTGATGGCTGAATTGCTTGCTATATTTTTAATCTCCAGACCTTTTCTTACGGTCTTCCACGAACTTGGCCATGCAATTCCTGTTATCTTAATGACCGGCGAACGCGCTACTATCTTTCTTGGCTCCTATGGCGACACCGATAAAAGTTTTCGGTTAGCGATTGGCAAGCTCGAAATCTGGATAAAGTACAATCTTTTCAAATGGAGAGGAGGTCTGTGCGTTCCTCATGCCAGTAATATTTCTATCAACAAAAAAATTATTTATACGCTTACCGGTCCATTGGCTTCTCTTTTCATTGCATTAATTTCCTGCTACATTGCTTTTACTTTCAGGCTAAAAGACTTCCTATCGTTTCTTTTTCTGATTTTCTTACTGCTTTCTATTTTTGATTTCTTAAAGAACATTATCCCAAGCAACCAGTCCATTACGCTCCATGATGGCAAGATTGGACATAATGACGGCACTTCCCTGGTGAGGCTCTTTCGCCATAAAAAGTATCCCAAACAATATTTTGATGCTATTGATTTATACAATAACAAGCAATATACTGAAGCCGCTACTGTTTTTGACACCATACTTTCCAATGGACTAAAAGACCAGGACACCTATCGCTGGGCTATTTACTGCCATCTTCTAATTAAAAACTACCGCAAGGCCAAAAGTTATTTTGATGAGTTCCGAAAACGGTTCCAAATGAATTCAGAAGACTATTCCAATCTGGGGCTTATCTACACCCATTATGAAAACCATGAAAAGGCAATGAAACTTTATGGCATATCCCTGAAGCTGAACCCCATGAACAGCTACTCGCTAAACAACAAGGGCTATACGCTTAACATTCTTGAAAAATATGAAGAGGCAATTACTTTTTTTGATAAAGCATTGGAAATTGACAAATCTTTTGCCTACTCCTACAACAACAGGGGTTTTTCAAAAATAAAGCTTGGTCGTATGGAAGAAGGACTTCATGACCTCAATCAATCGTATGAGTTGGATCCATACAATCCTTATTATTTTAGAAATCTCGGAATTTATTATCAGGAGAGAGGCGACTATCAAAAAGCACTGGAATTATTCCTGGAAAGCAAATCTTTAGACAATTATACTTACAACATTGATGCATTGATTATAGAAACCCGGAAATATGTGAACCAAAAAGCCTACTGACAGAATTTATGCCTTGTTCTTTATGAAATTCTAAAAATTCAGATGTCAAAAAATCCAAATATCTGATTATCTTTGCGCCAGTTTAAATTTATCCTATAAGAATGAAACCTAACACACAACAATTAAACAACTTAACTATTCAAGTACGCAGAGATATTCTCAGAATGGTTCATGCTGTAAACTCAGGACACCCGGGCGGTTCGCTAGGCTGTGCAGAATTTCTTGTCGCACTTTATCAAAATTTAATGGATCGCAAGCCAGGTTTCGATATGGATGGAAAGAATGAAGATATCTTCTTTTTGTCGAACGGACATATTTCTCCTGTTTTCTATAGCGTATTGGCCAGAAGCGGTTATTTTCCGGTATCTGAACTGGCTACATTCCGCCACATCAATTCCAGATTACAAGGCCATCCAACAACGCACGAAGGTCTTCCGGGAATCCGAATGGCTTCGGGTTCTTTAGGACAAGGAATGTCTGTTGCTATTGGTGCTGCATTGACAAAAAAACTGAATAAGGATTCTCATCTGGTTTATAGCCTTCATGGTGACGGTGAATTGCAGGAAGGGCAAAATTGGGAGGCAATGATGTATGCTTCTGCTTACAAAGTCGATAATTATATCGCTACAATCGATTTAAACGGAAAACAAATTGACGGTCCTACTGACGAAGTTTTAAACATGGGAAGCATCAGAGCTAAATTTGAGGCTTTTGGCTGGGATGTTTTAGATATCGAAAAAGGAAATGACATTGAAGCCATTATTGCCGGTATGACCGATGCCAAATCAAGAACAGGAAAAGGAAAACCTGTTTGCGTATTGCTGCATACTGAAATGGGGAATGGTGTAGATTATATGATGTATAGCCACGCCTGGCATGGAAAAGCTCCAAATGATGAGCAGTTGGCAAATGCTTTGGCTCAAAACTATTGTGAAGGCGAAAGCGATTATTAAAAGGCAGTAGGTTTTAAGCAGTAAAGCTTCAAGTTATTGCCAACAGCCTATTCGTATATCAAAAAGACAAAAATGAAAAAATATATCAATACAGGAAATAAAGACACCCGCTCCGGTTTTGGTGCGGGACTGACCGAACTAGGTCAAAAAAACGAAAATGTTGTTGCACTTTGCGCTGACTTGATTGGTTCATTAAAAATGGATGATTTCAAAAAGAACCACCCGGAACGTTTCTTTCAGGTTGGAATAGCGGAAGCAAACATGATTGGAATTGCTGCAGGTATGACTATTGGCGGAAAGATTCCCTTTACAGGAACATTTGCCAACTTTTCTACAGGAAGAGTATACGACCAGATCCGCCAATCTGTTGCTTATTCTGATAAAAATGTAAAAATATGTGCTTCACACGCGGGACTTACCCTGGGAGAAGACGGTGCTACCCACCAAATCCTTGAAGACATAGGATTGATGAAAATGCTACCAGGCATGACCGTAATCAATACTTGCGATTACAACCAGACCAAGGCAGCTACAATTGCTATTGCAGAACACCACGGACCTGTTTATCTTCGTTTTGGACGTCCATCGGTTCCAAATTTCACTCCGGAAAACGGAACGTTTGAAATAGGAAAAGCGGTATTGCTTAATGAAGGAACAGATGTAACTATTGTGGCTACAGGACATTTAGTATGGGAAGCATTGGTAGCTGCCGAAGCATTAGAAGCTAAAGGCATATCTGCTGAAGTAATCAACATCCACACGATTAAGCCTCTTGACGAAGAAGCTATCTTGAAATCACTTGCAAAAACAAAATGTGTTGTTACTGCTGAAGAACATAACATTCTTGGTGGTTTGGGAGAAAGCGTAGCAAGAGTATTGGCATTGAACAATCCTGCTCCACAGGAATTCGTTGCCGTAAACGACAGCTTTGGAGAGTCCGGAACTCCGGATCAATTGATGCAGAAATACAAACTAAACAATCAGGCAATTGTTGAAGCTGCTGAAAGAGCTATCAAAAGAAAATAAAATAAAAAGCTTTATAAAAATAAAAGCCCGTTCGTTTGAACGGGCTTTTTTATTACTTCAGAGTAAACCATTAATGGCAACTCGGATCCAAATGTTTCTTTAAACCTCCTGTTGTTCCAGAGCAGTTTGGTATTAGATCAAACGGATAGATATTTCCAAAAGCATCTTTAATCTCAGTTCTTGTTTTTGTGCGGTCTCCATCATCATCAACATCTAAAAAGTTGGGTATACCGTCTCCATCTGTATCATCATCATAATAATCACCGTTTCCATTTAAATCTTCTAAATACGACAAGATTCCATCTCCATCATTATCAGCATATTTTACCATATGCAGATTTATTGTAAATACCAAAGGCGAATAGGAAGACAATCCTGAACCCGCTGGAGCTCCATTAAAATAACCTAAACCAGAAGGCACAAATACAATCCCTACGCCATAATCTGTCAATAGTGTTCCTCCCGGATTAGACGGATCGTCAACCGCATTTCCTGATTTAAATTCTGTCATTATATTTCTCCATCCGGAAACGACACTTTCCTGAGAAAACCAAACCGGATTTGGCCTGTAGTCAAACTGTGTTCCATCTAAAGCATGACCTCTGTAAGTCACCAAAGTAGAATCTACTCTTGTTGGAGATTGACCCACACCTTCTCTTAATTTTATGTAGTATAATTTATATTCGACCGGATCATTAATTGGCTTCCCTACAATAGGATCTGCATTTGTATAGGTTCTTCCATCATTTCTAACCATCTTAGTTTTCAACGGATAGTCCTGCTGGTCCCAGATGGAAACCTGTGTACCTCCCTCAGGAATCTGAATAATGGTAGGTACTGGATTATTATTGGCATCCATAGTAACGGTAAGATAATGCGTCTTTAAGTAGGTTTCGATATCCTGTATGTCTGATGCATATTGTGTCGCTCTGTCTCTTGGAGGAGCTACTTTTGAAGAATCATCGTCTTTTTTACAGGAAAAAAGAACCGTACTTGAAACTATAGCTATTAAAAAAAGCTTAATTCTGGTCATTATTATTGATTTTAGAGGCGCAAGATACAATTTTGATTTATTTTTGTAAATAAATTAACGTAGATTTTAGTTTTAAAATGAGAGTAGACAAATACCTCTGGTGCGTTCGATATTACAAAACCCGCAACATGGTTACCGAAGCTTGCAAAAAGAACCATATTACTGTAAACGGGCAGGTTGCAAAGCCTTCGAAAGAAGTATTTGCCACTGATAAAATTACCTTCAGGAAAGATCAGATTACGCATACGATTACCGTGTTAGACATTCCCCAAAACCGTGTTGGTGCCAAACTTGTTGATATTTACAGAAAAGACGAAACTCCAATTGAAGCTTTCCAGCATTTGGAGCTTTTGAAATTATCAAAGGAGCATTACAGAAAACACGGTGAGGGCAGGCCTACAAAAAAAGACCGCAGAGATATTGATGACTTTAACCTGGACTTTGAAAATGACGAGGACGAGACCGACTATTAAAATATAAACCGTCATATAGCACAAACAAACAAAGCGTTTTTTATCTTTGAAAAAAATAAACAAAATGAGCAAAAATATCATCCTCAACAATCAGGAAATAGAGCACAAAATCCTGCGAATCGCTTATCAGATATACGAAACTTTTGTTGATGAAGAAGAAATTGTTATTGCAGGAATAGCTAAAAACGGCTATGTTTTTGCTGAAAAAATTGCCCAGAAAGTCACCCAAATATCCCCTTTGAAAGTAGCCCTTTGCGAGGTCTTTATCGACAAACAGAATCCGCACAATGAAGTAACGACTTCCTTAGGCAAAAACCAATACGAAAATAAAGGGCTTGTCCTTGTAGACGATGTGCTAAACTCCGGCACTACCCTGGCGTATGGCGTTAAGCATTTTTTAGACGTTCCTTTGAAAAAATTCAAGACAGCGGTACTTGTAGATAGAAATCACAAAAAATATCCTGTAAAGGCAGATTTTAAAGGAATTTCCCTTTCCACCTCGCTACAAGAGCATGTACAGGTAGTTTTTGAAGCGCGGGAAGACTATGCTTATTTAAGCTAATATACGTTTTATTTCAGCCGATACTTCTTCTGGAGACTTGCCATCAACAGAAACAATATGTGTAGCCTGATTGTAATAATAACTACGATCAAAAAGGTGCTTTGCGATATATTCTTTCATTTCCTCTTCCTCCTGTTCTGCAATCAATGGACGGTTATCCCTGACAGAAAGTAATCTGCCATACAGTGTTTCTATCGAAGCTTTCAAATAAAAAGAAACCACTCCATCACCATTAAGCAATTCGTGGTTATTGGCATAACACGGCGTACCACCGCCCAGACTTAAGATCATTTCTTTTTCTGAAGAGATCAATTCTTTAAAAATCTGGTTTTCCAACTTACGGAAAAAGACTTCTCCTTTCTGTTCGAAGATATTTTTTATAGACAATCCTGCTCTTTCTTCGATAATTTCATCCAAGTCAAAAGCTTCGATTTGAGTTTTTTCAGACAACAAATGGGCAATTGTTGACTTTCCTGAACCCATATACCCCAATAAAACAATTTTTATCATTAAAGTAAAACCTTATAAATTAAGGCATTATAAAAGATTAGTAAAAAAAGACAAATTTAAAACAAAATTGCTTTGAAAAATAAATAATAAGAACGTATATTTGCACCCGCATTCAAGAAATTAATGACTCGATAGCTCAGTCGGTAGAGCACATCACTTTTAATGATGGGGTCCTGGGTTCGAGCCCCAGTCGGGTCACTACAAAATTTTGAAATTTCATGAATGCAATGACTCGATAGCTCAGTCGGTAGAGCACATCACTTTTAATGATGGGGTCCTGGGTTCGAGCCCCAGTCGGGTCACAAAAGTTATTCGCCAAGCGGGTAACTTTTTTTGTTTACGGCCACGTGGAGAAATTGGTAGACTCGCCATCTTGAGGGGGTGGTGCTGCAAGGCGTATGGGTTCGAATCCCATCGTGGTCACTTTAAAAAGGGACAAATCTGAATGATTCAGATTTGTCCCTTTTTTGATTTCTAGTGCAATCATAAACACTTCCTTAACCTAAATAAACTTAACGTATTTTATATTTTCCTTTTCATAGTAAAAATTGTGACTTATATGATCGCATTTTCCCATCTGAAATACATTATTAAGGCAATATATGTGCGTTTTCATAGTCTTGCTGGGTAATTAAATATGTTAAAACCCCATTTACATTTATCAAATCATTTCCATCAATAGTAAAAAATGAAGATTTATCCTGTAACCAGTAATCAACAGAAATCCTCGAATTTTTTAATGTAGTGTAATATCCTTTTCCATTATCGAATTTCAAAACTATCGAATCTGAAAAATTATGGGTAAATGAATAATAAGGAGGCCTAACAAAAACATCTTTGTATTTCCTAACAATACTACTTCCTGTTTCAATAATGATTTCTTCTCTTAAAAAAGGGGGAAAACCTGTTTGGGGATTAACTACAACATTGTCATAGAATAAAACCTTAAAATTTTCCTCACTTTGGTTTCTGACGGCAAGAGTATGAGTATAGACATCCTCACAGCCATCACAAGGATTACAAGACACGAGTAATATCCCTATAGTTGCATAAAAGAGCACTTTCTTCATAAATTAGAATGTAATTGATTAAAGATTATTAATAATTGTTTGGGAGTAATTTATTATATCGCCAATGAATTGTTCTGTTGGATTATTATATAACAACTTTAATTTATTTCCGAAAGTTCCAATAGTATAAGAATCTTTAAGAGCCGTTTCTATCTGTTTTAATGTATAACCACTTACCCTATCTTGTGGATAATATTGAGAAATATTCCTTTGATTAATGTTGTCAATTAAATCGAGAAAAGCAGGTGAATATTCATCAATGTCGGCTACTTTTTCATATTGTTTATATGTTTTCCACAACCTATTTATCTGCCAGGGAGATGAAATCGATGCAGTATAGCTACCCAAACCATATTGATTAAAATATTGACCGTATTTGTCATTTGTAGCAATTGTCTCAACACAAAGCGCCCATGATTCCCTTAAAAACAATTTGTGCTTGGCACTACTCCCTGCAATGCTGTTAAACGCTTTCCAGTCCATTTTATAATGCCCTTTGTGAGTAATTTCGTGTATAACCGTGGCGTAGACCTCATCACTTTTCTTACGCGAACCATCTTTCTTTTTACCTCCAATCTTTACCTCGCTTCTGAAAGGAACCCATCCAAACCAATAATTTGACTTATTATCATTATAATGACCTGATATTTCAATTGTTACAGGATTATAAATCCCATAAACAGGAACCACCCTATTGAAATAATCCCATGCTGCATTATTTATTAAAGCGTAAAACTGGTGTCTCGTATCTCTGGTAAAATTGACATTCAGAGATCTCCTTTTGTGGCTGTTTGATTTCCAATTAGCAATATCAAAAAAGTTACCGGGACGTACTTTAACTTTATGAAAGTCTGTAAACTTCACATTGTAGTTAACATGTTTTGTAAAGGTTGTTCCTGTAGAAAAATTACCATTAGCATCTGTTGAGCCTTTTTCTATAGGTAACCAACCCCATTTAAGCACATTAACTTCCGCACGATATACAGGAAGATATACGGGAGAGCCTTTCCTTTCTGATAACCAATCATCTTCAACACGTATTGTACCAGAAGGTCTCCATTTTTTGCCAAATAATCCTCTAGGTGTGATATTGCCCTGTTTTGTTGTTTCATCTTCAAAACCCTTACGATAATCCATATAGCCTTCATCTAGTTCCTCATCATCCAAATGCCCGGCAAGCTTTCTGGCCTCATACATTAGGTTCTGTTTAAATTCTACTTCATCATAATTAGATTCAATATCTTCTAATTTATCTTCATCAGTAAAATGCAGGTCTGCAATTATTTCATAAGGAACGTCCGGAACCTTATATGAGGCTTCTACTACTGCATAAAACAAAGGAATCTCCTTTTCTTGAGGATCATCTCCCCATTCTTTAGGCGCAAATTCAAATGGATCAGTAGTTAACTGCAAATTAATATCGTCTTCCATTAATCGTGAATATTGTATACTGTCCCGTGGAGTGAATTTATAGTAAACATGGGTTGTTTTTACCATGTAGTTTTGAAACTTTTGCGCAACTTCTGGCTTTTCTTTTCTGTAATAGTCTAAAACATTTGAAAGTGCCTTATTCACATTATCTACAGTAAATGGAATGACGCCTTCAGCAAATCTTGCCTTCGTTGTTAGTTTATTAGCAGGCTCTATATTAGAAACATCGTGAAACTCATCTTGATTACAAGAAAAAATTGTTAAGGACACGATTAATAAAAATGATACGGTTATAGAAAAATTTCGTTTGGTTTTTAATTTCATTTTTTTCATTATACTTTTATTTTAAAAAAATTAATACTTCTTAATAACAACATTCCGTTTTTCATGTATATTCATTCGGCTAAGAATGCCCTAATAAAACCACAATAAAAAACTATAAATCAAATCAATAGCTATTACTTCAACTTTATTGACTACCAATTCTCATTAGCGCAATACTATGAGATTGATTTACCATTACTGTCTGAAAAATCACGAAGAACTATTGCGAAAAGGTAAATTCCTGACAAACAGAATTTATTCTGTCTAAAGATTTGTTACATCGTATATGAATATGATGCACTGTAATGATTATAATCTATTATAGAAAAACATCACCAACAAATACGTAGCACATTCCACTTAAAAGTCGTCTTCTTTTTTTATCCGATTGACCTCAGGCTAAACTACACATAATGCGGTTAAAGCGTGCTACACAAAATGATAGATTTTGGATTTCATCTCAAATTTTTCACCTCTAGATAAAACACTAAATATCAATCCGATAACAAACCGCTTAATGATTGAAAATCTTTTACTAAATAGTTACATTTTTATACCTCACTATCCTATCCAAAAAGGACAAATCAGAATAGTTCTGGTTTGTCCTTTTTTATAATTTATAATGGAAGATTAAAACAAGAGTTTCCAAAGTGGTTTTCTTTTAAAAAGATGTCGATGCTCTTGCAGGTATTCCTCCATGATATACGGTTTCCTTAAAATTAAGTTTCTAACCGTATCAGTTTCCGGTTCCGGAACCTTGATTGCCAAATTATCAAGTTCGACGATATGGTTAGCCAACCATTTGGGTAATTTTGCCTTTTTGATTAACTGACTAAATAGTTCATCTGCCGTAATGTCTACATATTCAATTTTCCGGCCGGTTATCCGAGATAATTTTTCAGCCATTTCTGCATTTGTAATAGCCTCCGGACCAGCCAGAATAACTGATCGCAATTTTACTTCCTCCGTCGCCAGTAAATAATTCACCGCTACTGTAGCCACATCGCGGCAATCTATATAATTTCTCCCGGCATTGCCTAATGCCCCGTAAATTTTACCAAAATATTGAATCGTGAATGTATTTCGTTCCCAGTTTTGCATAAATGAATGCGGCCGTAGACAACAGAATTCTTCCATATTTTGTATAAGATAATCATCTATTTTGCTATGCCATTGGCTAACCTCAACATGGGCTGTTGGCTGAACTATTGGCGCTGATAATTTAACTATCCTTTTAATGCCGCTTTGTTTGGCTGCATCAATTATATTAATTTCATGCTGAACCTGCTGCGGAGATGTGGCAGTTAACAGAAACAAAGCATCTGCCCCGGCACAAGCCTTTTTAAGCTGCTCCTTTGAATTTAAGTCAGCACTTACATAAGTTATGTTCGATGAACCGTTATTTGTCAACACAGGATAAGGACGTTCCGGATTTCTCAGAACTCCCCTGGCCATACAGTCTCGCCCATTTAGCTGGCGCATTACCTCTGTTCCAACCGTACCTGTACAACCAAAAACAACTATAGTAGGTTTAATTTTTTTCATCTTTATAATTTTTTACTTTTTGACGGATTGTTATTATTGCTGCACCCAAAAAAGCTGAAAACGTTATGTTGAAGCATTCTGACGGCAAGTTAAATATGGATGTGCAAAACGCACCAAGGCTAACCATCAACAGGATGACAAGCAGAGTTCTCACCCACTTATTTTGCACTAAAATCTGCTTCAGTTCAAATTGCCAAAGTATCATAAAGCTCAATATAGTTGATAGTAAGGAAGACAAGCCTATAGTTGTATAGCTTGCCGCCATAAGTTCTGTTTTTTGAAGAAAATAGCCCGAGAGAAAGGACATTAGGGCAGGAAATACATAAGAAGGTATAGCTGCAAGAACTAAAGAACGCAGGCTAAAAGCTGAGGGAAGATGATTTGTGTTTTTCATGGCATTCATGTGATTTTAAGAATCAAAAGTTTTAGATATCTAATTGACTTTACGGTTCTTATTTCTGTTTAATAAAGTTTGATGGTTTGAGTTACCTGATCGGCGTCAATTGTTATTGCACATTCATTAAACCTCGGTTTTGCGGAAGGTTTGAAATTATTACCATAACCAACGGGTTCCTGGGGAATCCCGAACCAATCCTGTTTTAATTTTTTATTGTTATCTATATCCTGAAATACAGTAACCGCATAAGTGCCTTTTTTCGGCAAATCAACAACAAATGTCAGGTTTGAGCTATCTGCTTTAAGGGCTTTAGTAAGGAAGGCTGTCTTTAAAAAATCTTCCTTTTTATCATAGACATTCATGATGACAATACCTTTGCCGGGCTGAATATTTGTGACATTGATGTTCAGTTTTACTTGTTGTGCCTTTGCAAAAAACGATGCACACAAAACGAGAGTGGTCAAAATTGTTGTTTTCATTATTTTAAGTGATTTATTTAATGGATTTTGATTATTTATCTTCTGCCAATACGATAGGTCAGCGTGGCTTTTCCGTAAGCCATACCAGAAACGGAGAAATCATTTACCGATTTTTGGTTGGTATCAAAGAGTTCGTAACGATTAAAAAGCCCCATTCCACCTTGCACTTGAAGCCAGACACCTCCTATCAAATGCTGGTGCAGTTGCAGACCTGCATGAATAGTTGAGAATTGAGCATAATCAACTTCTTTACCATTATAACCACGATAATTTTTCAGGTTAAACCGTGTCCAGTCTATTGATCCTGCCAAACCTATTTGGGTATTTTCGCTTGCGTTATAGAGTACATTTAACCTCGGCCAATAAAACTGTGCCAGCCATTTATTGTTTGTACTGCGATAATCAAAAGATACTGCAGGAGTAATCAACGTTTCTCCAAAGGAATACATCGCATGGACACCTAATCCAATTTCTAAATTCGATTCTGCACCAAATTTTTTCGATACTCCAAATATCCCGTCTAAAATAACATCATCAAAAGAAACATTCTTTTCTGCTGCAAGTGTAGGCAATGCTATTGCCAAAACAGACCACTTACCTGAAATTGGGCGCCTGATAATTATTGTTGATTTGATTTCCTGAATTTTTTCAATGCGGTTGGGATCATCTGTATTATTTTCATAATTGAAATCCATTAAGCGATAATTCAGATTGCTAAAAATGGTAGTCTTTCCAATTTTTATAGGCGGTACAGGCAACCAGGCATCATAAGTATTCAGTTGAAACTTATTCTTTGGATTTAAACTTTCGGATGGTTGATCTTTAAAAGTAGCTTTAGTATGACTAGTGATAGCAATCCCACTAATATCCTGAATAATCTGGCCATGGCTTTTATTTGAAAAAAAGAGAGAGAAAAAGGCAAATACGTAAAGACACGGCCATTTGACCATACCTTTATATTTGTAAGGAGAGGTAATTGAACTTCTACCGCTGTTTTTAGTGACTATTAATGTTTTCATTTTCTTTATATTTAATAATACAAAGGTGTACTGAAAACAAGAATTGCTTTAAAACTAAATCACGCTTTACTCGGACAAATCTTGCATAAAAGCAATTCGATATTCTGATGGGGTCACTCCGGTTATCTTTTTAAAGAGACGCCCAAAATAACTGGGGTCACCATAATTGAGATCAAAAGCAATTTCTGAAATACTCTTGGTCAGATCCTGTAAAAGCAACTGGCTTTGCAGTATACTTACTTTGTTAATCCATTCCTTTGGACTATCGCCAATAGTTTCCTTGATACATCTGTGAAGATAATTTTCCGAAACAGATAGCTCAGTAGCATAAAATGAGATTGGCTTATGTTCCAGATAGTATTTATAAACCAGTTCCTTAAAATTAAAAGTAATTTCGGTGCTTCGGTTTATATTTTTATTGAGCTCTTTACTTGAAGTAAAAATTTTCTGCAGACCTGCCTGAAAAAGGGAATAACAAATACCTAGATTGGGATTGGGCTGATAAATCTCAATACTCAATAGTTCAAATAAAGAGGTCAGCCATGTACTGCTCTTTTCAGGCAAGCCAATAACCACATTGACAGAAAAGAGTTTAATGAGTTCTTGTTTTGACAATAATTGATTGAGCGTCTGGTCTTCAAATAAAACCATATGTCCTGCAGCATCCTGACTCACCTCCATTAAAGAAGTTACATTTCCTTGCCTGACAAATAGGATTTCATTTTCTTTTATAGACACCAAATCAGCATCTACCTGTTGTTTTGCAGTTCCTTTGGTAATATGAACTATAAAATTGAATTCAGGTCTATGCAAAGGGGTGGGCACTTTAATGAAACCTGATGTTTTTGCTATATCATGTATCTGAATAGGTGTTCTTAAAATTGCAAAATCCGCCGACATCTCTGTCATATACTGCCCTCTGAAATCTGTTGGAGTTATTCTCTTTATTTTAGTCATGGCGTAAAATTAATAATATATTAGTTCGACAGCAGATAAGCAAATACCCAATAATGATAACGGCTAAATCGATCAACAAGAACTGTAATCTACAATTCTATACAGAGAAATAAGCAAGTTTAGCATAAAAATGTTTCTGTTTTGGAAGTATTAAAATCCAGAATACGATAACAAACATATTGGTCAGCATTTTTTCTACCGTAACCGTACTATAAAAGTACTTGGATATGCAGATTATTAACCATTAAACAATTTTCTTCGCTTTATTGCTCTCCCTTTTCTAAGCTGTACCGCGTGATATAATGAAGGAACATCATTTGTCCATTCTTTTAGCGTTAGGATAATACCTATAATTTCAATTCGTGTAATCATTCCAACCCAAAAACACATTTGGAACAGATAAACCGATTGGCATTCCAATATTACCTGAATCAACGTGCCAAATAATAGTAATGTCCAAAATTTTGCCCCAAGTGAATGGGTTGCTATTTCTTTTTTAAACTTTAAAAAACTGACTGCATAAGTCAGAATTTCAGTTCCAATAAGAATAGAAACCAATAATATATTATTTTCAAAAAACTCCGGACACTGGATATAGGTTGCCAACGCAACACAAATAAAAAAAATCTGGTCAATAGTAGAATCCAGCCTTCTTAGCAGCTGTGTCGAAATATTTAATTTTCTTGCTATGATTCCGTCAAATATATCTGTCAACAGACCGATTGTTAGTAGAGACACAGCTATTGGCTTATAATTTTGAATATTTATATAGCTTACTATAACAATCAAAAATCCGATTACTAATCTGGAGAATATTAAAATTTTGGGGATTTGATTTTTCATTGATTGATATAAAAGTTAGTTTTCAATAATTTTCTCTTTATGAACTTTGCGCCTCAGCGTCTATGAGAATAATTATTTTCCCGCAAAGACGCAGAGGCGCAAAATAGGAATAAATAACGTTTCGGCAACCAATATAGTTTGAATTGAGTTTTCTATTTTAGTTTTGTTAGTGCTATAAATAAATAATTTTATATGTCCATTTTTCTCTATGGTAATTCTTATTTGTATTTGACAACAGTATCTTCCCAGTAATACCTACTGTCAATCCCGTAGAAAATGCAACAATAGCAAGTACTGGTTCAAGCGCTATAATTGCGACAGCAGATCCTGTAAGGGCAACCCAACCTAAAACAACCAAACTGTTGCCTACAATCGTTTTTCCAACTGATTTTCTACTAATAACATCAATGTCCTCTAATTTTATATAATTTTCTTTTATTTTAACGGTAGCCGAATCCACGATCTGTACTCTCCCAATATAATAACTATTATCATTAGTAATAATTTTAACCTTTTTGTTTTCTGTTATCTTACGCACCTTTCCGGTTTCATTGTTTTTTAGTTCCAGATACTTTTCCTGTGAAAATACTGAAGATGAAATGAGCAACAGTAATAGCAATAGTTTTTTCATAATTTCTTTTTTTAATTAAAATCTTTAAGTTTCAACCGTTCTGTTATGGCGGAGAATGTATCTCAAAATTTGCTTCTTTTTGCATAATAAAAAAACACAAAGTAGTAAGTGGTTGCATATGGGAATAACTGGTAAGTTATGATAGAAAATAAAGATCTTCAACTGTACCGGTCATTAAAAAAGGGACAAATCAAAGTTTTGATTTGTCCCTTTTTATTCTATTCTTCAATTCAAAAGCAATCGCTTTCTACTTCAGTTTTGTCAATGCCCTGGAGTTTCTCAACAAAAATACATATTGAAAATAATCTGTTGTAAAAGTACCTTCTTCAGGAACAATATTTTCTCCAAAAATTCTCGATTTCACATTTATTAAATGTTGTGATTTAAAGTAAGGTGAATTTGGCGAATCAATTTTGAAAAGTGTAATTGTATTAGGTTTACTCAATTCTTTGAGGTCTTTTATCCCTTTCACTAACTGCAATGGTCCATCTGCATTTACCCAATCAATTTTTTCATCCTCAGGTGTTGGAAATTGAGGGTTTTCAGGAAGATACATTTCACTGTCAATCGTATAACTAACAAAACTGGCGGTTTTAATACCTGATTTTTTTAATCCGGAAGCAAATGTTTCTTTTCCGTTTTCGGTTTTACTTTGTAGCACATGGAAATATCCAAAAAGCCCGTAAAATTTTTCATTCTCAAGTTTCATTTTCTTGATTGAATTTTTGAAATTCACTACCATAGCAGCATCTCTCGATACTTTTGAGTCATCATCAAAATTCTTGTCTATTCCTATTATGGTAATTTTTAAAGAATCGGCTAACTTTTGATTGTAATCGTAGATTTCATTCCATTTGTCAAATAATTCCTGACTGGACTGCTGCGGGATTCTTTGCTTTATGTCCACTACGACTTCTTTTAATTTTGCTTGATTTTTTGAGCTGTCTTTTAAAAAGCTATTTAGTTTCTTAGCCGTCAAGCTATCCATTTCCGCAATATAATATTTAACGCCTGCCTTTTTGTTTAGGAAAAACAGCAGCTCCTTGTCTAGTTTTTGATTATCAGCATAACCGTGAATTTCTCCTAAAAGAAAAACCTGTGATTTGTAAAAATCGTCGTCAAACAATTCATCATTAATTGAATCTGTGATTTGAGTTTTATTTTTTTCCAAATAACTGATGTTATCTTCATTTTTGGAACCTAAAAATAATTTGTTGCTTATAAAAAAGCAGGACAACAAAAGTAAGCAGATGCTTAAAATACCGATAAATGTGAATTTGATGATTTTTAAAAATTTCTTCATGGTTTGATTATTTTGATACAAAAGTATCTGTGAGAAAATCAACACTCAATTTTTAATTACTGAACTGTTGTTTTTTTATGATGAACCGTCAGGCTTTCCAAACAACGTGACGTTGAAACCTCCCCAAAACCAATAATAATCAACAACTTACATCACTCCAAATACATCAAATTCATAAAATTTCACAAATCAAATAAGGAATAGTACAACAACACACCAACTCCAAATTCTGAATTTTGACAATAAAATGTTTATCTATGTTACTATTAATCAAAGGAATGGTTTGTAATAGATGTGTCTATGTACTGGAACAGGAGTTCAACAACCTTGGTTTCATGGAGCCGGATATTCAACTAGGGCGTGTAGTTCTTAAAACCAGCGGCATCCAAACATCAGACTTAACCATTATTCGGTCAATGCTGATAAAAAATGGTTTTGACCTTTTATACAGTAGAAATCAGATAATAGTCGAAAAAATAAAAGTACTGGTTGAAAACGGAATCAACATACAGCTTACAACGAATACTGCTCTAAAGTTTTCAGCATACATCAGTGATAAACTGAATAAAAATTACGACACCTTGAGCGCTATATTTTCTTCAATAGAAGGAAATACGCTTGAAAAACATATTATCCTACAAAAAATTGAAAAGGTTAAGGAATTATTGGTTTACACAGATCAGTCCTTATCCGATATTGCCTTTGCTCTTGGATATAGCAGTCCCTCCCATCTTTCCAACCAACTAAAAAAATATACCGGCTTTACTTCTTCCTATTACAAACAAATCAGGCAAGATAAAATTATTATTCAGAAACAGGCAAGTAAAAATTAAGCTTCCTTTCCTTCAATATTATCAACTCTATTTCAATAAGTTACACTATCACTGTAGCAACAATACTCCCATGTAAATTTCGCAATTCTTAGCCGTAATTGTGCTAAAGCCACCTTCATTTCCTCTTCTAAATTTGCCAATAAAATCAATTGTTTGTTACATAATTTTAAAAAAGGCCATGTACAGAAACCATACACACAAATTAGGAATCCTGATTCCATTAGTAAGCATTTTGCTTACAGCATGCCAGAACAAACCCAAGGAAGCCGCGGCGCCGGCTGTAGCCAACAAACTGCCCGTTGACATTATCGTTGCGCAGGAAAAAGCACTCGACCAAAGAGAAATATTTGTAGGCACCATCATGCCTCTTCGTGAAGTGGCGATTGTCAGTGAAACAGCACAAAAAATAACTAAAGTAGCTTTTCAAGACGGCAGTTATGTCAGTCAGGGAGCTGTACTTTATACACTCAATGATGCCGACATCAAATCCAAACTCCGACAGGTACAGGCTGAACTGCAACTGGCCCGATTAAACAAAGACAGGATGGCCAACCTACTAAAAACCGAAACCGTGAAGCAATCAGAGTATGACGAGGCACTCATGCGTTTTACCTCGCTCGAAGCACAACAAGACTATTTGCAGACAGAATTGGCAAAAACAGTCATCAGAGCTCCTTTTTCAGGTAAAATAGGCATCTCTCAGGTACATTTGGGCGCTTATGTCTCGCCTGGTACTCCACTCGTCAACCTTCAGGACCAGAGCAATATAAAAATCAACTTTACGCTTCCCGAAAGATACCTACCGTTACTAACAAACGGTGCTCCCATTAAATTCAGCACAGGACTTTCAGAAGAATATTATAATGCCACCGTTACTGCTACCGAACCCGGGCTTGATGCCCAAGGCAGAAGCCTACAGGTACAAGCCACGACAAGCAATAACAATGGTAAACTCCGAGCCGGACAGTCTGTCAAAGTCTACTTCAGCACAGAACAAAAAGGCGCAACAGGTGTCATGATACCTACCGAAGCATTGATGCCCGGCGAAAAAGGTTATAATGCCTTTGTCATAAAAGGCGGTATGGCCAAACCCGTACCTGTAACTATTAGTAACAGGACCGAAACAGAAGCCATTATCACTTCAGGCATAAAATCCGGCGACAGCATTATTGTGTCCAATATGTTACGTATTGGTGACGGAACTCCGGTACAAGCTGTTGTAAAAAAATAACCCATCTCAATTTGCAATATTATGAGCATATCCTCTTTAAGCATAAAAAAGCCGGTTTTGGCCGGTGTGTTTTCCCTTCTTATTGTCATTTTGGGCATTGTTGGATGGAAACAGCTCGGAATTCGGGAATTCCCACTCACCGAACCACCTGTAATATCCGTTATTACCTTCTATCCCGGCGCCAGTCCTGATGTAATAGCGTCCAAACTCACCCGCCCAATGGAAGAGTCCATTGCTGAGGCAAGTGGTATACGTACCATATCGTCCGAATCCAGAGAACAGGTAAGTGTTATTTCTATAGAATTTAACCGTGAAATAGATATTGAAGATGCTCTGAACGATGTCAGAGACAAAGTATCCAAAGCCCGGAAACAGCTTCCGGCAGACGTTGACCCGCCTATTGTACAGAAAGCATCCTCTGCAGACAATCTTGTAGCCTTTCTTGAAGTAGAGAGCGATACTAAAGATATTAAAGAAGTAAGCCACATCGCTTCTACCGTCATCAAAGACCGTGTACAATCCATTCCCGGTATTAACAACGTAGCTATTGTAGGCGAACACAAATATGCTATGCGATTGCGCTTTGACCCGGTAAAACTGGCAGCCTATAAGCTGACTCCGGAAGACATTCGGCAGGCACTACTCCGGGAAAACATTGACCTTCCGTCCGGACGTATAGACGGTAACAGCAGCGAACTAAGTATACGCACACTTGGAAGGTTGACTACCGTAAACGATTTTGAAGAAATGCTTATCAAACAGACAGGCAATACCGTTATCCGACTCAAAGATGTTGGCTCGGCAGAACTGGGCGAAATGAATGAACGTACCGCTATCATCAACGAAACCGGAAACCTCAACCGTGTTGGTGTTGGTGTAGCCATACAAATACAACGCGGAGCTAACGCCATTGAAGTAGTCGACGAATTTTACAAACGTCTTGAGCAATTGCGTAAAGACATTCCATCCGACTACCGACTTATTGTTGGATTTGACTTTACACAATCCGTCCGTGAGTCTATAAAAGAAGTAGAAGAAACACTTTTTATTGCCTTTGGACTTGTAGTCATTATCATCTTCCTGTTCCTGCGTGACTGGCGTTCTACTATCATTCCGGTAATTGCCATTCCGGTATCCATATTATCGGCCTTTTTCATTATGTATATTGCGGGCTTTTCTATCAATGTACTTACCCTTTTGGGGTTGGTACTTGCCATAGGACTAGTGGTGGATGATGCCATTGTGGTGCTTGAAAATATTTATAAAAAAATAGAAGAAGGTATGCCTCCGGTACAGGCCGCCTTTAAAGGTTCCAAAGAAATTTATTTTGCCGTAATCTCAACTACCATAACATTGGCAGCCGTATTTCTACCTATTGTATTTATGGGTGGTATTAGCGGACAGCTATTTAAAGAATTTGCCATCGTCGTGTCTGGTTCTGTATTGGTTTCGGCATTCGTTGCCCTTACGCTTACGCCTATGCTCAGCGCTTATTTCCTTAAAAAGAAACAAGGACCGGGTTGGTTTCATAGGGTTACCGAACCTTTCTTTGTTAGTATGAACAATGGGTATGCCCGTCTGCTAACAACCTTTATGCGCTTCAGATGGATGGCATGGGTATTTCTGCTCATAACCTCCGGTCTCATTTACTTTGTTGGCCAAAAACTACCTTCGGAACTGGCACCGGTAGAAGACCGTTCCAATATGAGTCTTATTGCCGTGGCCCCAGAAGGTGTCTCTTTCGATTATATGAAAAAACACATGATGGAAGTCGGTAAATATGTTAATGACTCAACAGACGGACTGTATCAGACTTACTCCATGGTGGCTATTTCCTTTATTCCTGCCCCGGCTCCCGTCAATGTTGCCGTACAGAGTATTTATCTGAAAGATCCTAAAGAAAGAAAAGCCAGTATACAGGATTTGTATAACCAATATGGTGCTGCATCTGCCAATTTCAGAGGATTCCTTCTGTTTCCTTATCTGCCGCCAACCATTGGTACGCGCTATGGTGGAGGGATGCCGGTACAGTTTGTATTGCAGAGCCAAAACCTGGATACCCTTACCGCTGCGCTTCCTAAATTTCTGAATGCCGTTCGTCAGAGTAAAAAATTGATGTTTGCCGATGCCGACCTCAAAATCAACAAACCCGAAATAAAAATAAACATCGACAGGCAAAAAGCAGCCTTAATGGGCGTTTCTATGGAAGAAGTAGCCAGGACATTACAATTAGCACTTTCAGGACAACGTTATGGATATTTCCTGCGTAATGACAGACAATATGAAGTCATCGGACAAATGGAACGTGAATATCGAAACGACATCACAGACCTTAATTCCATATATGTACGTTCCACAACAGGACAATTGATTCCGCTAAACAACCTCATCGCTACCGAAGAAGCCGTAAGTCCGGCAGCCATATACCGTTATGACCAGTATACTTCTGCCACCATATCTGCAGCTCCGGCTCCGGGTGTGAGTCTTGCCGAAGGCATAGAAGAAATAGAACGGATAAAAACCGAAGTACTAGGTGATAACTTCAAAACGTCATTAGCCGGCCAGTCTCGTGATTATAGAGAAAGTCAGGGCAATATCCTCTTTACTCTTATCCTCGCTCTGGTGATTATTTACATGATTCTGGCCGCACAATTTGAAAGTCTACGCGACCCGCTGACTATTATGCTTACCGTTCCAATGGCGGTTACAGGAGCCATCCTCAGCCTCCATTGGTTTGGTCAAAGCCTTAATGTATTCAGTCAGATTGGCATCATCACTCTCGTAGGACTCATTACAAAAAACGGAATTCTGATTGTGGAGTTTGCCAACCACCTGAAAGACACCGGACTCTCCAAATATGAAGCAGCTATACAAGCGGCAGAACAGCGATTCCGTCCTATCCTGATGACCTCTCTCGCTATGATATTTGGTGCATTGCCTATCGCATTAACCGCCAACAGTCGTCAATCACTGGGCATTGTTATCGCAGGTGGTCTTGTATTTTCAGGTATACTTACACTGTTCATCATTCCTGCAGTATACTCCTATCTGTCCAGTAACAAACGCAGAAAGGAAGTTATGGAAATGGATGAGAGAGAAATAGCAACGAACCATGAATAATGACAGATATAAAAAAGCCCATTTATCGCCCCGCAGTTGTCCCCATCCAACTGCACGGGTGATAAAAATGAAATTAGAAACAAAATTTCGGCTAACCTTATATGATTATAAATATTTTACGATGAAAAAAGCATCACATATACTCATAATAACGCTACTGCTTTTCATAGGAAGCAGTCCATTATTCGCCCAGAAAAAAGAGCTTTCGCTACAGGAAGCACTGAGTATGGCAAAACAAGGAAACAAAACACTACAGGTACAGGTACTGGAAGAAAAACATGCTATAGAACAGACACGGGAAAGCAGAGGCAGACTGTTGCCCGATATTTCTGCTGGGGTGGCCTATTCGCGTTACTTTGACCGACAAAATATCTTTCTTCCGGGGTCGTTTGCCGGAACTAATAAAGCTGTACAGGAAGTAGCCGTGGGTGGGAGAAATGCGTTCAACGGATACGTATCACTGTACCAACCTGTTCTGGATATTACTTCATACAGGCTGACAAAAGCATCCAAAATCAATGAAAAAATTCAAACCGAAAAAACAGAAGACCTAAAAAGTCAGGTGGCATTATGGGTGTCAACGCGTTATCTCGACATACTGATGATGAAACGCCAACTCATTCTTTTACAACAAAGTCATGAGCGAAACGTACGTGCCTTAAAAGACTCCCGTGCTTTATTAGCTCAGGGCAAGGGACTGAAATCCGACACGTTGCGGAGTTGTATAGCCGTAGAAAACTTAAAATCTTCTGTTTCCTATCTGAAAAACAGCATTGAAGTGTCTGGTATGGAACTCAAAAGACTGATTGGACTGGAAGATGCACAGGAGTTGGAATTAACCGATGAACTGGAATCCGACATTCAGGCAAACCAAACCGAATTTCTGACCGTTAGCAAAGCATTGGAAATTGCCGAAACCAACCGTAATGACCTTAATGTACAGGAATTGACCCTCGAACTGCAACAGCAAAAATTATCAGCGGCCAAAGCAGCATTATTGCCCAAGCTTTCGTTAATCGGGCAATATCAGATACAGGCACAGGCAGACGATTTAAAACTTAATGATTATGTCTGGCCGAGGACTTCTTTCCTGGGTTTACAGGTTAGTATACCCATATTGAATGGCGGGCAAAACAAATCAAGAATTGGCCAGGCTAGAATTGTAGCACAACAGGAACAGATACGGCTGAAGGACCTGAAGGAAGAAGTAAAAACAACCCTGGCAAGTATCATCAGTAAATGGAAAGAAGCCACTTCTCAATTGGAAATCCAGATAACAACCGTACAATCTGCGGAACTAAATCACCAGATGACCGAAGACCGTTTCAAAAATGGATTAGGCTCCCGACTGGAACTCACAGATGCCGAACTGGCACTCACTCAGGCTAAAATCAACTATCTGCAAGCCATATACAATCTGCGTAGACTACATACAGAATTACAATATGCTTTGGGTGTGTTGGAGTTGTAGCAAATGTTTTCATTATTAAAAATGATTAACCCCGAAAAATTAAAATCTTTCGGGGTCTCCTAAAAAAGAGCAAACCAGATTATTGAAAATCTTTATCGCATTAAGATTATAATGACTGAAGGTTATAATTCAATCAAAATAAACTCATTATTTTCCGGCATATATATCATGCTGTTTTTACAGATAGTACTACAGCCGTCATCTTCAAGACAGTCATAAATCAGGGAACCACATGAAAACTTACCATCACATTCTTTAGTCCAAATGTCTTTGCCTACCTTAGTACAGGTTATCTTATATTTTTTCCCAGGTGCTATTAAATCCGGGTTTGTTGGATTTTCTTTACTTAACAACCTTTCAGATATTGGAAAAAAATCAAGTTCTTTTTCTAATACTTTAATAATCTCAATAGTTTTATTTTCTTTGTCCCATAAGTAATCAATATAAAAGCATTATCCTCTTTTTGTGTTGTTACATTTTCTGCTATAACTTTCTCAAAGAATGAATCTATAGGAATTTTTTTATGCTGCATATTTTCCAATGTGGTATCCTCTTGTTGACAGCTTACTGTTATCAAACAAATTGCTAAGATTCCGTAAACAATTTTTTTCATGGCTTAAAATATAACGATTGATTTCTTACTCTTTTAAGGATTTTCGAATTATCCCAATAAAAGTTCGCTTTTTGATGTAATAATCTTCATTTACAAAAGATTAATTTAAAATTACTTATAAAAGAAATTATAGCCGCTACACAAAAGGATGGAATTAAGTATATGTTTAAATTCTATCCTTTTGTGTAGTATTTAAACAACAATTTATATAGCTCAAACACTTAGCTCTATGATTAAACGACGCCAAAATTAATGTCGCTACAGAGTGCTTAATTACCATTCTATCTTACCAAGTTACACTCTCTTGACTCAAAATTGTGGCGGTTATTTCTAATAAATGTTTTACATATAAAATATACCATAGAGCCAGTGAGTGGCAATATCGCTAATACAAAAGACCAATTTACTTTTTGTCGTTTCGTAAATGTTTTTTCCTTGTTTAAATCGTAAAATGAATACGCTATAAACAAAACTAATGTCACAAGAATTGTAATTGCCATTTTTTCACTATTTAGATGAGACTACTTCTTCTAATATTATTTTTTTCAATTCCTTTTCAGCCAACCTTTTCTTGGAGTAAAAATCAAAGCAAGACCATTGTAATTTCCTTTGATTGTATAAACTCCCGTTTTTGTCTGATTTTTATCTAAATAAAATTCATAAACCCCTGTTTTAGGATAGGATAAAAGTTGTGAATTATTAAAAAACTCTATCTGAAACAAGCCAATGTTAGTTTTATAATTCACTCCTAACGAAACATCCAACGAACCTGTTACTTGCTGTTCTGTTGAATTTACATTAAAGAAAATCCGTTCTTTTTGCTTACTATAATCAAATACAACAGCTGATAATTCATCATCCCCTCCTCCTCCTGTTCTTATATCCAAACTCATCCCTAAACCAACTGCAAAGTTTAAATTATTGCTCATGGGTATAAGGTATTCTGTCTTCACAGTTTGTGAAAAAATGAATTGATTTGCTATCTCAAAGCCGCTTAAATATTCAGAATAATTGTATCCTGCATTTAAATCTTCATTTGAAATTTTGATATTGAAGGTGGGTTTAAATGTTTTTACTATAACTCCTGCTTTAAAGTTAAAATTATTCTTTTGATAAAAATTATAGAAAAAACCAAATTGAGCTGAGAAATCCTTATTAAATGAGATACTGGGCGAGTTCCCTTCATAGCCAGCACCAACTTCGTATCCTTTCAGTAAGGAAGGCTGTAACACCAAACTAATTTTAGATAAATTTTCTCCAAATAATTTTTCGGCAGTTTGGGAATGTATTTTAGTAGGAATACATAATATAAAAATCAAAACGCTAATAATTCTAGTACATATCATAATAGTCTAATCTTAAATTTATAGAACCTTGTTTATGATAGCTATATGCTTTTTGAGGTTTTATCCCTATAATTAAGCTCGCTCCATCAAATCGCTGCCCTCTAATTTTAGCCTTCACCCTTCTCCTCCTCTTTTCTTTAACTTTGTGTTTTTCAAAAGCTATCCCACAATTTTGATACAAAACACTATTATTTGCTATATCGCTTCCTGTTACTCCGGCAGCAATCCGCGTTCTGGCTCTTTTCCATTTGCCATTTTTCTTTTTATAACCTACAGTTAGAGCCGATATTTTTTTTGCTCCCCAGGAATCATTATTAATGACTTTTGATTTTATTTTTATTCTATTCGTACCGTTCAGGTAATATCGTGTTTTTTTTATGTGTGTTTTACATTCTGCTGAACTTTGCAAATTTTCATTTGTTTTTATCTTCTTCACAACTATTACATTTGGATTATTGGTAGGTATTAAGCCTCTACTGACCTGTTTTATGGCATTTATGTCCCAATCATGAACCTCAATCCAGTTAAAATTGTCTATTAGTTTATAATAAATATATCCTGTCTTTTTTTCTCCAATGATAACTTCGTTATTAACACTAAATAAAGCTCTTTCCGTTTCATCATATATGAAATGATTGTCAGGATCTTCATTAATGTTCCAGTCGCCGTCTCCTTGAGATTCAATCCATTTATTTTCTAATATTTCTACTTTTTTGCGAAGAGAACAGAAGGCCAAATCATCCTCAAATCTTACCAAAACATTATCTTCATCAAATCCTGCAATATCTGCTAAATCATCGTACTTTTCATCGGTTATGTTATCAGGAATTGTGGCATCAAATAGGTCACACTCCTTATCAATCATTTCATCCAACTTATCTGCTGTTTCCCAAAGTTTTTCCCAAGATGGAAAAATTAAAATATCACTACCGCAATCACTGCCTTTATCTATTTTAATGGATTCAATATAACTAAACATTGAACTTCGTCTTTCTCTTCGTACAAAGGAATTATTATTTTCTACATTTTGTTTTTGAAATGAATCCGGATTATCACAAGATAAAATCGTAATGCCTACTAATAGCAGTAACTTTTTCTTCATGGCTTTTAAAATTTATTTTTTCTAAGGAGCTCTTATTACAGATGAGATAATTTTAATCATCATAACACAGAAATACTCTTCTTTTGATTTTTCAAAATTATTTTTTAAGGAACAAATAACTGCTACACAAAAGGATAGAATTTAAGCTTAAATCTAAATTCTATCCTTTTGTGTAGCAACAGACATATCTTCAAAATCCATTTTAATCCTTTCATCTTCTTACCGGCCTATTCTACTTATGCTTATAAATTCAAATAAATTTTACAACACATAGCCGTAATTGTGCATAAACCTTAATGACAAGCACTTATACATTTGCCTATACAATCAATTGTTTTCAGCCTACAAATTATTTCAGGCAACTAACAATTAACAGACAAATTAAAACACTAACTAAAATAAATATGGAAACCAGTACTGCAACAGCACAGTCAATACCTTATAGCAAACGATGGGCGGCTCTTTTCTTATTATGCACCGCCGAGTTCTTAGTAATCATGGACACCTCAATTATTGGAGTAGCATTACCGGCAATAAAAGAAGATTTGGGCTACTCGCAAACCGGCCTGCAGTGGATTTTTAACGCCTATGTTATTCTGTTTGGTGGTTTTTTATTACTCGGCGGACGCCTATCGGATTTGTTTGGTGCTCGTAAAATATTTATGTGGGGCTTTGTCATATTGACCGCAGCTTCATTGCTGGCAGGTATGGCCTGGTCTGAATCCGCACTCAATACCGGAAGAGCCCTTCAGGGATTAGGTTCTGCATTCATTGCACCGGCAGCATTAACCTTAGTTATCTCCAAGTTTACAGACCCAAAAGAACTGAACAAGGCACTGGGATTTTGGGGAGCATCTGCCGCAGCAGGCGGTTCTGCCGGAGTTTTCCTGGGTGGTGCCATCACTGAATGGCTTTCATGGCATTGGATATTCCTTATTAATATTCCAATAGGCATTATTGTGCTGCTTCGTAGCCGGAGCCTGCTATTTACCGGTGATACCCGAAAGGGAAAAGTGGATATGGCGGGTGCAATTCTGGCTACAGCCGCTCTTATACTAATGGTATATGCTATAGTAGCGTCAGAAACCGCAGGTTGGGACTCGGTTCAGACTATCGGTCTTTTAATCGTATCATTGGCATTGCTATTTGCCTTTTATTTAACTCAAAAACATAAAAGCGAACCTTTGGTGTCGATGTCAATTTTCAAAGTTCCCAATCTTTCGGCAGGTAACATCGTGATGGGATTACTGGCAGCAGCATGGATACCGTTATGGTTTTTTCTTAATCTGTATTTGCAGCAAACCTTACATTATTCAGCATTCAACAGCGGACTTGCACTTTTGCCGATGACATTGGCTATTATGTTCCTGATGGTTGGTGTTACAGGAAAACTGGTCGCGAAGTTTGGTTTTAAATCCAATATGATTGTAGGATTGCTGGTGCTTGCCGCATCACTGTTTTTATTTAGCATAGCCCCAACAAACGGAAACTTTGTAACTCATGTATTGCCTGCATCATTACTTGGTGCGATAGGCATGTCACTTACCTATATTCCCGGAACAATAGCCTCCATGTCTGGTGCAAAACCAGAAGAAACAGGATTGGCATCAGGGTTAGTCAACACGAGCTATCAGGTAGGTTCGGCTCTGGGATTGGCAATCATAGTAACCATTTCTGCCGCTAAAACGAATGCTCTTAAAATGGCCGGGGAAGTAGAAACCACAGCTCTCAATTCCGGTTTTCAAACGGCGTTTTTCTCTGCGGGAGTGGTTTGTATTGTCGCTGCTCTTATTGCTATGGCATATATACGTTCACCAAAACAGTAACCTGTACTTTTCTATATTTCAATCACCCTCACCATCTTAAGTTGCAAAACCCGCCTTGTAGGCGGGTTTTGTAGTTAAACTATATAGTTTTTCACTTAAATAAAATAAGCGATGCCAGTCATGATTTACATCAATTTGATAAATTGATAGTAACAAAAGATTTACTTTTTAGAATTTATTTTCTTTATCAGGAGTACTAACAAAAAGAAAATAATCAGGAAAATAAAGAAGGGAAACAAAATATTCTAACTTTGAGAAGGGGGAATCAAATCTTTAATAAATGCTGCCGCTGATGCTGCCGCTCCTGCCAATACAGTAGCTTCGAAAGAAGCTGATGGATTTTTCTGTTTTTCTTCTTGATATGCTGCAGCATCTGTTTTCGCATATTCTTTGATTTTACACCAGGCACGTCGAAAGAATTTTCCTTCGCTACATCTCCTCTCTGATAAACCAATTGCGTTGCGATTAATTAATATAGTCCACCTTTCCAGATTTGTTGACCAATAAATAACTGAATATGAAAATACATCTGTATAATTTTGCCAAGCTATTAAATCATTCCTTTCTCTTATATATAGGGGCCTGTAGGATGAAACAAAATTTTTAAATTCATCTAAGTTTCTGAAATCAGAATTATCAAGTCTTCGATTTAAATTTTCTATTTCAAGATTTAATTGCCTTGAAAAATCATATCTCACATTTGGGGTATTTATTGTATATCTATATCTTTTTAATGCTAAATCATAATATTCAAATGTGGAAAAGAATTCTCTTGAATAAACATGAATATTTGAGGTATTTATATTTCCTCTTCCTCTCAAATAAGCATACATCTCATCTAAATAAGCATTATGCAGTTGTCCTGCGGTCATTGTAGACAATACTCTTCTTTCTAATTTAGAATCTTCCTTTTCATTAGAAATTGCCTTTTCTTCAATACTAGAATCAGAACTGTCACACGATAAGAATGTAAGACTGCTAACTAAAAATAAAAACAATACTTTTTTCATGGCTTTAACATTTAAAATTGTTCTCTACTCTTTTTAAGGATTTTCGAGTACCCTCCATAACAGATCACAACTATTTTGCACTAATTATGATTTGTGCCTATGCATTAGGCTTTAATTTTAATATTCATTCTAGAATAACAAATCGAGTAAAATAAATTCTGTAATTATTATTAAAGAATTTATTCTTTCTTTTGAAAGTATTTTTGGGACAGATAAGCTCCCATCCCTCCACCTATAAAAAAAGAAATTATTACAATTAATGTGGCGTTTATAGAATGCATAATTATTTAATTAGGGTATCTACCTAATTACTCTACATATCATAAAAATCCTTGTTTACAGTTATATTATACAATCTATGATAACTATATAACTTATTATCCCGTATTCCAAAATATTGTAAAGAAAAAAGAGGATTAGTTGTTTTAACGGATACTACACGCCTTCTTTTCTCCTTAAAAAGATGAAGGGTTCGTTCCTGATTGCAGTTGACATATGCTGTACCTGAAGTATTTGAACTTTGTCCATTAATTCCAACCGCAATCAATAATCTCCTTGGCCTCCATACTCCATTTATCTTTTTATAACCTCTGGTTTTAGATATAATCTTACTTGGGGAAAACCAATGAGGATGTTGTACCCTACTGTTTCTTTTTATTGCATAAAGACCTGAAAATTCATATGAATCTTCATAAACCATAGTTTTGCACCCATATGATGCTCTTGTTGTTCCAGGGGTAACCACTATTACATTTGGATTGTCTGTTGGAATTTTTCCCTGACTTACCTGAGAAATTGCTTTTAAATCATTATTGATGACTTCAATCCTGTTTCCTTTATCGTTCAAGAATTTATAATACACATAACCTCTTGTTCCATCATTAACAATGACTTCGCCATTAGAGCTTAATAAAGCTCTTTCAGCCTGATCCTGAATAAAATGATTATCAGGATCTGCATTTGCATCCCAACCCCTATCACCTTGTCGACTCAACCAAACCCTTTCTAACGATTCAATTTTACTTCTTAAAGAGCAAAAAGCCAAATCTTCTTCAAATCTGCGCAGTACGTTATCTTCATCAAAACCTGCAGCATCAGCTAAAGTATTATACCTGTCTTCAGATATATTATTTGGAAGATTTGAGTCAAATACATCACAATCCCTCTCTACCATCTTGTCTAATCTATCAACTGTTTCCCAATAATGATTCCAACTTGGAAAAATTAAAATGTTGTTTTCACAATTTACCCCATTATCAATCCGTGTTGATTGAATGTAGTTAAACATTGAACTTTGCCGCTGTCTTCGCATTAATGAATTATCATTGTTTGCATTTTGTTCCTGTGGCAAATCCGCTCGTTCACAAGAAACAGCCATTAATCCAACTAGAATTGATAGGCTTAAAATAATTTTCTTCATAAGTGTTTAATTAAATTTTGATAAAATTATTCGTAAAAGAGTTAATAGTCGCTACACAAAAAGGCAGAATTTACTTTCAAAATTGAATTCTATCCTTTTGTGTAGTATACTGATTAACAAAAATTAAGGAGAAAAAAAGGACGTCTTATAGACGTCTTTTCTTTAATTTTAATTACCTGGCATATCATAATAGTCCTTGTTTACAATTAAATTTCCTCTTTTATGATAACTAAATAATTTATTATCCTGTAATGAAAAATTGTATCTCCTTGGAGTCCCGACAGGAGCTATATTAGTTGTACTTTTTACAACAACCTTTACTTTACGCCTTTTTTGTTCTTTAAAATGACGAGGGTTATTTTCTTCAATACAATCTATATATGCTGAACCTGGAACATTAGGAGTTTGTCCATTAATCCCAGCAGCTATCAACAGTCTTGCTCGTTTCCAACCTCCATTTTTTTTCCTTTTATAACCATTAGTTTTAGAAACAATTCTACTCGCAACAAGACTTGTACAAGAATTATTTGAACATATTGTCCCAAAAGCAGGTCTTACCTTACTGGTTCTTTTTAATCTGTTAGCACCGGAAATTTCATAAGCATATTCTGTAACTTTACGTTTACATTTATTGGAATCACTTTCTTTCTCCGGACGAACAACCACAACATTTGGATTCCCTGTTGGGATTCTTCCACGACTCACCTGAGAAATCGCATCCCTATCATTATTGAGAACTTCGATACGGCTGCCTTCATCGTCTAAAAATTTATAATAGACATAACCCCTTCTGTCGTCTCCAACAATAACTTCGGCATTAGGGCTTAGTAAAGTTCTTTCAGCCTGGTCATCAATAAAATGGTTATCCGGATCTGAATTAGCATCCCATTCCCTATCACCTTGACGATCCAGCCAAGCTGTTTCCAGCGATTCAATTTTACTTCTTAACGAACAAAAGCCCAAGTCGGTTTCAAATCTGCGCAATACGTTATCTTCATCAAAACCTGATGCGTCAGCTAGGATATCGTACCTTTCTTCAGATATATTATTAGGAACAGTTGAGTCAAACGCTTCACAATCCCTATCAACCATCTGGTCTAATCTGTCTATAGTTTCCCAATAGTGTCTCCAGCTCGGAAAAATTAAGATGTTGTTTTCACAATTAGCATCACTTTCGATTCTTGTAGATTGGATGTAGTTAAACATCGAACTTTGTCGCTGTCTTCGCATTAATGAATTATCATTGTTTGCATTTTGATCTTGCGGCTGGTCTGCACTTTCACAAGAAACAAGTACCAAACCAGCTAGAAATGATAGGCTTAAAATAATTTTCTTCATAATTTATTTAATTAAAATTTTGATAAAATTACCCGTAAAAGAATTAAAAACCACTACACAAAAAGGCAGAATTTACTTTCAAAAACAAATTCCACCCTTTTGTGTAGTATTTTGACTAACAATCAATTAAAACTATTTCTTTATTTTTGTAAAAAGCCCATAAAAAAAGCTCCTGACTCAAGCAGTAAGGAATATATGCACTTAACTTTTAGCCATGCAAAACACCTATACTAAACTTAACCCTACAGAACAAGCTTATGTAAAAGCCTATCTTGAAATTTCCAAAGCTTTTGACAGACTCACCTATAAAAACATTTATATATTTGATTGCATTCAACGAAAAATTGAATATATATCCAATCATCGCTTTTTCTTACACAATCACACACCGGAAGAGATTATAGGAATGGGTGAAAAGTTTTTCCACACCTTTATCAAAATGGAAGACCAACCTATCGTAAGTCAGGCAAATAAAGCGGGTTTTGCTTTTTATGCCGAACTACCCGAATCTGAGCGCAAAAGTTATACATTGGCATATAATTTTCATCTGGTTGATGAAAGCCAAAACACCTTACTTGTTAACCACAGGCTTACCCCATTATTAATAACCAATGAAGGTAAGATATGGAAAACTTTAGGTATGATTTCATTGGCCACAAATAATTCGCCTGGAAACATCACTCTTACCAAAGATGGAGACAATTCCATTCTGAAATATGATATGGAAGCAGACCAATGGATAGGCCATAGTAAAATAGTGCTTTCTGAAAGAGAAATCCAGATTCTTCGTTTTTATGCCCAGGGACTCACAATCAATGGAATTGCTTCTGTACTAAACCTGTCCGCCGATACCATCAAATTTCATCGCAGAAACCTGCTTCAAAAGATGGAAGTAAACAATATTAATAAAGCACTGGCATATGCGACGGCACGTAAGCTTATATGAAGATTATCCCAACAGGGCATCCTTATTTACTACAATCAGTAAATATTACAAATCTAATTAGCAATACCATAAGGATAAAAATTCATGATTACGGAAATTTGGCTATATAAAAAATCAAATTATGAATACACATCAGCACACAGCCAAACCGATAGTAAGAATTACTTCTGAGCCACAAATCATAGCCGCTGACGAACCGGCATTCTTTGTCATTTCGGTTACCGAAAATTATAAAAATATTCCTTTGGAAGAAGTACACACCATGAAAATGCATCTCTTGCTGGTAAACGAAGAATTAACATGGTTTGACCATATTCATCCCGAGGAACAGGTGGACGGAACTTATTATGTTTCCGAAACTTTTCCATCTTCCGGGAAATATCTTTTGTTTATGGATTACAAACCCATTGACCATCCGGCAGCTATTGCAAAACATACTATTGAAATAACTGGTAAATATCTTTACAAAAGGTCTGAATCGGATACAAAGTTGGCATCCGTTATTGATGGCTATACGGTAATCTTAGTCAATGGAAAAGACTTAAAAACAAATACCGGACAAAGTCTGCAATTTTCAATTGAAAAAGACAGTATCCTTCTTGAGGAAAAAGACATGCAACCTTATCTTGGAGCCAATGCACATATTGTAATGATAGGCAAAGCTGATAAAGATTTCCTTCATATACATCCCATGTCTGACAATCGCTTTCCAATCTATGCTGAAACCTATATTGAAAAAGCCGGTTTATACAGGATGTGGGTACAGTTTAAAATAGACGGAAAAATCCATACCACAGATTTTACAGTAGAAGTTTCAGAAGGTGATGAAACGGAAGGAAACCATAACAGCCACGGTGCTCATCATTAAGAAAAGAAAATAAGCATCAACTCATTGGTGTACAAATTTCAATTAAAAAGCCATCAAGGTCTCTTAGATAAGCAACGATTTGTCCCCACGGTTTTGTTTTTGGATTTTCAACAACAGTGGCACCAGCATTTACAGCTTTTAAAATAGTTTCCTCTATATTTTCTGTTGTAAAACCAATTTCAATTCCAAATGGCTTTGTTGCTAAATTGCTTTCTGTAAAACCATCTGTCAAGTTTGATTTTGCTAATACTGTTGAAGCAAACGAAAGTGTCGTTTCTCCAACTAAAAGTTCACCATAATCGTTTTCAGGTGACACAAATTTTCTTGAAAAGCCGAATGCGTCTTCATAAAACTCAATGGCTTTTATCACGTCCTGAACGTATAAAATGGTGTAAGCAAATTTTATCATTTGTCGTTTTTATTATTTTTATTCGTTAATGTCAAAGCTCTGTATTGGTAGTTTGGTTGGTTAAAATTGCGACTAATGGTTGTACCTTTGATGTAATAAATTTAGTATTGATTTTGATGAAATCCTACTTTCAAATTTGTACAGATGTTTTATAGGAGCATTCCCAAAATCGTGTTTATTATTGCTTCAATTGCCCTAATTTCTTTAGTATTTCGGTTAATTCATCGGGTTTATTTGTTCCTATGAGCAATTTCTTATTATCTGTAAATTCAAGTTGCAGACCTTTGTTACCAGAAACATTAAGTGCCTTTCCTTTTCCCATAAAACCGTAACGCAAACCCCATCCTCCATACTCGGCAATGGGAGCATATTGTCTGACATAAGATTTTGTCAATGTCTCCCAGGCATAATGCCGGAACTTTAAATGAAAAGGAAAAAAACGGACATAAATTCCGTCTTTCCTTATTATGGTCTCAAGCCGGAAGCTAACAAACAGAAAGGTAAGGAATACCGTTAGTGCCGTTGTTATTATAAGTCCTGTATTGCTCATTGGTTTGTCTCCATAAGGTTCTCCGCCAACAACCTGCTTAATTACACCAAACAAAAAAAGTCCGTTAATGCCTAACAGGATGAACCAAAGCCACCATTGCTTGAACCTTTGTCTTTCTGTAAATAGGATTTCGTTATCCATTTTTTTATTTGTTGTTTAATGTCTCATCCACAAACTTTATCCAATTGTATTCTGATACTGAACCGTCAATAAAATAATCCGGTTGTAAACCGATATCGTCTATGGCAAAATCCGGAATTCTGTAACTTCTTGACAAACCATAGTAAAGTTCAAAATCTTTACAAGGCGATTCAATAATGTTGACATTAGAAATATCCAGCATTCCGCGGGTAGTCTTTCCGTATAGCTTGACCTTCTTGCTTTGTTTTGCGGTCAATAAAAACTGTTCGGTCGTACTTCCGTTTTTTTCATTAATTACAATACCAATGTTTTCCGGGTATCTTGTTATTTCTTTACGGGTCTGTATAAAAACATCTTTATTAAAAATATCTACAAATTTTCCAAGTGATGCGTTTAAAGTCTCATAATATTTTTTGAAGCCTTCCTGTGATTCTTTGTCAAAGTCAGGATTTTGGGAAAGCTCCAGCATTCTCTGGTTATTAAGAGGCGTAGAATAAAACAGGGTACCCACTGTTCTTATTGGGTTGGTGTATAAAAATGGGATTAACGAACTGTAACTTGCATCGCTACCTCCCGGATTATTACGGACATCAATAATCAGGTTTTTTGTTGCCAAAATTATATCCTTGTTTTTCTCAATAATGCTGTCGATGTGCTTCTTTTCTGAAATTTCAAAATCAGGAATCCTCAAATAAGCAGTATTCTCATTTAATTTTTCAAACAGCGGCTTGGCAGTATCCAACCATTGAATTTCTTTTGAAATAGTAGCATTTTCCTTAATATCAGGATACTTCTTCTGTAAAATCGTGGTATTAAGTTTTAGATAAGTATTTCCTATGGTTGTAATTTTACTAATCTTTTGGGGAGACTTGTTTCCTAAATAAAGAGTTCCGTCATTTTCAGTAAAAACAGTTTTTACATCACCAACTTTCCAGTTTTTATTGGTGGAAGAAAGGATTGTGCCTATATATTCGTTGTTTCTGCGTTTTATTGCGATAACATAACTGCCAAAACTCCAAATCCCTTCATACTTATCCTGTGTCTTCTTTTTACTCAAATATTTTTTAAAATCTTTTTCATTAACGGGGATATTTTCAACCGTGAAATTGGTTTCCTGAACTGGCTCTTTTAAATATTTAATCCCAATATGTCCGTCACGAAAAAACCGAACCCATTTATCTATTACTATGGCACATTCTTTATCATTTGGAAGCTGTTTTGCTTTTTGCAAATACATTTGGCTATGAAGTTCATAAGCATCTCTTCCTTTTTTACTGATTATATATTCAAATCCTGCGTCGTTTTCTTCAAATGTTTTTTTCACCCAATTAAAATTGCTTTCACAATCACAGTTTTGGGCATAACTAAAGGTGGAAAAAGTTAATAATAGAAGTGGTAGAATTTTTCTTTTCATTATGATAGTATGTAATTTTTATATTCTGAACATGAATCTGCCTGGTGCAACGGTAGGATTGCATTACAGTGAAATTCATGGGGGTATTTTATTGTCTTTTTTGATTGTTTTTATAGTTTCTCACCAGGACATAGACTGAAAATAGAAAAGTAATGCTATAAATAACAGCTAAGCCTGTATGCTCAAATTTTAGTGTTTTAAAATCGAACTGTTTAAATAAGACACTTCCTAGAATGATTGCTATTATACCAAAAATAAACGATGACGCTTTGTTTTTTTCCATGATTTTCAATGTTTTATCAAATACCAATCAGGTACTCCGATTTTGTGTCTAAAATACTTATTTTAGCTATATTTTATTTCCGTTCTTATCAAAACTATCGGAACAATAAATGTTGCGACTGCAGTAAACCGGCTCTATTTCTGCACTGTGTTACAGCTAGCTTCTCTTTCTGTATATTTTGACTCCTAACCAAATAGTAATGCTGATGATTAATAGCAGTATAATTACCAAACCTGTCAGGTATCCTAAACCGTAATCGGTTAGGCGATTGTAATCACATATAAATATTCTCCCTATTTTATAAGTCAAGATTAGTCCTATTATCAATAGAAGGAAAAAAAGTATTTTTCTCATTATTATTTTGGGTTTTATTTTAAAAATCGCAGAGAGGGGAAATATTTCATCCCACTCTCTGCTGGAATTTTCAGCTTACTTTTGAACTGTTGTAGTTGTTGGTGTGTAAATACCAAAAGTCAAACCAGCAATTAAACCGTTAATAAACGAATGTTTTGTAGTAACAGTATAATCAGTTGCTCCTTCAGCCATTGCTTTAGCATCCGAAACTCCAACCGGAGCCAAACCATAAATTACATAATGATTCCATTTTGAAACTTTTTGCTCTCCTTTAGCTCCTTTCCCTACCACAGTAGTATAAGTATAGCATGAAGTAAATAGTGTTGAGCATAGCAAAGCTCCAACTGCCAGAGTGAAAACTCTTTTTTTCATAAATTATCTTTTAAGTTAAATTTCCTTACTCATAAGGCTTTTCAGTAACGCCCCGTTTTTTGAGTGGTTTCTGGTCTCCACTATATTTTAATTTATTACACACTTCGTTTTTCACAGATTTTTGATTACTGCCAATCCAATCTGATAACAAATTCATTCGAAAGAGAATAATTTTTGAACTTTTTTTACCTTGAACCTTTATTGAAATATGTTCATTTCTTCATTATAGACAGGACTCTGTATACCCAGGAAATTCAATACACTGTGAAACACGTGGTGTTGCGTTAGTGACTTGTTGGGCTTGAGTTGTTTTGAGCCGTCAGACACCCAAACCAGAAAAGGAATTTCATACTGTTCCTTTGGAGCAATGCTCATAGGCATTCCGTGCATGTACAGGTTTTTCTCTCCCAGGGATTCACCATGGTCTGAAACAAAAATCATCGAACTTTTATACTCTTTCAACTGTTTCAGGTTTTCTATCACACCGTTCAGAATATAGTCCGTATAGACGATGGTGTTATCGTAGGCATTGATAAGTTCATCCTTTGAACAGTTACCCAATTCGACACTGTTGCATACGGGCTTGAAATTCTCAAACCGGGACGGATACTTTTTACTATAAGTAGGTCCGTGACTTGTACTGGTGTGTAATACCACCAACACCTTATCTTTTTTGCTGGCAAGTATCTGTTCTTTCAGCCCTGACAATAAAACTTCGTCATAGCCACATCCTTCACCCTGGCAATCCGGCAGGAGAGCATCACGCTTCTGGTAGTTTTTTATATGAACCGGAGGTTCTCCCCAATTAGTTGTTCTCCAGATGACCTCTGCCTTGTTCCTGTAAAGATAGTTTGGCAGTATTTCATACAGCTTTCCCGTATCGGCATGCTCCAGAATACATTTCACTCCCGCGGTAGTATAGGTGGCACAGGAAGTCGCTTCAAAATGGGAGAGGTTTTCTACTTTGGAAAGTAGCGGATTAGTGTTTCTCGCATACCCATAGAGTGAAAAATTCTGCTTCCTTGCTGATTCTCCGATAACCAAAACCACAACCGATTTTTCGGTATCTTTTATAGTAGCATCCGGTAACAGAATTTCTTTCTTGTTCTTCTGGTATTTGTGAATATAAAACAAAGAGGTGTTTACAGTATAAGACCAGGGCATTGCAAGTCCTCCTAATTGTTTTGAGTTTTTATCAATCCACAGCCAGTTACTGGCATTAGCAAATGCCATACCTACTATAAACAACAGTGTAAGCGATGAAGTGATTAAAAATTTCTTCAGCGGCACACTTGTTATTTTTGTTTTGACAATAAAGACAGCGGGAATAATTCCTAGAAAGATGACATATAGCACCAACTTAAAAGAAAAAAAGCTGCTGGATTCTTCATAATTGGTATTGAGGACATTGCCAATCATACTTTCGTCTATAATGACACTGTAGGTATTGACAAAATACACTGAAACTGCGCTAATGATAAAAAATAAAACCAATAAAAATTTCCCGACCGGACGAGAGAGATAAAGTATCAGGTAGAAAGCAAAGGCATTGGCGACCAGCATCAGTACCACGAGACTTACAATCAGAAGAATGCCGTTTCCACTTTTGTAGTCAACATTATTAAAGACATAGCCATAGAATGGAAAATGGAAAAACACAAAGTTCAATAAACTCATCAGTAAGGCAAAATGGGCTAACTTCAGGTTATTTTTTATCTTTAACATAGACCGTGAAAATTTTATACAATGAGACAACTAAGCTAAGGAATGCGAGGTAAAACACTATCAAATTTTCATTAATTATTTTGGTAATTAATAAAATAGCACTAACCAGAAATAGAAGAAGAATGACGTGATAATATTTTTTATTGCCAATCCAGGACAGAATTTTATATTTCCGACTGATAAAAATACCTAAAAGCCCGCAAATATATCCCACAATACTACCTACAATGACATCAATCGGGTAATGGGCTCCTACTCCAACTCTTGTAAAAGCAAGCCCAAAGCCTATAATGATTAAGAAAAAAATCCATCCCATTTTGTACCATAATCTTTTAGGCATAAGAGCAAACATCAGCACGGTTAGAACTGTAAATACTGTAATGGAATGTCCGGAAGGCAGGCTGGTACATCCGGAGAGCCTTTTGCCAATGATAGTAAAACCCTCATTGTCAAATACTGCCGCTGGCCTGGGTACTGCAAATATATTTTTTAGCAAGCTGCAAAATACAAGTGAAACCAACGAACCGGATATTATCGCCTCCCAAATTTTAGGAGCATATAGAACAAAAAGACCCAGAAGCGATAAAAAGACCAACGCATCCCCAAATTGAGTAAAATTATGCAGCAGGTTTGGGTATGGTGCCAGTTTACGATTAATAAAAAGAAAGCTATTTTTCTGTATTTCCGCATATTCATTAATACACAAAGCATTCTGTCCATACAGAAACAAAACAATCAAAATCAGTAAGAAGAAAGGTAACAGGAATACAGGTATTTTGAGTCTGGAATAATTATTAATAACTTTTGTGTTCATAAGCCCTATTTATTTACATACGAGCCTCACTAAAATCACTTCAGCAAGGACGGAATTAAAATTTAATTGGGCTTTTGAACGATTTGACTCTTAAAGTGTCAAATACGCTTTTTGGTAAAACACTCCATAGGAGTATCTTACCGATTTCTTTTATCGTGTTCTTTTATTCTATAAGTTTTTTTATTTGGATTTTTATTTATAAGATAGGTTCTCATTTTTAGGAAAAAGAATCTGCCTAAAAGAGAAACGAAAAAAATAATTGCAGTAAGAAACAATAACAAAAATTGCTTTTCCATAAGTTTTTTAATTGGCGTTTAAATTTGAAATACTACGTTTACAAAAATTGTATTCTCGACAAACATAAAAATTATTTAAACATTTACATAATCATAATTTACATTTCACTTAAAATTATTTTTTTTATAACATTTATTTATCATTGAATTATTTGCACTATTTTTATAAAAATTAAATTTGTTTGAATTAGATTTTTTTTAGATATAAGCCACTTAATTCAATTTTACTCATGGACCAGTTAAAAACACGAATCAAGAAATTCAATGAAATAATTGACCGCACATTTGATGACGATGAAGGAGAATCAGAATATCGAATAGAACAGGCAGAAACTTCCAGCAAAGAAGAACTTAAAGAACTATCAGCTTTTTTTGACGCTGAAATACCGCAGGAATTATTGGCATTTTATCTACAGATTGGAGGCATACGAAACCATGCATTTGATGTTTACGGTTTAAATATCCCGCCAGCTTATGGTTTACTTAAACAACTAAAAGCCGAACGGCGTTACGAAAAGCGACAATCTATGGGGCTTATTGATGGTATTAAGCATTCCTGGAGCAATGACCGTCCGGAATTTAGTCATATACCGGAATCTCAAATCAACTACATCAATGCCAATTATAAGTGCATTGGTTTGCATCATTACGATTGGCAATTTGAAGAAGCTTTTTATATTTATTTTGACAAAAACCACCAGTTTGGGCTGTTGCGTTACCATCAGGATAAATTTGACACTTTATGGCAGGAACATCTTACTCCCCTACTCACGGAAAGCCAGGCCAATCAAACTCTGGAACAATTGCTCATACAGGTTTTAGACCGATTGGAAGAAGGAATACTTAATGATTTCAATGGGAATTAACAGTAAACTTTATATGGTTTTATTCAATTTTATACATCTGGTTTCTACAATCCAAAATCATTTTTCGGTTTAGAAACAGTTTATTTCCAATCATTCCCTGCATGCCTGAAAACTTCATCAAAAAGTTTTGCGCTTTGGATGTGCCTTCAATATAAGTCACTTCTGAAAGTTGTAACGTTTTGCTTCCAAATCTTATTTTTTGATGGGACGATGCTGTCATTACCGTTAGTATTTTTCCCCATGAATTTCCTTTATCAATTTTTACTTCACCGCCTTTTCTGTACTTTTCCCATTTATCCTTATTCATAATAAGTTCATAGCCACTTGTTCCGGAATCATACATCAGCTTCAGGTTTTCATTACCAATCACTGCCGGAATGAGAATCCTTCGTTTCTTAAATTCAAATCTTTCAAAACCACTACCTTCTCTTTTTTTAGAAAAGGAGCAGCGGCTGTTTTTAAAGTCCAATGTGACAATCCTTTTTTCCAACAAATCCGTTCCAAGGGTTCCTATTATATTTTGGGTATCGGGATTTTCAAAATCTGCTTTAGTTCCATAATCTAATACTTCAAAAAACTTTGATGAAACCTTCATATCCCGAAGCGAAAAATCCAGTGCTATTTTTCCTTTTTCTGTCTCTTCCGGAATCCTGTCAGGAAACCTGGCCTTTACAGATTGCAAAGAGTTCTTATAAAATACCGTTACAGGCGAACCCAAATCCAACTGCATATAAAACAACTTATCAATTCCATCAATTCTGACAGGTAAAAGAATGGCCCCATATGGATTTTCATCATTTCCCTGCCACACCATAGGAATACCTTCAGATAGGCCCGAAACGGTAAGATAATTTTGAGGTGGTGAGAATTTCTTTTCAAAATAGAAATAACCTCCAATTAACGATAAAGCAATAAGCGCCAATAGGCCCAACAGGATTTTTTTTAAAGTTTTCATTCCGATTTCTTTTTCATGCAAGATTCGGAATCAAAGTTGAATTTAACCCTAAAATCAATACGCCATTATTGTGACAATTTTACGACAGAATCATAACATTCTTTATTTCAAATAAATACAAACCCTTTTCTTTCAAACACATGACTCAAAAATTATCTATTATTTAATGTAATATTAGCGGCTCTTCTTTATTTTAGTACTTTTATAAAGATTTTTTCTTACAATAAATAATCCTGACAGACTATTCGCGTTTTATATCCTGATGAAACCCTATTTCTTCCTTCTCTTCTTTTTTATGACGTCCTTTTCGTGGGCACAACGCGACAGCACCTATATCAGACCTTATGAGCATAATTTCTCGGTAAGGACCTATCTGGCGATTAATTTTCTGTCGATGGAGCAACAGACAGGTACCGAGGAATACAAAAAATTCATGCCCAATAATCCTCCCAATATAGGTTTGGGATTCTCAATGAACAATACGATTGTAAATGTCAGTTACGGACAGGGATTCAATTTTATGAGAGATAAGGAAAAGGGGAAAACCAAGGCGCTGGACCTGCAGATACACAATTACGGCAAGAAATTCACCTTTGATATTTTTATACAGCGATACCGCGGATTCTATGCAGAAGACGAATCGGGGAATGTGCTTGCCCTTTATCCTGACCTGAAAATCCGGCAATATGGCGCTTACGGACAATACATCTTCAACAACAAAAAATTTTCATACAGGGCTGCCTTTAACCAAAATGAAAAACAGTTAAAATCGGCAGGGAGCTTTCTGATTGGCGGAGGTGTTTATTTTTCAAAGATTGAATCAGACAGTTCATTTGTACACAAAAAAAGAAATTCGCTGCATAATTTTCAATTTGGCGTAAGTGGCGGTTATGCTTATCTATGGGCAATCAACAAAAAATGGTTTGCGAGTATCTCGACTACTGTTGGTGTCAATATTGGTTCCGAAAAATTCAACACCTTTGGCAAGGAAAAAATCGAAGTCTATCCTACTTTATTTCCACGCGTAGCTTTAGGTTATGATACTGAAAACTGGTCGGCGGGACTTTCATTTGTCAGCAATACCGTGTTTTCGGCCTTTTCAGATAATGAGCATTCAAATGTCAGCCTGTTTTCCGGAAATTTTAAACTTTCCTATATCCGGAGATTCGATTCTTTTGACTTTCTAAAAAAGAAGAAAAAACAGGTTGATTGATAGTAATGTCCTACTATAATAAGGCCTGGCGTCTTTGCAAGGAAATAATTTCCCGCAAAGACGCCAGGCTGCAAAGAGAAAGTAATTTGAAAAATCTTAAATCTTAAATTTTTTATTCACACGAAACAACCTTCACAGGCTCTGCTTCTAATTCCTGTTCTACTTCCTTATGCTTCTTCTCCAGTGTAATAAACGTAAATCCAAAAGCCAACAGCAATAACGGAACACTCAACCAAATAACTTCGTGCACACCATACTGTGCTATGACAAAACCGCCAAGCAAAGTTCCCAATGTGATACCGGCATTAAAAAAAGAAGGCATCAGACCATTTACACTTTCAAGTGCCTGTTCCGGAACACCATTTATGATGTGGATATTCGCAGCCAGGAAACCTCCCGTGTGAATGAAACCCCATATCGACAGAATAATGACCATCGGAACAAAAGCACCACCAAATTGATACGCCAATAAATGGATTCCTATCAGGGACAGTAAAAACAATCGGTTAGTTAGCATTACATTTTTGCTGAGTGCGATTCCCATAAGCCAGTTTCCAACAATACCGGTCACACCAAAAACAAGCAGCATAATGCTGATTTCCGTGCCATTCATATGCGAAATCTTATCCATATACTCGGCCAGATAACCATAAGTGGCAAACATTCCCGCCACTATAATCAAAGACGTAAAAAGCTTGAACCATACCTGAGGTTTGTCTAATACTTTTACCTGATTTTCTGTAGGCAGTTTTTCTTCCACAGGCATTGAAGGAACAAAAAGAGCCAGAGCTATAAAAGCGATAAGGTTAATGATTCCCGCCAAAGCGAAGGAAGCCCTCCAATCAAACAAATCTGCCATGTAAGTTGTTATTGGAACACCCAATACGGTTGCCACACTAAGACCGGCCATCACAACAGAAATTGCTTTTGGAGCATCTTTAGGTCCGGCCTGTTTTGCTGCTGCCGACATAGATACTGCCCAAAAAACAGGATGCAGGAAAGCCGGAACGATGCGGGCAATCATTAGCATTGTGAAATTAGGAGAAATAACAGAAAGCAGATTCGATATTACAAATACAGCCAAAACGGCACACATTATGGTCTTGCGGTTAATCTTGGCCGTTAGCATTGTAGTAAACGGACCCGCTACAGCAACAGTCAATGCAAAAGCACTTAACAGCCAGCCTGCCGTATCGATTGAAACCTGAAATTCTTTTGCTAGCGTTGGCAAAATACCTATAACTCCAAATTCTGTGGTAATAATACCGAAGGCTCCCAAAGCCATTATATAGATTGACTTATTCATTAATTCAAATATTTAAATGTTTCTATTAATAATAAAGGTTAAAAAATTCTGTAAGCAGGCAAAGCTAGCCTTTCAGGTTGTTGAGGCTGGCGATATACTCGTCAAGTACTTTTTGGTTGAGCGAATATTTTAGGTTTCTTCCTTCTTTTTCAGGAATAAGAAGGTCAGCATCTACCAATTGCTTGAGGTGGTGCGAAACAGAAGGTTGTGTAAGGTCGAGCATATCATTAAACTCGGCACAATAAACACCATCATGCTTTTTTTTGAATTGCTGCAGAATAGCAATCCTGCTCACATCGCTCAGGGCTTTAGATATTTTCTCTATTTTTTTGTTATCCATCATAGCAATTATGATAACTATCATTTGGTAAATCTGTTGCAAAATTACAAAACATATAGAAACATATAAATATATGCATGGATAAATTTGATTTAAATATCAACAATATCTATTCTGTAAGGTTAAGCCCGCGGAAAAGTGACCTTTCCTGTTAACCTACAAACAGTTGATTACGGAACTTTCTTTAATGCTCCTGATAACAAAAGCACTTTTGATATTGGAAATAATTTCAAGTTTTGAGATTTTATGTACGGCGAAATTCTGATAATCTTCCATATCATCCAGTAAAAGTTTTAGGAGAAAATCATAAGTACCGGCTATATAGGATGCTTCCAAAACCTCATCAAGTCCTAAAACATACGATTCAAATTCTTCAAAAAGCGATTCCTGATGCCTCACAAGCGTTACCTGGCAATACACCAATAATTTTTTTCCCAAAGCTTTGGGGTCGATTACGGCAGCATAATTCTGAATGACACCTGCAGATTCCAACTTTTTGATTCGCTCATGAACCGGAGTAATTGACAGGTTTACCTTCTCTGCCAGCTGTTTTATAGATTGTTTTGCATCTTTTTGGAGTTCCAGCAGCAATTTTCTGTCGGTTGCATCTAATGTTATCATAGTATGATTTTCTATTTTGGATAAAAAGTCCAATACAAAACTATACAAAAATACTATTAAAAATAGATTAAAAAGAAAAAAATACTGATTTTGATGTGTTTTACAGAATTAAAGTGTTTTATTAAATACATTTGCCACAGAAATACGGACTAAAAAATTTGATACCAATCAAATAATAAAATCTACCCAATGAATCAGTTTACAAACATCAGCAAAAACCCAACTTCAAAATCTAAAAACTTTTTTGGCTTTTTAGAATGCATGATGCTATGTAAAAATTGTTGGCATAAAGCCACAACCTGCTGTACAAACAGTACTTCAATGTATGGCGCATCAATGGATTATTGGTGCATGAACATTTCATAAAATCGTAAGACCTCGACTTTGTATAAAACAAAGGAGGCTTGTGCGAGCCTCCTTTTTTTGTGCCGTTTTTTATAGCAGCTAAAAAACGATACGTATAAGTGTATGCTGCTAAAATTAATCAAATCTTTTAAAAATGAAGAGTAAACTATCAAAAATTCTATTCGGATTTTTGCTTCTCAATGCGCTAATAGCAGCAGCGCAGGAAAAGGAAATTTCCGGATATGTTACTGATGCGAACAGTCTTTCGCTGCCCGGCGTTACCATAGCGGTAAAAAATACGACACTGGGAACCCAAACCGATTTCGATGGAAAATTCACCATCAAAGCGACCCCGGAAGATATTCTTGTTTTCACCTTCCTGGGATACAAAACCCAGGAAATTAAAGTAGGCAGCCAATCCCATCTGACGGTACAGCTTTTGGACGAAAGTGTTGGTTTGGACGAAATTGTAATCGTTGCTTACGGAACCCAAAAACAACGTGCGGTTGTGGGTGCCATTGGAAAAGTGAGCAGTGAGGTTTTAGAAAAGCAGCAGGCCACTTCTGTAATTTCTGCCTTACAAGGTTCTGTTCCGGGTGTCAGCGTTATTAATTCCAGCGGTCAGCCGGGTGAAAGTCCAACAATACGCGTGAGGGGAATCGGCTCAATAAACGCCTCCGCTTCTCCGCTGATTATTGTAGACGGTGTTCCTTTTAACGGAAACATCAATTCCATCAGTTCCGACCAGATTGAATCTATGAACGTCCTGAAAGATGCAGCGTCAACCGCTTTATACGGTTCCCGTGGTGCCAACGGCGTTATTGTCATCAAGACAAAATCAGGCAAGAGAAATTCCCTGCCGCAGGTAAGTTTCAGGGTTTCTTCGGGAATCTCCGGTGATGCGGTAAAAACCCATGAAGTTTTAGGCACTAATGACTATGTAAAATATTTATGGGAAGCCCGAAAAAACACCTATCAGTATGTTCAGGGGCAAACTCCTGAAAATGCAGCCAGCAATGCGGCTTCAGGATTGGTTAGTGCTTTGGGATACAATCCATACAATGTTTCAAACATTATCGATTCGAACGGACAATTAAATCCGAATGCCCAATTAAACTGGGAAACGAATTGGAAGGACGAACTGTTCCGGAACCAAAGCTTTAGGAATGAGTACAATTTCAATGTGAGCGGCGGTAGTGAAAATACCACCTACTTCTTATCCGGAAATTATCTGAATCAGGACGGATTGGTCAAAACCTCGAAGTTTGAACGTTCCACATTCCGATTAAATGTTGATACTAAAGTAAACGACTGGCTTGAAGTGGGAAGCAATGTTGCCTATTCGGCCTCACGACAAAACTTTCCTGTCCAATCCGGAACTTCCTTTACCAGCGCCATGAGTTGGATTTATGCCATGCCAAGCGTATACCCTGTCTACAGACGAAATCCAGACGGCAGTCTTGTATCAGGAAATATTTTTGACTACGGAAACACAACGCAATTGGTGAACGGAGTACGTCCTTTAATGAGTGGCGACAATGCTGTAGGTTCGCTTTATAACGACCAGAACCGCAACAACAGAAGCAATGTAAATCTTAACGGATATGCCAAGTTTTTACTGACGGATAGGCTTTCCTTCAAAACCAATCTGGCTTATGAAGATTATAATTATGATGCCAAAGAATATATGAACTCTGTTTACGGGCAGGCATCCAGTGTCAATGGAAGAGTGAGCCGTGAAAAGACCAGCACAAAAACCATAAATTTCATCAATGCATTGCGCTATGACAATAATTTTGGAGACCATTCTGTTGGTGTTGACGTAATTTATGAAGCCTATCAATCCAAAAATGACCTGTTTGCAGCTTCATCGACCGGATTTTTGCCGGGCGTAACGGTTATAGGCGGCGGAACTACTCCTGAATCTGTAGATGGTTATGTTTTGGAAGACCGTTTAAACAGTTTCTTAGGAAGAGTGAGTTACGATTTTGCAAACAAATACTTTCTGGAAGCTTCCTATAGAAGAGACGGTTCTTCCCGATTTTCACAGGACGTACGTTGGGGTAATTTCTATTCGGTTGGAGCTTCCTGGATTATTTCGGATGAGAATTTCTTAAAAGACAGTAACGTGGTCAATCTTCTGAAATTAAGAGGTTCTTATGGTGAATTGGGTAATAACCAGACTTCTTCCTATTTCCCGTATATCCAGAGTTTTGAAACAGGTTTCAGCCAATTGGAAAATCCCGGCGTTTTGCTAGGCGACCGTGTTGATAAAAACCTGACCTGGGAAAAAACGGCATCGTTCAACATTGGACTGGATTTCAGCCTTTTCAACAGCCGACTGGAAGGTTCTGTAGATTATTACAACAAGAGTTCAATCGACCTTTTGTACAATGTTCCGATTCCGTCATCAACCGGAAATACAAGCGTATTGACCAATGCAGGTTCTCTAAGAAATTACGGTCTGGAGGTTAGCCTTACATCACATAACATCAAAACCGATAACTTCTCGTGGGATACGAATCTGAATTTTTCTTTAGACCGAAACAAGATTACGGAACTGACGCAGGATTCTTTTATCACAGGTCTGAATCGTTGGGAAGTAGGACGCTCGCTTTATGATTTTTATCTGAGAGACTATGCCGGTGTCGACCCGAATGACGGTTATGCTATGTGGTATAAAGATGTGGTTGATGCCAACGGAAATGTTACCGGAAAAGAAACGACTAAAAATTATGACGAAGCAACAAGATATTACAACAAATCGGCCCTTCCTGCAATCATTGGAGGTATTACGAATTCAGTACAGTTCAAAAGATTTGATGTAAGTGCCTTGTTCAATTTCAGTTTGGGCTCCTATGTCTATGATTCTGATTATGCAGCCCTGATGGGCGGTATTTCAAGAGGAAGGCAAAGCTCACCCGATATTGAAAACCGCTGGACAAAACCGGGTGATATTACCAATATTCCGGTATTGCTCAACTCGACCAATAATTTTGCGGCGGCTTCCACCCGATTCCTCTACAAAAATGATTATGTGAGATTGAAAGCACTGACATTAGGATACAGCCTTCCAATTGAAAGCATTCATAAACTGAAAATTAATCAGGCAAGGATTTATCTTCAGGCAGACAACCTGCTGACATTCCAATCGCATAAAGGAATCGACCCGGAACAAAGCATTAACGGAACAACCAATTTCAGGTCGCCGCTTTCAAGAACCGTGACATTAGGATTCAACCTTAATTTTTAACACCTAAAGACATGAAAAAAACATATATTTTACTCGTCCTTCTATCTGCAAGCCTTTTGCAGACCGGATGTTCTTCCGATTTCTTAGATGAGCCTAAACCTACAAATAATGTCACTCCTGATGTTATTTTCAGCAATCGCGCAGGTGTCGATGCTTTTATTGCAGGAATCCTTCGATTGAACCGCGGCCAGTTTTTAAACAATGAAGCAGCCGGCTTGCAGTCTATTTATTTTGCAAGAAGCGTTAGGGGCGAATCGTTAATCCAGAAACAGATTTGGTTTGGCGACGACTACGATTTCCAAAACCGGGAAGCAACTTACACACGCCCCAATTTCACCTGGAGATTTTCGTATAAGATTATTGACCAATTGAACAACCTGATTAAAGGAATAGAATCAAGCAGCCAGCTTTCGGAACAGGACAAAAGGGAAACCAAATCACAGGCATTGGCATTGAGAGGATTTTATTATTTCCAATTGGCCCTGGAATTTGGCGATGCCTACCAGTCACATAAAAACCTGCAATTCCCTCCTATTTATACTGAGCCTACTTCTGAAGGAAAAGGAATGTCGACAAAAGCTGAATTTTTCGGTCAGATTTTATCCGATTTAGAAACGGCAGTCGCCGGCTTGTCTGAAGAACGAATTGACAAATCGTATATCAACAAACAGGTTGCACAGGCTTTTTTGGCCCAGGTATATCAGTATACCGGAGATTGGAATAATGCAAAAACAACTGCCCATGAAGCCTATGGCGGAAACACCAGTGCTGTTTTGGACGCGGCCAGCTATTCCAAAGGTTTTAATGATTTTAATGCCAGAGAATGGTTATGGGCATTGCCACAAACCGCAGACCAGAGCGCTTATTACATGTCTCACCCGCATGCTATGATGGACCATGTTGCCGTAGCCTATCACGGAACATTTATTAATGATGATTTTGTCAACCTTTTTTCCGGAACTGACGTCAGAAATTTATTTTCAAATCTTTATAATGCGCCTGTTGGCGACTGGCAGGAATTTGTAACTTCAAAATTCAAGTTCACGTTTGATGCCGATATCCCTGTCATCCGTTATCCGGAATTGATTTTGATTGAAGCCGAAGCCGAATATCATTTGGGAAACGAAAGCAGGGCACGCGAACTGCTGGATGCCATCCGTTTAAACAGAGATAATCAGACGCAAGCTTCAACAGCTTCGGGTAATGTTCTTTTTGAACTTATCCTAACGGAACGAAGAAAAGAATTTTACGGGGAGAACGGTATCGAATGGTTTGATGCAAAACGTCTGCTGCGTGGCATTACACGTACCGGAAACCACAGAACACATATCAATCTGACCGCAGATGATAAAAGGTTTGAGCTTAAAATTCCGCAAGAGGAAATTGACGCGAACCCGAACATCACAAATTCCGTAAACAGTAACCGATAAATCATCGCAGCAGAAATCCTAAAAACGCAATCGAAAACATAGGTTGCGTTTTTTTATATCCTTTATCGTATTTCCAATGCTGATTTATTTCATTATTTTTGTTTAATCAACTCTAAAAAACGATGAACAGCAGTAAAAGTACTTTTAGCATTAAGGACCTGGAAAATTTATCCGGCATAAAAGCCCATACCATACGTATCTGGGAAAAAAGGTATAATATACTGAAACCCATGCGTACCGTATCAAATATCAGGCTATATGATACTGAAAACCTACAGAAACTGCTCAACATTACGCTTCTGCATAGCCACGGCTATAAAATATCCAAAATCTCAAAATTCCCTCCTGAAAAGATTCCGCAGCTTGTGAGTGAAATCATTTCCGACAAAAACATTAACAGTCAGGTTATCAGTTCCTTCAAGATGGCCATGATGGATTTTGACCAAAGACTGTTTAATACCACCTATGAAAACCTTCTTGTAACAAAATCGTTCGGAGAAATTTTTAAAGAATTGTTCATTCCGCTGCTAAATGAAATTGGAATGCTTTGGCAAACCGGAACAATTACACCTGCCCACGAACATTTCATCAGTTATCTAATCAGGCAAAAACTATTAAGCAACACCGAACAGTTACAATTGCCGGACCCGTCCAAAAATGAAAAAATCTTTGTACTGTATCTGCCGCAAAATGAAATCCAGGAACTCGGACTGATGTATCTCAACTATGAAATCCTTTCACGCGGTTATCAGACCGTTTATCTGGGACAATCTATCGCTATTGAAAACTTAAAAGGATTGGCTACCCATTTTGATACTATAGTGTTCCTGTCTTATTGGACTACGTTCCCCGAAGCAGACACCATTCCGGAATATCTTGAGAAGATACAACAGGAAATTTTGAGCAGCGGTCATTCAGAATTTTGGGTTTTGGGAAAAATGGCGCACTATATCCCAACGGAAAACCTTAATCAAAAAATTTCCGTATTTACTACTTTACAGCACGCCCTAAACAAACTATAATTATTTCTTAAAAACTAAATTTTGTTTATCATTTCACTATATTTGTTAAACAATATGAGCAAAAACATCAAAATCATAGGTTCCGGCTTTTCTGCCCTGGCAGCATCCTGCTATTTGGCAAAACAGGGCCACTCTGTCACCATTTATGAAAAGAATGCGACAACAGGAGGACGTGCAAGGCAATTAATAAAAGACGGTTTTACATTTGACATGGGACCAACATGGTATTGGATGCCCGATGTTTTTGAGAGGTTCTTTGCAGATTTTGGAAAAAAGCCTTCAGACTATTATGAATTGTCGAAGCTATCGCCAGCCTATAAAGTATATTTTGGAGAGAAAGACAGTATTACTATTGCCGACAATCTCGATGAAATAGCCGCAACGTTTGAAAATACAGAAAAAGGCAGTTCGCAAAAACTTAAGGAATTTATTTCTGAGGCTCAGAGCAATTATGACATAGCCATAAAAAATTTGGTCTACCGTCCCGGAGTTTCACCTTTGGAAATGATAACTCCCGAAACCATGATGAAAGTGGGGCAATTTTTTGGCAATATTTCAAAGGATGTCAGGAAGCGTTTTAAAAACAGAAAACTTGTACAGATACTCGAATTTCCGGTTTTGTTTTTAGGAGCCAAGCCTTCAGACACGCCATCGTTCTATAGTTTTATGAATTTTGCAGATTTCGGGCTTGGAACCTGGCATCCAAAAAATGGAATGTATGCCGTAGTCGAAGCTATGCAAAAACTGGCAGAAGAACTAGGTGTAATAATAAAGACGGACGCTGTCATAGATGAAATTATTGTTAAAGACGGAATAGCAGAAGGGCTTATTGTAAACGGAACTAAAACAGAAGCCGACATCATTGTAAGTGGGGCCGATTACCATCATACAGAAACCCTTTTGCCTCAAAAATACCGTGCTTACACTGAAGAATATTGGAATAAGAAAACGTTTGCTCCATCCAGCCTGCTGTTTTATGTAGGGTTTGACAAAAAGATAGCCAATGTAGAACACCATACGCTGTTTTTTGATGTGAATTTTGACAAACATGCAGAAGCTATATATGATGACCCGAAATGGCCGGAAGAGCCTTTGTTTTATGCCAGCTTCCCATCAAAAACCGACAAGAATGCGGCACCTGACGGAAAAGAAGCCGGAATATTCCTGATTCCTCTGGCTCCCGGAATAACTGATACTGAGGAGCTAAGAAATGTTTATTTTAATAAAATAATGGAACGTTTTGAAAGGATTACCGGACAAAGCATCCAAAATAATGTTATATTTAAGGAATCCTTTTGCATCAATGATTTTGTAAAAGAGTACAATTCCTTTAAAGGAAACGCATATGGACTGGCTAATACGCTTTTACAGACCGCTTTTTTAAGGCCCAAACTTAAAAGCAAAAAAGTCAATAATCTATATTTTACAGGCCAACTGACGGTTCCGGGTCCCGGTGTTCCTCCTGCTTTGATTTCAGGAAAATTGGTTTCGGAACTGATTCAGAAGAACAAATCTTAAAATTGTTAAAAATCTTACCCCTATGAAAGCTATTTTTGACCAAATTTCCTTTGATTCCAGTAAGTGTGTGACCAAAGCTTACAGCACTTCTTTTTCTTCTGCCGTAAAAATGCTTTCGCCAACTATACGACAGGATATCTACAATATATATGGTTTTGTACGATTTGCGGATGAAATTGTAGACAGCTTTCATGACTATGATAAGGAAAAACTATTTGATTCTTTTGAGCAGGATTTTTACGGTGCGTTGCAAGACGGCATCAGCCTTAACCCGATATTAAACTCATTTCAGCATACGGTCAGAAAATACGATATCCCTGTTGAACTTGTCAAAACTTTTTTGGAAAGCATGCGATGGGATCTTACCAAAACAGGATGCGATAACAAGGAGGAATACCACAACTATATTTATGGGTCTGCTGATGTTGTAGGGTTAATGTGTTTAAAAGTATTTGTAAAAGGCGATGCTTCAAAATATGAAGAATTAAAGCAGAGTGCAATGAGATTGGGTTCTGCCTTTCAAAAAGTAAATTTTCTGCGGGACCTGAAAGACGATTTTGAAAACCTGAACCGTACCTACTTCCCGAATGCCAATCTGGAAAAACTGGATGAAGCATCAAAAAAACAAATCATAGAAGAAATTGAAGCCGATTTTAAATACGGTTACGAAGGCATTGTAAAATTGCCTATCGAAGCCAAACTGGGTGTTTATACTGCTTATGTCTATTATAAAAAGTTACTGCACAAGCTAAAGAAAACACCTTCGGCTAAAATCCGAACTACACGCATACGGGTTCCCGATTATGAAAAGCTGAGCCTTTTTGCCAGATGCTATTTCAATTATAAGTTAAACATTTTATAATCTGTAGTATGTGGCTCCACCTGATTGTTTTTGTCCTTACTTTCTGCATCATGGAATTCATGGCCTGGTTTAGCCATAAATACATCATGCACGGTTTTTTATGGAAACTGCATGCAGACCATCATAAAAAAGACCACGATTCGTGGTTTGAGAGGAATGATGCTTTTTTTATCATCTATGCAGTTATCAGCATTATCTTTTTTCTTTTATGGCAAAACGATATTCTTGAAATAGGGTTGGCTATAGGGTTAGGAATTTTTGTTTACGGCTGTGCTTATTTTTTGGTACATGACATTTTTATCCACCAAAGATTTAAGCTTTTTCGAAACACAGATAATCCCTATGCCAGAGCTGTAAGGCGGGCACATAAAATGCACCACAAGCACATCGGTAAAGAAGATGGGGAATGTTTCGGAATGCTGTTAGTTCCTTTTAAATATTTCCGACAGGAATTCCGTAAAAAATAAAAGCGCCCAAAACCGGACGCTTTTATAACTAACTGTAACAACCTAATCTAATTCGGAATCATTTTTTGTAACGGCTTTAACTGTTCAATATCCAGATTTGCCTTATTCAATACAGAAAGCATTGTCATTATGGAGTTTGGTGACATGTTTTTGCCCAATACTCTGACTATTGCAAATCCTGCATCGTTTTTATTCGCGAAAAGCACAAACTCATCAATCTTATCTTCTTCACCTACAAAATAGACGGCACCGCCTTCTTTCCCGGAATTGACCTTAATAAGCTCCTGATATTTCTCGTTCTTCAGGATATTCTTAATTTTAGCACGTTCTGCTTCAAACTTCGCCGGATTTTTTGCATCTGCCTGATAGGCCAGAATGTTCATCTTTTTTAAAGTTTCCAGCGCTGCGTTTTCTTCTGCAGAAATCTCGGACTTGTTCAGTCTCAATATATCCGTCGTAAGGTCAAGGGCAATAAAATCTTTCGATTCTGAGTTTTTAACAAAATACTGCTGTAAGGTCGGTTCTGAATTGCAGCTCCATAACATAAGGCACAAGGCCGCTACTATTGCAAGTTTTTTCATGGCTTTCATCTTATTTTGGCCCTTTCGGTCCTTTTGGTCCCTTAGGACCTTTTAATCCTTTTTTCAATGCATCTCCACCCGGAAGATTGTCTGTCAATGCTGATACGTCGTTAAGGTCAAAATCCCCTTTTAAAGACATCAGGACTGTTTCTTCTTTGCCTCCGCCTTCAATGAACATCAACAGTTCTTTTACTCTGGTGGAAGAACCTCCGGACTTGACATAAATCCTGATATTTTTTCCTCCATCGTTAACTCTCATGAGTTCTTCCAGGGCTGCAGATTTAAGATACTTGTCAGAAGTCAGTTTCATATCAGACGTTACCTTTGGACTCGATGTAACGAATACCCTCAGGTTGTCAAGCTTTTTGACCAGATTCATATATTGCTGAGCCTCTTTATCATTCGACTTGACATTTCCCATCATCTCAAACATTTTTTTGTTTACGATGACTGCTGTTACTCCTTCAAGGTCGTCATACTTGTCAAAAGCGGACTGCGCAAAAAAGCTAAGCGGCATTATTGCTAGGATTGCTGTTATTAAAAACTTCTTCATTTTAGTTGTATTTATTGATTTTTGTATGCATTCTTATTTTGACAAACCGTCCAGACTTGCCAAATCAATGTCTCCTATTAGGGAAATCAAGACTGTTTCGTCGCCTTTTTTATCTCCTCCGTCGATAAACATAAGCAATTCTTTTACTTTAGAGGAACTTTTCCCTGATTTCATGTAAATCATTACATTCTTTCCTTCATCGTTTACTCTTACCAGTTCTTCCAGACCTTCTTTTTTACGGTATGAATCGAATGCAGATTTCATTTCTGCAGCTTTTTTAATACTTGAAGTAGAAAACAATTTGAAGTTATCAATATTGTTGGCCATCTTCATATATTTTGCTGCATCTTTTTGTTTTACGCCCGGTTTGATTTCTCCCAGCATTTCAAATGCTTTTTTGTTTATCACTACGGAAGTAATGTCATCTTGTCCGTCAAATTTGTCAAAGGCTGATTGTCCAAAAAATAAAGTTGGAACTAAGGCTAAAGCCAGGGTAATTATAAGTCTTGTCATTTTTTCTAATTTTTAAATATTAAGTTTTTTGATTGTTGGTACTCATTAATATATTGCATACTTTCAACGCCTACATTCACATTCTTTGACAACAGGTTCAGGGCTTTTTGCGTTTCTTCAAACGCTTTTTCAGGATCATTATAGGTACCTAAATCCTCGCTCTGACTGATGTTTCGGTTATAAAATGTAAACATGCCCAACAAAATCACAACTGATGCTGCAACCGACAGCCACGCTACCTGTAGTTTTTTAGATTTTAGCGGTATCTGCTGCTCAAACTTTTGCTCTTTTGCTGAAGAGAAATAACCAAACATTGCCTTATAATGCTCCAAATGCTGCGCAACATCTGCAGATGAAAAATAAGCTTTTAACTCATTCTCTTCGGCAATAGAGGTTTCTCCCTCAAAGTATTTTTCTAATAATATTTCTATTCTATCCAATTCCATAATTGTGTGTTTTTGTCATAAATTCTCTAATCGTCTTCCTTGCTCTTGAAAGCGCAACTCGCACTGCGGTTTCATTCATATCCATCATTTTGGCAATTTCTTCAAATTCATATTGTTCGACATCTCTAAACTGAACTATCATTCGTTGTTGTTCCGGAAGTCCGTCGATAATTTTCTCGACCCATCCTAAACTATCCCGGTCTTCAAGCTGTTTTTGCATTCCGGCCTGTCCGTCTGTATAATTATTATGTACAATCTGCAGATTTCCGGCTCTTTTTGATTTTAGCTGGTCCAGACAATAATTTTTTGTAATTGTCATGGCAAAAGCTTCAACACTGTTATACTTATCCAATCCGTTTTTTTTGTCCCAAAGCTTGACCAAAACTTCCTGAGTTGCATCTTCTGCTTCCTCCGTACTAACAAGCAGACGCTTGGCCAGCCTAAAGACTTTATCCTTAAACGGAGTTATTATTTTTACAAACTCAGATTGGTTCATTTTTGACTTTTAATTGGTCGGTTATATAATCAAGACGAGTCACTTTATTTTTTGTTACAAGAAAAAATTGAAATTAAGACTAAAACCTCTAAATTTACGTTAATTATATTGCTATCCCTATAAGATATTTTGTTTATGAAAAAGACTTTTATTTTCGCAATCCTTTTATTCATCGGAATTTCAAGCTTCTTTGCTTGTCAGGATGACCTTGATGATATTGAAGTTCCAAAAGAATTAAAAATTAACGATTTTATTTGGAAAGGCCTTAATTTATATTATTACTGGCAGGCAGATGTAACGGATTTATCAGATAGCCGATTTGCCAATCAGGGTGAATTAAACGCATATCTTAATGGTTTTAGCTCACCGGAAGATTTATTCTACAGTCTATTAAACAATTATCCGAATACCGACAGGTTTAGCGTAATTTTTAGCGATTATACCGTTTTGGAAGGTGTTCTTAGCGGAAATACGGCAAACAACGGAGTCGATTACCAATTGTTGCGAAAAGCAGAAGGTTCTGATGAAGTTTTTGGCTGGGTACGCTATATCATTCCTAATTCTGATGCTTCTTCTAAAGACATCCGACGCGGCGATATTTTTTATGCCGTAAACGGAACTCCGTTAAATGTCAATAACTACAGAGAACTGCTTGCAGGGCAGAATTATACTTTAAATTTAGCCGATTATGACAGCGGAAACATTACTCCAAACTCCCGTTCGGTAGCATTGACCAAAACAGAACTGGCTGAAAACCCAATCCTTATTAATAAGGTTTTGACTTATGATACGCACAAAATAGGCTATTTGATGTACAATGGTTTTTATGGCGAATATGACAATAACCTGAATGCTGTTTTCGGACAATTCAGAGCCGAAGGTGTAACTGATTTGGTTTTGGATTTGAGATACAATTCCGGAGGTGCCGTAAAATCTGCAACTTATTTGGCGAGTATGATTACAGGCCAATTTAACGGGCAGGTTTTTGCAAAACAGCAATGGAATGCCAAGATTGAAGATTATTTTAATGATAATGACCCGGAACAGCTCATCAACCGATTCTCAAACAGTATTGGAGGTAACGCTATAAACAGCCTGAACCTGACCAAAGTGTATATACTCACCTCAAAAAGCACCGCTTCTTCCAGTGAATTGGTCATCAACGGGCTGAAACCTTACATTGAGGTTGTTCAGATTGGAGACGTTACCGTTGGAAAAAATGTAGGTTCCGTTACTTTATATGACTCGCCTTCGTTCGGAAAGCAGGGACGTTCAAACCGCCATAAATATGCCATGCAGCCTATCTGTTTCAAAATTGTAAACTCGGCAGGATTCGGAGAATATCAAAATGGAATATCTCCTCCTACACCTCAGCCTGAAAACCTGGGTGACCTTGGAGTTTTGGGCGAACCAACAGAACCTCTTCTGAGCATGGCAATCTCACAGATTACAAGCGTAGGACGAAGAAGAATGCAACAGCCGGATAAAACATTCGAACCTTTCAAAGACCGCAAGTCGATGCAGCGATTTGGTACTGAAATGTATATCGACAAAGTTCCGGATGGAATTAAAGATTTTTTCAAATTTTAATCGATACAAAAAAAGGCTTCCAGATTGGAAGCCTTTTTTATTTGCAAACGATGGTCATTATTTCACAACCAAACGTTCATTAACCTTTTTTGTTCCTGTGGCTATTTCGACAATATAAATACCCGGATTTAATTCCGAAACAGGAATAGCTTCTGCCTCCTGAATGTTGTTTTCAAAGACAATCCTGCCAGACAGGTCATAGATTGTTATTCTGGCGGTTTCTTTCAAATTTTGGATATAGAATTTTTCTGAAGCGGGATTGGGATACAGCATCATTTTCTTTTTGGCAGTATCGCCAATACCCAATGTTACCTGATGGATTACGCCAACAGCATCCAGGTCAAATCCTCCCGAATTAAACGGCGTAGGAAAAGAATCGTTTACCGCATTACCGTAGCTGTCATAAGTAGCATATAGCGGGTCTATCGAACCTACTACATCTATTACTTTTATATGCGTGATTTTGTTCTTGTCCAACAGCTCATTATCAGGGATGTCTGTCAAATCAAAAGGCACTCCTTTGCTTCCATATTTCCCTGCAAGGTTATTCAGGTAAGGTGCAGACGGTGTTCCAAATGTTCCTATCTGGGTGGCGGTTTGCGTTTGGCTATGGGCTGGAAATCTAAAAAAATGGATCCCGTCAGAACTTACTTCCACAAACCCTAACTCTAAAAAAGAAGGACCACCGTTTTCAAAAACAGCAAAATCAAATCCCGGTCCGTTAATGATGGGCAATTCAAATGTAAGGATTGCACTGCCTTCATCTCCCAGACACACGACGCTTCCGTTGGCAGGCCCTAGCGCGTTTTGAGGAACGCCTGCTGAAGCCCTGTTGCTTCCGGAAACAACAAGGCCCGGATTAGCCTTGTTGACATAGCCTCTTTCAACCGTAACGCCAGTAGCCCAGGCAACAAAAAGCGGGCTGTTTGGCTCCATAGCTGTTGAGCCCGCCACACCTGCTTCCGGAGCATACGACTGTCCCAAAACAGGAGAAAGAATCATGATAGACATCAGGGATAAGATTCTTTTCATCAGGTCTTATCTTTTTATTATTTTCTGAACGCTTGTCGCATTATCAATTGTGATTTCAACAACATACATACCCGGATTTAATTCCGAAATACCAACTCCAGACGTTGTATAAGACTGGTTTTTTATCAACCTTCCTGCCATATCATACATTTTTACCGTAGCCTGCTTGTCTGTATTTACATATAAATAGTCGGTTGCCGGATTAGGATAAAGCACAATATTCTGTTTTGTATGTTCACCGGTTCCCAGATTACTGTCAACAGCCTTAACAAAACCATTTGGCAACTTTCCTACCGTATAGGTATTCGACAAAGTGCCGTCTGTTGTTGTGTAAACATATACTTTACCATCTGAAACATAATTAACGGCATCGCCAACATATATTTTGTTGTTTATAACTTCCATGCCGTAAATTCCGTATTGGTTTTGCGGAGGCAATGTAAAGAAAGGTGTGGCTGGCACGGCTGTATCTGCTATTGATGCTTTGAAAACGTCTGCATTAATACTATAATACACATTGCTGCCATCAATTTTCAAATTCGATGGATGCTTCTGAGGAAAATCAACCTGTCCGATAACCGTTTGGGTTTCGGTGTTTATTTTAACTAAAGCACCAAATGTTTCAGTTCCTGCCCAACTTGGTTTTCCTCCGCAAAGCACATATAAAATCCCGTCTTTTTCAACCATCGAATTTGGAACATCACCTACCTGAATGGTGCGTTCCAATGTATTTGATGTGGGGTCAATTACAGAAACTGTATTTCCATAACCATAACCTCCCTGGTGGGCCACATAAATTTTTCCGTTTATTTCAAGAATTCTTTCAACACCTTCAGCCAAAGCAATATTCGTTTCGATTGTATTGGTAGAAAGATTAATTACTGCCACATAATCATCTGTTGTACTTCCTCCACTTCCCCAGTTGGTTACATAGGCTTTTCCGTTACTAAAAGCCATATATCTTGGGTTATTAAGTCCTGTATTGATGGTCGCTACATGCTGAAATGTCTGGCTGTTGACAATTTTAATCGTGTTCGAAATATTCAGAACAATATAAGCATAGTCGCCATGAATAGCCATATTCTGGGCTGTATCTCCAAGGGCACCTACTGTAGGATTTACAGTTGCATAAATATTATTTTGCAGGTTTCCCGTATTAGAAAGAAAAGAAACCGAAGCGTTGTTAGAACCGGCGCCACCTTCGTTCAGGATAAAAACACCATCATTAAAAGATTGTCCAAAAACCGGCAATGCGGTAAAAGATAATAAGCTGGCTGCAAGGAAGCCGTAAAGTTGTTTCATGGAATTGAGTTAAAAAAAAATTGATATTTAATTGAAATAAAAGCTGTTTGGTCCTACTCCTACTGTAATTGTGCTTAATAAACTTCCTGTTGTTGAATAAATATAAGCCTTGCTGTCTGAAGAAAAATCTCCTCCATCAGCAATATAAATCTTACCATCGTTTACTGCAAAACCGTACATTCTTCCGTATTCTGACTGAGATTCATACGTTAGCAATGGAGCAGACGGAGCTACAGTTGCATTAAGCGCCATGGCGTAAACAGCTGTATCAACGGTATAATAAATTTTATTGTCTTCAACATTCAGGTTTTTGGCTCCTGCTGAAGTTGATGCTGCCACAGTAATTGGGGTTCCAACAACCATATTGGTAGCCAGATTGATTTTGGCAAGTTTTTCAGAACCCAAAACATATAAGATACCATCTTCTTCTTCAAAAGAATTAGGATTGAATCCTAACTGAATAGTAGCTTCTACATTATTGGTTGCCGGATTGAAAACAGTAACAGAAGTAGCATCACCATAAGCATAGCCGTTAGTGATATACAGCTTATTATTTTCTTCAATAATACGTTCAGACCACACCCCAAGGGTTTTAGTACTCGTAGAATAATCCGAAAGATTAATTACCGTTAAGTAATCGTCTGTTCCTGTCATCCAGTCTGCAGCATTGGTTACATAGGCTTTGCCATTGGCTACAGCTCCAAATCGAGGATTTTGCAGGTTGGTACTGATAGTTGCAATATATTCAAAAGTATAACGGTTAACGACCGTAATTTTATTGGCCGAACCGGAAATGATAAAAGCTCTGGTATTATCAAAGAACATTGGCTGAAGGTAGGTTCCTAACTCCGCAGCTCCCGGATTGACATTTCTGAATACATCCTGTTCAACAGCACCTGAATTACTGATAAAAGTGATAGAACTGGTAGTAATGGTTGAATTTCCTTCATTTACCACAAATACTCCATTGTCATACTGCCCTAATGACACATTTGGAGAATTGTCATCGCTGCTACAGGAAGCCAAAAAAAGTGAACTTGCAAACAGCATTAAAAAAAACTTATTTAGCTTTTTCATATTTTAAAAATTTAAAGTTAGATACATATTAAAATTTCTTCCGGGTAGAAACCTGCTTTCTACGCTGGCATAGTTTTCATTCAAAAGATTCAGCACCTGAAAACCTACAATCCGGGAATTCTTATTTCCAAAATCGTAACTGACAGAAGCATTGCTTACAAAATAAGCATCGATATTATATCTTGAATTATTGTCAGACCTTGTAAAGACTTCACCGTTATATAAGCATTGGTAATCCACAGCCAGTTTCTTCCATGAATAACTCAATGATGATGTAGCCTTATGGTAAGGAACATAAATCAATTGCTTCTTTTTTTCCATGTCTTCCGAAACGGTATAGGCATATGTCCCATTGAACAGCAAGTGATGATTTCCAAAATTTTTAGACCAGGTAAGCAGTGCTTCACCTCCATAGGTACGTACTTTGTCGGTATTTTGAGGCGACCAGACAGAACCGTTTGGAATCCAGCGCAGCATGTCTTTAATATCGATATAATAACCGGTTAATGTAAGTTGGAAACCTGCAAAACGGAACTCATTCCCTATTTCTGCCTGATAGGAAGATTCTGGTTTTAGGTTTTCATTTCCGCCCGGTTGCCAATACAAGTCATTAAAAGTGGGCACCCTGAAGTTTTTGGAACCATTTAATTTTAAGGTATAAAAATCAGAAGCAGCCCATTTCGTCCCTAAAGAAAATAAGAACGGACTTTTATAATTATTGGTTAACTCTTTTCTGACACTGAGTTCATAAAGTATTTTTTGTGTCAGCTTGTGCTTAAACAGCAGGCTGGCAGAACCAATGTTTCTCTGTTCATTTTTAACATCGGAACCTTCTCCCTTGTTCTGTGTAAAATCGACAACCGCATTCAACTTAATGGCATTACCGGCATCAAAAGCAAGGTCATATTTCCCGATATAGGTTCTAACCTGCCCAAAGGTGTAGGCATTGGAATTGATATTGCCAAAATATTTATATTTTTCGCTTAAGGCTGCAAATTTTACTTTGGAAACAAATTGCCCAAAGAAACTATCCCATTCCAGTAAATTTCGGGTATTCAGGTCCTGGTATTTGGTCCTGATTTCAGAAGGAAAAATCAGCGAAAAATGCCTCTCGCCTTCAAACACCTGACTATATAGTTTTAAAAAATTGGCATCATTAATCTTATAGCCAATCGCCGCATTCAGGCTGGTATTATAATATTGGCCATTCAGGTTTTTGCCATCAGCATCTACATAATCATAATCGTTATCCGAACTATTTCTGGACAGACTTACCTGAACGCTGAATTTCCCATCAGAAGCATCAATCTTGTAGTTTCCACCATAGGTGTTGAAACTCCCGTAATTCAACCGAAGTGTATTGGAAAAATGCTCTTCAAAATTAATCGTGTTATTGAGATGGATACTCCCGCCAATTGCACTACTTCCATAAATTGAACTTCCTCCTCCGGCACGAACAGCAATTGAATTAAAATCTCTTGTGGTAATAGTATTGAAATCAGTCTGCCCGTTCAATTGCGAATTGATATTGATTCCGTTCCAGACAACGGCAGTTTGTTGCGCAGTTGTTCCCCTGAAAGAAGGAGAAGAAACCATACCGAGACCGTTTTCTTTAAAATAGATTACGGAATTGTAATTCAGTAATGAAGTAAGCGAAGATTGGTTTTTGTTGATAATCGAATCCGTTAATTTCAATACAGACTGCGAATCCGAATAATCCTTAAGCTGTAAATCTGAAATCTCCACAACTTTTAAATTATGGATGCTGTCATATTGTGCCAATGCAGATTGGCAGATACAGAAAAACAAAAACAGGTATAGCTTTCTAAAAATCATAATTTTCGAAACCTTTTTCCCGAAGGTTTGATAATTGTTAAGAAGAAAGGCAGGTCTCCTGGCTTGCGTCTTGCTGTTTACCTTCCCATCCATGCAGGACAGTGGTTTGTAGATAACAGCGAGCTAAATAGCTTACAGTTGCGGGAACAGCTTTGGTTTTACACCAAATTCCCTTTTAATGTGATTTGTAACATTTCAATCACAACCTTAATTCGAATGCAAATATAAAGCATTTGATTTTATTTTTTCAAAAAACCGTAATGGAATGCGTTTTTGAGTGGTATTTTTTGTTTTATTTTTATTTTTTCATTCGATTACAAAGCATTTTTACAATGCAGAATTTTTTATTAATCAATTATCTTATACCAAGTATAACACCCATAAGTTTATATTTTTCTTGCTTTGCGGCTCTGCGCCATTGCGTGAAATAGATGCCTGCAGAGCCGTAAAGTTCCTCCCAGGATTGAAAAATCAAAAAACTGCTGTCGGTTCAATACAATAACTTTTATCTTTGCGGTCTTCACAAAAACTTTTTTATGAAATCATTTCTTTCAAAATATTCTTTGTTCCTGTTATTGCTTTTTGCCGTAGCATGTAAAAAAAATGAACCTGTCAGTTCCGGCATTTCTGAAGCAAAAACCCAAAATAGCATACATTACGCCAAAGGATTTGAAATTTACAAATATGAAAATTTTTCTATCGTAAAAGTTTCAAATCCCTGGCCGGAGGCGAATAAAACCTTTACCTATGTACTTCATAAAAAAGGAGTTTCATTGCCGGATAGTTTAAAAAATTATACTTCACTTCAAGTCCCTGTCAAGAGCATTGTGGTGACTTCAACAACGCACATCCCCTCTTTAGAGATGTTGGGAGTTGAAAATACTTTGCTTGGTTTTCCTGACACCAACCTCATTTCGTCAGAAAAGACCAGAAAACTTATTGATACCGGTAAGGTTACCGAAATTGGAGCCAACCAGAGCCTCAATACGGAAAGGCTGATTGACCTTGACCCGGATGTCCTTGTAGGTTACAGTAGTGGCAGTGATACCAAAACATATGACAATTTGCAAAAAAGCGGACTGAAAGTTTTTTTTAATGGAGATTGGATGGAAGAATCACCTTTGGGCAAAGCCGAATGGATTAAGTTTTTTGGTGCCCTATATGGAATGGACGAAAAAGCGGACCTTTTGTTTACAGAAGTAGAAACAGCCTATAAAGAAGCGACAGAATTGGCCAAAAAGGCAAAAACCAAACCTACAGTTCTGAGCGGTGCCATTTATAAAGAGCAATGGTATATGCCACGGGGCAACAGTTGGGCAGCATCATTCCTTAAAGATGCTAATGCGGCTTATCTTTGGGCTGATAGCGAAGGAACAGGAAGTCTTGCACTTTCTTTTGAAACCGTTATGGAAAAAGCCGAAAATGTTGATTTCTGGATTGGTCCGGCCCAATTTACCACGTTTAAGGAAATGGTAGAAAGCAATCCTAATTATGCGCATTTCAAAGCTTTTAAAGATAAAAACATCTATTCTTTTAGCAGTAAAAAAGGTAAAACAGGAGGCATATTGTATTATGAACTGGCGTCCAATCGTCCTGACCTCATCCTGAAAGACCTCATCAGGATTTTACATCCTGAACTCCTTCCCGACTACGAACTGTATATTTTTGAAAAATTAAAATAAAATCAACGATTTTGCAGCAAGATAACCGAAATAGGATTCTTTTCACAGCTTTGCTTGTCTGTCTGGCTGTTTGTTTTTTGCTGAACATCAGTTTAGGTTCCGTCCATATTCCTGTTGGCGACATTGCCAGTTCTCTTTCCGGCGGGCAAGCCGGTAAAAATTCATGGGAAATCATTATCTGGAACTACAGATTGCCTAAGGCCATAACAGCCATATTAGTGGGTATGGGCTTATCAATAAGTGGCTTACTGATGCAGACATTATTCCGGAATCCGCTGGCTGGCCCTTATGTTTTAGGATTGAGTTCCGGAGCCAGCCTTGGTGTTGCCTTTATAATATTAGGTTCGGGGCTGCTTCCCTCTTTTTTAAGCGTGTTTTTTCTTTCTTCCTACGGAATTGTTTTGGCCTCCTGCTTGGGCAGCCTTATGGTATTGTTAGCGGTATTGGTTGTTTCCCAAAGGCTTCGCGACACGATGGCTATTCTTATCGTAGGCTTAATGTTTGGAAGTTTTACCAGTGCAATTATTGGCGTACTCTCTTATTTCAGCACAGCAGAAGAACTGCAAAAATTTACTTTCTGGTCATTGGGCAGCCTTGGTAATCTGTCATGGACTAACATTCTGATTTTATCCGTATGCTGCTTAATCGGACTCCTATTGAGCGCCTTGTGCATCAAACCTTTAAATGCCCTGCTTTTGGGTGAGCGTTATGCCAAAAGCCTCGGTATTAATTTCAAAAAAACACGACTGATTATTATTATTGCCACAAGCCTGCTGGCAGGTAGCATTACTGCCTTTGCAGGTCCAATTGCTTTTATTGGGCTTGCGGTTCCGCATATCTCAAAAATGGTTTTTCAAACCAGCAGCCATTATATACTATTTTGGGGCACGCTCCTTTTTGGCGCCATTATCCTGTTAGTCTGCGACACGGTTTCACAAATGCCGGGAAACGACTTTACTCTACCCATCAATGCGATAACGTCTATTGTAGGCGCACCAATCGTAGTGTGGCTTTTAGTTCGTAAACGAAAATTTATGATTTGATGGATAAAGGGAAGACTATACTAAAAGCGGGAGAATTGAGCATTGGATATATCTCAAAAAAGGAGAAAAAAACCATTGCTTCTCATATCGATTTGGATTTAAAAGCAGGAAAACTGATTTCTTTAATTGGAGCTAACGGCATAGGAAAATCGACTTTACTCCGTACGATAACCGGAATCCAGAAAGCGCTTTCAGGACATGTGATACTGAACGAAAAAGATATCAGGAACTACAGTCCGTCAGCTTTAGCACAACAGCTTAGTATTGTATTGACTGAGAGCCTGCCCCCTAGCAATCTTACCGTTTTTGAGCTGGTCGCTTTGGGCAGACAGCCCTATACTAACTGGATTGGAAAACTAACAGCAGACGACAGGGAAAAAATCAGGGAAGCCATGGAACTGACACAGGTCAGCCATCTGGCTCATAAAAAACATTATGAAATCAGTGACGGACAATTACAAAAAGTTCTGGTAGCTAGAGCACTGGCTCAAGGCACTCCCCTGATTATTCTGGATGAGCCAACAACACATTTAGACCTTCTTCACAAAGTTTCTTTATTAAAACTGCTCAAAAAACTAGCTATAGAAACGCAAAAATGCATCTTGTTTTCAACCCACGATTTAGACCTTGCACTACAACTGAGTGATGAAATGATTGTAATGATTCCTGAGAAGACGTTGCAGGGAACACCTGAATTCTTAATCCGGACAGGAATACTGAATTCTCTATTTAAAGACGAAAACATCATTTTTGATACAGAAAAGGCAAAATTTATTCTTAAAAATCTATAAAATCATTGCTGTATGAACTATCTTTGATAGGACACTAAAAGCAGATTCTATGAAATTTTGTCTTTCTATCTTATTGCTATTCACCTCAATTATAACCAATTCCCAGGTTCGGTTGGAGTTGACACCAAAAGGATTTGAACCTAATCCATTGCGCGGAAAACTTCCTGCTATGACTAATGAGAAATTTATTGAAGGTACACAGCTTTGGATACAGGAGTTCAGCCGTGGTGAGGCAGATATTTCAGAAGTAACTGAAAATTCACTGACAATTGATGCTTTCAGAGACAATGCTTTTTTTTACAGAAGCCTTGGAGACACCTTTTTTCAAAAAGTAAAATACCGCATCAAAGTTGCCAAAGAAGGAAATGAGTATGTACTCTCTTTTCAGATTACTGAAATTTATTCCAAAAAAACATTATTGAAATCAGGCATTACTGATTATCTCACCTCCGATGGAAAAACAAAAGATGGCTTTCAGGATGTAAAACCATCCATTGAGAAAACCGTAGGCATCATATTGGATTCTTACTTCAGGTATATGAATTATTTTGCCAGGACTTAATTTCCTTTCAGGAGGTTAATGCTTACCGTAGCTATATCCGAATCAGGAAATTTTCTAAAAACAGCCTTGTCCGGAAACAAGCCTGCTTCTGCCGCTATTTTGTTAAACACGTCTATTTCTACAATATATTGGTCTGAAAATCCATGTGTGGCATCATAAGCAGTTGCTGCTGTTTTTCCAATGTTTTTAGCCGCAAGTGCCGGATTGATGGTATGCAGTTCTATTAGCAAAAGCCCAAATTTCTTAACGTAAGGTGACCATTTTTGCAGATGTTCCAAAAGATTATCTTCCACTTTGTTGTTCGGGATTCTGGTTCCCCTGAAGGCAAAAGCACCGGTAGAGCTACTTACTCTGTCTTTTGAAATATGCTTGGGTTCTTCCCAAATACGGTTATGGTCAAGAAAGGTCCTGACATTGAGCAAATCTTTCAGGTCGATGGCATAATTTTCCATCAAATCCTGCGACAACAGGTCGGGTCTTCCAATATCACCCCAAATTACCTTTGCCCAGATATCAGCCTTAATCAGGTTGGCCCGGGTTACTTTCAAGGCCGCTTGATTATAGTCGGCTCCCACAAGAAACAACGGATATTCATCAAGCATTTTTCCTCGTAGTGTTTGCCTGTCAATGACTTCAAAAATATGCTGTAAAAAAGCACCGTTTCCGCAGCCCATATCTAAAATTCCCTTAGGCTGTTCTTCAATCGGGCGATTGAAAAGCTGTATGATGATTTCATCTACAATTTTAAAATAAGTATCATGTGCTCCACCGCTTCCCCAAACATTCATTTCGCGGTCAACATGAATTTCATTTTCACCATCACCTATCATTCGCAATATGTTCGGGTCACCAAAAATCAGCTCTTCAATTTTGGCAAATGTAGGCAGGTATGAAACCGTAACGCCATAAGCACTCGCTCTTTTGGCAAAAAACAGTCCGGTTTCCGTAAATTGATAGTTCCCGTTCTTTTCCCGAAACCAATCCAAATAGGTAAAAAAGTTTAATATTTTTTTAAAGCTTTCGGGGTTCTTATGAAATTCTTCCGGCCTGAAAGAAGTTTCCATAAAATATTTGTGAAACATGCCGTTCATGGCCAACCGCACAATTGTTGGTCCTATGAGGTAGCCTTCAATATGTTTGAGGATTTGTTTCTGTACCTCATTTTCCAGAACATCATCAGAAAAATCAATTCCATAATTAAGCTTAAATTTTTCAAAAATCTGGTCCAATCTCTCAAATGGGGCATCTTCAAAAATTCTCGGATGGAATTGTGTTGAAAATTGCAAAAGATCAACCGCATCCTGATAAAGAGGTACCATTGAAAATGCTGTTGGTGTTTTATCATTTATAGTAAAATGAATGCCGTCCGTAGCATTGTCAATATGATAATCCAGAAAACCTTGCGAGCACAATACACGCAAACCAACATTCAGGTAACCTTCATTGGCTTTGAATCTGGTTTTTAATTCGGTCAGGTTGGCCTGCCTGTTCTCCAATATATATTCGAGAACTCCCTTATTTTTTAAAGCAATAGCAACAGGAGCGACAGCCAGGCCGTCGAGATGTCTGAAAATAGAACTGCGAAGGTAGGATTTGTCAATCATAGATATTTGAAAAAGCTTCCTTCAAATATACTGTTTTTAGATGGAAATCTGTCTTTTGGCTTCACCTATTGCAAAGGCTACTGAGTTTGCAAGGTTATAGCTCCTTACCAAAGGCGATATAGGAATAGTCAGATGGTTTTCGAATTTATCCAGAACTTCTTTACTTAACCCAACCGATTCTTTTCCAAAAACCAGCCAATCGCCATCCTGAAAAGATTCCTTCAAATATGATTTTTCACTATGGGAACTAAACAGAAAAACCCTGGACATGTCTGGTATTTGCTGCATCCATTCTTCAACAGACTGGTATTCTTTCCAATCCAGGTGTACCCAATAATCAAGACCGGAGCGTTTCAGATTTTTATCCGTAATCTGAAAGCCAAAAGGATGGATAAGGTGGAGGCGACTGCCTGTGCCAACGCACAAACGACCTATGTTGCCCGTGTTGTTGGGTATTTCTGGTTCTACAAGAACAATATTCAGCATATTTTCAATTTTTAATTATAGTGAGAATTGGTTGACTTCTTTGACTTCTCCCGACTTTAGATTGTCGAGATACACATTGCCTACCCTAATCCTTACCAATCTGAGTGTTGGAAACCCTACGGCTGATGTCATTTTTCTGACCTGGCGAAACTTTCCTTCATTTAACGTAATGGATATCCAACTGGTAGGGCCGTGGCGTTCGTCTCTTATTTTTTTAGAGCGGGGTTCAAAGCCGGGATCCTCTATTTTAAAAGCATCACAGGGATTGGTGACATATCGTATTCCGTCAAAACCTATCTCAACTCCTTTTTTAAGCTGTTCGATGGCTTCTTCTGTTATTAACCCGTCAACCTGTGCATAATATTCCTTGGTTACTTTTTTGCTTCTCACCAATTCACTCATCAATCCGTCTGTTGTCAAGAGCAGTAATCCTTCGGAATCTTCGTCCAGCCTGCCAATTGCCATTGTGCCTTCCGGAAAATCATACAGTTCTCCCAACAGTTTTTTCTTTCGTTTTAACTCATAGATGAACTGGCTGAGATAGCCATAAGGCTTATGCAATAAAAAATGCTTGTGGGCGGACATAAAATATTTTTGCTGCAAATTTACTATTAACTGCAAATTAAAGCAATGTTAAAGCTGTGGCTTTTGTTTTTATATTGTCGTAAATTAACAAGTAGAACCAAAAAATCAAGTTATGGCAACATCAGGCAAAGACATCGGAAATAAAAAATGGAACGGTGAACAGGAAAAACAAAAAGGAGAAATCAACGAAGGTTTTAGCGGAGAAAATCTTCCGGAAAATTATAACCCCTCCAAAGGGAAATTAAAAACAGAAATAGAAAAAGATGCGGATGGCAATACTGATATTGTACAAAGAGCCCGTCCTGGAAAAAACCTCAAAACCAACAAAGACCTGAAAAACAAAAAAAATCCGGAGAACCGGGATAAGAACTCGGATATTGATCCTAACCGTTATCCTTCGTCACATCCGGAAAACAAGAGAAATCGGGGCAATATGAAATAAAGCCCTGATTAATCTTCTTCTTTGTCAAATTCAATATTGGCATGGATTTTTAATTCCTCGCCTATTATCAGATGTCCGCTTTCAGTGACATCATCGGCCAAAATCCCGAAATCTTTTCTGTCAAGCTTTCCACTGATTTCAAATCCGGCTTTCATTTTACCAAAACCATCTTTTGCCTGTCCGCCAAAAACAGCATCCAGTACAATTTCTCTGGTTACAGATTTAATGGTTATGTTTCCTGTTAGCTTATAATGGTCACCTTCTATTTTTTTGAGGCTTGTTGAGCTAAAATTAATTTCAGGAAACTGGTCGGCATCCAAAAAATCTTTTGACTTGATATGTTCATCTCTTTCGATGTTGTTCGTATCAAAACTATAAACATCAATAGACAGCGCTATTTCAGCCGTTTCGAAATCATCATTTTTCGTAGTCATCTTTCCATTAAAAATCTTGAAAGCTCCTGAAATATGCGAAATCAGCAAATGTCTGATTCGAAATTCTATGTTGGAATGATCGGGATCAATAAACCAGTGTGTAGTAAAATTCATAATTATATTCTTTAGTGTGAAAATGGCTAAGTATAAATTTACGCATAGGCATTTTCATTTTATAAAAATAAATCGTGAATTGTTTGTTAAAGTTTATACCCGGTGATAGTCAGGCTTCCAACTGATTATGCTTTTTTTGATGGTATTACCTGAAAGATTTTCCTGTAACGCCCTTTTTAAAAGACCCGGCAATTCATCATCTGGCGCAAACCTGAGCGCAAACAGCTGACTTTGGGATAATTGATTTTCGAACAATTCAAGTCTTTCACCCGTCAATGCAAAATACCGATAGCGCAATTCCAGCCTGACAATCCTGTCTTGTAATGTAAGGGCATAATGCTGCCGCAGCATAAAAGCCAGCCAGAAAATCAGGAACAATCCAATACTGATAAAAATCCAGATTGCCCTTTCTGCTTCTCTGCTAAAAATAAAATAAATCGCTGTCCCCAACAAAATCAGAAGCAGGGGATACAAAACGAAATGGTGCGGGGCATAGTAACGGATATGATTGGAATAGCTTTGCGTTTTCATAGGATAGTGAATTGGTTACATCCTATAAAAATAATTAATTCCGGGAATAATTCCGAGATACTTTTAGCCTAAAACCGGATTCTCAAAATCCTGACGGGATGACTTTTTCAATTCAACACAGAAAGTACTGCTATCAATATATTCTGCAGCCGAAAAATCCAGCAGGTACATTTTTTTTCTAAAAAAACCGTAAACAGTAAGTACAATTTTTTGCGGCATCTCCGGCTTTTCAAGCAGGAAGTGTCTTTTTTCAGTAATCTTGTCTCCTACTTTATACCATAAGGCATTTCGGAAACGGTAGTCTAATATGATAAATTTATCTCCAAAGAAGTGTTTGTTGGAATAATTGGAGTAAATCAGCCTGATGGTTTTATCGGTTCTAAAAAAGATTTTGATAATACGCGTGGCAACGTTAGTTACAAATTCATAATTAATAGGGGAATCTGTAACTTTTTCTAAAGTCAAATTTTGTGGTTTCATTGATAAGAACTTAGGGGGTAGACCACAATAATAAGAACTATTTCTTAAAAATTAATTAAAAAATCGACAAAATACCAAAATAAACCCCCAAATAGCACAATTGTTCTAAAAGACACAGTTCGTCTTTAAATTATCCTAAGATTTATATTACAAAAAAAAACCGCCTACAGGAGGCGGTTTAGTATTTTAGAATTCCGGAAAAATTAATTTTTAACCAAACGCTTAACTATTGTTCCGTTTTCACCTTCCAGTTTCATAATATAAACACCGGTAGCCGCTTTTTGTAAATCAACAGTATAACTGTCTGATGCCGTATTAAATTGCTTAGAATAAACCAACTGGCCAGAAACAGAATATACATTAATTGCATCAACTGCCGTTTGGGTAGCAAATTGAACATTCACCAATCCGTTTGTTGGGTTTGGATATACAGAAACCGAAGCATTTTCAAACGCAGGAGTTGAAAGAGACGGAGCTATAGTTACCGTATAATCTTCCATTTCACCATAATTATTGTTAGCCACTACAGGCCCGCAAGCAAATTGATGTCCGAAAGATTCTGCAGCAGATGCCGCAACAACAACTCTCATTCTGGTATTACCTACTACCGCTGTTGCAGGAATTGTTATGCTACCGGTAACAGCCTGATTCAAACCAGTACCAATATAGTTATACTCTGCTTCATCAAAAACTCCGTTTTTGTTATAATCAATCCAAACGCCAACTGACTCATATAACCAGCCATCGCCTGATGGTCCTACAGAAACAGAAACCGGGATAGTTGCTCCAATATTAAATACCGGAGGTGTAACCGAACCGCTATAATTGGTATATCCTGTTGTTGCATTGCCACAAGTTGTACTATTATTTATGGTTCCAACAGTAACGTTAGTAATTACGTCTCCATCTGTACAATTAAAGTTGATCGTATTTATGCAATAGCAAGTATCAACCGCATTTTGTCCTACAGAAACTGCTGTTGAAGTTCCACTCAAACCGCTTCCTGTACAAGTTATGACAACTCTATAGAAAGTAGCCTGCGTTTGGCCTGTTCTGGTGTAACTTAGAGAATTTTGTGCAGCACCCAAATTAGTCCATTGGTCTGTTCCTGTTGGAGACGATTGCCACTGGTAAGAATATCCCGCTGCCGGAGTGACACCAGATGCACTCAAAACAAAAGAAGTCTGACCGCATACAGAAGTTTGTGTAGAAGTTGCCGCTCCCACTGCCGGTGTACCTGTACATGCTGTTGCGGCAACAACATTTACAGCATAATCCTCATATTCTCCATATCCCAGATAAGGTTCAGCACAGGAACTTGTTGCTGTGATTGCTTGTGCATACTGTGCCTTAACTCTCATTCTGATATTTCCTGCCGGAGCCGAAACCGGAATTGCGATAGAAGCTGTCACCACAGAGCCTGCAGCCGGTGAAGTTCCTATTGCAAAAAATTCTGACGCATCAAAAACACCATCATCATTAAAATCGAGCCATGCAGCCACATATTGGGTTCCAAGGTGTGGAGGAATTGTTACCGAAATAGTATACGATTGTCCTGCAACAACGCTAGCTGCTGTTCCGGCTGTATAATCTCCATATCCAAATTCTGAGCAGGCAGAAGAGTTGTTAATCCCGGCAAAAGTAACATTTACAATTTCATCGCCATCGGTGCAGTCTCCTTCCTCCGGCGTACAATAAGATTGTGATTGAGCTGTAATTGACGCCAATAAAAATGCGCCAAAAAATAAACCTTTGATTTGTGTAAAGTCTTGTCTTACACCTGACAGTAATGTAGTTTTTTTCATGAAAAATTATTTTCATGCAAATAACATCTTAATACGTGGACTAAGATTTGTATTAAATATTATTTACATCGTTATACTTCACTAAGATATGAATTTTATTATTAAAACAAAATCCTAAAAGCCAAAACAGAGAACAAATCCTTAAATTTTAACAATTATCAGGAATTACAAGTCAGCGGAAAAGGGCAATGAAAGCTAATAATTTATTCTTACTTTTATCGCTACAAAAAATTTAAAATGAACGATACAATCATCACTATCATTGCTTTCATAATTGCCTTAGCCATAGGTCTTTTTATTGGAAAAGCATTGTTTTCAGCCAACGCAAAATCAGAAAAAGCAAGCCTTGAAGAAAGGGTAAACGGACTGATGTCACAGATGGAACAATTAAGACAACAGCATCAGCACGAAATCAGAAATACAGAAAATCAATTGCAGCAAACTGCAATGGAAAGAGAAAACCTCCGGGCTGAAAAAGAAGCCCTTGCTATTCAGCTTTCTAAAAAAGAAGTTGATTTCGAAAACTTATGGGAGCGAAACAAGGAACAAAAACAGGAGGTAGAGCAATTACAGGAAAAATTCACAAAGGAGTTTGAAAACCTTGCCAACAAAATACTGGAAGAGAAATCTTCAAAATTCACAGAACAAAATAAGGAGAACTTAAAAAACATACTCTCTCCTCTTCAGGACAAAATCCAGCTTTTTGAGAAAAAAGTAGAAGATACACATAAAGAAAGCATTGATTATCATGCCGCACTTCGTCAGCAAATATTGGGTCTTCGTGAAATGAACGAACAGATGAGCAAGGAAACACTCAACCTTACAAAAGCCTTAAAAGGCGACAGCAAAATGCAAGGAAACTGGGGTGAGCTGATTCTGGAAAGAGTACTTGAAAAATCAGGTCTTGAAAAAGGGAGAGAATATGAAGTACAGCAAAGTTTTATAACCGAAGACGGAACACGTGTTTTTCCTGACGTTGTAATCAATCTTCCCGACGGAAAGAAAATGGTTGTGGATTCAAAAGTATCACTGATTTCCTATGAAAAATACATCAATGAGGAAGATGATATCCTGAAAGCTTCTTTTTTAAAAGAGCATCTAAATTCCATAAGGAGACACGTAGAGCAACTGGGCGCTAAAAATTACCACGACCTTTACCAAATAGAAAGCCCGGATTTTGTCCTGCTCTTTATTCCTATGGAACCTGCATTTGCCATAGCCCTAAACGAGGATGCCACCTTATACAACAAAGCTTTCGAGAAAAACATCGTGATTGTGACGCCTTCTACCCTTTTGGCAACCTTACGCACTATTGATAGCATGTGGACCAATCAAAAGCAACAGGAAAACGCTTTTGAAATAGCCAGACAAGCCGGAGCTCTCTATGACAAATTTGAAGGATTTGTGAGCGATCTGGTAAAGATTGGCAAAAAAATGGACGAAGCAAAAACAGAATATCAGGGTGCAATGAACAAACTTTTTGACGGAAAAGGCAACCTTATCAACAGCGTAGAACGATTGAAAAAAATGGGAGCCAAAGCCAAAAAATCACTTCCTGAAAATATATTGAGAAGAGCAGAAACTGACGAAACTGAAAATTAATTCCTTTTTATCATGGACAAGATTTACAAAACTCCAAAATCTTCGCGAATCACGATTTCCGAATTGATGTTACCTTCGCATTCCAACTTTAGCGGCAAAATTCACGGCGGCTATATCTTGTCTCTGATGGACCAGATTGCGTTTGCCTGCGCTTCAAAATTTTCCGGAACCTATTGCGTTACCGCTTCCGTAGATACTGTAGATTTTCTTAATCCGATTGAAATTGGCGAACTGGTCACATTAAAAGCTTCCGTAAATTATGTTGGCAACAGCTCAATGGTAATTGGCATTCGTGTTACAGCAGAAAACATACAGACCCGAAAAGTTAAACATTGCAATTCGTCCTACTTCACTATGGTTGCAAAAGATGATTCGGGCAAAAATGTATCCGTACCAAGATTAACGCTTACAACAGCAGAAGAGGTGCGTCGTTTTTGCGATTCCCTCAGAAGAATCCGATCCAAAAAAGAGCACAGGGAACAGGAGATTTTATTTGACCATACTTCACTGGATATGCTGCAGGAGATTCAAAACATGGACATCAAAATCCATTTATAAAAGGTTTCAAACATTTTAGTATCAAGGCCATAACTTTTTTATTATAAAGTTATTTTCTTTATAGTTTTATTATATATTTGCTATATTATTTCCTAATTTTTTGACAGCAAATCTATGAAACAAAACTATTTTTTAAAGAAATCACTATTATTACTCCTTTTCTTTGCCTTTCTTTCATGCGGTTCCGATAACGATTATGTGCCTCTCCCAGAACCCACCTCACCGGTTGTAGTTGATCTTGCTGCCGTTCCTTATTCAAAATTATCAGACTATAAATTCTTTGAAGGAACGATGAAAAATCAGGTTCCGTCACTTGACGTATTACCCTATGAGCCTGCTAGTCAACTTTTCACAGATTATGCTCACAAAAAGAGATTTGTATGGATGCCAAAAAACAAAAAAGCTGTTTATGACGGCGACGGAAAAACATTGGTTTTCCCTGTTGGTACGGCATTAATAAAGACCTTTTATTATGATAATGTACAGCCTAACAACACCACCCGTATTATTGAAACCCGGGTGATGATCCGAAAAGAAGAAGGCTGGATTTTTGCCAATTATGTATGGAATGCTGAACAGACCGAAGCAACACTTGATCCAAACGGCAGTTTCACAGAAATTACCTGGAGAGAGGGAGCAACTATAAAAACTGCGAATTATCGCATTCCGTCCTCTGCAGGAGGTGAATGCCTGACCTGTCATAAATCAGTAGACAAAGCTATTCCAATTGGACCAAAACCTCAAAACTTGAACTTCGCAATAAATTATGGTTCAGGCAGTAAAAATCAATTGGAAAAATGGGCCGAAGTAGGCTATCTGGATAATAATTATCCTAGAAATATTGTATCGACTGTAAGATGGAACGATACATCACAACCATTAGAAAAAAGAGTACGATCCTATATTGACATTAATTGCGCCCACTGCCATCAAGAGGGCAGCCATTGCTCCTATCGTGATATGCGTTTTGCCTTCAGTGAAACTTCTGACATATCTAATATGGGGGTTTGTATGGTTCCCGTTGACAATGTCGGCAGTGGATTATCACACATTGTAGCGCCGGGAAGCCCTGGAAGATCTGTAATGTCTTTCCGACTGGAATCTGTAAACGAGTCAACACGAATGCCTTTACTCGGAAGAACGATTGTACATGAAGAAGCTGTCGAAATGATTAACCAATGGATTAGCTCTTTAGACACAAGATGTAACTAATAAACAAACAACAAATTATGAAAAAAAAATTACCCCTAATTATCCTTGCCTTTTCCGCATTTTTTGCTCAGGCACAAGATAATTGTCAATCTGCCCTGACTATTACAGCGGGAAGATACAGAGTTGATCAGATCAACGGAAGTGCCAACACCTATGGTATATGTGCAGGAAATGGAACCGCACCAAATTCTGAATGGTACAAATACACACCAACTACCAGTACTTCTGTGACCGTAACAACAGACCTGTTGGTCAATATTGGCGGCGACACCCGATTTCACATTTACAGAGGCACATGCGGAGCCTTGACTTGCGCCGGCGGAGATGATGATAGTGGAAATTTAGGAAACGGATATTTATCTGCTCACACTTTTAACGTTACGGCCGGAACCACCTATTATATCGTTTTTGATAACAAATGGCAAAGCACCGGTTTTGATTTTGTTCTTGCAGAAGGCCCTTATACTCCGGAACAGCCGGAAGTTCCTGGGCAGATTGTTAGATTTAATGCTCAATCTATTACCCTTATTGGAAGTTATAAAAATTGTGTGGTAGACATGAATGGTGATTATTTAGATGACATTGTTGGTATCAGCAGTACCAATCTCAATATCCTTTACCAAAACGCTGCCGGCGGATTTACTTCTGCAACCGTACCTACTACAAATGCCACTTTTATGCCTTCATGGAGCGTAACAGCTGGTGATTTTGACAAAAATGGTTATAATGACTTATTATTTGGTGCCGGTAATGGTGTGACTTTCCTTAAAGCGAACAGCACAGGAACAGCCTACACTGCAATATCAGGTCCTCAATCTATTTTCAGTCAGCGTTCCAATTTTGTAGACATTAATAATGACGGTCATCTTGATGCTTTTGTCTGCCATGATGTTAACCCTAACGTTTATTACCTCAACGACGGAAACGGAAACCTTATCTTCCACCAGGGAGGTATGGGCGATTATCCAAACGGAGGAAATTACGGTTCAATATTCGTAGATTATGACAACGATGGTGATCAGGATCTTTTCATTGCAAAATGTAGAGGCGGTAACCCGGCAGCGAGTACCGATGAGCTTCACAGAAACAACGGAAACGGAACTTTTACCAATGTAGCCGCTGAAGCCGGATTAGCGGATCCTGATCAATCATGGTCAAGTGCTTTCGGAGATTTTGACAATGATGGCTATATGGATGTTTTAATTGGTTCAAATGCCGGAGGAACAGCACAAAAACTGATGCGTAATAATAAAAACGGAACGTTTACAAATGTAACTGCGGGTTCCGGTTTTGACACATACAATAACATGGGAAGAGAATATATTGCCCGTGATTTTAACAACGACGGATTTATTGATGTATATGGTCCGGGCGGTATTATTATGATTAACAATGGTGACTGGACCTTTACAAAATCTGGTGGTGCGCCACCTAATGGTTCCATTGGAGACTTAAATAACGACGGTTTCCTTGACGTACAATCAGAAAATACCATTTACCTCAACCAGGGAAATGACAATAACTGGATTACAATAAACCTTAAAGGTGTTCAAAGCAACGGAAACGGTATTGGAGCCAGGGTAGAACTTTATGGAGCATGGGGCAAACAAATCCGTGATGTTAGAAGTGGCGAAGGTTTTGAATTTGCCAATACGCTAAATACTCATTTTGGAATAGGAACAGCTACAGCTATTGAAAAAGTAATTATCAAATGGCCTTCAGGATTGGTAGATCAGATTATGAACCCAACTAAAAACACCAGACTTCTGGTAACCGAGGGTTCTACTTTAGGCGTATCTGAAGCAAACAGCGCTATGTTTGTAATTTACCCTAATCCGGCATCCAATCAAATCCGAATCCAACTGAATGAAATGAAATATGACATTACTGATGCAAAAATTTATGACTATAACGGAAGAATGGTTTCTGATGTAAAAATCAAAGACAATACTATCGATATCCAGTCATTATCTGTAGGAAACTATATGATGGTTCTACAGAACAGCAACGGTGAAAAATTCTCCCAAAAATTCATTAAAAAATAAAATACACATTAATCAATAAAAAAATCCCGAACGATGTTCGGGATTTTTTTATTCCTTATAATCAGTCTATCCTGTTTAAACTTACGAATTGGACTTCTAAATTATTCCACTATTAAGGTTTTCGTTGCGTTTCCATAATCTGTCCTCACAACCACCATATACGATCCTGTAGTCAAATCTGAGGTATTTATTGTAACTTGAGATTCCGAAATTGCCTGTACTCTTACTACTCTTCCTAAATTATCATATACTTTAATTTCACCGCCTGACACAAAATCAGGAAGCTCCAATGTTGTAAAACCTTTGGCAGGATTGGGATACATCTTAAACGATTCAGCAGTGAAATTTTCTGTACCCAGTGTAAAATTAGCTACAGTGGCACCACTATTTCCAGGGCCATGATAGCCCATTGCCAAACTTCCCGGTCTGTGTGCCCAAGCCAGATTGAGTGGCTGTGCCGAAGTGCTAAAAGTATAATCGTTAGAATCGCCGGTATCACGGGCACGTGTAGCTGTTACGGTCCTTACACCGGTATTAATCACATTTGAAGTTACCGTCCAGTTTTGACTGGCATCCAATGGCGGCGTAGCTCCTATTCCGGCAAAAGTCCTGTCTGTCATAGCGGTTCCGTCAAAAATCACTACATCACTTCCGTTGTCATTCATAGATGTAGCATTAAAAGACAAGCCGAGCCAATCAGTAGACGGCCCTACAAGAGTAAGCGTAACTAAACTGCTGTTTACTTCTATAGCAGCAGTAAATCCGGAGGTCAAAGTGACGGTTCCGGTGCTGTAAGTCTGGGCACTCAAACCGAAACCCGAAAGTAGTGTTGTAAAAAAGGCCAAAGTAGTTTTTCTCATATTATTTTGTTTTTAGGATTTGTATCAGCTTGTCATCATTAGACAGTATAGCATAATCAAGTGCGGAGTTCCCTCTGTTGTCCTTAGCATACGGGTCTGCTTCTGCTTTTATCAGGAAAGCGGCAATTTCATAGTTCTTAAAAATCGAAGCGTATATCAAGGCTGTAGTTCCGTTAGAATCCGGGATATTCGGATTAGCTTTTTTTTCAAGCAGCTTTTTTACTATTACTACATTTCCTTTTACGGAAGCCGCCATCAGGGCAGTACCCATACCGCTAACAGCATTAATATCTTTGACGTGGTGCATCAAAAAATCTGCAACCGACGTATTGCCTCTGTAACAGGCCAAAATTAACGGGGTATAGCCTTCGGGCGATAAATCATTTATACAATCAGGACTATGTTTCATCAATGTCTTTACCTCATCAACTGTTCCGGTTCGGGCCACATTAAAGATATCTTTCTGGGAAAAGACAGTTGTGGATAAAAAGAAAAGAAAAAGAAGAAAAGTAGTTTTTTTCATAAGCGGCTTATTTAGATCCGGAACAGATATTCTTAAAAATTTATCCTTTGAATTTAATATTGTTTTACAAATCAGTTAAATACAAAAGAAAGATAAGTATTTTTAGTAAAAATATATTCGGTTTTAGAATAATTTTAAAACAATAAAAATATTTAAAAATTAAAAAGCCCCCAATCCGGGGGCTTACTCATTACGATTCCGCAACTATTATTTTGAATTCTTTAGTGTTTCCAAATACAATAAAACATCGTCTTTATAACTGGCTCCAATAGGAATTTCAATACCGCCAACTTCAATTTCATTTAATGTAAAGGCAGTAATTTTTGAAGTATTTATAATAAAGGAGCGATGAATTCGCAAAAAATTATCCTGATTTAATTCCTGCTGAATGTCTCCTATTTTATATTTTGAGGTAATATTCTTATCGCCCGTCATATTGATTTTTATATAATCCTTCAGGCTTTCAATATAGATAATATCGTTGGTATTAATTTTATAGTTTTTAATTCCCGATTTCACCAAAATAAATTCATCCGGAACAGATTCTTTGGTTTTTACTTCAATGTTAGCAGTATTTGTGCTTAAAAATTTGTCAACAGCTTTGAAAAAACGCTCAAAAGTAATTGGCTTTAGCAGATAGTCCACAACTCCCAAATCATAGCCTTCGAGGGCATAATCCCGGTAAGCGGTGGTTAATATGGTTTTGGGCGGATTTTTTAGATTTTTTAAAAATTCTATTCCCGTAATGTTAGGCATTTTTATATCCAGAAACATCAAATCAATCTTTTGCAAATTTAATATCTCAAAGGCTTTCAATGCCGTATTACAGGTGGCAACAACTTCTAAATTGTCTATTTTTGCGATATGCTTTTCGATTAACCGAATTGCCAGCGGTTCGTCATCAACTACCAGACATTTAATCTTCATATGCTATTATTTTGATTGATTTGTAAAACTACTGAAAACAAATTTGAAGCCTGTTTTATATCCAATGAATAATTACCGGAATAGATCAGGTCAAGTTGTTTCTTTATGTTGTTCAACCCTATTTTTTCTCTGTCCTTGCTTACATAATCGCTTGAAACCGTGTTTGAAATTTCAAATGAAAAATGATTCCCTTTTTGAGTAATAGAAATCGCTATTTTTGGAGAACCGCTATCTTCTCCCGCACCATGTTTAAAGGCATTTTCTACCAATGACAAAAGCAACAATGGCGGTATTTCAATATTATTTTCAATAGCAGTATCAAAAGTAATTTCTAACCTATCGTCATATCTCAATTTCTCCAGTTCGATATAGTTTTTTATCAGTTCTATTTCGTTTGACAAGGAAACGAATTGACCATTGCATTTATATAAAACATGATCCAGAATATCAGAGAGCTTTCCAATAGCACTGGCTGTCTTAGGGGAATTATCTAAAGAAAGCGAATAAATATTGTTCAGCGTATTAAACAGAAAGTGCGGGTTCAATTGTGCCTTCAGCATCTTTAACTCCGATTCTGTTTTTTTTTGCTCTAACTGCCTTGCCTCGTTTTTTTTCTGCTCGTTATTTACAAAATATTTCACAAATAAAAACTGAAAGGATATTGAAAAAACAGCAGGAAAATATTTAGCTACCAACGAATGGATGTCTGTAAGAATTTCATAAACTGATTCCTGTTCAAAAGGTCGTGTTCTGACCAGTTGCTCTCCTACATGAACTGTCAAAATTCTGGCAAGGGCAGAAAATAAATAAAACGAAAGCAGAAATAAAATTACGGACAGGAAATATTTCTTTTTCAATATAAATTTTGGAAGCAAATAATACGCAAGAAAATAAGCTGCCAGCATTTGCGGAATATGAATGCAAAAATTGAATAACAAAATTACTCCCAGCGGATCGTGACTCTCATCTAACAAACCCACCGGAATGTAGGTTATTACTATAATAAACCAGAATAGGAGATGCTGGGCTAATCTGTGAGTCCGGACATATTCCGATATTTTTTTAAAATTATCCATCGCTAAAAAGAAATAAAGATAATCAAGAACCTTTTAATTTCAACCGCTGTCGACAAAAACGCCATTTTCACTCCTGAATACTGTTTTTTTCGCCCCTAAAGACCATTTTAGCGCTATAAACCGGGTATTTACCTGCAAAAAACCTGTTTCTGTCTTATGTCACTTTTACGCTTCATAAAACATCCAATCTTTGCCCTGTAATTGTAAACAAAATCATCATGAAAAAAATAGTATTCATAGCAATCCTGCTTTCTTTTACGGCCCTCTATTCTCAGGAGATACAAAAAGCCATAACTGTTAGCGGAAAAGTAATTGAGAAAAAGACTGCTGCCGCACTGGAATTTGCAACGGTTACTTTTACAAATAGTCCGGACGGCGAATTGATTGCAGGGTCAATAACAGATGACAAGGGAAATTTCAGTCTTAAAATAGTACCCGGAAAATACCATATTAAAGCGGAGTTTATTGGTTTGGAAAGCAGTATCATAGAAAACATTGACCTGCAAGCCGATCAGGTATTGCCAACATTTTTGCTGGACGAGATTCCAACTCAATTGGAGACCGTAGAAATCCAGACCGAAAAAACAACCATAGAACACAAACTGGACAAAAAGGTGTTTAATGTGGGCAGCGATTTGGTTTCAAAAGGAGGCAATGCCACCGATATTTTAAATAATGTGCCGTCTGTAAGTGTTAACTATAACGGCACAGTTAGTTTAAGAGGAAACACCGGTGTCCGAATCCTTATTAATGGGAAACCTTCCGTTTTGACTGCCAATAACGGCTTGGAACAAATTCCGGCAGAGAATATCGAAAAAATAGAAGTCATCACCAATCCATCCTCCAAATATGACTCTGAAGGAACAGCCGGAATTATCAATATCGTATTAAAGAAAAACAAAAGCAAAGGATTTGGAAGTTCCGTTCAGGTTACGACAGGAATTCCTGACAATCATGCCTTAGGTTACAACGTAAATTATAAAAACAAAAAAATCAATATTTTTTCAGATTTGAGATACCGATACATCTACTTTCCGGGCAACGAATCTACCTCAAGAACCATTTATGACGGCAATGTTATCGATTCGTATTTGGACGGAACTGTGGACAGGGAAAGAACAAACAGAACATTTACGGCTTACATGGGTGGTGATTATTATTTCAACGACAAAAACATGATTACGCTGAGCTATTTTTACAGAAACAACACCAGCAGAAGAACCGTTGACTATGCTTTTAATTATTTGGACGAAAACCGCAATCCCGAACGGAATGTCAATGCTAAAGAAGCTTACAGAGAACCGCAAACTGCCAATCAGATTGAATTGAACTACATCAAAACATTTGCTAAAGAAGGTCAAAAGTTCACAATCAACCTGCAATATGATTTTTGGAATGATGACGAAAACGAATCGATTGCCGAGCAGGAATTTTTTCCGGTTGCCTTGCCGGTGAGGGCGTTAAAAAGCAGAAACATAGAAAGCAGCAAAGACTTCCTGTTTCAATCGGATTACAGCTTACCGATTAACGAAAAGTCTAAAATCGAATTTGGATTAAAAGGTGAAATCAGACGAATCAACAGCGATTATCAGGCCTACGACAATAATGTTGCTATTGACAGCCTAAACAACTTATTGCATTATGATGAAAGAATCATCGGGGCCTATGTGCAATACGGAAGCAGCATCAAAAAGTTCAGCTATTTATTAGGACTTAGAATTGAAGATTCAAAAACAGGAAGCAACGACAGAATCAATTTGTTCAACATTGATAAAAAATATACCGATTTCTTCCCGACAGCCCACTTTACCTATGAAATCAATGATGTTTTCAATGTTCAGCTAAGTTATAGCCGCCGCATCAGCCGTCCCGGTTTTTGGCAACTCAATCCGTTTGGCGGAATTGCAGACCGAAGAAACATCCGAATCGGAAATCCTGATTTAGACCCGGTATATACCAATTCGTATGAACTCGGAACTTTAATCAAATGGGGAAAAGTAACCATCAATCCTAGTATATACCATCAATATTCAAAGAACATTTTTGAAGACATCCGCTTTACAAATTCTGATGGCTTTTTAGTAGAACAGGCTATAAATTCCGGAACAGAAAGCAGAATTGGAGCCGAAATCAGTTTTACTTATTCTCCTTTAAAATGGCTGACTCTTACCGGAGAGGCAAACTATTATACTTTTGAACAAAAAGGAATGTTTCATGTTTCGGATAAAAATTTTCTATCCAAACAAAGCACGCGCATCAAATTTTCAACCTGGAATTTCCAGACCAACCTGAATTATCTTGGAGCTACAAGCAGCGGCCAATACAGTTCGAAATCGCAATATTGGTTTGATTTGGGAATGGGAAAAGATATCTGGAATGAAAGAGCTACCATAACCTTAAAAGCAGATAATATTTTCGACTCCCGGATTTCAAAAGGTTCTGCCAGAGGAGATGACTATGCCCTTAATTATAGTTACAGAAGTCCCGGCCCAAGAGTATATGCCACATTTACGTATCGATTGAACAGAAAAAAGAGCGATAGAGAACGTTTGCCTGACTAGCGAAAACAAAAATCCCGACTCATGGTCGGGATTTTTTATTATTTACTCAAGTACATTTTGCGTCGGCTGTACAATTCATAGAACTGATCGTCTTTCAGGTCATCGATAAACAAAATGCTTTCTCCTGTAGATTTCATCTCCGGACCAAGCGCCTTGTTAACTCCTGAAAATTTGCTGAAAGAGAAAACCGGCTGTTTTATAGCAAATCCTTTCAAGTGAGGATTAAAGTCAAAGTCCGTCACTTTATTATGCCCTAACATTACTTTAGTCGCATAATTTACATAAGGCTCACCATATGCTTTTGCAATAAACGGAACCGTTCTGGATGCTCTTGGGTTAGCCTCGATGATATAAACCATATCATCTTTAATCGCAAACTGGATATTAATCAGACCTACCGTTTTCAAGGCTAAAGCGATTTTCTTCGTATGGTCTTTAATCTGCTGCATCACGAACTCACCTAAATTGAATGGTGGCAACGTTGCATTTGAATCTCCCGAATGCACTCCGCAAGGTTCAATATGCTCCATGATTCCGATGATGTAGACATTTTCACCGTCACAGATGGCATCTGCTTCTGCCTCAATTGCTCCATCCAGATAATGGTCTAACAACAGCTTATTTCCAGGAATACTACGCAACAAATCGATTACGTGCTCTTCCAGTTCTTTTTTATTGATAACGATTTTCATTCCTTGTCCGCCAAGCACATAAGATGGTCTGACCAGCAAAGGAAAATCTAATTTATCTGCCAAAGCCGAAGCTTCATCAGCAGTTTCGGCAATCCCGAATTTAGGGAACGGGATATTCAATTCTGTCAGGAGTTCTGAAAAACGTCCTCTGTCTTCTGCCAAATCCAGTGCATCAAAGCTGGTTCCTATAATCTTGATTCCGTATTTGGAAAGCTTTTCTGCCAGTTTTAATGCGGTCTGTCCTCCTAACTGTACGATTACACCTTCCGGTTTTTCATGCTGGATAATATCATAGATATGCTCCCAGAACACCGGCTCGAAGTATAATTTGTCTGCCGTATCAAAATCGGTAGAAACGGTTTCAGGATTACAGTTAATCATTATCGTTTCATAACCGCATTCTTTAGCCGCCAAAACACCATGTACGCAGGAATAGTCAAACTCAATTCCCTGACCGATTCGGTTTGGACCTGAACCAAGCACAACCACTTTCTTTCTATCGGTTACGGCACTTTCGTTATGGACATATCGTTTACCGTCTGCCGTTTCAATTTCGGCTTCAAAAGTTGAATAGTAATACGGTGTTTTTGCTTTAAACTCTGCAGCACACGTATCAACCAGTTTGTAAACGCGGTTGATGTTCATTTCTTCACGTAGCTTGTGCACCTGACTTTCAAGACAGCCCATCATGTGAGCAATCTGCCTGTCGGCAAAACCTTTCTGTTTGGCTTCCAACAATAATTCTTTTGGAAGCGTATCTATTTTAAAGTTGGAAATTTCTTTTTCCAACGTATATAATTCTTCGTATTGTTTCAGGAACCACATGTCTATTTTAGTGATTTCATGAATCCTGCTCAACGGAATACCCATTTGGATGGCATCATAAATCACGAAAACGCGATCCCAACTTGCAAAAGTCAGCTTTTCGATAATCTGCTCGTAGTTCGTATAGCCTTTGCCGTCAGCACCCAAACCATTTCTTTTGATTTCCAAAGATTGTGTAGCTTTATGCAAAGCCTCCTGGAAGGAACGGCCAATACCCATTACCTCTCCTACTGATTTCATCTGAAGCCCTAACGTTCTGTCTGCACCTTCAAACTTGTCAAAGTTCCAACGTGGTATTTTTACGATTACATAATCCAAAGTAGGCTCAAATAAGGCCGAAGTCGACTTGGTAATCTGGTTTTGCAATTCGTCCAGGTGATATCCCAAAGCCAGTTTTGAAGCAATCTTGGCAATAGGATAACCTGTTGCTTTTGATGCCAGGGCCGAAGAACGGGAAACACGCGGATTGATTTCGATGGCTACAATATCTTCTCTTTCATCCGGAGATACTGCAAACTGCACGTTACATCCACCTGCAAAATTTCCAATGCTTCGCATCATCTTGATGGCCATGTCACGCATCTTTTGGAAAGTGGCATCAGATAATGTCATTGCCGGAGCTACCGTAATAGAATCACCTGTATGGATACCCATCGGGTCCATATTTTCAATAGAACAGATGATTACGACATTGTCATTTTTATCTCTTAAAAGTTCTAATTCATATTCTTTCCAACCAAACAATGCTTTATCGATAAGTACTTCGTGTATTGGAGAAGCTTCCAATCCTTTGGTAAGCAAATCATCAAAATCTTCTTTTTTATGTACGAAAGCAGCTCCGGTTCCTCCTAAGGTAAACGAAGGGCGTATTACCAACGGAAAACCAAATTCCTGTGCGATTTCTTTTCCCTGAAGGAAAGAAGTAGCTGTTTTTGCAGGTGCTGCCGGAATATCAATTTTCTGAAGCAATTGCTTGAACTGTTCACGGTCTTCGGTAATATTAATGGCATTGATATCCACACCAATTAATTTCACGCCAAAATCTGCCCAGATTCCTTTTTCATCGGCTTCCAGACATAAATTCAAGGCAGTCTGTCCTCCCATTGTTGGCAAAACGGCATCAATCTGCGGATGTTCTTTAAGGATTTCGATGATAGACTTGGTTGTCAGTGGCTTCAAATAAACATGGTCGGCCATTGACGGGTCTGTCATAATTGTAGCGGGATTGGAATTGATTAAGATAACTTCAATTCCTTCTTCTCTGATAGATCGTGCGGATTGCGAACCAGCATAATCAAACTCGCAGGCCTGTCCGATAACGATTGGACCTGAACCGATGATTAAAACTGATTTAATTGAATTGTCTTTCGGCATGTTGTTGTGTGTTGTTGTAGTTAATCCTGGCAGGGCTGACACCCTGAACCTATTTAAAATTTAGCGACAAGGTATAAAAAAAGGCGGTACTGAAATTAAGTAACGCCTTTATCGATGTTTATCTAAACATTATTTTTTGTGTCTTGGTTCAGAAGAAACAGTAAGTTTATGTCTTCCTTTAGCTCTTCTACGAGCAAGCACTTTTCTTCCATTGGCTGTAGCCATTCTTTCCATAAAACCGTGCTTATTTCTTCTTTTTCTTTTCGATGGTTGAAACGTTCTTTTGCTCATTGCTTTATATCTTTAAAAATCTTAATTAAATATCTTTTTATAGGTTCGAAATCAATAGCTGTTCCAAAACCGAGTGCAAATATACGAAGTCTTTTTTTTCTGGCAAGTAGTTTTATAAAAATATTTTTAATTGATTTTATTACCTTTGCGACTCAAATATACAAAATTATGTTCCATAGAAATATTAAACTCATCTTAGCCGGACTAATTATCGCTACCGGAATTTGGCAATTTACAGAAAACAACATCGGAAACGGGATTTTCCTTATCCTGTTATCACTGGTCTTTATATTACTTTATTTTAAAAATGAATTTATACTTCTGGCTTTCCTTAAATTGAGAAAACAGGATTTTGCCGGAGCTCAAAAATGGCTGGCCTACATCAAAAATCCTGAAACGGCTTTGGTCAGAAAACAGCAAGGATATTACAACTACCTTCACGGACTGATGCTTTCGCAAACTAACCTGATGCAGGCTGAAAAGCATTTCAAAAAAGCGGTGGAGTTAGGGTTGTCAATGGATATGGACCTTGCCGTTGCCAAATTAAACCTTGCCGGTGTTGCTATGTCAAGACGAAGAAAAATCGAAGCTACGAACCTGTTGAACGAAGTCAAAAGATTAGACAAGCAGAACATGCTTAAAGACCAGGTGAAGATGATGAAGGAACAATTGAAGAAAATCTAAAAAAATACATCCCATAAAAAAGCCATACTTTTCAGTATGGCTTTTTTATTTAATATCCCTCTGTCGGAATTTCTATTACATATTTCTTTTTCGCCGGATTTGTCAACTTCCTGTCGCGAAGCCATGGATTATGGATTTTCAAAATCTTATAATTGATTCCCTGTGATTTTGCGAAAGAAGCCAGGTCAGTAATCGAGCTGTCTATTTCCAGCTTTCGGGTTGGAATTGCCTGATATAATTCTGCCGGCGCCACATTGAATCCGTATTGTACCGGGTTTTGCATAATTTGCTTCAAGGCCAGAATCCTGAAAACATAACGCGCTGTCTCATCCGTCAAAAGGAGGTCATAATAATTTGTAACTCCCTGAATCGTTATTTGCTTGTTGACTCCGCCAAAACCTCCATTATAAGAAGCCGCAGCCAATGTCCAGCTACCAAACTTTTTATAGGCATCCAACAGGTATTTGCAGGCCGCTTCTGTCGATTTTTCAAGATGGTACCTCTCATCAACAACATCATTTACCTCCATACCTCTTTCTTTTGCCGTGTCTGCCATAAACTGCCAGAATCCTTTGGCTCCCGCAGAAGAGGTAGCATTCATCAATGCACTTTCTGCTACGGCAAGATATTTAAAATCATCCGGGACTCCATTTTTTTTGAGGATGGGTTCTATAACCGGAAAAAAGCGGTTGGCCCTTTTTATAATCAAAAGCGTAGAGGCGTCAAGGTTTGCATTAACCAGCAACTCCCTATCAAAGCGTTCTTTTACGTCAACAATATTCAGGGGTGTTTTTTCTCCGGCAAAGTCAATTTCTGCAGGAAAAAAATAGCCTTTTTCTACCGGAGCCTTATCTCCTATTTTTTCGTCGGAAACCGCATGGATTAAAATGCCGCTCACCAAAACAACCGAGGCTATCAAGCCAGTCTTCTTCATCAATTTCATAGTCTTAGTCTTTAGTCTTTGAGTGTATTTTGTAAACCTACAAACATTTTTTTAATTTTTACGTTCCTAATATAATTTTAGGAAGGTGTTCGTTCAGCCATTTAAACTTGTTAATAATCATAATATGTGTTCCGCCTTTTACAGGAATAAATCCCTTAATGTATTTAGGAGGAAAAACCTCATCCGCATCTCCATGAATATGAACCACTTGCTCATCCGGTATTGCCCTATCCCATAGAATAATCTGCTCCAGAGCCCAGTCCAGATATTTTTTGTCTCTCATGGAAAGAAATTTTTCATAAAGCTTCAGCTTTTTGTTCATCTTATCGTTTCCAAAAGAAAATTTCGCAAAGGCTTCCACGTTCTGCATCAGTCCGGTAGGGAAAAACTTGTAGGCCCTTATTGATTTTGCAACTTTCATCCTTCTCGGAAACTCTGCATTGCATTTGACACTTGAAATAATAATCACTTTTCTTGCCTTTACAAATCGGGCCATTTCCTGTACTAAAACTCCGCCAAAAGACACACCAATAAGTACGGGATTTTCATGTTTTATTTCTTTTGCCATTCGTTCTGCATAACCTGCAAGACTTTCTCCTTCAAGCGGAATCGTCCATTCTAAAAGATGGGTTTCGAACTGGTCTTCAGGCAGATGAATCCTTTCAAAAATTGTGGAGCTAGCGGCCATACCCGGCATAAAATATACTGGAATTTTTTCCATCAGAATTGTTTTAACGGTATCATAACAGCAACAAAAGGTTTTTATTACGAAATTTGTATAAAATTATGGTTTTTATCCCAAACACCTCTTCTCAACATTTTAAATAATCGATAAGTTATAAAACGACAATGTTTTCAAAATCAAAACCCATGCCGTTTAAACCATCGATACCACTACAATATCTTTATTTGAATTATGGAAATTAAAGACAACACTTTTTCAAGACAGTTTGAAGCCCATAGTGACGGAAAACTAATTGCGGTTGAATACTCTTTTCAGGAGAAAAAAATTTTTCTCACTAAAATACTCACTCCTGAACAATTTGAGAATGACGATTTTATAAATGACTTCCTGAAAGAAATCATGTCTATTGCAGAACAACGGAAATTAAAAGTAGTACCTATACATCCGAAAATCGCAGCCTTTTTCAGAAAAAATCCTGCTTACAAAGAATTGCTTCCTCCGGGAATCCGCATTTAATTTGATTCGTCTGGCAAAGTTTTAGCCACAGATTAGAATAATTACGCTGATTTATGTTTGCTCCTGATTAAACTTCGCGGCTTCGCGGCCTTGCGAGCAATTTTTCACGCAAAGACGCAGAGTCGCAAAATTCTAACAATAGAAATATTGAACGTTATCTATCAGGCATAAACCTCCAATAGTCATTTAAGTTTTTCAGCCACAGATTAGATAATTACGCTGATTTATGTTTGCTCCTGATTAAACTTCGCGGCTTCGCGGCTTTGCAAGCAATTTTTCACGCAAAGACGCAGAGTCGCAAAATTCTAACAATAGAAATATTGAACGTTATCTATCGGGGGATAAACCTCCAATAGTCATTTAAGTTTTTCAGCCACAGATTAGAATGATTACACTGATTTAAGTTTGCTCCTAATTAAACTTTAAATTTCAATGATTTTCTCTTTGCGGCTCTGCGTCTTTGCGTGAAAAATTGCTCGCAAAGACGCAGAGCCACAAAACTTTTGTTGTAAAGTTTCCGGCAATCCATTATTTTTATCGAATGACAGAAGAAAACCTTAAAATTCTTAGCTTCTTCGAAAACATCGAAAAATATTACGGATGTAAAACCGAAATCACGGAAGGATTGTATAGTCTCCAGGAAAGTTTTGACAACCACTCAACTACCTGGAATTTGTCAGAGTTTACACTTATCCGTTCCGGCTACAGGAAAAGCGGCGGCCGGATGATGATGGAAGGCGAAAAGATGTATTTTGAAATTTCTGCCGCCCTGATTGTAAGCTTTAAGCAAACAGGCAGGAATTCTTTTGAGTTTATAGAAAAATATGGTGAATCCGTTTTCAGAATTACTAAAATCCGATTCCACTACAGGTATTAAAACATCTATTGAAATTAGGCTTCTACATTTAAAAACTCCATCCTAACCAAACCGTCTTCATCAATTTTGGTCAGGTTGATTTCATGCAGCGTATTTACCAATTCCGGATTCCATGGCGTTTTTACCTTTACATAATTCTCGGTAAAACCATGAATATAGCCTTCTTTGTTTTCTCCTTCAAACAAAACTGTCCTGTTGGTTCCTAACTGACTTTCATAAAAGGCTCTTCTCTTCTTAACAGATAATCCTCTCAACATCTTGCTTCTTTTGGCACGTATGTTGGCAGGAACAGGATTTGGCATTGCCGCTGCTTCTGTATTGTCTCTTTCTGAATAGGTAAAAACATGCAGGTAGGAAATATCCAGGTCATTCAGAAAATGATAGGTTTCCAGGAAATGCTCATCGGTTTCACCGGGAAATCCTACAATAACGTCAACCCCTATACAGGCATGCGGCATTACTTCGCGGATTTTATTGACCCTGTTGGTATATACTTCTCTCAGATAGCGGCGCTTCATCTTTTTCAGAATATCGTTGCTTCCGGATTGCAGTGGAATATGAAAATGCGGTACAAATGTTCTTGATTTTGAAACAAATTCAATAGTTTCATCACGAAGCAGGTTGGGTTCTATGGACGAAATTCTCAAACGCTCAATTCCTTCTACCTTGTCCAATTCCTGAACCAGTTCGTAAAAAGTGTGCTCGTGCTTCTTATTTCCGAATTCTCCTTTTCCATAATCTCCGATATTGACTCCGGTAAGGACAATTTCCTTGATGTTTTGCTGTGAAATTTCTTTGGCATTTTTCAATACGTTTTCCATCGTATCGCTTCTTGAAATTCCTCTTGCCAAAGGAATCGTGCAGTAGGTACATTTGTAATCACAACCGTCCTGTACTTTCAAAAAGGCACGGGTCCTGTCACCAATAGAATAACTGCCTACATAAAAATCTGCTTCGGCTATTTCGCAGGAATGTACTTCGCCGAAATCATTTTTCGACAAATCGTTTATATAATCTGTAATCTTGAACTTTTCTGTAGCCCCCAAAACCAAATCCACACCATCAACCGCAGCCAATTCTTCCGGTTTCAATTGCGCATAACAGCCAACTGCCGCTACAAATGCCTTTTCATTGAGTTTCATCGCTTTTTTTACGACCTGCTTGAATTGCTTGTCCGCATTTTCTGTTACCGAGCATGTGTTTATAACATAAATATCGGCAACTTCTTCAAATTCGACACGGTCAAAACCTTCATCCTGAAAGTTTCGGGCAATAGTAGATGTTTCTGAAAAATTCAGCTTACATCCCAGCGTATAAAAAGCAACTTTTTTTCTGTTCTCTGTCATTATAAATTTTCCCGGAAATTGGGGAATTGGTATCTTTAGTTATATTTACATTTTGCAAATAGCCTGCAAATTTACATACAATATTTTTCAAAATGAAATCAATAATATACTATATATCAATATTTTGGATAACGTTAACTTTATGTTCCTGCGGAAAAAGAGCAGAAGAAAATCGCGACCATGAAGTTTTTCGCTTTAACCAGGATGCCAATGTCAGTTCTCTTGACCCTGCTTTTGCAAAATCGCAGGACAATATCTGGATGTGTAACCAGCTTTATAATGGCCTGATACAATTGGACGATAGCCTGAATATTAAACCAGACCTTGCCAAATCCTGGGCGATTTCTGAAGATGGAAAAACCTATAATTTTAATTTGAGAAAGGATGTTTTCTTTCATAAAAGTGGTGTATTTGCCAGCAGTAAAGATTCAACCCGTATCGTAAATGCCCATGATTTTGAATACAGCTTTAACCGACTTTTAGATGAAAAAATAGCATCGCCCGGAGGATGGATTATGCAGAATGTAGAAAATTTCAAGGCTAAGAATGATACTGTGTTTGAAATACAGCTAAAGAAACCATTTCCGGCCTTTTTAGGGCTGCTTTCCATGAAATATGCTTCGGTAGTTCCAAAGGAAGCTTTTGCTGTTCCCGGTTATGACTTTAGAACAAAACCTATTGGCACCGGTCCTTTTCAGTTCAAATTATGGGAAGAAAACGTGAAACTTGTCCTGAGAAAGAATCCGCTGTATTTTGAAAAAGATGAAAACGGAAATCAATTGCCGTATCTGGAAGCCGTTGCGGTAACTTTTCTGCCGGACAAACAGAGCGGTTTCCTTTTATTTGCACAGGGTAAAATCGATTTTGTGTCCGGACTCCATCCGTCTTATAAAGATGAAATTCTGACACAAAGCGGGGAACTTCAGGAAAAGTACAAAAAAGATGTCACCATGATTACGGGACCTTATCTCAATACGGAATATCTTGGTTTCCGCATGGATGGAAATGACAAGGTATTACTCGACAAAAGAATACGACAGGCAATGAATTACGGGTTTGACAGGCAAAAGCTGATAACCTATCTTCGAAACGGAATGGGAACTCCGGCCATAAACGGAATGATTCCTGCCGGACTCCCGAGTTTTGATGCCTCGAAAATTGGCTATGATTATGATATCCAAAAAGCAAGGGATTTGGTTGCTGCTTATAAAAAGGCTACGGGCGACAAAAATCCGAAAATCGCCTTGAGTACCAATGCTACCTACCTTGATATTTCAGAATACCTCCAACGGGAATGGAAAAAAATAGGTCTTGATGTTGCCATAGATGTCAATCCTCCGGCGACTTTAAGGCAAGCCATTTCTACAGGAAAAGTTTCTTTTTTCAGGGCAAGCTGGATTGCAGATTATCCGGATGCAGAAAACTACCTTTCATTGTTCTATAGCAAGAATTTTGCTCCAAACGGCCCTAATTACACACACTTTAAGAGTGATGAGTTTGACAGGCTCTATGAAAATGCTTTCTTAGAAACCGATAATGCCAAACGTTTCGAATTGTATCAAAAAATGGATGATTTAATTATCAAAGAAGCCCCGGTTATTCCCTTATTTTATGATAAGGTTGCCCGTTTTACGCGAAAAAACGTTACCGGTCTTGGCATAAATCCTTTAAATATGCTGGATTTGCGCCGGGTTAAAAAAAGTAAGGTATAGCAAATTCTCCTATTCCTAATTGTTTCCAAAATCTGATTCTATTTTGGCCACCAATTCATACATTTAAGCTATAAAATCGGAAAGCATGAAAATCTTAATCATTGAAGATGAGGCCGGACTCCGGGAAGTAATCCAACAATCTTTAGAAAAGGAAAAATACATTGTGGAAACTGCCCATGATTTTATTTCCGGACTGGATAAGCTCGGTTCCTATGATTATGACTGTGTCCTGATTGACATTATGCTGCCTAACGGAAGCGGCCTGGATTTGCTGGCTGAGATAAAAAAACAACGAAAACAGGAAGCCATCATTATCATATCGGCAAAAGATGCGGTAGACGATAAAGTAAAAGGACTTGACCTGGGTGCCGATGATTACCTTAGTAAGCCGTTCCATCTTGCGGAATTGCACGCGCGCATCAAATCAGCCATTCGTCGGAAAAGCCACAATGGCGACAATCATATCGTATGGAAAAACCTGACCCTGTCACCGGAACAGAGAAGCGTTACAGTTAATAATGAAAATCTGGTCTTAAACCGCAAAGAATTCGACTTATTGTATTATTTCGTTATCAATCCCAATCGGCTAATCAATAAAACTGCGCTCGCAGAATATGTCTGGGGCGACCATACCGACCAGGCTGATAATCTTGATTTTGTATATTCGCAGATAAAGAATCTTCGTAAAAAACTGAAGGATGCCGATGCCGAAATGGACATACAGGCAGTATATGGTATTGGTTATAAAATGAGCTGATGAAATTACAAAATTATACGCTTCGCTATCTGGCAATAACGCTTCTTGCTGTCATCCCAATCTGGGCAGGCTTGTTTTATATGCTTATTCTGGACGAAGTGTATGACAATATTGATGATGACCTTAAAAATTCCAAAATCATTATTATCAGGCAGGCTTTTGCTGACGAAAAACTATTAAATACTCCGGAATTCGGTATTAACAAGTTCACTATAAAACCACTCCCAAAAGGGAATTATTCCTATAAAGACGAATTTTCTTCCTCGTCTGAATTTATGGAATATGACGATGATGATGAGCCTATCCGAACCCTGACCACTGTTTTTAATGATAAAGAAGGCAATCCGCATGAACTCATCATAAAAGCTTCTATTGTTGAAGAAGACGAATTGCTAGAAGACCTGGCTCTGGCTCTCTTGGGACTGTACGTCATGCTTGTTATCAGTATTCTGGTTGTAAACCATTTTCTTTTAAAAAGAATCTGGAAATCGTTTCATGCGATTCTGGACAACCTTAAAAAATTCAGATTGGGAACCGGAATGCAGCCAAAACCCATCAATTCTCCAATTAATGAATTTAAGACACTTGCCAAAGAAGTGGAAGAAATGTTGCAGCGCAACGAAATCATCTATTCCAGCCAGAAACAATTTATTGAGAATGCTTCCCACGAATTGCAGACTCCATTAGCCATCAGCATCAACAAGCTGGAACTATTTGCAGAAAACAATACATTGCCGGAAGAACAAATGTCCGAGATTGGAAAAATTACAGATACTTTAAACCGATTGGTTCGCTTAAATAAATCCTTGCTCATGCTTTCAAAAATTGAAAACCAACAATTTGCGGAAGAAGAACAGGTTCATTTTAATGAGCTGATTCACCAACTGGCAGACGATTTTTCTGATTTGGCTGCCTATAAAGAAATCACTATTTCTGTTACTGAAAATACTTCGCTATCCTTCAGCATGAACAAAGGACTTGCCACCGCATTAATTAGCAATCTTCTTAAAAATGCTCTGGTCCACAATCATCAGGGCGGGAAGGTTACTTTTGAAATTGATGAAAATAGCATTACAATTTCCAATAGCGGGGCAACAACTCCTTTAAACCCGGAAATTATTTTCAACCGATTCTACAGGCATACTAACACCAACGAATCCACCGGATTAGGCCTTGCCATTGTAAAATCGATTGCCAATACTTATTCTCTTTCGATTAAGTATAGTTTTGTTGACAGCCATCAGTTTAAAATAATTTTTCCGAAAAAATAAACCTTTTTTTATTATTCCTAATTGTTTCCAAATTCTGCTTGTAATCTTGTAGTAGAAATTTAAAACAATTAGCCATGAAAGTACAATTTATCCTGGGATTGATAGCAAGCACATTTTTCAGCCTGTCAGTTTCCGCACAAAAAACTACAATTACAACTGCCGAGCTTCCTGCCAATGCACAGACATTTTTAAAGAAACATTTTCCAAACGAGACTCCTACTTATATCGTTAAGGAAAAGGAAATTTTTTCTACAGAATACAAAGTGCAGTTTTCCAATGCTACCGAAATTGAATTTGATGGCAAGGGCAATTGGGAAGAAATAGACGGAAACCATAATGCAATTCCGGTTACAGCCATTCCAGCCAAGATTGCTGCCTATGTCAAAGCAAATTATAAAGAGGCTAATGTTACGAAAATAGACAAGAGTCGTTGGGGTTATGAAGTTGACCTTAGTAACGGTTTGGAATTGGAATTTGATTCCAACGAAAAGTTTTTAAGAATAGACTACTAATTTAAATTTTAGAACTATGAAAAGTATCAGAAATTTACTGGCAACTGCATTTTTAGCATCCATCACAGCAATCTTAGTAGGGTCATGCTCTAATGATGATAACAATGACGGCAATACTTCAACAGTAATAGAATTTAGCGCACTTCCTGAAAACGCAAGAACTTTTTTAACGACCCATTTTCCCGGTGTTGAATCCAGAATGATAAAACAAAATGCCATAGCAGATGATGATGGTTCCATTTATGACGTTTATCTTAAAAATGGTTTTGAAATCGATTTTGACAGTAATGGAAACTGGACCGATGTAGACGGCAATACCCAGGTAGTTCCTACCGCAATTGTTCCGGAAGCCATCACAACCTATATTACTGCAAATTATGCCGGACAAACGATCAACACTATTGAAATTGAAAGAACAGGTTATGACATAGAACTTTCAAATGGACTGGACCTGGTTTTTGACAGCCAGGGACAGTTTATCAGAATTGACAGCTAATTCCATTCTTTTTTTATAAAAATCCAAAGGGAGCTCCATAAATAAAACGGAAGCTCCCTTTTTCAATCAAAATAACCTAAACAAAAATATCTTTATCTCTTCAGCGAGAAGTGAGCCTTAAACTCCTTGCTCGCATTGTTCTCCTTGTAAAGGACCTTGAACCAGTAGTCGGTCGAAGGTAGCGGGTTGCCGTTCATCGTCCCGTCCCATCCGCTGCCCGCAGGGCTGATCTGCTTCAGAAGCTTGCCGTAGCGGTCGAAGATGTAGATCGATGCCTCAGGCTGGTCCGCAAGCCCGATGATGTTCCAGGTGTCGTTGTAGCCGTCCGCGTTAGGCGTGAAGTACTTAGGGTAGTCGATTACCGAAACCTTGATCGGTGCGGAAT
>JAESFV010000134.1_pt1 | contig 117856 bp, 94 predicted proteins | sample 9269471 | NCBI WGS metagenome assembly JAESFV01 (sample SAMN14502647, study PRJNA617108) | algae metagenome | isolation source: Symplocastrum torsivum CPER-KK1 and co-occurring heterotrophs from... | place: USA: Central Plains Experimental Range, Colorado | collected 2001-01-01
AAGCAGAAGATTCTTGATTTTATTAACTACTTCAACCGCACTCTGGCTAAACCTTTTGTCTGGAAATTTAAAGGGTTTCCCGAACCTGCTTAAGCTGGTCACTTATTTCTGCCAATATGGTCTAGTACTGGACTGGCACTCTAGAGGGTTTGCACATCCTCCGTCATTTCCAGAGTGTCTCCCATCAGATCACCTGTATGATAAGCCGACAGGAGAACCTGGCTTGTTTTCCCCCAAGCGATCGCACCTGTAGCATCAATGGCGATCGCACCGAAATCTCGGTGATTTTCCCTCGCTTCTGTAAATGAACGCTTCATCGACTCAACCAGGGATAAACCGTCAGTGACACGCACGACAATCCGCGCCGCTAGACACTCATCAATAATGTCTTCTCCAATCCCCGTACAGCTAACGGCTGCCTTTTTCGTCGCATAGTTTCCTGCTGGCATTGCACAGTCACTGACGCGACCAATTCGTTCAAAGCCTTTACCACCTGTAGATGTCCCCGCGACGAGGCATCCGTGAGTATCCAAAGCCACGACACCAATTGTTCCACGTCCCGCCTCAGCAGGCTTAACTAATTCTGTTTCCGCAACGACACCCGCCATCGTCTTGTCAAAATTTTCCTGCCGTTCCAGCATCCACTCTCCCAATCGCAAGTCAGTTAGGGGATTGTAAACAGGTGTATTGAGTTCTCGCATCAGTTCTGCTGCCCCGTACTCAGAAAGCACTCGGTCAGCAGAATCTTGCAAAAATGTAGCGAGTTCAATCGGATTTTGGACTCTTGAAACATTAATTACACCACTGAAGCGCTGAAACTTGCCTTCCATCAACGCTGCACTCATGCGGATTTGCCCATCCGATTGCAAAACTGAACCTGTTCCCGCATTAAAACGAGTGTCATCCTCCAACAGTTGACAGCCTCGCACAACCGCATCCCGTGCATCAGCACCACTTAACAATAAGGAATAAACATCCTCAATGATTGTATAGAGCGATTGGCGCACCGCGTCCGCTCCGGCTTTGCCCTTGAGGGAACTACCAGCACCGCCATGAATAATAAGTTTAGGTTGCACCTGATTGACTGATATAACAAAGTATGAATTTTGAAGGATGACGTGTAAAGTGTCAAGTACAAAAAGTTAAGGAATTAAGACAATTGACTAGCTAATTGGCTTGAGATTTACGTCGGCGGCAGCGTTCTGAACAGTACTTTACATCATCCCAGCACTCTGCCCATTTTTTCCGCCAAGTGAATGGGCGCCCACAAACAGGGCAAATTTTTGTAGGAAGGTCTGATTTAGAGCGCTGACGTACCATACTAAGTTGACGAGTAATTTATCTATTTAATTGTAAAGAAGTATTAAATATCTAAAAAAATGAAAACTTCTCTTCTCTCTCACTTCCCAACTTAGATACCCATGAACAGTTGCTTGCAGCGAAGAATGAAAATCCCTCTCCCCTACCACCTATCACCTATTTTCAGATTAGAAGGCTCACGATGGGTTTAGCAAGAGTCAAGATTGTTTTGGTAGAACCTGCTGGGGCATTGAATGTAGGTTCGGTTGCCCGTGTGATGAAGAATATGGGACTGAGTCAGCTAGTGCTAGTGAATCCTCAGTGTGATCCACTAGGAGTAGAAGCGCGGCAGATGGCAGTTCATGGCGTAGATATTTTGGAAACAGCGCAGCAGGTGGAGACATTGCCGTTGGCTTTAACAGGATGTCAACGTGCGATCGCAACGACGGCCCGTGTCCGCAGTCTCTCAACTCAACTGGAACACCCCAGAGTGGCACTGCCCTGGTTACTCGAAGAAGCCGTAACTTCGGCATTAATTTTTGGACCAGAATACCGGGGATTGAGCAATGTTGAACTCAATTATGCCCAGCGATTTGTCTGTATTCCCTCTAGTGCCGACTATCCCTCCTTAAACCTTGCTCAGGCGGTTGCTGTTTGCTGTTACGAGCTTTTTCAGCTTGCTCAAGGATTTCCAGAAGTCGAGCCTCAAAATTTCTTCCCGACTCCCCAACCGATCGATGCTGCCCCACTCGAAGTTTTGGAAGGCTACTACGAACACTTGGAAGCTGTTTTATTAAAAATTGGTTATCTCTTTCCTCATACGGCAACAGCGCGAATGGAGAAGTTCCGAAGCCTGTTCAACCGTGCCACGCCGACGGCTGGGGAAGTGGCGATGCTTAGAGGGATTCTCCGCCAGATGGAATGGGCGCTACAATGTCTGCCAACACCTATTGTGGGTCATGGCTCTGAGCCAAATGAGTTCTAAAATAGGCTTGGTTAAATAACTCGTTGAGATAATTAGGATGCCAGCAATTAACGAATTGCTGCTAAAAGAGTTAAGTGTAGGACAGCCGTATACAACTAACTGGATTGCGTTGGAGTGGAGGTGCCACGAGTGGCAGCGTCTAGGGACAAGAGGCATCAGCCTGAGGATTTGGAAATGGAACAGGGACAACGCGATCGCCTTCGTATTCGTCGGCGTCGAAACCAACAAAAACCACTGATTGGGCAGGAGGAATCACGTAAACTGCCTCAACCGCCTGATCTACGCCCCCAAGCTATTCCTGTGAGGGGGCAGATACCTCGCAAGCCAAAGCCACAATCAGTAAGCCGTATTCTGCCTCAGGTGCAGCCATTGCAACCGGGTTCTGAGCTTAATCCTCAGCAACCAAAACTCAGAATACCTCGCGGAAACCCTTTCTCACCAAACGTTGACGCGGCACGTAGACGGACTGTACGCGCTCCTATTGAGGCTCCAGCTTTCCCGCGCCCTAAACAGCAGGTGGATACCAGCAATCTACGTCCGGGCAACAAGCGGTTAAGAATGGGTGGAACAATACCTGTTACTCCGGCACCAGTGGGAACGGGAACTAGACGTGTTCGACAATCCCCTGCTTCTGTGTCGCCTCAAAGCAAGAAAGCTCGTTCACCTCGGCATTCCCCAAAGCGTCCTCTGAGTCCATTTATTCATATCATTCGTCTATTGATTTTGGGGATTGGTATTGGTGCCATTGTTGGGACACTATTGTCGGTATTAAATCCAGCAACACAAGCATCAGATAAGGTTAAGGAGACTCCCACAGCTGAAGTTCAGGAAAGCCCTAGTGAGGTTAACACGGGCACACCCCTAGCACTGAGCCAGGAAATCCCTGAGTTAAAAGCGCAAATGCAGACATTAGCGGCAGAACACCCAACCTTGCAACCCGGAGTCTTTCTTGTCGATATGGATACCGGGGCATATCTAGACTGGCAGAGTAATGCCACTTTTGCTTCCGCTAGCACAATCAAGGTGCCAATTCTAGTCGCGTTTTTTCAGGATGTGGATGAGGGCAAAATTCGGTTGGATGAACCCCTAACGATGCAACCGGAAATGATTGCGGCTGGTTCTGGAGATTTGCAGTACAAACAAGCTGGAACACAGTACACAGCCTTGGAAGTGGCAACGAAGATGATCGTAATTAGTGATAACACCGCCACTAATATGCTCATTACCCGGCTCGGTGGGGCAGCAGCACTAAATGCACGCTTCCGCGAGTGGGGCTTGTCGGCAACAAGCCTTAACAGCCCACTACCAGATGTCGAAGGAACGAATACAACGAGTCCTAAAGACTTGGGAAATTTGATGTCGCTTGTGAATCAAGGGAAATTAGTGTCATTGCGATCGCGCGATCGCCTTTTAGACATTATGCAGCGGACTCAAACAAATTCCCTATTACCTCAAGGATTGGGTGCCGGAGCAATCATTGCCCACAAAACAGGTAATATCGGCTCACTACTCGCTGATGTTGGTTTGGTGGATATGCCGTCGGGTAAACGTTACCTAGTCGCTGTTATGGTGAAGCGTCCCCACAATGATGCCACGGCTGAAGAGCTAATCCGCCAAATCTCTCGCACGGTTTATGACTACTTCAATCAACCGCGTGTAACTCCCAGTACAACCTTAACGCCTTCTGAAGGCACGGCTACAATTAGCCAAACCCTCACATCGGAAGACTCTGTTAATTAGTTGCTGCCATAATTGCGTTGTCCTACTTAGCTGGAGCGGGAACAACAATGTAACCCGTTGTGGCATCTCCTAGTACCCAATTGCGCTCAATGCCCCAGTACCACCAGTGAGCCGCAACGTAAGCGCAGATTAGGCTATCGAGTTGGTCTTCGACGGCTTTGAGGGCTGTGCCTGTGGTGGGGATTTCGGGGAGGGAGGAAGCACAGAGGTTTAAGGTCGGTTCTAGGGTGGGCAAGATATCCAAAATGTATTGACGAAGTTTTATCAGTTCTAATCGTCGCTCAGCAAGGGTGCCTTTTTTGTATTTGAGGATGCGAGTTAGACCAAATAAATGCACGCTCGCAGGATGGGGAAATACTTCGATTTGGAAGCGACCTAATTCTTTGGGGACAATTACAGGGGCGTGAGTAAAGCCTCGTGCTTCGAGACTTAGACCAAACTCGACTGTGCGTTGTGCAAATGGTCGTCCGAGGTTGGCGGGGTAGCATCCGGCGTGATAGTGGCGAAAGTGCTGGTGGGTGAGCTTATCCGGTAGGCGCATTCCTGTGAGGTTGGGGATAAGCGTTGGGGCATCAACGGCAATCATTGCGGGTTCTGTGGAGGATGCCCATTTATCTACCCATTTATGGATGTCTGTTATTGCTTGCTTAAGGCTTAGATCTAGTAGGTGCAACGATCCATTTGACCAAGCTAAGCAGCACAGTCCGCTAGCTCCAGAACTCCAACCTAGGTCAATTCCTAAAAATTTCATCAAGCAACCTGATATTTACCTGCTTTGAGGAGATTTAAAGTTTCCGTAAATTTACGGTGGCATTAGGAATAGCGTTTCCCGATTATTGTCTTTGGGCTGTGTAGATACTGTAGCTCTGGGAAATAGCCTTTGAAAGACTAATTCTACCTCTCAACTTACCTGCAATTATTAATATGTCAACAAAAAACAAAGTCCAATCTAAGGGTTCAGGTGTTAACGAACACCAAGCTAAAACTCGCTTGCTGCTTGCTTTGTGGGATATCGGAGCCAGCAAGGAAGAAGTGATGAAAAGTCAAGTGACAAGACGAATTGTATCAAAGAGTCAGAAAGTAGCAGACTATCAAGGAATTTTTGACCAATTAGAAAAGGATGGAGCGATCGCAATCAATAAAAATAAATTCAAACTCTCTGATAAAGGTAAGGAAATCCTAGGCGAGAGTCTGAAACATCCTGAAGTGAAGTTTGAGGGTTCGATTGTTGGGACTTGGGTTGCTAATGCTTTAGTCAGGTGGATTTCACAGATGGATGGTGGTGTCAACTCGGCAGCTACCAATGGCAAATCGGCTGACTCATATGCGATCGCATCTTACGACAAGTTTAAGCACATAGCGTTAGATGTCTACGACCAGCTTAACCGCGACTACAACCTGGACAATCTAGTGCCGATTTATCGGATTCGGCGGGAAATAGGCGATCGTGTTAGCCGTTCTCAGTTCAATGAGTGGCTGATGGAAATGCAAGCTAACGACATTTTGCAGCTTCAAGGCGGCAGCGTAGAAGACAGTGCCCCAGACAAGATTGAAGATTCCATCACCACAGAACTCGATGGACTACGCTGCTATGCCAGACTTCTGTAACCCTAAATTGTCATTCACTTCTCACTCAGTCATTCCACAAACCTATGAGCAGTAATCCATCTAATATTGACGACCTTATTAGAAGTCACAATCCGTTTGCGGGTCATATTGTTGTCAGACCTCCGCAGATATGGGCAAAGAGTTTTCCTGATGTTCCTTCAATCAATGCTCATGCCTCTAATGCTGTTTTGGAAGCAGTTGCACAAGTACGCCAAGGGCAGCGTCAAGTTGTAGGCATCACTATTACCGCTGAAAAAGGGCTAGGAAAAAGCCAAATAATCAGTCGGATTCGGCATCGTTTGCAGGCAGAAAACGGTGCCTTATTTATCTACATGAGCAAGTATGACAACCTCAATCAGATTAAGTATCAATTTCTTCAAACCGTAGCCTCTAGCCTCAGAGCATTTGGTAGTTACCAAGGGGTGATGCAGTGGCAAGAAGTAGCAGCAGCTTTGATTAATGAAGTAAAGAAATGGAATTACACACCTCAGCAGTATATTCGCCTATTCCCATCATGGTTGAGTAAACATTCAAATAAAGTAGTCGAACTCTTGACTGATAGTGTTCTTCAGATAAAGCCTCATATCAACAATCCTTACATAGTGAAAGCTATTCTGTGGACACTCTCTTCTGCACACGCTATCTATGCAACTCATTGGCTCTCTGGTTTGGAATTAACGCAGACACAAGCAGAGGCAATGGTACTCCCCAATCCCAAAAGAGAGGACAGGGAAGCTGAAGCATTAAGCACTATTCGCCAAATTTTAGACATAACCAGTAGTTACAGAGTGCCTGTAATCTGCTTTGATGAATTAGATGTTGCGGATGCTGATGATAATGGCTTTACAGCAGCACAAGTCGTTGCTAACTTAACAAAGGATTTATACAACAACCTCGAACGTGGCGTTTTACTGATGGCAATGTATCCTGAAACCTGGAGAGATCAAGTTAAACATTTGCCGCAAGCAGAAGCGGTGATTGATCGGCTGGTAAGTGAACAAAGGGACAGACAACCTATCACCTTAAACTATCTGAACTCTGATGATATTTTGGCAATAGTTTTTTATTGGTTGAAAGAGTTTTACGAAGAAAATCAACTAAATCCACCTCATCCGCTCTATCCATTTGATGAAAATAAACTTAGAGATCTGGGTAAGGGCAAACCTACCATAAGAGCAGTATTAAAGTGGTGTGCAGAACATTTTATTATACCAGAACCTGTAATCCCACCCAAGGGTGGTAAGCTACCACCGCGTCCACCAAAACATTTGGTTGAACCTTCCTTCGAGGCAGAATTGGCAAATATTGAAGAGAATATAGATGTCTTATCGGAAGAAAATAATGATGTAATTGCTGATGCTTTGTGGTCAGCCTTCTTTGCTCTAAAAAACCACACGCTAGAGAATATAACAATCAGTACAATTGAAGAGATTCAAGCCAACAGTGCAGACAAAGGATATATTCACTTTAAAATAGTTGGCAAAGAAAATCAAGAAATCATAAAAATTGGAGTGGCTGTTCTTCAGCAATCTGGAGGAAGATATCAGGGAGCTGCATTAAAACGACTAATAAACTATGAGAAATTTGACATAACTCGCGGTTGCTTGGTTCGCTCTAATAAAATAAATTCAGGAGCAGCCGGAGCAAAAGACTGTATAAAAAAGCTATTAAAAAAAGGTGGAGAATGGGTGCTTTTGCAGAGCCAAGATATCAAACCTCTTTTAGCTATCAGAGCTGTCTTGGATAATTGTGAAAGTTATGAACTGAGTGAGGAGGAAATTCTAGATTTTATACGGCAGAAAAGGTTAGCAATTGATAACCCGCTCATCCGAGAGATTCTAAGCGATCCTTCTGGTCAAGAGCCTGAAAACTTGTTGGATGAAGATATGCCTGTTAGCATTCCTCAAACTGTATCTGACTCAGTAGATAACATCGAGCTAAACATTTAGATAACCCAAAATGAGTCAGCAGGTTTCAATTCCAACAGCATTATGTCTGCCTGCCCCAGATATAGAAGCCTTAATCAGAGGGTTGATGATAGCTGCAATGCCTCGGATATTCGTTAATCCGGGGCGGCAATTTGCCCTCTATCCCTCCGACACTTCGAGTAATGTCCTGTCAACCGAGCAGCATTATCGCTCAAACTTTCTGCCTATTGCCCAAAAAAGTCTGGCTGAACTTGGTTCTGAAACCGTTTCGATTAAAGCCTGGGCAAGGTGTGAACTCTGCCAAGTGCTGGATGAATCCGAACCCCTTGATTTTTTGCCGCACCTGACGGTATGGACAAAAGAAGCCTTACAGCAAACTCTCTCAAAGCGGGGGAATATTTTTCTTGCTTACTTGCGAGTTTACCGACTTCCTCAACCCCTTAAAATACCCGTAAATCCCAATCCCCGATTTGTTCCCCTACCGCAATCTTTGACGGTTACCCAAGCAACGCCTGTCTTAAACAACACCTTCTTTGAACAGCGCTGTTGCCAAATGCAAGAACGACAGCCACCGTTGCATCCTGAATTGGAAGAGTTGGAGAGTGCGCTCGCTCTTTTATCAGCCACAAACCCAGTAGCCGAGGAACTAGACCAGTGTATAAGAATATTTCTGGGCTGGAGTAGTAATCAAACTGCAAAGCGAATAGATTCAGATTTGGCTTGGATTCAGAAAATTGCAGAGGTAGGGAATTCCAGCGAGGGTCAAGAATTTGAAAAATTAGTCCGAAGGAGCTTAATAAAGCTAGGTTTCACAAATTCTAACAGCAACCCAAAAGCTAGCCTCGATCCACAGGCTACAGGAGGCGCTGGAGGAATAGATTTTTACTGTGAAAAACCCTATCCAGTAGTTGGCGAATGCAAAGCCAGTAAAAAAGAAAGTGTACCGAACAGCGTAACGGCTCAGCTAATCCATCTCGGTCATACCCATCTAGGTAAAGCTGAATTTGACCGTGCAATCAAGTTGATTGTTGCCGCTGGTCCTTTAACTCCTCCAGCTCTTCAAGCAGCTATTGAAAATCAAATGAATGCCATCAGACCTGAAACGTTGCAAAGACTGGTTAAACTCCAAGCACAGCACAAAAACTCTATAGATTTGCTAGAGCTTAAGCTGTGTTTGCAACAAGCTCCCTTCGGTTTAGCTGACGATAAAGTAGATAGTTACATCGACAAAGTTAACAAAGATATCAAATTGCGATCGCATCTAGTCCAGCTTGTGAAAACCTTTCTGGAAAACACAGGCTTAGATCAGGCTGGAGTTGATGCTCTTTATGGAGCCTATTTCGGTTCTAATCCTCCTCAGCCGTTGCAGCTTCGAGAAATGCACGAAATTCTGATTGAGCTTTCCTCACCTTTAACAGGTTACGTGGGGCGAATTAAGGAAAGTGATTGGAGAAGCGATCGCTTTTACTTCCTGCGTAATTTACAAGTTGACTGAGGAGTAGATGGAGGAAATGCGATCACACTTGGGAAGAGAAACGCGATCGCCTTAGTGCCAAATTTTAAAGGCTATTCCACTCTTCAAGGGTAATTTCCCTCTCTAGAATCTCTTCAACTTCCTGAATCATCATTCGCAGTTGAGAACAGAATATTCATCATTAGAGGGAATAGTAAGGCGATGCTGCTCGTAAACCATGAATTGATGCCTTGTTCCAGAAAAAAGCCCCTCAAAGTTAAGTTTTCGCAACTTCTTGACAAAATCTCGACGCTTAGAGGGTGTCCATCGGCTCAAAAGTTGGCTCCTGGTTTAAATCAATACCATCAATCACAGGTAAGGAATGTCTAAGTTTTAACCCCAGCAGAATCCAGTCTTCCAGTGTTGAGCGTAACTCATCCTCGCACTCTCGCAACGTCATTCCGAAGGCTATCACTCCCTTACAAAGGGGAATTTTACCAACAAACGTGCCGTCTTCCAACTTGTCGTAAATGGCTAGTGCGTTCGCTTTATCCACATAATCGCTCAAGATAAACCGTACACTGCGTACACTCATTCAGACTCTCCAACGCCATTGGTATTTTACCATTGTAATTTTCAACAGTGATGAGAAGGAATAGGATGGCTTTGCGATCGCTTTTACTTCCTGCGTGATTTGCAAGTTGAGTGAGGAGTAGATGGAGGAAAGGCGATCGCTTCTGCAATAAGTCATAGGTAAACGCGATCGCTAACGATACGATTGAGTAGAGGAGTGCGCTCCAATTAACTTAAGTGACAGACGAAACCAGGCAGGAAATAGCCAGACAACTAGCATCAAGAACAGAGGTACAGTGTAATGCTTACTCTAGACGTACAATCAATTTTAAATGCAATTCCAAGTCAGGTTAATTGGCAAGATGTCGTGCAGTTTGAGAAACTCGATGAGCGTGTTGCTAGAGCAAATGACCTTTGTGCCAATGTTGTTGGTGTGAATGAAGACTATATCGAATGGTGCCCCAATAATGAGCCACCAAGCCTGATGGAAACCTTAATTTGGTGGTGGGTTGTTCGTCCCGATTTAGGAGCCGCGATAGCTATTGAAGCACCTCAAGAACTTAAGAAAATTATTGGTCAGTATATTCTGCAAAACTAGCTAGAGAAAAGCCACAAGAACTGCTCGAAATTCTACTATGGTTTTCCTCAACTTTAACAGGTTACTTGAGGCAAAAAAGAGGAAGTGAACAGAGCGATCTCTTTTACTTCCTACGGGACTTACAAGTTGACTGACGACTAGATGGAGGAAATGCGATCGCACTTGAGAAGAGAAACGCGATCGCATTTCAGACTGGGCTTGCCCAAGGCGATAATTGAGATTAATCGAATGAATCAGGCAAATAGTAATGACTTCCCCAACGACGACCCCTCATAAGTACGTGCAACTTGATGAGCGCAATGTCCCAATCATTGCTGGAACTACCATGAAAGTCGTCGAATTGGTCATGGCTCAGATAGCGTATGGTTGGAGTCCTGAAGAGTTGCAATTCCAACATCCCTATTTGACAATGAGCCAGATTTACTCGGCATTAGCTTATTACTGGGACAACAAAGAGGAACTTGATGCCGATATCAAACGACGAGGGGAATATGCCGAGAAGTTACGCCAAGAAGCAGGTGAATCTCCTTTCGTTGCTAGACTGCGGGCACAGGGACTATTGAAGTGAGTCTAGCCTTATATATGGATGAGCACGTACACCGAGCAGTAACGGCTGGGTTGCGTCGGCGAGGTATATTCGTTAGGGGGAGAGCAAGAACTAAGAGCAGGATGCTATGCATTAATGCGATCGCTTTTACTTCCTACGGGACTTACAAGTTGACTGATGACTAGATGGAGGAAATGCGATCGCGATCGCTTATCTTGAAGTCAGTAGAGTTGGCAATCTGAGGCAGAAGACATAATGAGCGTAGTCATTCCCGATGACATCCTCCAAGCCGCAGGAATGTCAGAAGCCGAATTAAGGCTAGAAATTGCGATTATTCTCTTCCAAAAATACAAAATTAGTATTGGAAAAGCCCGTCGCCTAGCAGGGATGCATCTAATCGAGTTCCAACAGGAGCTTGCAAAGCGAGAAATTTGCGTTCATTATGATGTAGAAGATTTTCAAGCTGATCTCAAAACACTACGGAAACTAGGTGACTTGTGACGGTTGTCAGCAACACTTCTCCAATCACCAACCTTGCAGCCGTTGGACAGCTAAATCTATTGCAACAACTTTATGGCAGCATTATTATTCCCCAAGCTGTTTACAATGAAATGGCAGGTTTAGGCTATACAGTACCAGGTACGATTGAAGTCCAAACCCGTAATGGATAATTTGATTGCTCAGGCAAGTTTCCGAATTAGCAAACAACTGTACGCTAATGTCTTGCAGTCTGCTGGTGAACAGTAGATAGTCCCTCATCTCCTCGTTGTAAGCCGAAGGTGATAATCAAGAGCGCGATCGCTTTTACTTCTACGTGATTTACAAGTTGATTGATGACGAGATGGAGGAAATGCGATATCTAATACGTCTTTAGAGTTTGGAATCCTTGAAAAAATCACCAAAATTTAGTTAGTTCAACATACTGCATAATCTGTAAACTCACGAATATAGGGTGGATGAAATCCAACAACAATATCCTCCTTCGGTACACCCATTTCAACTAATCGCTGCCCAACCTCTTCCTCTGTTCCATTCCACTGAATCCAAATTTTGCCATCTTTGATGTCAAAGTGCATCACAGGACCAAAAACTCGCCGCTTGTTTTGCCAACCCATATAAAGTAGTTGATAATGATCGCCTTCTGTATCTGCAATAATTTGAGCTTCAATTTCATCATTTGAAGAGACATACTCTGCATATTCCTTTAGGATTTGCTGAATACAGTTTCGGTATTTACTCAAGTCTGCCATCTTACGATTTCCTCTACTTCCACGTTATAGACTAAAAGATTAACTTGACTTCGTTGAATCACTGATTGAATAAAAGATTTTGTAAAAAAAATCGTTTGACAGGTTACTTGGAGCAAAAAAGAGGAAGTTAGGACTTAGGCACAAGCCCCATATCATAGTCATTTCCGATAACATCCTCCAAGCAGCAGGAATCTCAGAAAAAGCTGATGGCTGATAGCTGACCGCTAAGTGCTACCTATCACTCAGACTTTAATGAATGAGCATCGTAGACTTTTGCAAGGAGTTTATCAATCGGCGTGACAAGAGAATCTATGAAAATATACGACTGGATTGTGGTCGGTGGAGGTATTACAGGTGCAGCACTCGCTTATGAACTAGCGATCGCAGGCTTTAGTGTTCTGATACTGGAGCAACATGCTACCCTCCAAGGAGCCACCCGTTATGGGTATGGTGGACTTGCCTATTGGTCAGGCGTATCAGACTTAACACGAATCCTCTGCCAGGAAGGAATCGAACGTCACCGTCATTTATCTGAAGAGTTAGAAACGGATACTCAGTTTCGGGAGTTAGATTTACTGCTGACCATTGAAAAGAAGAGTAACCCGCAAGCTGTGGCAGACAACTATAGCCGTTTTGCGATTCCCCCTACCTTGCTGAGTGTAGAGGATGCTTGTGAACTAGAACCACTGCTCAACCCAAATGCGATCGCCGGGGCACTAACGGTTCGCCACGGTCACATCCGACCCAGTAAACTGGCTGAGGGTTACAGGCAAGCCTTCCACCGTGCTGGGGGGGAAGTTCAGATTACTCAAGTTGTGGAACTGCTACGAGAAGGCAATCAAATCAAGGGAGTCAAAACCAAAGAGTCAACCTATCACGCCGCTAAAACTGTGGTTTGTGCCGGAGGACTCAGCCGTGCCTTACTCAAAGCCGTGGGGATTCAGGTTCCTGTGTACTTCACCCATGCCGAACTAATCGAAACCCCACCCGTTGACATCCAACTCCATACCCTAGTAATGCCAGCCCATACGAAGCGGTTTGACCTAGAAGAAAAAGCAAGTAGGACGGACGTAGACCCTTTATGGGATGAGCCAGGTCATGAACCCCTGCCACCCATTTTAGACGCAGGTGTAATCCAGTTTCTCGATGGTAGTTTACGGATTGGTCAAATCAGTCGTGTTCTAACTGACCCCAACGCGCAGGTTGATCAAGCTACCAGCGAAGCCCTGATTCGCTCCCAAATTGGGACTATCTTGCCTACTCTTGAGAACCTACCCGGAACTTGGCATCACTGCCTAGTCGCTTTCAGCAACAACCGTCTTCCTGTTGTTGGGGCGATTAGTAATATAGAGGGAGCTTATGTCTTCTCTGGATTTACAAACCCACTGGTGTTTGTCCCACCCCTAGCCAAGCGCTTCGCTAGTTGGGCAACTGGGCAAGAGGATGCGATCATTGCTCAACTTTCACCGACAAGTTAATCAAATAGTGGGCGGTTTGGGGAACACCCCCAAGCCTGGTTTTTCTACAAACGACTATTTTTCGCTTAAGTCAGTGACATTCAGCCTAAGACTAAAGCAATCCCAGCAATTGCTACCAAGACACCCAAAACAGCTCGAACCGTCACGAGTTCACCTAGCCAAACCGCAATTGGCAGTACGAATAGAGGACTAGTCGCGGCAAGGGTTTGGGCAATTCCTGCTGCTGTAAATTTGAGGGCTGTCTGTTGTAGCCAAATTGCCAGGTAGGTACCAAAAAAGGCGGCAAAGAAACTTGCTCCTAATACCTGCCTGGACGGTAAATCTTTCCACTGAAAGCCAAGCTTTTGCCTTGATACCATGTTGCGGTCAAACGTAGTACTTTCGCTTTCCCCCCGGTATATCAAGAAGTGCCGCTGTCCCCGTAGTTTCTTCCCAAATCCAACTTCTGGTTTACCAAAAACGTAACTTTAGTTAGATGTTAATGATACAAACTTGGGGGACATACTATTGGTTAAATCTTTGTAGAACTTACCAATAGATAGGAACACAGGGATGAAATACACGTTTGAAATCTTAGGTATCTCACCAGTTTTAGATTTCTTCAACCATCAACAGACGTTTATTCAAAGAAACGTATCAACAGGCATCGAATACGTGGGAACTTATCAATGCACACTCGATGCTTTCCTTGAATCTATAGAGACTGTTCCTCCTAAAGGTGGTTGGGAAATGGATCGGGTTGTGGATACGGTAATTCAATTTTGGATGAATCACTCGGAAGGGATTCGGTATTGGAAGGTACGGTTAAATGATGCTGGTAAGGAAAATTTGTTAGTGGCGAGAGTCGCTGATATCCAGTCCTTAAGAGCTGAGTTTGAATCGTTGTTAGGCAACAATTCTTAATACTAGAACCAATAAATAGTAGTGATCAAAACACATTATTAACTCACTCTGTGTTCTTGCGGATGGTTAAGCAAACAGTATTGACCGTCAACGCTTGAGTATTGACTGTGAAGTGGAAATTGAGCATTTCAAGTGAAGCGATCACACATTCTTTTCACAATTTACAGGTGCGATCGCATTGTTTTGTGCGGGATAGCCTACGCTACTTTGTTAATCCTGCGTTTTACCTACCCTTTTGGGGTTTTTCGAGCTTGGGTGGAAGCTCACCTGTTTTTTGAGCTTCCATTACAGCCACTTCAATCAGGAAAGCCCCCAGATTAGCTGTAGGTCTTCCCTGTTGATCAGCCCAGCGCTCCAAAGCTTCATAAATAGAATCCGGCAATGTAACGTGAATGCGTCTACTCACTGTCAATGCTTGCCTTTTGTTATTGTTCTTAAAGGAGCAATTCAGTGAATTACCCCCTAGATGTCCTCTATGTTCCCTACTAACAACTAACTACTTCATTCCGCAGAAGCAGGTGCCTCAGGCGCCGCCGGAGCTGGGGCAGAGGGCGCTTTTCTAGAAGCAGGAGGAGCGGGAGGGGCTGCAACAGGTGCGGGTTCAAACTTGGGAGCGGGAGGGGCTGCAGCGGGTCTTGGCGCTGGGGGAGCAGATTGAGCAGCTTGTCGTCGCACGCGAACTGACTCTCTAGGAGCTGATTGTCTAGGAGCTGAATTATTACTAGAATCGTAGCTTCTACGAGACGACCTTCTGCTAACGGGTTGGCTCGGAGCGGGTTCGCTGGAAGCCTGATTGTCTGAGGTACGGCGACGACGAGAACGTCTGACGGGTTGTTCTTGCTGAGGCTGAGGTTGGCTAACTGTTTCACTGCGCCGACGCCGCCTGGAACGACGAGGTTCTACTGGTGTTTCCTCGGAACGTGTAGTGCGATCGCTTCTTCTACTTCTTCTAGATGTACCTTCAGAAGACCGTTCTGACCTGTCCGACCTCTCTGAGTCAGGAACTTTTTTGGTTATTGCTCGCTTAAATCGAATTCGCTTAGCTTCAATCGTTGGCTTACGACCTTCAATTTTGTCAGGTCGGTCGGGGAAGGCTTCAACTTCCATATCTTCTACGACCTCCTTCATAAACTGACGCCAAGTTGCAGCCGCTGTAGTACTCGCACCACCGGTCGGCTTGTTGTCGTCATTGCCAAGCCACACACCGCCTACCAGTTGAGGAATATAGCCAATAAACCAGAGATCGCGAGCATCATCAGTGGTGCCAGTTTTCCCCGCAACAGGTCGCCCTAGCTGAGCCGCACGACCGGTTCCGTTAGTTACAACACTTCGCAGCATCCAGGTCATAATCGCAGCCGTTTCTTCGTCAATTGCTCGTTCACCCTTAAAGTTTTCTTCGTAAATCACCTTGCCGTGCTGGTCAAGAATCCGCCTAATGCCGTGGGGTTTAGTATGAACTCCTTTGGCGGCGAGGGTGCCGTAAGCACTCGTCATCTCTAGGAGATTCACCTCAGACGCTCCTAATGCCAGGGAGTAGGTCGAGTGAAGTTTCGATTCGATGCCCATTTTCTTTGCTACTTCGATGGTTGGCTCCCAACCGACATCAATTAACGTTTTGACGGCAACAACGTTGATTGAGGAGATGAGGGCGTCACGAATTGAAATCCAGCCTCGGAATTTTTCACTGTAGTTTTTCGGTTCGTAGCCATCGACAACGTAGGGAGCGTCTAAGTAGCCACGATTTGGAGAGATGCCTGCGGCAACAGCAGTGGTGTAAAGAAATGTTTTAAAAGTAGAACCAGGCTGACGTTGAGCCTGAGTGACCCGGTTAAATTGTTGATCGTAAAAATCTTTTCCCCCAACCATGGCTTTGATCTGACCATTACGGGGGTCAATTGCGACTAAAGCAGCTTGCTTAAACCCTTGCCAGCGACCATTTTCTTCAATGGTGTCTTTAATTGCTTCTTCAGCAGCGGCTTGCCATTCCATATTTAGAGTGGTTTCAACGGTCAAGCCTTTAGATAGCACATCTTTAGGGACGTACTTGGGTAGTTCTTGTTGAACGTATTCGGTAAAGTAGTAGGCTTTGCGGTCAAGCCGTTTGGGATTACTACGTTTTGTCGTTAGGGGGGTTGCGATCGCCGCTTGAGCTTCAGCAGGTGTCAGATATCCAACGTCCTGCATCCGTTGCAGCACGATATCACGGCGCTGTTTCGCAAGTTTTTCGTTAATAAACGGGGAGAATTCACTAGGAGCAGGAGGTAATGCCGCCAGCATCGCTATTTCTGGCACAGTTAGTTGATTGACGGTTTTACTAAAATAAACCCAAGCTGCATCCGTCACTCCATAGGCTCCTGAACCCAGATAGACCAGGTTCAAGTAACGCTCAAGAATTTGATCTTTGCTCAAATTCTCCTCAATTTTTTGCGCCATCCGCATTTCTTTGAGCTTACGCATGATGCTCTGCTCTTGGTCAAAGTAGACAATCCGCGCTAACTGCTGGGTGATTGTGCTACCGCCTTCAACAACATTCCCTGCCTGGAGGTTAGACAGCGCCGCACGGAGAACACCTTGGAAATCGACCCCATGATGGTTTTCAAAGCGTCGATCTTCAATCGCGATGAAGGCTTGAATTAAACGTTCAGGTATTTCCTGAACCTTCAGCGTCTCACGGGTGGCTGGGCCAATTTGCTGAATGATTGCGCCATCTGCGGCTTTAATCGTTACGGTGTCCTCTCGGACATACGTTAAGACATTATCTGTTGAATCAGGAACACTAGCCTCCAGCGCTTGCCAGCCTACACCTAACGCGATCGCACTACCCCCAACCCCCAACCCCAACCAAAACCAGGAGCGACGATGTAGCTGTCTTGGTCCTGTGAACTGCTCGATTACAGTGCCCGAAAGACGCTTCATCCCGTTCAGTGGGACTGCGGCTCCTTGTAGGAAGCGTGTCAAGGGCAAACGCTTTGATTTAGATAGCTTTTTCTCATCTTGTTGAACATCACTATGAGACGTCCCTTCCGGTTTCGGTACCATCGAAGCTCCCGAATTCAACTGGCTCGATAGATCTTTATTCTTTGGGATGAATTTTGACACTTCAACTCCTCAATTACACCACAAGCCACCACAACTTCTTGCTTATTTTAGGGCTTGGGATCAAAATCTGGGCTAAGTAGTAATTTTCTTTTTGCTATAAATTAAGACTCAATACCTTGAAACCCTTAGCCAGACTATGGCTCAAAGTTCTCCAAAGAATTGCATCAGTTTATGTAAGTCCTCAAGGAACGGTCTAAACAAGCCTCCTCGCTTTACAATCCTCCGGTAAAGCCGCCATTAGTCGTTAACAGTAGTTGCTGAAAATTTATAACAATGGACACAGAATCAATTGATATTTTAGGCTACATCGCGGCAACACTAACCACGATCGCTTTTTTACCCCAAGTGCTTAAAACATGGCGTTCTCGGTCAGCTAAAGATGTTTCTTTAGTAATGATGATTACCTTCAGCATCGGTGTTTTCCTCTGGCTTCTGTATGGGCTAGCAATTCAGGCAATGCCAGTTATTCTGGCAAACACCACAACCCTGATTTTGGCGTTGTTGATTGTAATTCTTAAAATTAGATATAGGTGAGACACTTTCGCTTACACTCACGCACTGCCTGTGACCCCTGTTGTATTTGCATCTGAACGCCTTCTTTTTACACCAGCCACTCCTGATGCTGGTGCGATTCCAACCATCTTTGCCTTTCCCAATGAATACAGCGTCGGGATTACTAGCCTAGGCTATCAGGTCGTGTGGGCAACACTCGCCATGCGCTCTGACATCCAGGTGAGTCGCTTGTTTACCGATTGCCATGAGCCATTACCGGGACGACCGGAATTGTTAGGCTACTCTTTATCATGGGAATTAGATTATGTCAATATATTGAATTTGCTGGAATTTCTGGAGATTCCAGTAAAGTCGGCAGAGCGTTCCTCTGACCACCCTCTCGTTTTTGGTGGTGGACCAGTGCTGACGGCAAACCCAGAACCCTTTGCGGACTTCTTTGATGTGATATTGCTAGGAGATGGGGAAAACCTCCTAGGTGATTTCATTGACGCTTACAAAGAAGTCCGCACGGCTGACCGAAAGACTCAACTGCGTCGTTTAGCGCAGGTGCCAGGGGTATATGTTCCCAGCCTATATGAGGTCATTTACCAGGAATCAACAGGTGCGATCGCATCAATTCACCCAATAGATACCGAAATTCCCGCCAAGGTAGAAAAGCAAACCTATCGGGGTAATACCTTATCCGCTTCAACAGTCGTAACTGAGAAAGCCGCTTGGGAAAACATCTACATGGTGGAAGTGGTACGTAGTTGCCCAGAGATGTGCCGCTTTTGTCTGGCGAGTTATCTAACATTACCGTTTCGGACAGCAAGTTTGGAAGATTCCTTAATTCCTGCGATTAAGCGGGGGTTAGAGGTAACTGACCGCATCGGCTTATTGGGCGCATCAGTTACCCAACATCCAGAGTTTGAACAGTTGCTAGATTTCTTGAATCAGCCTCAGTATGAAAACGTGCGGCTGAGTATTGCTTCAGTACGGACGAACACAGTAACGCAGAAGCTAGCAGAAACCCTCGCCAAACGAGACACCCGCTCAATCACGATCGCGGTTGAAAGTGGTTCAGAACGGTTGCGGCAGATTATCAACAAGAAGCTGACGAATCAAGAAATTATCCAAGCGGCAATCAATGCAAAAGCTGGTGGATTAAAAAGTCTCAAACTCTACGGCATGGTGGGTGTTCCCGGTGAAGAGATGTCAGACGTGGAGCAGACAGTGGCGATGATGAAAGACATCAAAAAAGCGGTTCCTGGTTTACGATTAACGCTGGGTTGCAGTACGTTTGTCCCAAAAGCCCATACTCCGTTTCAGTGGTTTGGTGTAAAGCCTGATGCAGAGAAGCGACTGAAGTTTTTGCAGAAAAATTTGCGATCGCAAGGCATGGAGTTTCGCCCGGAAAGCTATAACTGGTCAGTGATTCAGGCATTGATATCAAGAGGCGATCGCCGTCTCTCCCCTCTTTTGGAACTAACACGACATTACGGTGACTCTGTCGGTAGTTTCCGCCGTGCCTTCAAGGAGTTACGAGGACAACTACCGGAACTTGACTTCTACGTCCATGCTGACTGGTCAACTGATCAAATATTGCCTTGGAGTCACTTACAAGGACCACTTCCTCAAGCCACGTTACTCAAGCACTTGGATACCGCTAAATCTCACTTCGAGCCACCTCTAGCTGTTAGCATTCGATGATAAAATTTCAACCTTAGAGTCATGACCCAGAGCGTAAACCCTAGTGTTAAACTTCCTCCTCCGTTTCCCGACCACACCCAATTGCCAGAGTCGGATGGAACGTTTGTGAAGAACTTCCAGGAGCATCCGCAAAGCTTAATTCTCACCGACTCGATTGGACTCGTTTTGCAGCAGCTACATCCTGATGGACAATATGCGATCGGGCAAGACTGCGGCATCTACTGGCGAGAGACTGAACCTCCTGAAAAAGGGGCAGAGGCACCTGATTGGTTTTATGTTCCGAATGTGCCACCCAATCTTGATGGTCAGATTCGGCGATCTTATGTGCTTTGGCGGGAACATATAAAGCCGTTGATTGCTTTAGAGTTTGCGAGTGGTAATGGTGAAGAAGAACGCGATCGCACTCCTTTATCTCGCTCTATTGAAGGAGAGGCAAGGAAACCAGGGAAGTTTTGGGTGTATGAGCGTATTATCGGGATTCCCTACTACGGCATCTACGAAATCAACAATGGCAAACTAGAAGTCTATATTTTGGTGGGTGGACAGTATCAGAAGTTAACGCCAAATGACCGAGGGCATTATCCAATTGAACCCCTAGCTGTGGAATTGGGGTTATGGCAAGGAAGCTATCAAAATCAAACCCAACTCTGGCTACGGTGGTGGGATGAGCAAGGGAATCTATTATTGATTGGCGATGAACGAGCCGAACTGGAGCGATCGCGAACTGAACAAGAACGGCAACGCGCCGAACAAGAGCGACAACGCGCTGAGAGTGTAGAGCAGACGCGAATGGATGCAATACCTCGGTTATTATCAATGGGTTTGACTGTGGAACAGGTGGCAGAGGCGTTGAGTTTGTCTGTTGAGGAAGTTAGGCAAACGAGTACAGGATTTTGAATTGCTTCATCCCATCAATCTATAAAGACTGCTCCTCGCTGCATCAACTCAAGCTTCATCGTGTTAGACAGTCCTAAATTGTTGCCAAAGTAAGCCTTTTCCACATTGGCACTTCCCAGTTCAACTTGCTTGAGGTCAGCACCTTGCAGATTCGCCTCACTAAGATTCACCTCACTGAGTTCTGCCTGTTGAAGCAAAGCCCCGCTCAAATTCGCACCGCTTAGGTTAGCCTTTGGTAAATACGCACTGCACAAATTCGCACCGCTCAAGTTGGCACCACTTAAGTTCGCACGGGGTAGCATCGTCCGCAAATCTGCTCCCTGAAGATTAGCACCCCGCAAGTCAGCATCCCGGAGATTAGCATTAATCAGACTGACCTCGCTGAGGTCAGCGCCACTCAAGTTGGCACGACTCAAGTCAGCATACACAAAGTTAGCACCACAAAGGATTGCCTTACTTAAGTCAGCCTGTTTCAAGTTAGCGAGACTGAGATTCACGCCAGTGAGATTGGCGTGGCGAAAATCTACACCAGTGAGTTCTGCACGCTTGAAATTGACGCGCCTCAGGTCAGTACCAGCAAAATCCTCAAGAGGGTTTCGACCAAGAATTTTCGCTAACTCAAAAAAGTCGTCTATACCTGAAGCAATAACGCGCTGGATGTCAGCTTGCAGTGTGTTGCTGAATTTTCCATCAGTCATACATTAAACGATTAGATCAGTAAGGTTTAACGTAGGCAAGCAAAGCTATTAAAAATCCTTATCGCAAAACCAATCAGATGCGATCGCTCTAAACAAATTCTCCTTTTGCAACCATCATCACCTTACCACCGACCAACACTTCTATCGTGTTTTCCTTCTTCTGCGCCTTGAGTAATAACAGAGAGGGTCTACCCATTTCATAACCCTGCTCAACACGCACATCCACAGCCTTTTCTCCAAAGTAGGAATACTCAAGCAAATACCCCGCCAAACAACCATTTGCACTCCCCGTTGCTGGGTCTTCTGGAATCCCTAAATATTCAGCAAATACCCGAACGCTCAGATTATTCTCCGGTGAGTAGGTTTCTGGACAAAACACGAGGATTTCTTTTGCTTCAGTTTTCTCTACGAACTCAAAGTATTTATCCCTATTGACACGAATTCGTTTAAGAGATTCATGGGTTTTCAAAGGGACAATAATAAACGGAACTCCTGTAGACACTTCTTGAATAGGAAAACGAGAATCAATCTCATCTTGCTCTAAACCCAAAACTACAGCTAGGGCAGAAGCATCAAGTTTTTGATGAAAGGTAGGTGGATTTTGACGCATCCATAGGACTTCACCAGCCTCTTCCGAATTGTGCCAAGTTACAGGAATTTGCCCGACCTTTAAGTTTAAACTAACGGTTTCAACAGATTGTTTGATAACTTCTTGTTGAATAATATAGGCAGTACCTAAAGTCGGATGACCCGCAAAAGGCAGTTCTTTCGCAGGTGTAAAAATCCGTACATTATACCCTCCCTCTTGCACCTCTGTAGATGTAATAAAAGTCGTTTCTGAATAATTCATCTCTTTAGCAAACGTTTGCATTTGAGCTTCAGAAAGATGAGCAGCATCCGTGAAAACGGCTAGTTGATTACCTGAATATTTTTCGACGGCAAAGACATCAACAATATAAAAAGTTAGTCTCTTCATTTTCGTGATTTTATAGATTCACTATGACGAAATGAACAACTGGAGTCTGTTGGGTGCAAATTGGGGATCACTCTAAAAAAAACGCTAAAGTGCCGCATTAGGTTACTTATTGGGATCATCCTCAAGATTGATCTATTGATCCCCGATGTCTATATAATGTAGTACTGTTCATCAGTCAGTGTGCATTTTACATTAAGATTTCACTGCTCATGTCATTTTTCGGACTTGTTCGAGTAACTTCCTGGGTTAGCTGTTTTCTGGCATCTAGCCAAGGGTTATTTAGGGTACCTGATTACCTCAATAATGCTAGCCCTACCGGAGTTTTATCGGTTGTTAGTAGCCCAATTGAATTACCAAATCCTCGACTTTTTCCATCACCGCTCTACCCAGAAATTTGGTCTTCTAAATTAGCTGTTGCAGCGGTTCCTAACATTGGATTTCAGTTCGGGTTAGGTACTTCTGAGTATCAGCCCCAGCCAAAAGAAGTCGCTGTTCGCCCTCCCTCTCGTGTTCATGGAACGGACAATAGATTGTGTTCCCCTCACTCAAATTCAGCAGAAAATTTCCAACCCATTGCAACCCATCAATTATCTTCATCGGCTTCGTGGAGTGAAGTGTCGTACCGAGAGCAATCTAAAGCAACACTTCCTCAGCAGATTTTGCAGGTGATGCAGAATCTATTACCTTGGCGCCAGCGTGCTGAATCAGCGGAAAAAGCCCTAATATCTTCGATTGTTGTTGTCACTACTCAGGCTTCAGAACGAGTTGGGAATCAAGAAAATAGAGTAGGACGAAGTATACGGCGAGGCTTTTGGCATTCCTCGCAACGGCAAAAGAATCAAGCTGTTGCGGCTGTTTCCCAAAATGAGGCGAAGCAGTTTCAAGTCTGGGTGAAGGGACAGTTAATTGCCCAACTTCCTAAGCAGCAGCAAGCTAATTTAATCGCTCAACGTCTGAAGCGGCTCTTGTCTGACCCATCGTTGGATACCTCTTTAATTGAGCCGACACGCTTTGATGGTTCACCTGCGATAAAAATTGGCGATCGCATTTTATTTAAAGTTAGCCAACACCTAGCGACAGACTTAAACCGCAATGGCGAACTACTTGCAATTGAATGGGCAAACAATCTCCGTCTTGTATTGGGAAAAGCTCCTTTGAAGCTAGCAGCAGCACAGAGGCAACTGCATAACTTAGTCGAAACATCAAAAACATTTGAAGGACAGGCTTCCTGGTACGGCAGCTATTTTCATGGTCGTCTCACTGCAACAGGAGAAACCTACAATCAGCACGAACTCACAGCCGCTCATCCCTCCTTACCATTTAATACTTATCTCAAAGTAAGAAACCTAGAAAACGATGAGTCTGTAATTGTCCGCATTAATGATCGAGGTCCCTATGTCCCTGATCGGACTTTAGATTTATCACGGGAAGCTGCTCGTTGCATTAATGGAGAAAAAGCAGGCATTATGCCCATTGAAGCCGTCATTATGGAACAACCCTCAACCCCATCCGAGCAATTCCTGGTTAACAATTTCTTATTTACGAAGTAGGCACCATGAGATAAAAGCTTACGAACGTTGAGAGGAAAATTTTCCTCCCCTGCTCCCGCTGCTATTTTCAGATTAGGCACATGAGACGAAAGCTCACAACAAATGGATGAAAATCCCTACAACCTACAACCTAACCCCCAACACCTATTTTCAGATTAGTTTGTTCTCAGCCTTCAACTTTTTCTTGCCCCGTTGAGCGAAGACAGCGAATTGCCTCTAGTAAGCCTCGCGCTTTATTGAGAGTTTCTTCGTATTCTTTTTCTGGGTCAGAATCAGCAACCAAACCAGCACCTGCTTGAACAGAGACAGTATGCTGACCAGAGTCTTGCAGGCGAACAATCATTGTACGAATCGTAATCGCACTGTTGAGCTGACCCTCAAAATCGTAGCAACCATATACTCCAGAGTAGGGACCACGACGCTCCTGCTCTAGTTCGTGAATAATTTCCATTGCCCGAATCTTGGGCGCACCGCTGACGGTACCAGCAGGAAAGCAGGCTTTGAGTAAATCCCAAGTGGTTTTATTTTCGTCGAGTTCTCCCACGACATTGCTGACAATATGCATGACATGGGAGTAGCGCTCAATTACCATCAGTTGATCAACACTCACTGTCCCAGCCTTACAAGCGCGTCCTAGGTCATTACGACCTAAGTCAACGAGCATGACATGTTCAGCAATCTCTTTTGGGTCTTTGAGTAACTCCTCTGCTAAAGCCTCATCTTCTTGAAGGGTCTGACCTCGGCGTCTTGTCCCGGCAATCGGTCGCAAGGTTGCCTGGAGTCCCCCGTGAGGTGAGGTGGTTGCCTTAACCATCACTTCTGGACTAGAGCCAATAATTTGCCAATCCCCAAAGTTGAAATATGCCATGTAAGGCGAGGGATTAATTAGCCGCAGAGAACGGTAAAGGGCAAAGGGGTCACCACTGTAGTCTGCCGAGAGGCGCTGGGACAGCACAACTTGAAAGATGTCTCCGGCACGGATGTAATCTTTCGCTTTTTCGACATTCGTGCAGAATTGAGAGGCTTCTGTGTTGCTCGTATAAGACAACTCCTGAGTCGCGCTTTCTGGAGGTGTCCACTCTAGTACCGTGTCTTTGCCAGATAAGGGGAGTTGAAGTTTGTTGACCAACGCCTGGACGCGATCGCACGCTTGTTGATACGCTTGCTCTAAATTCCCATCCGATCCTCGCAAATCCGCGTATGCGATCGCCCAAATCTTACGCTTCACCTGATCAAAAATAATCAGATTGTCCACCTGCATCCATAACCCATCCGGTAAGTCCTGCTCAGAAGGTGGATAGACAGGAACACGCGATTCCACCCAGCGAATCAGCTCATAACCCCAGAAACCAAATAAACCGCCAATTCCCGGCGGTAGTTGGGGCAATTTTACGGGCTGATAAGGTTTCAAACAATCGGCTAGGGTTTCAAAAGGGTCGCCCTCAAACACCGTAACCGAAGCATCGCGATGCGTCTGAGTTGTGCGTTCTCCTCTTGTTTCCAATACCCACAACGGGTCACATCCTAAAAAACTGTAACGTCCTAGATTCTCGCCACCTTCTACCGATTCCAACAAAAAGCTGTAAGGCTGACCCGCACAAACTTTATACCAAGCTGATACGGGTGTCTCCAAGTCCGCTACCCACTCTTGGTAAACCGGAACAAAATTACCCTGTTGAGCCAGTGCTGAAAATTGAGAAAAATCTGGGAGAATCATCCGTTTGCTAGGGGCTAGGGGGTTGAGGCTAGAGCGTGGGGACTAGAGGGTTAGGGCTAGAGGGAATAGAGATAGAGGCTATTCACCATAATCTCTAAATTTTTCCTCTTTCCCCAGTCCCTAAGTCCCCAGTTCCTAGTCCCTCAGATTAGACGATATCGTAGGGTTTCTGCCCACTGAACTTGACCGTAGCTGGTTCTACATTGCTACCGATATTGCGCTCTCTCTTCCCGACATAAGGACGTCCTGGATTGACCTTCTCAGGGAAAACGCCATCGTTAGGATGCAGATACTGGATTTCACCATTAGGGTAAATCCGGTAAATCTTGTAGTTGTTGATTTTGAATTTTGCCCGCAATTGCTGACCGCCTAAGGCGATGCAGTATTCTTTGCGAGCCAAATACAGCAAGTTGTCACCTTGACGCATTGTAGCCGCGCCACCAGTCGGCAATTCAAATACTTGCTCTTTGGGGCTAGTCCAGGTGATTGCGTACTTTTCTTCCACTTTGGCTTTGGTCAGCAATCCGCCAGTACCGCCACCAAAGAGAGGAGCTTGTCCAGTAAGGGTGTCTACCATACTATTTTTTTCCACCTTATTAAGGGCATTTAGGGAATGCTATCACCGAGGTCACACCTGTCTTGCCACTCTGTCAAGAACTGTTACAGTTCGTTGGTTGGTTATTGGTTGTTGGTTGTTGGTTGTTGGTTGTTGGTTGCAGAGAAATGATGAATATCACCTTAGCTTTTTGGCTGTAGTCCGTTGTCGGTTTCTGACTGATTTTTGGCGGCTGAGCGTTTGTTACGAGGTGTGACTCTTTGAATGCTGGGTTTTGAGGGCTTTGATTCTACGGGACGGGGGCTAATTGGGACAGTGAAGTGAAACTGACTGCCTTGGTCTTTGCCTGCGGAGTCTGCCCAAATTTCACCACCCCAACCTTTGACAATCTGACGACAAATTGCCAAGCCTAGACCTGTTCCACCAGCGGTTCGTCGCAGCGCTCCTTCTTCCTGATAGAAACGGTCAAAGACAGCTTCCAGTCGATTGGGTTCAATGCCTCGGCCTGTATCGGCTACAGTAACTTCTAGCATGAGACCGCCGTTAGATTTGGTCGCGATTGTGACTTGCCCTTGAGGGGTTGTAAATTTACAAGCATTGTCCAGAAGCTTAGCTAGAGCTTCGACCAGCCACTCGCCATCTGCTCGGACAAGCGGGAGGTCTTCTGGCACTTGTGCAGTAATTTGCGGTCGCTCCTCTTCAGACCGACGCGCTCGGATATTGCTGAGCGCGAGGTCGATGCACTCTTGCAAGGAAAGGGCTTCCGGGTGCCATTCCACACGACCGCTTTCTAGGCGAGAAAGGGTAAGGAAGTCTTGAACCAGCTTCCGCATCCGTTCAGCGTCAGCAAGAGCAGTGTTGAGCATTACCTGACGTAATTCTGGAGACATATCAGGTTCAGTGGCGAGACTTTCTAAGCAAACCTGAATGGTAGACAGAGGTGTGCGTAGTTCGTGACCTGTGATGGCAACTAAATTGCTACGAGTACGGTCAAGGGCTTCTAGTTGCTGGTTTAAGTCTTCGAGGTTAGCGTAGGCTTCGGCTTGAATGAGGGCAACACCGACTTGAGTTGCGATCGCTTCTACCAGTGACAATTCATCTTCTTTCCACCGATAAGGCGTTGTCCCACAATGGTGTAACTCTACCATTCCTAGTAACTGACCCTGATACAGTACAGGTACCAGCAGAAGCGATCGTATGGAAAACTGTTGTGCCAGATTCTTCAAGTAGGATGACGAATCGCGAGTTTCATCGGACGGCTGCGCTAACCCCTCTGGAGCTGAGTTGTTTCCTTGACGCTGTCGGCGCACATTCCGTTGACGCGGTTGCTCTGAACCACTGGAATCTTTACTGGGTAACGTAGCGCCATTAGAATTTTCCCTTGGGAGGTCGCCCTGCGGCTTGAGTAATTCTTCAGTGCCATCAAGCCATGTTTCTACCTGTGTGTTTTCTACATAGATGAATTCTCGACGCTGGACAACCGCTTGAAATAGGTGATTATCTTGCAGCCGCCAAGTTTGCCCTAGTGCAGGAGCAAGAGATATTTCACCACTATCCCCAGTTTTGAGAAATTCATGGGTAATCGTCGCCACAGCATCTGTTGCTTTACAGCGATAAATCAGACAACGACACGATTCGAGCGCTTGTCCCAATTCCCGCACCGCGACTTCAAGAATTTCATCAGGATTCAGGCTACGTCGAATTGCCGCCGTAATTGAGTTCACCATGCGCTCTTTCTGTTCTTGAGCGGAGATTGAGCGATAGGCTTTGAGCAACTTGTACTGACCCGCTTGTAAGTAAGTCACCAGACGTTGGACAAAGGGGTCGGGATTAGGAGCATCTCGTAGCGATGGCGAAACAGTTTCTCCCCTGAAGGACAAATCTCCTACATATAAAGATTTTGCCTCTGCAATCTTGGTCGTCAGTTCAGGTCGGTAAGCCTCAATGCGAGTCAACAGTAAATCAGCGGCTTTCCTACTAACGTTTCGGTCAAACGTCCAAATTCCCTCAAAGCGGCGAGACGGGTCCATCTCCATATTTGTGCTGTCTATGGGGGCGAATCGTTCCCGACAAATCAAGCAGTTAGCGTACAGTTGCCCAATTACGACTAAATGCCACTCTTGAGAGAGGGCATCTCCAGGCTCAAAGGCAACAGTCTCGTAATAGTCCGAGCTATTCTTAAAGTCGGTTTCCGGTGCTGCCAGCACATAGACTTGAGAAGTTTGTTCGGCAATTCGTCGATATCGGTGCGCTTCTTGACGATAGAAGCGCTCTCGCTGGAAACTGGCAATCACCAAAGGCTGCTCCGCTCCCGCTAAGACCTGATCTTCCATAGCATGGGAGAGTGCAGTCAAAGAAGACTTGAAATAAACTTGCTGCCGCAGGTGGGGCATGGCTTCCAGTAAGTCAGCCAGCACGGAAGTCGTGATGATCATCAATCAGTTTTTTTAGCTTTGTCCAGGCATATCGACGTGATTCGGCACCCATGAGCTAGGTGACGAGGTTTTTCATAATGAGCGGGTTACTTCATTCGCATCAGTTTGTCTAGAGAGAGTGTGTTAGCTAATCGGTTGTCAGTCGAGATCGCTTGCGCCTATTAGACTACACCCCGATTCACTAACGCTTTTCGAGTGTCAGCACAAGCTCAGCAGATTTGCGCTGTAGACGTGGCTAACGTCTTTAGCACCAGTGCCTCGCCTTGCCACGACTAACATGCTTAGCGTGCTAGCCATTATAGTTATGCCGTAGAAATCGCCCTTGGTAGTGCAGATTTTGCTACCTGCTCTATCAACTTATCGTACAAAATAAAGGATAATTCCCCACTAGCTTGTTCACAACGGTTTGTAACTGCTACAAAAAATTAACGTAGGTTATGTAATTGGCACTTAAGAGCCAAGATAGGCACCACTCTTCACTTGTGTACAAATCAACGACAATCTTGAACCCCACTTGGGAAAGAAAGAAACACTAAAAGATTTCGTTTGAGATCAGATACTTAACATTCTTTAACTTAATTGGCTTGAATCACTTAATCACTTAATCACTTCATCATTTTGTCGCCTGTTCAAAGAAGTAGGGTTGCGATCGCACTTTTTCTACACCCATAACAGAAACCCCACTTGCGAGAAGCGGGGCGACTAGTAGTAACGATGAAATTAATGATCCAGCCGTGCTGAAAGCTTTTTTAGCCTGGGTTTTTAGGAGGCTGAGACTGAAGTTGATTAAGTTTGTTTTGTGCTGATAGCAGTAAGTTTTGAGCTTCTAAATAAGCCGTCGTACCGTTTTGAACTCTTTTGAGTTTATCAATAATGCTCTGTAGCTGACTAATAGTGCGATTGCGATCTAGAGATTGGGCATCGGTAGGAGTATTAGCCAACAAGTTTTCAATTTGGCGTTGTGCTGACCCCAGCGCATATACAGAAGTTTCCTCAGCTTGTCGTCGTATCCGTACTTGTCCCAAGTTTGTGTTGTACTGTGCTAGCAATCGCTGTGCTTCAGCATAGCCTGTAAGATCATCTTGAGGAATCTGCTCAAGCCGAGCAATTGCTTGCTGCCATAACTTTTCCACTTGTTCCCACTCTGCAACAGTATGCGGTGGATTTTGACCCGCTTTAGCTGCTTGCCAAGAAAACTGTTGCGCCCCTAGAATTAGCGTACTCATGCGCTCGTTCCCAGCAGCAAGCCCAACAACTTCTTGAAAATCACGTTGGTAGCTTTCTAATTTGGCTTGTGTCGTTTTTCCTGCCAAAGTGGAGCCAGGAACTTGCTTTAGTTGGTCGATTGCTGAACGCCAAGATGCGATCGCAATTTGTTTATCGGTTGGTGTTGCTGCCTGTTGATACTGCTGTTTGGCTTTATTCAGAGCAAGTTCACTGTCTGTGAGCAACGTCTGGGCATTTTGTTCTTGAAACACTTTGGCTTCTAGTTGCCCAACCTTAGTACGGGCGGAATTAAATCCGTAGATGCTAAACCGCGAGTCATACCACCAATATCTATACTCTGGCAAATCGTTTAAGAACCCAATTGGTAGAGCATTGAGATGCTTTTGTGCCTCTTTGACCTTTTTTGCTCCCATATCCAAGTCGGCTGGACTAGTGGGGTTGTCAATTAGTTGTTGGGCTTGTTGAACCGAAGCGATCGCTTGCCGGAAGTTCTCGTCTAAGCTCATATAGCTAGGTACCAGCAAAATTGGCGCAGTCCGTGCCACTGGGCGACGAATGACTGGATAAGGCAGGTTCGCCACCCAAACCGCACCCACAGGAATACCGAGTAGTATCGCTGCCCAAATAAGTTTGCTAAATATACGGGGCTTCGCTTTTACGGGTTGGGCTTGTGGTTGCTTGTGAGGGTAAGTGGCATAGTATTTTGCCTCTGCTTCTTTTTCCAGCTCAGCGAGTGATTTTGGTTTCTGGGGTGGTGCTGGCGACTTCAGCACGACTGGCTGTGTACTTTTGATAGACGGGTCAATTCCAGAGGTAGTATGAGTATTTCGGCGCAGGAATTTGAAGGGTAGAGAGTTGAAGCCAACCATAAAATATACCAAACATCAATGTAAGTATTCCCTTTAGTAGATGCGTTCTAACACCTTCAGTTTATTGAGCGGTGGGAATTGCTACGTGTTGATTTGGTGAAGGATTACGTGTTGATTTGGTAAAGACAATCAGCCGTTATCTGTTACTTGCGTTCAGGAAGGGCAATGCTAGTGCCAAGTGCTACAAACACACTGCCAGTGAACCATTGCTGGAATTGCGAGAAGCGAGGGCGGGTTTGGAGCCAGTCACCGAAGGAACCGGATAATAAGGCAACTGTTGTGTTTACGATTGTCCCTGTCGTACTAAACAAAGCTCCTAAAACAGCAATCTGCAAAGCTACTGAACCTTGTGAAGGGTTGGCAAACTGAGGTAAAAAGGCGATGAAGAAAAGGGCGACTTTGGGGTTGAGGACACTGGTTGCGATCGCTTGTGAAAAAATCCGCCTCAGACTAGCATCGGTGAGCGTTGTTAAAGAGCTATTGTGTTCATTCTTCAAAATCATCCGAACGCCCAGGTAGATTAAATACGCAGCACCTACATACTTCACCACACTGTAGGCAATCGCTGAAGACATTAACAGCGCTGAAAGTCCAAGTGCAGCCGCCAACGTATGTACTAAGTTACCGACACCAATTCCGATTGCCGAGACAACACCTGCTTTGCGCCCTTGTCCTAGGCTACGTGTGGTGACGTACAACATATTCGGTCCCGGTGTCACGTTCAGAGTCAAGGCAGCAATCATAAAAACTGCTAGGGCAGTTGTATCTGTCATGGTTTTCTACATCAGCTTAGATGTGTAGGAGCTTACTATTTACGCTCAGGAAGGGCAATGCTTGTGCCAAGTGCAACGAACACACTGCCAGTGAACCATTGCTGGAATTGCGAGAAGCGAGGGCGGGTTTGCAGCCAGTCACCGAAGGAACCAGATAATAAGGCAACGCTTGTGTTGACAATCGTTCCGGTTGTACTAAACAAAGCTCCTAAAACAGCAATCTGCAAAGCTACTGAACCTTGTGAAGGGTTGGCAAATTGCGGCAAGAAGGCAATGAAGAAAATTGCTACTTTCGGGTTGAGGACACTGGTTGCGATCGCTTGTGAAAAAATCCGCCTCAGACTGGCGTTCGCAAGTGTTGCTAATGATTGACTGCGTTTCTGACTCAAAATCATCCGAACGCCCAGGTAGATCAAATACGCAGCACCCACGTACTTCACCACACTGTAGGCAATCGCTGAAGACATTAACAGTGCTGAAAGTCCAACAGCAGCAGCTAGAGTATGCACTAAGGCACCAATACCAATCCCAATTGCCGAAAGAACACCTGCTTTGCGCCCTTGTCCAAGACTACGGGCAATGACATAGAGCATATCTGGTCCCGGAGTCACATTTAAAGTTAGGGCTGCAATCAAAAACAAAGTTAGGGAGGTTGTATCAGGCATGGTTTTTCCTACTGGCTATAAGAAGATTGGCGTTGCATAATCCTGTAATAAATTGTCTTCTGTAGGAGCGCTGCGTCTTGCACCCTCAGGATTTCTGGCATCCATGCAACAGATAGTAGGGATGTATGGCATAAGCCCCTAAAGTTTTACACCTCTTCCGTGCGATGCCAAAAGAGCAATATCTCGTTTTGAATGAGTGCTGAGATAGCGATCGCAACACCAGCAATGTTCCCCAGTCCAACTGTTGCGGAAAGCGCTGCGGCTAATGCCTGAAAATGGCTGACTTCTCCAGGTTCATCAGGGTTGTCATAGTGTCCTCGCACAACATCAAGGGCATGACGGAAGGCGCGGATATTCACAAACTTCATTCTTAAGGTGAAGAAAATCGCACCCACCAGCAGCCACAGCACCACCAAAGGCATACCAGCGATGTCGAAGAAGATAATTTTTTCCAACGCTGCCACAATTGCAGCAAACACGGTATCTATTGCACCGAGAAACACACCAGGGGCAGTGGCTTCAGCCGCTAGAGCGGTTCCGGGTAAAGCAAGCACTAGCGCCAGAGCAAGCCAAGCGCGTCTCATCAGCGGTTCCGGGTAAAGCAAGCACTAGCGCCAGAGCAAGCCAAGCGCGTCTCATCTGTTTCATATGTTTTGTCAAGGATATTTTAATTCTTATTAATTAATATAAAACTATATAATTTCATGAATAAAATTTGTCATGAAAACTACTTTTCCCTCTTTTTAAATGGATACAGACAATTCAAATTCAATCCTTATGATTTAGGCATAGAAAGGATTTTGGGCTTTAGATGTTCTTGGTATTCAATCACAGCACACTTAATTTATACCGAAAGAAATAGGAGTAGTCTATCTAAAGAAATAGCAAAATATTTAAGTTTTTTGACATTATCAAGGTAGCGCAAGTGTTCATGCAAATGAAGATTTGGCTAGTCTGAATAAAATACCAAAACGAAAAAACTTGCAGTTCTAAACATCATTACAAAGTCTACGCAGCGTTAACAAATGCTTCCTTGATTTCATGCAAGTTCAGAGTATATAAAGCAAGCAAAAAAATTAGTAGTAAGTAGCATGGCAACAGCTTTAATAACGGGTGCCTCTGCTGGAATTGGTGCAGTCTTTGCCCAAGAACTAGCTGCCCGTCAAACAAATCTTGTTTTACTGGCGCGTTCAGAAGCCAAACTTCAACAGATAGCTCAACAGTTGCAGGAGCAACACAAGATTCAAGTAGACTGTTTAATTCAAGATCTTACGGCACCAACAGCGGCAACAGATGTATTCGATGCCGTGAGTCAGAAGGGACTGACGATTGACTTGCTAGTTAACAATGCAGGTTTTGGGGAGTATGGTTCCTTTGCAGAACTGGATGGGGAACAGCAACTCAAGATGATTCAGTTAAACATCCTCGCTTCAGTAGCTCTAACGCATAAATTTTTGCCAGGAATGCGGCAACGCCGTCATGGTGGCATTATCAATATGTCCTCGGTTGCAGCGTTTCAACCGATGCCTTACTTTTCCGTCTACGCTGCTACTAAAGCTTTTGTTCTCAGTTTCAGCGAGGCGCTAGCGGCAGAAAACAAAAGCTATGGAGTTCATGTCCTAGCCGTTTGTCCTGGCCCAACGGATACAAATTTTTTCCAAGAAGCTGATTTTCCTTCAATGTTGGCAGATGTGGCGGCTCAAAACTATACTCCTTCAGAAGTGGTGGTGCGTGAAGCGCTCAAAGGTTTGGACAACAAGCAGACTACGGTTGTCCCTGGGGCGCTGGGAAATCAATTGATTGCGAATTTGCCCCGGTTCTTGCCGCGAGAAGGTGTGCTGAGCCTATGGAAAAATATTTTAGGAGCCTCGAAAAGTAAGAAGTAAAGATTCCCTAACTCTAACGAGCGGTGGAAGCAGCTACCTATTAGTTATGCGAACCTTATCGTCAGTATCACAAAGCTGGGGTGAGGTTCTGTATGGAGTCTAAGATTGAGCAACGTAATCACAGTGGATTATTGGTTGCTGCTGGTATCTTGATTGGTGCAGGTCTTTTGGCAGGATTTGTGGATGGCATCTTGCTGCACGAAATTCTCCAATGGCATCACATGGTAACAAGCGTTCGACCTGCAACGAATCTATCTAATCTCGAAGCGAACACACTAGCGGATGGTCTTTTTCATTTAGGAACTTGGACGCTAACGGTTATTGGTGGTGTGTTGCTGTGGCGTGCGGGTGGACGTGATGACGTACCTTGGTCACCCAAAATCTTTGGTGGGTCTTTACTCTTCGGTGCTGGATTATTTAACTTTATTGAAGGTATCATTGACCATCAAATTCTAGGAATTCATCATGTTAAACCAGGCCCCAATCAGTTGGCTTGGGATGTTGGCTTTCTGATTTTCGGTGCAGGGCTTGCGTTAGTGGGTTGGATTTTATTGCGAAGTGGACAAAAGGAAAGCTAGAGACGTGCCAACAGCGCTTCGCAATCTTACGGTAAAAACGTCTTTGAGAATTCTGGAATCAATAGTTAGTGTTCCCTATGCTTTGTAGAGACGTTCCGCCGGAACGTCTCTACGACTTTGGTTTGGTGCTGGGAGTACGTCAAGAGAGGATATAAATACTAGCGTTTTTTAGGGCAAGTTCTGTTGATAAGGTAACTACTTGCACCTGTTCAGTTGCACCTGTACCATCCGCATCAAAGAACAAACCACCTGTCGTGTTGTCGTAGATGAAGCGAGTTGTGGTATCGGCTGCACTTGTACCAAGAGAAAACTGAGTTTCGGGAAGCACGGAACCGCTGACTAGTTCACCACCAAAACCACTGGCAGAGAAACCAAGACGATCAACACCTACCTGGAAATCAGTAATGGTGTCGAGTCCTATGTTATTAATACTCAAGAACAAGAAACGGTCACGTCCAGCCCCACCAGTCAGTGTGTCATCACCGAAACCACCGACGAGGCGATCGCGTCCTGCACCACCATCAATAGTATCGTTGTCATTACCTCCATACAAAAGATCGACGCCACCGTTACCAATGATGGTGTCATCGCCATCTAAACCGTAGGCAAAATTGTCTAGATCGTCACCAAGTAGATAATTATCTTGAGACGGGTCTAGAGTCCTGAGAATCTCAGCTACTCCGAGTACAAAAGATAGTCCGCTTTGTCGAAATTCCTCAGTTCCTGCCCTTGTTGTTAATGCCGTTGCTAATTCTGGGTTGTTGGCACCGACAGCCGCCAGAAACTCTGCATAATCAGAATCATTATAGTAACCAAAGCTTGGGCTATTTAATTCCTCAACAGAAATTTCTTGCTGAGTAAACCCTAGTGGAGGATTGGTTAAAAGGTCTTTTGGTTCTACATGCTTAGAAGAGGCAGCAAGAGGGTTGATTTGAGGGTCTCTAAATGACTGGAGAAAGACTGTTCCTGGCAAAAACGCATCCCCAGCTAAGCTCACATAGTCTCCACTAACAACATAGTGAGTTATCTGTATCGCCGTGCTGCTTGGGTCAAAACTATCAGCAGTTAGTTGGTCAATTCCTGTTGAATTGAAGGTAACAGCTTCTCTAATCAAGTTGGAAAATTCAGCGGCAGCCCGTTGTGTCAATGCCCCACCCAAACTGTGACCCGTAACATCAGGAAGAAAACCGTTCGGGTTGTTAATAGTATCTTGGCTAATTTGTGCCAACCAATTGCCGATCTCCTCCTGATTGGCTTCAAATTGGTCAAAACCTACGCCCTCTGAATCTATATCAGCGCTATAGTCTACGACAGAGTCTGTACCCCGAAAGACTAGAACAGGTGGGTTATCTGGATTGAGTGAGACTAGTCCCCAAGCTTGTAAATCAGTTACTACGTCATCGAAGACTGTATTAATGGTGTAGCCTGTAGCACTCAGGAAATCGACAACTAAATCGTCTGTTGGGGAGGAATAAACGATTGACTTAGAAAGAACTTCATAAACTGGGTCTTGTACGCTCATAAATCAGCCTTTATCAAAAAGTAATGCTATCAAGAGTGGAGGTATACCGTAACGAGTTACCTCTCTAATCTCCAACTAACATTTGATATATTTATGAGTAGTACTCTTTCTATCGCTCAATAGGCTCATCCGTTTGGACGATTCTCTTATTAAGCCTATCAACCCGATCAGAAGGTTCAAACTCCCTCTGACTAGAGAGATAAAGCCTTTACATTTTTGCTAATCAAGGGCAGGATTACAGTAAATGTCGTGTTAACTTCTTCAACGCTATCGACCGTAATCTGACCTCCGTGCAAGTCCACACATTTTTTGACGATCGCTAATCCTAACCCAGTACCAGGAATCGCACCGACGTTACTAGCGCGATGGAATGAATCAAATAATCTTGGCAGGTCTTCTGCTGGAATACCAATGCCAGAGTTTTTTATCCTCAAAGTAACGACCCCTTCAATGCATTCCAGGTCGAAGCAAACCGTGCTACCTCTAGGTGAATACTTAATGGCATTAGATAGAAGATTAGTGAGGATTTGTCGTAGCAATCTTTCATCAAGACTTGCGTTGGTACAGTTGCCGCGACTATAGAAAGCGATCGCAATCTCGTTCGTTACACCCAGAAGTTGCATCTGTTCCACCAGTTCCTGGCAGAATTGTTCTAAATCCAAATGCACAGGGTTAAATTCGAGTTTACCTGCCTCAGCTTTACCAACAAACAGCACATCACTAACAAGATCACTCAGATGTTTGGTAGTTGCTTGAATTCGCTGGAGATGAGTGAGTTTTTTTTCCTCTGTCCATTTGTGGCTGTAATGTTCAAGTAATTCAGCAGAAGACTGGATGGTGGTTAGTGGGGTACGGTACTCGTGAGAAATCGTGGCAACGAGGCGGGATTTTAGCGAACTAAGTTCTTTTTCTCTTTCCAATGCCTGCTCTAGCTCGGATGTACGCTCTCTGACTCGATTTTCTAGATCTTTATTCATTTGTGCCATAGCAATAGCACGTTGACGCAAGGCGTTCTCCGCCTTTATCCGTGCTGCGTTGAGGTAGCTAACCAGCAACGCTGTTGACGTAAACACGGCTAGCACTAAGATATCAGCCGTAGCATAGCTCAGCGCAAAGTAAGGAGCCAGAAAAAAGTAGTTTATACACGAGACAGACAAGATAGTAGCGAGTACACCAGGTCTAAAACCGCCATACCAAGAGCTAAGCATCACGGCAGCAAAAAACAACACGCCAGGGGTCTTGTGTAATAGCGGATATAGTAGCAGCGTTAACAGCAACGCCAGAGTAACCATCGCTACAGCAAAACCGTAGCGCAACTGCCAAATGTACTTTCTGTTGTCGTTACTCATCAAGTTAATTATCAGCAAGCGTTGATTCAATGTTTTGCCGTACTTGGTGGGTATGAGCTACCCACTTAGCTGTTTCTCGATTCTTGTTAAAGCTCCCGTAGGAGAGTGCATTGATAGCAACCAGAACCGCTGTGGCTAAGCCAAATCCGACTAGACTTTTCTTCTCAAGAGAAATTTTCATAGGACGTATTGTTTCGTGCAACGTTCGACCTCGCCAGTAAAACTGCTGTATCACTTGCTAAACTAGCGGAACTTTGCGGCGCTCGGATTCGTATATTTACGGAAATTAAAACTGAACGTGAGGACGACGTTAATCAAGGATACAGAACATCACCCGTATTGGGGTCAAAGACAAATAGCTTGTCGAGGTCAAGTTGAACGCTAATGCGATCGCCTGGATGTCCACGCCAATTTGCAGGTGCTTGGACATTTAAAACGATATCCGAGGCAATGAGATTGCTACGAACCAACGTCTCGCGTCCGAGTGGTTCTACTACACTCACCTCTAGCACTAATTGATTATTCTTGTTGTCCTCAATGCCTTCACTGTCAATTAATCCGTTAATTTCTATATGTTCCGGGCGAATTCCTAAATCAATGGTTTGTGCCGGGGTAAGTTGCAACTGAGTTTGAAGGGCGATTGGACAAGGCAACACTTGACCACTCACCTGAAAAACCTCACCTGTGTAGGTTGCAGGAAAAACATTCATCGAGGGATTGCCCAAGAAGGTGGCTACCATTCGGTTTGCAGGTTTTGCATAAATGTCTTGGGGTTCACCGATTTGTTGAATCCGACCGCGATTGAGTACCACAATTTGATCAGCGAGTGTCATTGCCTCTACCTGATCGTGAGTAACGTAGATGGTGGTGATGCCGACACGCTGGTGCAACTGTTTTAATTCTGCTCTAGTACCGTCCCGTAACTGGGCATCTAGATTGGATAGAGGTTCGTCGAGTAAGAAAACTTTGGGTTCACGCGCGATCGCTCTTCCCAATGCAACCCGTTGCTGTTGCCCTCCAGATAGTTGCTTGGGTTTACGATCTAGCAAGTGGGAGATATCAAGCGATCGCGCCACGGTTTCCACTCGTTCTTTAATCGTCGTCGAGTCAGCCTTCCGCATCCGTAACCCGAAAGATAGATTATCAGCTACCGTCATATGAGGGTAGAGGGCATAGTTCTGAAACACCATCGCCACATCTCGCTGCCGTGCTGGGACACCATTCACCAAAGCATCTCCAATATAGAGATTGCCGTCTGTTGCGGATTCCAAACCAGCAATCATCCGCAGAATCGTTGACTTGCCGCAACCCGATGGGCCAACTAAAACCCAAAATTGCCCATCCGGCACCTCAAAGGTAATGCCCTCAATCGCGGTGACATCTTCAAACTTGCGGGTAATCCCTTCTAAGCGAACGTTTGCCATTTGTAGCTATCAGTAATGGGGTGGGTGAGATGCAGTATTCGCTTTAGAGCGATCGCATAAAAAATAGCTTAGACGACAACAAAAACGCCGTCTAAGCCATATTCACACAAGTAATATTCTTTTACCTCTTTTGAAAAACATCAACATTAAGCAAGCCAATTGGTAACAAGCTGTTCCAAGTTCAGGCTTTTTGTTTACCTCCTTTACCTAATTTCAGTACTTTTATTGGTACAGTGAATGAGGTTGCGTTCTTGACGAAAGTTACGCGAAAATTCAATTAAAAAAAGGTTGACTGGCTTCCCTCACTGTGTTTATTGAAGCGAGGTAGAGAAGGTGTCGAATTAAACTAAAGAATAGGAATTTACAGCCTTATGCCAGAAAACTGACTAAGTATTCCCCCTCGCGATCGCTGCGAAAAGCGAGGGATAATCTACAGAGCAACATTACTCATAAAAGCTATGAGGGCTGCTATTAGAGATGGGTAGCGTATAAACTTGTCAGGATGACGCACTGCTCTAGGCTGCGGCTGTTGAAGCCTTCCTCTCACCACAAGCTGTAACTGGAAGTGCTGTTCGCGAGTCCTTAGTCTTAGGATACTACACTTTTTAGTACAACTGTATTGCTCAAAAATAGAAAAAGCCGAACCTAGAGGTACGGCGATGACTATAGCACTCTAATTAATGTCCACTAATGCAGAAAACAAATGGGGATCAAGCAGCTATTGCATTGATCTCAATATTGTGTAGCTAAATTTACTAAACGCCTCTAAAAACTCTTATAGGAATGGTTTAGATAACTGAGGCATAGGATTTATAGAGGTTTATGACAGCCAAAAAAAATCTCATTGTGATTGGCAACGGCATGGTAGGACACAAGTTCTTAGAACTAATGATTGCTAAAGGAGCAACTGAGCAATGGAACTTGATTACCTTCTGTGAAGAACCGCGTGTTGCCTACGATCGCGTTAACCTCAGTGGCTACTTTTCTGGTAAAACAGCAGCAGATTTATCGTTAGTTGAGCCGGGATTATATCAAGAGAATGGTGTTCAGATTCATATCGGTGATAAAGCTGTTGCTGTTAATCGAGACCAAAAAACAGTCACATCAGCCAATGGTTTAACAGTTACCTACGACAAGATTGTCCTAGCAACGGGTTCCTATCCCTTTGTGCCACCGATTAAGGGGAATGACGCTACAGGTACCTTTGTCTACCGGACAATTGACGATCTAGAGGCGATGTCGGCATACGCTAAAAATTGTAAGGTTGGTGTGGTTGTTGGGGGTGGTTTACTCGGTTTAGAATGTGCGAATGCTCTCAAAAGTATGGGATTGCAAACCCATGTCGTTGAATTTGCTCCACGACTGATGCCAGTGCAAATTGATGAGGCGGGTGGAACGATTCTTCGTAAGAAAATCGAAGAACTTGGAGTTACGATTCATACTAGCAAATCAACAACTGAAATTGTTAGCGAAAATGGCAAAGTTGCTAAGATGACATTTGCGGATGGTTCTGAGTTGGAAACAGACATGATTGTCTTTTCTGCTGGAATTCGCCCCCGTGATGAAGTTGCAAGAAGCTGTGGATTAGAAGTCGGGGAACGCGGTGGGATTGTCATCAATGATTATTGCGAAACGTCCGATCCAGATATTTATGCGATCGGTGAATGCGCCCTGTACCAGAATCGCATCTATGGCTTAGTCGCTCCTGGCTATACAATGGCAGGAGTAGTGGCAGATGTCTTGAATAACATCACCAACAGCAGCTTTACTGGCGCAGATATGTCTACCAAACTCAAACTTTTGGGAGTGGATGTTGCTAGTTTTGGTGATAACTTTGCTAAGACTCCAGGTGCTAGAGAAATTGCGATTAGCGATACCGTTCAGGGTGTGTACAAAAAGCTGGTTCTGAATGAGGATGGTAGTCGTCTGCTTGGTGGAATTTTAGTCGGAGATGCTTCGGCATACGGCACATTATTGCAGTTTGTACAGAATGCGATCGCCTTACCACCCCATCCAGAAGATTTGCTGTTGCCGCCACGGGAAGGTAAAGCAGCTACGGTTGGCATGGGAGTAGAAAGCCTGCCAGAGACCGCCCAGATTTGCTCCTGCAATAATGTAAGTAAAGAGCAGATTTGTACAGCTATCCAAGAGAACAATTTTACTGATATTGCCAGTGTCAAAAAATGTACGAAAGCCGGAACAGGCTGTGGTGGTTGCGTACCATTAGTAACAGATTTGCTCAAGTATGAGATGAAGAAAGCGGGGATAGAGGTGAAGAATCATCTCTGCGAACACTTCGCCTATTCCCGTCAAGAACTTTATCATTTAGTGCGAACCCAAAAAATCCAGACGTTTGATGAGTTAATTCAAAAACATGGTCAAGGTAAGGGGTGTGAGATTTGTAAGCCTGCTGTCGCTTCGATTCTCGCCTCCACTTGGAATGAGCATATTTTGGAGACACCTCATGTTAGTCTTCAGGATACCAATGATTACTACTTAGCTAACATTCAGCGTGATGGTACTTATTCGGTAGTGCCACGAGTTCCAGGTGGCGAAATTACGCCCGATAAACTGATTGTGTTAGGGGAAGTTGCTAAAGAATTTGGGCTTTACACCAAAATTACAGGCGGACAACGAATTGATTTATTTGGGGCGCGAGTCGATCAATTACCGCATATTTGGAAGCGATTGATCGATGCTGGATTTGAATCGGGTCATGCTTATGGTAAGGCACTTCGCACGGTGAAGTCCTGCGTGGGTAGTACCTGGTGCCGCTTTGGGGTGCAGGATTCTACCAGTTTGGCGATTGAGTTAGAACTACGTTATCGTGGTTTGCGATCGCCTCACAAACTAAAATCGGCTGTATCGGGTTGCACCCGCGAGTGTGCCGAAGCACAAAGTAAGGATTTTGGGATAATCGCGACTGAAAAAGGCTGGAATTTGTATGTGTGTGGCAATGGTGGAATGAAGCCGCAACACGCGATACTGCTAGCCGAGGATATTGACAAAGAAACCTTGCTCAAATATTTGGATCGGTTCTTGATGTTCTATATCCGCACCGCAAATCGCCTGGAACGCACAGCAACTTGGTTCAACAAGCTTGAAGGTGGAATTGATTACCTCAAGCAGGTGATTATTCACGATTCCCTTGGAATTTGTGCTGAGTTGGAAGCAGAGATGGCACACCTTGTCAGCACCTATCAATGTGAATGGAAAGCCACAATTGAAGACCCAGAAAAAGTACAACGCTTCCGGCATTTTGTGAACTCTGATGATTCCGATCCAAGTCTTGTTCATGTAGAGGAACGGGGTCAAAAACGCCCAGCTTACGAACAGGAGAAATCCTTAGTGGGGCTTTCACAATAGCCTGCCCCCCCTGCCCCTCTTGTTAAGGGGGGAGATAGTAAAATGCCCCCCTTATATCAATTTCCTAAAAGCTTGCTACAAACACTTTTCTTGTTCCCCTCTTTATAAGGGGGGTTAGGGGGGTCTTAACTGTGGCATCAAAAAGTCAAATTGGTACTACAAGAAAATCGCAACACATAATTAAGAGGAAAACACAATGGTTCAAGCATTAGTTCGTGAAACAAACGCAACCTGGGTCGATATTTGCTCACTAGAAGCGATCGCACCGAATACAGGAGTATGTGCCTTGGTTGAAGGTCAACAGGTGGCGATTTTCCGACTAGGAACAGAGAATGAGGTTTTTGCCCTTAGTAATTACGACCCATTTAGCAAGGCGTTTGTTTTATCGAGGGGAATTGTAGGCGATCGCAATGGTATCCCGAAAGTTGCTTCCCCAATTTATAAGCAAAACTTCAACCTGAGTACCGGACAGTGCCTCGATGATGAAACAGTGAGCCTCCCTACTTACAACGTTAGGGTGGTTGAAGGTAGAGTGCAGGTAGCTGCTGGCGAAGCGGCGTAAACTCGGACGCGAATAATTGCTGCTATACGTCCTTAGAAACCCGTTATCTCTGTGATAACGGGTTTTTCAATGAATTTGAGGATGTGGACTTTCGCCAAAAAGCTACACTTGACCCAAAGATGCTGAGCGGGTGTGAGTGCTAGTGACGAACAAGTACACAGTTATGAGGTTTCCCGATGACAAACGCAGAACTGCTCGACATTATTGAACAAGCAGCCAAGGATGGGGTAACCTCCCTTAACCTCTCAGAGAAGAAACTGACGGCGCTGCCAGCAGAAATCGGAAATCTCACCAATCTGACAGAGCTATTCCTTGATAGCAATCAACTGACAGCACTGCCAGCAGAAATCGGGAATCTCACTAATCTGACAGAGCTATCCCTCTACACCAATCAACTAACGGCGCTGCCAGCAGAAATCGGGAATCTCACGAATCTGATAGAGCTAAACCTCGGCAGCAATCAACTGACAGCGCTGCCAAAAGAATTTAGTAGTCTCACTAATCTGACGTGGCTAAACCTCCATGACAATCAACTGACAGCGCTGCCACCTGAAATCAGTCAGCTCACCAATCTGGCATGGCTATCCCTTAGCAATAATCAACTAACAGTGCTGCCAGCAGAAATCAGTCAGCTCACTAATCTGGCATGGCTATCCCTCAGCAGCAATCAACTGACGGCGCTCCTTCCCGAAATTGAGAATCTCACCAATCTGACAGAGCTAAACCTTAGCAACAATCAACTAACAGTGCTGCCACCTCAAATTGGGAATCTCACCAACCTGACATGGCTAAACCTCCATGACAATCAACTGGTAGTGCTGCCCGCTGAAATCGGTAGTCTCACCAATCTGAAATGGCTAAACCTCTACGACAATCAACTAGCGGTGCTGCCAGCAGAAATCACTCAGCTTACCAAATTAATATGGCTATCCCTGAACAATAATCAACTAACGGTGCTGCCAGGAGAAATCCTTCAGATTACCAATTTGATAAGGCTATCCTTCCGCAGCAATCAACTGACGGCGCTTCCTCCTGAAATTGGGAATCTCACCAATCTGACACACCTAGCCCTCTGTGACAATCAACTGACGGCGCTGCCAAATGAAATTGGGAATCTCACTAATCTCACACAGCTATCCCTCAGCAATAATCAACTAACGGCGCTACCAGATGAAATCGCTAATCTCACCAATCTGACAGAGCTATGCCTCGATTGCAATCCACTGACTTCGCCGCCCTCTGAGATTGTCGAGCAAGGAACGCAGGCAATTTTGGCATATCTTCGGGAGCATAGGAGAAGTTGATGCTGGCTATCGTTTCTTGTGTGCAAGAGTTGCTTAAAGATGCAATCATCCCATTGTTTTACAAAGCCCATCCTACTGACTTTCTATCGAATCACTTGCAGATTCTCAATTGTAAGATATATTTCTTCATCAGCCATCTGAGCGTCTTTATCAATGTTAATTTGGGTTGGGTAGCCTAGAGTACGGTGGTAGGTAATCTGCATACTAGCTGCCTTATTCGCGATCGCATTTTGTACGATATTAAAAAGCTTTGGAACAGAATTGTACTGTCTGAAGTACTCCTGATTCACTGGCTTTCCGGTATTCGCAGCAGTGATCGACGTGACTCTGTTATTACGAACTTCAACAACCACTGGTTGAGTAACTTCAGGTGTACAGAAGCAACTTACTCGTAGCGTGTAGCGGTAACTGGAGATGTTTTGATTTCTCCATAATTGTCTGTGTTGCTGTAACTGCGCGGCATTTAATCTGTAATTAACTGGTGTTTCTCCCTCACCCAACACAGCTAAATCAGCTCGTGCATCAGAAAGGCGTTTTGTTCCACTGCATAACCCAGTTTTTAATTGAGCGTCTTCATCAGAAGCATAAACAAGATACTCCTGACCTTCTTGAAACGAATACCCACAACTAGCACTAGAATCAGAGGTCGTTACAACAAGCCGTCGCTCACTGTTTCCCTTCCAAACTTCTGAAACTTCAAACGTTACCTTGACCCCATTTAAAAAATTTGGATCTTCATTGCGTCTACCAGGGCGTCGCTCAGCCGGACTCTGCTCAGTAACATCAACAACTCGTCCAGAAAAAACTGCCTCAGAGTTTTGAAGACTCTGTTGAGGCGTCGTTGGAAGACAACTACAGGCACTTGCCGCATTTGCACTTAAAACAAACAAGCTCGTAGCAATAACTAATATCTTTTTCATGGCTCACACCTCAGAATAATTTTGCCTAATTGTAGTTAATCTTCACAGTTTGTTGAGTTCGTTTAAACTGTAACTGACCCAACTCTGCTCAAATCCCTGACCTAAAGTTATGAGCAAAAGTTCCACAACTTTAATCCGTTACAGATTGCGTTACAGCCATAATTGATGAGCTTTCAAATGGTAATAATGAATTATTATTTCCGGGTAAAAGGAAGCAGAAGCGCTTAATTAGAATTCGCGTTCACTGCTGACTTATCTGGAAAATTCCTTGCGTCAAAACTCCAAGCAACCCAGGTACTTGCATATAACACGCATCGCCTTTCCTAAAAAGCCTCAACCTCGCCAAGCATTTCGTATAGTTTTCTAGTTAATGCGGTTCGCGATCGCGTAAAGTCATTGTTTGAAAAACCAAACCAGAAACCCTAATAAATTGCCTGTTGGGTTAGGGAAAAGGGCGACACGCCAATCTCTCCCCTTCTCAACAGGGGTAACTTACTTTTTCGTGCCCTTGTGCCTTGTGCCTTCTGCCATGCTTGACCCAACAGGAAAATCAATAGCTCATAATGGTGATTGTACTTATCCTGCAAGTAACTGCCGTTTGGGGTGTGGATTGCTGAATAAAAAAACCTCAATAAACCCGATCTTTTCACCTGTCCAACAGTCTTTGATCACTTGGCTGCTGATCTTAGTGACGGGTTGGATTACAGTGAGTGCGTTGAGTTACGTTGGTGAACTCATTAGTATTTTGCTGACGGCATCTCTGATTGCCTTTTTGCTCAACTATCCTGTTGCAGTGGTTCAACGTGTTTTACCACGGAGTGTCGCTGCCGGACTCGTCTATCTTGTCGCTGGCTTCGTCGTTGTAATCCTTGCCCTGACGCTGGTACCGCCAGTGTTTAACCAAGGACGGCAACTAGTGACTAATTTACCCACTTTCTTGGAAGAAGGTCAGCAGCAGTTAGCTAGCTTCCAAACTTGGAGTGTGGAACACAATTTGCCCTTTGATGTCAGGATTCTTGCCTCTCAACTCTTGGCACGAGTGCAAACCCAGGCAGAAGCGATCGCATCTACGGGTTTAGGCTTGGTGGTAGGTACCTTTAACTGGTTTTTGGACTTAATTTTAGTTTTAGTCATTGCCTTTTATATGCTCATCGATGGTGAGCGAGTTTGGCGGGGAATGACGGGGATTTTTTCCCAAAAAATCCGAGATGGCTTAACCCAATCACTGCAACGTAATCTACAACGATTTGTTACAGGTCAGCTTTTGTTGGGTTTATTCATGGCGGCTACCCTCTCGCTTGCCTTTTGGCTGTTAAAAGTGCCGTTTTTCCTACTGTTTGCCGTCTTTATTGGGTTGATGGAGGTAATCCCATTTATTGGTGCAACCTTGGGGATTGCAACAGTCGTGACTATCGTAGCCTTTATTGATTGGTGGCTGGCGCTGGAAGTATTGGGAGTTGCGATCGCATTACAACAAGTCAAGGATAATTTGATTGCTCCCCGCATCATGGGCAATTTGACGGGTTTATCACCTGTAGTTATCTTTGTCTCTCTACTTCTAGGCGCTAAATTAGGTGGATTATTGGGTGTTATTTTGGCAATTCCCCTAACTGGTGTGGTCAAGAGTCTGACAGAGATTGTTCTCGACCCAACGCTGCCCCCTCAAACCGGAGCATTCTTTCACAACCCTCTCCTTACCAGAAATAATTTTAAGTCTGCACTCTCTTCAGATTCTGCTGCTGAGGCAGATGGGAGGACGGAGACTAAGGTAGCCGGAGTAGGAAATCGGCAAACTTAGGGAGGAAAAACACTTCAGCTATCAACGGTAAATCACCCAGGAAGTAAACGCGATCGCTTCTGTGTTTCACTGGGAATAAGAGACTTGCAAGCGACTCAGTAAATAGTCACCTGCTGATATAGGGGGATAAAGTGGAGGATGATTGGGTTCTTTGCAACTCTCAAGACAACTAATTTCTGTATCGTCGTTCGGATGGCAGAAAAATGCGATTGAATAACGAGAACGCTGTACTTGCTCATCTGAGGGAATCAAGACTCGATGCGGAGTGGAACAGAAAACATGGTTTGTCCAGCGCTGCATCAAATCCCCCGTATTGACGATGATTGTACCCGGAATGTACGGCGCAGTAATCCATTCCCCCTGTGCTGTACAAACTTCCAACCCTCCAATTTCATCCTGAAATAGTAGGGTGAAACTTCCATAATCAGAATGTTCACCTGCACGGATTTGTCCGAGTTTCGGGGCTTGGTCTAAGCGTGGGTAGTGAAGTAAGCGGAGTGTATGATTTTGATGAGTATGCCTGTCTAAGAAAAAAGACTCAGGTAGGTGAAGCGCGATCGCAAAAGAGTGACAGATTCGATTAGCCGATTCAGTGCAAGCTTGATAAAACTCTAAAACGATTTGGCGAAAATCATCTTGTCCTGTCGGCCATTGATTCAAAATCAGAGAACTTTTATCCTCTAGATTACTTCCATCAGGATTAACCTCCTTGCCAACATTAAAAGCTTCTTTTAAATCTCCCGGTTTATCCGGTGCAAGGCGTTCTCGTTCAATACCCACATATCCACGATTGCTAATTTCATCAGACCAAGCGAGTTGATTTTTTACGGCTAAGGGCAGGTCGAAAAACTGCTTAGTTCGAGAAAAAATTTGGTCAAGTAAGGTTACAGAAATACCTGGATTTTTTAGGTACATGAACCCAATTTCATGACAAGCCTGATAAATTTGATTAGCAATGGCTTGTTGCTGAGTAATGTCGCCTTTAATAAAGGATTCAAAATTGATGATAGGTATTTTAGTTGGAATCGTAGACATACTGAGCCTCTCTTAAAGAACAGTTTTCGATTTTGTGCAATATTGATTACATCAACTGTTTTCCTTAACAAAATTCTCATCAAGCATCGTGAGCGGCGATCTGCTCAAAAAGCTTGCTTATTTGCCGATCGGCAAAGTTACGGTGAACGTTGTCCCAACATTAACCTCACTACTCACTGAGATCGTTCCACCCGCTTGCTCAACCACCTGTTTCACAATTGCCAACCCTAAGCCAGTTCCTGGAATCTTACCGACATTGCTGGCACGGTAGAAGGATTCAAACAACCGTACTTGATCGGTTGGGGAAATGCCAATGCCCTCATCCTGCACTTGAAAGATTGCCACCTCGGCTTGACACTGGAATTTAAGCCGGACGGTGCTTTGGGGAGCTGAATATTTGATCGCGTTAGATAGTAGATTCGTCAGAACCTGTCGCAGTAGTGCTTCATTGACGAGAGCCGTAAAGCATTCATCTTCACAGTCAACCTGAACAGTGTGATTGCTTCCCATGCCGACTTTAATTTCTTCAATCAATTTGCGGCAGAACGGCTCGATCGCCAGCACCGTAGCATTAGCAGCTAATACACTCGTTTCAACTTTGCCAAACGCCAGGACATCATCGAGTAAAGCCGTCATGGATTTAACCGCCGTTTGAATCCGTTGGGAAAAGTCGGCTCGCCGTTCGGATGGCAAGTCGCGCTGCTCTAACAGGCGAGTAAATCCAGAAATGATATTGAGCGGATTGCGAAATTCATGAGAAACCATTGAGACGAAACGAGATTTTAGTTCTTTGAGTTCGCGTTCTTGCTCCAGTGCAGCTTGAAGCTCAAGGGAAAGCCGTCGCGATCGCAGCAGCATTTCCACCCGTGCCTGCAACTCTAACTTTTCGATCGGTTTGCTAATGAGTTCATCAACGGTTTGCCAGAGATGTCGCGTCAACAGTTTGACATCAGAATGGAGTGTAATCAGCAGGACGGGCAAAAATACAGGCTGCTCTGCCTGTTTTCTTGCCTGTACCCATTCCCATGAATGATGCAAGGCTGGACCATCTAGAATGCACAGGTCAAACGGTTCGTTTAGCAGTGGGACGGCTTTGCCTGCTTGCACCACAGATTCTCCTACCACCACCTCGTAAGATCGTCCAAGCCACTCTGCTAGGATGCGGCGGTTTTCCGTCTGCTCAATAAAGATCAAAATTCGGTTCATCGCTTACTCATCTTCCAGCAATTCGGGGACACCCGTGAGGATACCTCGAAGCTGTTTGAGTGGACTACCAACCTTAATCCCGTAGCGACTGATTTGAAATTCGCGCAGGTTTTTCTCAAAATCGCTCATACGCTTCTTGAGAACGCCAATCACTCGTCGCAGTTCGCCGCGTATTTCCAGGTAGCGCAGAAAGATAATGGTGTCTGCTAAATAGCTAATGCCAATTTCGGTTGCCCGAAATTCTCCTGTAATCGATTCAACCTCGTTGATCAGCAGGACAGCGACTCCCATATTTTGCAGATACTTACAGAGGGCATGGAGGTGAGGTGTTAAGTCTTCGCCTCGAACCGAGAGTCGATAGCCAGACACACTATCAATCATGACAATCTGTGCCTGCTGGTGTTCTACTTCCCGCCGCACGAGGTTGGCAAATTCGTCCGGGGTGTAGTGAAGTGGTTCGATTGGCACGATCGAGAGGGTGCCGCGCTCCTGCATCGCGTGAACCGGAACATTGACTCCTTCAGCCCGGTGCAACAGCGTTTCCTTGTTTTCCTCAAAGGTGTAAATCACCGATCGCTCTCCCCGTCCGGCTGCCTCTTTCATAAACTGAAGCCCCAGCGTACTCTTTCCCACGCCGCTAGGCCCGCTGATGATCGTGATCGTGCTGCGCTCAATGCCACCATGCAGCAGTTCGTCAATTTCTGGAATCCCAGAAGAAATGGTTTCCGTGGTAATCGCTCGTTCAAACACTTGGGGTATCAATTTTGGGAAAAGCTGCATTCCGTTACTGGTGAGGCGAAGGCTGTGGTTGCCGTTCTGAAAACCACTGCCTCGAAACTTGGAGACATATAGGGTGCGATCGCCCTCATTAAAGTTCAAATTGAGTACTCCATCACTCATGAACTGTAAATCATCGTCGGGAGATTCGATGCTATGTTCTGAAGTAAATAGAACCGTGGTGTCTTGCTCTGTCAAAAATCGCAGAAACGACAGCACCTGTTTGCGAAACTGGAAGGTATCTGTCGCTAGATAGCGAAACTGCGTCATCGAGTCAATGAAAATTCGCTGCGGCTTCAGGGTTTCGACTTGCTCCACAATGCGATGGGTCGTCGGTTCGCGCTCTACTTCAGCAGGTGAGAAAATATCATAGGTCTGCACTTGAGCAAAAAATTCGGAGGTAGGGCTAAGGTCAAGAAAAGTAATGCCCTGAGTGTCAAACTTCAATCCTTCAGCCGTTCTTTGGAGTTGGGCAACCGTTTCTGCCAGCGTAATGAACAAAACGGGTTCGCCGTTTGCGGCTCCCAACGTTAAAAAATGCATTCCCAACGTTGTTTTGCCGGTGCCCGGTCCCCCTCGAACCAGGTAAGCACGACCAGGAATATAGCCGCCGAACAGAACTTCGTTGAGTCCCGAAATTCCTGTAGACAAACGATCGATAGACATCTGCAAGCCGCCTCCTCGCCTCCACTGACCCTACAAAACGGTGATGTAGCGTGTCCTTCCTGCTGCGTCGGAGTTGACCGTCCGTTGAGAGCCAGAAAGTTCAGGCTTCATTGGGTTGAGACAGCTTTTCTGCGGAAGAATGAAGGCACTTATCGCAAGATAGAAATTTAAAGCTATGTCTTCCAAGCTTGAGAATACCATTAAGAAGCCGTTTCTAAAGATTGCTTAGTTCTCATGATCGGGGCTTTCAGAGCTACTCATGACTAGAACGGGCAGATTCACAGTTGGCTGTTGTAATTCCTAATTCTTCTAGTACAGCAGCAACTCGTAGAATTAGTGCTTCATTGTAAGGGGCGGCAATAATTTGTACTCCCAGTGGCAAGCGATTGGGATGATGGACTGGGACAGATAATACAGGCAAACCGATAAACGATAAGGGTTGAGTGAATAGTCCTAAATTAGGGCGAACTAGCACTTCTTCTCCGGCAATTAGCATCTTTTCTACTCCCAGTGGAGGTGCAACACAAGGCGTTGTGGGAGCAAGAATAATATCAACCGTCTCAAAAATTTCTCGAACCCGATCGCGATACCATTGCCGGAATCGTTGCGCTTGAATGTACCAGGTAGCAGGAATCATTGCACCTGCTAAAAAGCGATCGCGTGTGGCGGGGTCAAAATCTTGAGGACGCGATCGCAAATTGGCAAAATGTAGATTGGCTCCCTCCGATGCTGTGATAATATACGCTGCCGCCCTCGCACGATGCGGTTCCGGTAGCGTAACTGATGCCGTGACATCCAATGCCTGAGCAACTTTCGCTACCGCGTCCATCACTTCGGGTTCTGCGCCTTTAGCAAAATAATCACCAGCAACGGCAATTCGTAACCCCTCAATCCCTTGTTTTAGTTGAGGTAAGCACAGTTCTGGGGGACGAGTGGTGCAAATTGGATCACTAGCATCTACTCCCTGAAGAACATCAAAAGTGGTTGCAATATCCTGCACAGAACGCGCAAATGGCCCAATATGGTCGAAGCTACTAGCAAATAAGAAAGCACCGGAACGTGATAAACGTCCATAGGTAGGCTTCAAGCCAAAAATTCCGCATAGGGATGCGGGAACTCGGATAGAACCATTAGTATCAGAACCGAGAGTAAGAGGAACTAATCCTGCTGCTACTGCTGCGGCTGAACCGCCAGAGGAACCGCCAGCAACGCGAGTCAAATCGTGAGGGTTGCGAGTAGAACCGTAATGGCTATTTTCTGTCACGAAGCCATAGGCGTATTCATCCATATTCAACGCCCCAACTAGCACTGCACCCGCTTGTTTCAGTCGAGTGATAGCTGTAGCGTCTTGGATAGCTGGCGGATTTTCGGCGTTAATTTTTGACCCTGCGAGAGTTGTTAAACCCGCAATATCAAATAGATTTTTTACAGCAAAAGGAACGCCTGCGAGAGAACCAGGATTTTCACCTTTGGCAATTGCCTGATCGATTTCCTCAGCATCTTCCACTGCTGTCTCTGCTGTGACAGCAGTGAAACAATTAAAGGTTTCGTTATGAGTAGAAATTCGTTCTAATGCCGCGCTAACAGCAGCTTTAGCAGTAATTTCACCTGCTTTGATAGCTTTAGCAGTGGTAACGGCATCAGTGTTTTGTAAGTCCATTATTTCATGGTTCAAATACAGGGGCAGCTTCTATATCTTCAGGGATGGGAAAGTCTGTTACCGAAGTAGCGATCGCACAAATGCTTGCAAAGTTTTTGATAACACCAGGGCGATATTCTGGGTTAATTGGCAAATCAAGTATTTCACTCATTTGCTCAATATAAGCAGCCGGATTAATGTTTTTTTCCATTAGGAATTACTAGCTCTCCTTTGTGCCGTTTGGGGAATAACTTTGCTCAGAATAAAGTAGAGGACAACAGCAGCAATAATGCCATTAACAGGCTTAATCCCAGGGGAGAAATAAGCGATCGCTGAAGCAACAATATAAGCAATCACACCAGCCCAGTTAAACGCTGGTTGCCGTTCTTCTAAAGCAGGAAACTCACCTCTACGATATAACCAGTAATCAGCCATGATTACACCGCCAATTGGGGGAATAAAAGTACCCAGCAAAATTAAGTAAGGAACCAACATATCGTAAATGCCGCCCCAAGCTAAAACGAGAGCAACCGTTGCTCCACCCAGCACAAAGGCAGTGCGCTTGCTTGTGCGGAACATATGAGCACCTGCAACGGAGAAAGCATAGATGGTGTTATCTTGCGTTGTCCACATATTGAGGAACAACAGCACCAAACCCCAGAATAGTAATCCTTGCTGTGCCATCACTTGCACAACGTCTTCGTTGCCGTAGACTAAGGAGCAGAAAGCACCGCAAAAGATTAAAAAGCCGTTGGCAAAAAAGAATGCCGCCATCGTGCTGATTGCCCCGATTTTCCCAGTCTTTGCAAAACGACTCCAGTTAGTCGCTTGGGTGCCTCCTGAGACAAACGTGCCAACAATAATCGTCAAAGCCTCACCCCAGCCCAAGGCTTTGCTGGGGGCAATCGCTTGTAATCCCTCAAAGCCACCGACTTTCCCTAAAGCGATCGCTAAACTCCAGAACATGAGAATCAGCATCGCCGGAACAGCAATCCGACTCAGCCAATCCATCGCGCGATAACCAATGTAAGCGGTAGAGCAGAAGAAATAGGTAAAAAATAGAATCGTCAGCCAGTTCCAAGACGGCGGAACTCCTGCCAACTTATTGAGCAAATCAGCGATTAACGCTGAACCCCAGGCATACCAGCCAATTTGAGTGAAACCGAGGATAAAATCAACCCAACGGGAGCCAACACTGCCGAAACTGAAACGTGCCATCAAAACTGTAGAAAGTCCTGTATTGGCAGCAATATAGCCAAGTGCAGAGGCATAGACACCCAGGATTAAGTTACCAAGAATAATCAAGCCAACCAAATCTGGAAAAAAGCGATAAGCTGGGCCAACTAACCCACCTGCAAACAGTGTCCCTGAATAAAGGGTAAAACCCATCAGCAACGGAGCGAGGGACAAAATGGACTTCCGGGCACTTAAGGGAACAGCACTGAGAGGATAGTCTTCACCTGCCTGTGACTGTTGCACCAACTCTGGATCGGAGGTTGTACTCATGAGATGTTGTTATAGCAATTTAGATGCAGACATTTTGAAGGCGATCGCGCCGACTGAACGGTATCGTAGTTAACTTTGCCCAATCTGTTGCAGGGATGTTAGTTGTTACCTGCAGCGGACAACTGACTACTGACAAAAAGCGCCAACTTGATCTACAAAACAATCAAACTATAACAATCCATGACAATCGCTGAAAGCAAAAGCTAAGATATGGGCGAAAATTGTCCCCTATCCTGAGGAAGACTTTGCTAAACCAGTCAGCACGTACACTTGGCATGAGCTTCCTACTGCTAGGGGCGTTAATCTCTCCTCTATCTGCCCAAACCGTAGAAGAATCCTCTCCTCCCTCACCCACAGGTTCAGCGGCTGACTTAACAATCCGTCCTCGCTTCGGAGTTGGCTACAGTACCTCTGGTGCAAGTTATGATGCCTTTACCTCCTTTGAGGGCTTTGTTCCCCTACTCCAAACTCCCGGTAGCACCCTCACCTTTTTAGAAGGACGACTGCTTCTAGACAACAATGCCAATCTTGGCGGTAATCTCCTTTTGGGACACAGAGTTTATAACCCAACCAGTAACCGTGTTCTTGGTGCTTATCTCGCCTATGACAATCGAAATACAGGTAGCAGCACCTTTAACCAAGTTAGTGCTGGATTTGAAAGTTTAGGCGAAATCTTGGACTTTCGAGGTAATGTCTACGTTCCGATTGGTGATACGCGCCGCTTGGTGGAAGAAACGGGTTTTGATACTGGATTGTTGGTTTCAGACGCTGGGTTCTCTGGCAATTTTTTGACGATTACGGGAAGCCGAGAGGGGCAAATCAACCGTCGCTTTGAAGCAGCAATGACAGGCGTTGATGTTGAGGGAGGTGCGCGGCTAGTTCGGATCGGGACAACGGGTGATATTCGGGGCTACGTCGGGGGATACTTCTATGATGCTCCCGGTAGTGATGAGATTTTGGGCTGGAAGGCACGCTTGGAGGTTCGCCCGACTGATTACTTCCGCTTTGGGTTGTCTGTGCAAGATGACGATACCTTTGGCACGAATTTCATTTTCAATGTAGCCGCGAATTTCCCCGGAACTCGCCCTAGAGGTAGCACACAAAGCCAAGAAGTTCTGGCACGATTGGGAGAATCCGTTGCCCGTCAAAACAACATCATTGTGGATGAACAGGTTGAATTCGAGTCATTCAACGAGAACTTCACAACCTTGGTAACGAACCCTGCAACTGGACAGCCGTGGCAATTCCGACACGTCAACCCAAATGGGGGGGCAGGTGACGGTACGTTTGAAAATCCGGCTGGGACAATTGCAACGGCTGTGGGTGTCGCGCAAGCAGGTGATATCGTTTATGTGCAAGCTGGGACGAGTCCAGGTGGGTTTACCATTCCGGATGGCGTGCAACTGTGGTCAACTGGGCCAGAGCAACAGATTAACACGGTAGAACTGGGAACAGTTCAGTTGGCGGGTTCGGGTAGTGGAGTGCGAACGACGATTACAGATACTGTGACGCTGGGGAACAATACTCTTCTTTCTGGGTTTGCGGTTACGGGTGTGACGGGTGCTGGAATTGTCGCAACGAACATCAGCAATGCTGAGATTCGAGACAGTACTATCACCAGTTCAAGCGAAGCAGGTATCTTCTTGGGAACAACGACGGGAACTGTTACCGTAACGAACAGTAGCATTACAGGTGAGGGAGTTGCCGCGATCGCAGGTACAAACATCAACAATGTTGCGATCGCAAATACCACTATTACAAGCCGCAACTCTACAACGAACGGCATTTCACTCGACACGCTTACTGGGACACTCACATTTACAAACAGTCCGATTATCATCACTACGCCTACAGTTAATGGCATCTCTGTTGTTAATGCCACTGGTTCAATCAGCACGGATAGTGCAATTACGATTACCAACCCTGCGGCTATTGGCATCTCCGTCGCCAATACCACTGGTTCAATCAGCTTTGCTGGGAACAATGAAAGTGAGATTACGAATGCAGGGAGTTTCGGTGTTTCACTATCCAATTCTCCAGGCGCGATCGCACTTTCTGGTTTTCAAATTAGCGATTCTGGCGATAGCGGGATTTCCGGTGAGAACCTGAGTAATCTGACGCTTAGCGGCAATGCGATCACAAATGCCCGTAATGAAGGGATTGCACTGAGTAACACGGCTGGAACAGTTGCGATCGACAACAACACCATTACCGATACCATTGGTGTTAATGCTGCTCTACTTCCCTCTGGACAAGGCATCTCCCTGCAAAATGTTACTGGTACGGTTGCGATTACCAATAACACTGTCAGTGGTACAACAGGTTTTATTCCTGGTGGTTTGCTTCCTTTACCTCCGAGTGGACAAGGAATTAGTTTATTAAATACTGCTGGAGATGTTGAGCTGACAATTTCCGGAAATCGAGCAGAGAATAACTTTGAAGATGCGATCGCGATCGCGCTAACTGGAACTGCTCAAGGAGAGTTAACGATTACCAATAACATCATTACTGGTAATGGCACAACTCCCGGTACTCCAATCCGTGGGGATGGTATTTTTGTCAGTCTCGATAACGCTGCTGAAGCTGACTTAACAATTTCTGATAATCAGATTACAAACAACAATGATGACGGAATTGATATCCGTATGGCTCCTGTTGTGCCTCCTTTTTTCCCTGTAAGCGGTCGTACTCCTGTCTTGAGGGCAACAATTAGTAATAACACTATTGAGGGGCAGACTAATGGTTCAGGAATCAACCTCATCATTGATGATAATGCTCGCTTCGATACTAGTATTCGGTTGAACAGCTTGACCAATAACTCAGCCACACTTCCCGGTTTGAATGCAGTAACGCGAAGTACTGCTAACCTCTGCTTGGGGCTGAACGGTAACATCAGTACCACTGGCTTCCAACTAACGCAAACAGCCGGAACATTACGATTGGAAGATACTCAGCAACCAAATAATGGTACGGTCACACAGACAGGAACAATTACCAACGTACCAGCCGGGACTTGTAATGAGCCGTAATGCTTTCATGAGATGGTAGTTACAGAAACATTAAGACTGCTTCTGAGATATTTTACCTGGGATGACTTGAACGACATGGCAACCATTTATGCCGACCCTGTTGGGATGGCGTTCAGGGGGAGTCCTCGAACATTTGAAGAGACGCAGCAGTTATTCAAGTGGATATTTGATAACGACTCCCAAGTTGGCTTTGAGATGTGGGCAATTATTCACAAAGCTGACAATCGATTGATTGGTAGTTGTGGGTTGATTCCGCAGGAGGTAGAAGGACAGCCGGAAACTGAAATGGGCTATGTCCTTGCCAAAGAGTATTGGGGGCAAGGACTAGCAACAGAAGCCGCCTTTGCCGTTCGGGATTATGGCTTTGAGCAACTAGGATGCGATCGCATTGTTGCGCTGATTAACCCTAAAAACATCGCCTCTCAGAACGTTGCACGGAAAATTGGCTTAATCTACGAAAGGGACATAACCCATTTGGAAAAGATTGTTCGCCTCTACGTCATCCACAAATCTTCCTTACCGAGCTGACAAAATATTAAATTCAAACAAAACCTAGACCATTTCAAATTCTATTTGATGACTTTCTAGAAAACTGTGTGTGAAATGGTCAACGACATTCGTATCACTCAGTTCTAAATTATAGAAATCCACAAATTCATGCTCAAAATAAGGCCCAGCGTGCCAAGTTCCTACCTCTAATTTAATAAAACAATCGCCTGGAATTCGGAAAGCAGCAATGTCCTCTAATGCTGGTTGTTCAGTCTCCTGATTAGGTGGTGCAACAGCAATTAACCAATCTTTTCCTTCCAAGGAGCCTAAACATTGAGTGCATTGGACATGACGAGTGATTTTATTAAAATTGCGACCTTTTTTATAGAGCCGCATGATGTAAAACCGGGGTGTTCCGTTCTGGAGATTTAACTGAGCATCTTCTGCATCAAAGAATTTGCCATCTTCACTAGCCGAAATAACTTGCCCGTAAGGACGAAAGTTTTCTGCTGTCACCCATTTAGCTTGCAGTTGTTGAATTGTCTTTGCTGTACTCATCAGTTACTCCTACGACTAGATTTTCTAATACACTAAGAGCCTAGCGGAAAAGCCTTTTAACTGAACATCTGCATTCACCTATATGTCTCTTTACAGCGACACTAGTCGTCATGGTAGAGTACAACTCGTTGCAATACCTGCCCACAGAAGAAGATCTGCCTGAAACTGACAATACCCCTGTGGATAATGAGCTGCAAATCCTCATCCCTAATCTGCTACGAGCAATCCTGGCTTGTATTATGTCTGTAGCATAAATTAGGTGAAGGGCGATTGTACTTGCAACTTGGTTGGTAGGCAAAATGTCAGAATTTGGGGGGTGAAGATGTTTCTTGATGAAGATTTGGTTGGGCGGCAAGAAGATATAGAGTTATTTAACAACATCGGTTGTTTAGATACTTTTGAAGGGCGTCTAACAGTTTGGCTTAGCATTAATCAAACTCCAAGAGTACGTTGGGAATTTGAGGTAGCTAGAGGAGACTACACATTTGATGCACTATCCCTTGATACTCCTCCTAATAAACTCACTTCTTGGGACGGCTCTAATCCTCAACTTGTAGTAGAAAATCCTACATTTACATACCGAGGTGGGCGTCGCCGTCAAAGTATTGGTTATGCCAAGCAAGTATTGTATGGGGATGTCGGTGCCAATGCTCACTATTTTGACTTTTACATTCCTAACACGGACTTTATTAGAGAAGCTACAGGTGATGACCTTAAAGCTATTACTGAAGCTCTAAAGAATGAATCTTTCAAAGTAGAAATTGGAAATGATTGGAGTATTGAAATTTTTACAGCTCAGGAGGTTTTGAATTGGTTGAAGCCAGAAAAACAGAATAGAGGTTCAATGATTACACTAAAGATTCGCCTCTTTCAGACGAAACAAGCCTTTACAAGTGTTCAAGACCTAGCCGTTAAGTCTCTCATCGAAGCCAAGCAACTTATTTCAGATTTGTTCCTAATGCTTTCATATGCGAATGGTGGTCATGTTAAGCCCGTTTATGTAATAGCTAATAAATTTGTAAAGAGTAGCACAAACCAAATAAGAATAGAGAATGTGGCAGCGTTAGCGGAAGCTCCTCTAATATCTCCGCAAGAGGAACTTGAACAAGGATTTATAAGGTCTTATGGCATAAAAGACTTGTTAGATTTTATTAAATGTTTTCCAAGTTTTCAGCGAATGCTTCAGACTCCTCATTGGCGTGAAAAGTGCCTTGTGATTCTGGAATGGTACTTTCAGGCAACTCCAAGACTGTCTGGGCGTAGAAGAAATGCTTTGCTGCCTGTTGTGGCTAACGCGCTTGGAACTCTATTAGAGAACATAGCTAAACTAATTTTAGTAGATGAAGAACCTAATCCTATCCAACGAAAGAACAATGAAAGTTTAAGCGCAAAGCCGCGTATTAAGGAACTTCTTAATCGTATAGGCATATCAGGGGAAGATACAGTAGTGGAAAATTTTGTAGATATCCGTAATAACTCAACTCATGCAAAGACAAAGCTTATTCCATTAACTGAAATTCAACAATGGGAAGTAGTTTTAAGAGCAGTTCAATGGGTAGATGAGGTGCTTTTATGGAGGCTTGGCTATGGAGGTCAATATCGACAGAGAAACTTAAGATCGGATCATGGAATTCAACCACGTTACGACCTCTCCCGTCGCGACTCAAGCTGGTAAGCTTATTCCCTCAACCTCCCTGCACCGAACGGACGGGAGATTGTTAGCTATGTTGCAAGTCCTTCTGCCGCAGAGACGCTTTGCCTCGGAGCAGGGGCACCTCGTAACATACCTTCTGTACTGAGATCCTCATCTATCTCCTCCCAGTGAATGCCGTAGCCCCCGCCGCTTACTTTCCACTGCGATCGCTGTTCAGGTGTAGCGTTAAGCAATCTTGGATACCAAACCAGAGGCACGGTAATCGTTCGACCATCCATCAAATCGACACTAATTGTCTCTTCGGTAAAGCGAACATCCTTAACTCTCTCGTCCGCTCGAATCGCCAAAATACCCATACCAAGCCTCCAATAGCTTTTCTCGATTCTCCTGTACCATCGACTGCAATTTCCGAAGCTCTTTGGCACTAAAACCAATATTATTTGCCAAACTAACTGACTCTAACCAAAATTTAGCCGATGAGTCATCGCGGTCAACGTGTATATGCGGTGGCTCATTTGGTTCATGACTGTAGAAGTAGAAACGGTACGCACCTATCCTTAAAACTGTTGGCATATCTCAAGATTACATAAAAACCCCAGAATCTAATGCATAATCTATCGCCCCTCCTAGCCAGCAGAGTGTTAGTGGAGCGATTGCCTAGTGCACCAGCAAAGCTGATCGCACAATAGTATAGAGGTATTTCCAGAGCATATTTTTCTCTATGACGACTCTGCTAGAAATCGAAGCAGCCATTAAACAGCTTCCAGAAAGTGATTTTCATCAACTTGCAGCATGGCTTCAGACCTATTTGGATGAAACGTGGGATCGGCAAATCGAGGAAGATTTGACCTCAGGAAAATTAAATAACCTTATTGCTCAAGCAGAAGCAGATATTGCCGCGAATAACGTGAGGGATATTGATGAAGGGCGATTGTCCCTACCGAGTATTTATTGAGCTACCCGAAGAGGAGTTGCCAACTGACGATCGCGATCGCTAACTCTGCAAGAACATGGCTGAAGTAACTATGCCAGATCGAACCATCGAACGATCTGCTGGTACAGTTTAATGCTGTTTCACTAGAACAGTTGACCGATTTAACAACTGTTCTAGTAAAAGTTTAAAAGACTGTACCTTTTCAGATTAGTAGCTTTTAGATGACAGTAGGAATACGGGTTGAGTGAGCTTGCCAACTAAGAGTCTGAGCTAGTCGGCAACAATCTATCTAATTTATTCATAGTTATCATTCAACCTATGATTAGGTTCTTAAGAGGAGAACCAATACCTTAAAGACATCAGCTAAGAAATACTACCTAAAACAAAGAGAGGTTGGGACTCATGCGTTTAGTTATGAGTAATACTTTAGTGAACACTTTTTCCCTATCAACACTATTAAGTTATTTAGGTTCTGGCTCAAACCGATTTGGAGTTTTAACAAATCTGTTTAAGAGCAATCTAGAGCTTTTAGTACCCTGCCAGTTTACCCTTGAAAAAAGCGAGGTGTTCCGGATTCCCTCAGCCTGCAAAGAGCTACATATTTTGGCTGGCACTGCTTGGATTACCGTTGCCGGAAGAGACATTGTTTTAACTACTGGAGAAAAAGTGTCGCTTGAAACTAATAAAGATCGTGCCATTTTGTCAGCTTTAGGTAACAAATCAGTGAGTGTAGAATTTCTTCTAACTGCTCATTCTTCAGGCTGAATTGTTCCTGGAAAGTGACTTTCTTTAGATATTAGGAAAGAAGCAAGGTAGTTTGTAAATTATCAATATAAATTACCTCTTCGTTTGTGTAGTAGTAATGATAAAATCAGGCTCGACATCCAGGCAGCAATTCATAAAGGCTACTCACAGAAATATCATGAAAGTTTTTCTAGAAACACAAAGATTAATTCTACGTCAGTTTACTGAAGATGATGCTGACCACTTATTTGAGTTAGATAGCGATCGCGAAGTCATTCGCTTCACCAATATAGGACTTATTAATGGAGGAGACCCTATAGATACAGACTATGAAGCTATTAAAAGCAAAATCTTGCCTAAATTTATTAATTACTATGAAAACTATGAGGGGTATGGATTTTGGGCAGTCATTGAAAAGCCGAGTAATGAGTTTATCGGTTGGTTCCATCTCAGACCAGCATTAGACAACATTACAGTGCACGTTAATAACGAGAATGAAATTGAGCTGGGATATCGTTTGCGAAAAGTTGCCTGGGGTAAAGGCTATGCAACAGAAGGTTCCCGCTCATTAATAGTTAAAGGCTGTTGTGAGTTAGATACTCAACGAATAGTATCCACGGCTTTAGCAAGTAATGCTGCCTCCATCCGTGTTATGGAAAAAGCAGGATTGAAATTTGAGCAGACGTTTATTCATCAGGTAACCAATCAAGAGGCGGTCAAGTATGCTTTAAACAAAGATGAGTTTGAGCCTGAAAAATATAGGCAATAACCTGATTTATGTGCCAAAGTAGGAGGTTGCCTATAGAGCCTGATTGCTGATGAGTAATACCCTTAGCATGACAACCTTGATCTTTAGGATTTTTCTATCCAGCCTGTTAATAACTGTATTGACCACTGTGCCTAGCAAGGGCGTTACTCAAGCAAAAAATGATTTAGGGTTTCGAGGCTCGAAGTCTGGTTCCCAATCAAGTCTTACTTCAATACGGCTGAGTAACAGGGACAATCAAGACGGTTTACAAGCGATTCTTGAAGATAATACGCAGGTAGAAAAGGTAGCTTCTGGCTTCGAGTTTACAGAGGGACCACTGTGGCACCCACAAGGATTTCTACTTTTTAGCGATATTCCTGCCAATACTATCTACCGATGGACACCGAATAGACAACCTAGTACATTTCGTCGCCCTTCTGGAAATGCCAATGGCAACACACTAGATCGGGAAGGACGCTTGATTACGGCAGAACATGGTAATCGCCGTGTATCCCGTACTGAAAAAGATGGCACGGTAGTTACGTTAGCGAGTCAGTACGAGGGGAAGCGGCTCAACAGCCCAAATGATCTGGTAGTTAAATCAGATGGAAACATTTACTTCACTGACCCTCCTTATGGTATTAATTCGGAGCAGGAAGAACTAGGCTTCTACGGTGTCTATCGACTAGCACCAGATGGGACAGTGACATTGTTGGTTAAAGACTTTGTACGCCCGAATGGCATTGCCTTTTCACCGGATGAGAAAAAACTATACGTGAATGATACGGACAAAGGTCACATTCGTGTCTTCGATGTGAAGCCAGACGGCACCCTGGAAAACGGGCGGATTTTTGCAGAATTGAAAGACCCTAGTCAAAAAGGTGTGCCCGATGGCATGAAGGTAGACGAAGCGGGTAATGTTTACAGCACTGGGCCAGGGGGCGTATGGATTTTCTCTCGTTCAGGCAACCTTTTGGGCAAGATTGAAGTGCCTGAGGTAGCTGCTAACATTGGCTGGGGCAATCGTAATTACAAAACTCTCTACATCACTGCAAGTAATAGCCTTTACCGTATCCGCCTCAAAATTCCAGGCGTGCGAGTGGGCAAAATATAGGGTGGCTGATCAACTTGGGATTGGCGCTTGACGGGAAGTAACTTTGTTTTATGTCGTTATGTAGCTTGTCGTACCACCTCAACCTCGCCAATAACTGCCTGAGAGCCTTGAGCATTCCCTGCTGCATCGCGTGCTTCCAGTGCTTGTCCCTTGTTAGGCGAAAACCATCCTACTTCAAGGCGGTAATGCCCAGGTAGTACACCAGGCACAGTTGTTAACTTATGGACATCTCGCACAACTGTACCTGGCGCGATTTGATCGAGAGGCAAATAGCTAGCTAGCAGAGGCGCATCGGAACGGTTCTGAAAATTTCCATCTTGATTACGGAGGCTCACGTTTATGTTGAAATCTGGCGGAAGTGGTTCTAGAAATTTCCAGTAGAACGTAACTAGAAGCTCATCACCTGGTTTTAGCTCTGAGCTATTGAGGTCATATCCTAGCAAGCGTATCTGCTTACCAAAAGATAGAGAGAGGGGAACCTGGATGTTTTTTAAATCTTCAGGTAGAGGTACAGAGCCTGGATAGACTCGCACATAGTCAACTCCGTGTAGCTGTACCGTGTACAACGGTTGCTGTGCTGTAAGGTAAGCGAATAGCGGTGGATCTGGCTTCTGGCGCTGTATCCCGTTGATGTAAAATACAACTCGATTAGCTGAGTTCCACGTATTTAGTTCTACAGTTCGACCCTGAAAATAGGGGACAAACGCTGAGGCGTACCATACAGCAGCGGTGATTTCTTTAGCATTGGGTGACTGGTTTAACCAGTGAGCAGCTCGATCTAGACCCTCTCCTTGACCTATCATCAACAGGTTTTGAGCGGTACGTGAACCCCCCAACAAGGGGTTGTAGTAAGTCAAATAGTAGGGATAGTGAGGTAAAAGGACAACTATTTGAGCTAGTGCTAGCAAGATCCCAGTCTTTACGCCTCGGTTAGTCCTCCATCTACCAACCCAGTTATCATACAAGCGAGGTTGTAGTGATACCCCCCAGTGTTTAACCCAAACTCCTATTGTTCTCCATCCAACCCCAGCCAGCAAAGCTAGCTCTGGCCAAGCGAGAATGAAGTAGCGATCGTACTTCCTTTTGATAGTAGATAAGAAGACTAGGACACACAAAGGGATTAAGAACAGGGCAATTAGCTCAGGGATTTTCTTGCAAGCACGACGCAACTTGGGAATGAGCAGTAAGACTAAACAAGCTAGCAACCCAGCTTGCATAGCGGGTGATAGACGATAGGCTAAGGCTAACGGATAGAAAGTAAGCCCTAATGAATCCGTTACCTGTCCTAAGAAGAAAAGACCACCCTTATCAGCTTCTTCTTCAAGACCCTCAAAGAGCTTGCCAAATGTTTGTAGAGGTGCCACCCACAATGCTGGCCAAATCAGGAAGATGACCGCGCCTAAGGTCATGCTCCACAACATCAAATCTATAATCTGTCGCTTCCAGCCCCTTTGAGGAAAACTTGTCCGCCAGAGTCCTAACTCAATCAGAACAATCCAGATAATAACTCCAGGCAAGAGGAAAAGAGTCGGTATTTTAGCAGCCGTTGCCAATCCCATTAATACACCTGAAGCTACAAGCCATTTGCGATCGCCATCTCCCCGTAAGTAGAGCAGAAGCAGGAGTAATGCCAACCCACTAAAGTCAGCTTGTAGGGCATCAGTTGTGATTAAGCGCTGATAGCCTAAAAAGAACGGATCTAGTATTAGTAAGCTAATGCCGGCTAGAGCCGCAGGTCGCCCTAATAGCTGTTTTGCAACTATATATATCCCTACCATGCAAGCTGACGTAATCACGGCTTGCAGCAGGCGAGGTATGACATATAAGTTGATCGGTATAGACCACGGTATTATTGTGTTCAAACAAGCGTTTAGGTTTGGAGAAGGATTCAGGTTTAACAAACCGGGAAACAGCTTGTCTAACCAACAATTAAGTATCATGCCGCTGCCATTGAGCCACATATTGGTGACTCCTGGATGATGGCGGAGAAACGTCTCTGCTAGGTTTCCATCCAATAGATTCTTGAAAAAGAGGGTTCCGCGAGATAGCCACGACACTTCATCGACATTTAGGGGAACAGTAATGTCCAGGACACGCAGCGTTAGCGATAGCAAGAAAATCCCTAACAAAAGCGGGGAGAATTTCATAGTTGCAAAACTCTTAAGAGGACTGATGCACCGTTTGATTAATGTTTGATCAAAGCGATTTATCTCTGCTGTTGAAGCAAATTTTCAACGGTAGCCCGTGTCGTCGTGGCATTGATATCGCTTGAAGATAGTCGATGAAGACTCCAGCGCACAGTATGCTGATAGCGATCGCCCTTTTTTAAAAGATGGAGTGGAGAAAGAAGTTCTAGTTCGACATAATTTTCTTTGGCATCGCCATTGTTATACACTTCTATAGGAAAACCAGCACCCCCTACCGCACCATCCGGGTATTCGCCATCCTGACGAGTTGCTTTTTCTATCATGGCTATGCCATCTTTGACTGCGGCTACCGCAATGACGGGGGTATCAGCACCAACCTTATAGCTGTTCTTCGTAGAGACTCCCACAGAGGGACGCACCTGTAATAAGGTCGCCGTCCTATGCACAATAGGTGACTCATTCTCCGGAGGCTGGAGCCAATGAAAATTTTCTTTATATACGCTTTGGGAATTGAGGGGCACAAACATGGCATCCGGAGGTTCAATTTGGGTAACGTTCCAAATCGATAGGAGCAACGGTTCTCCTCTCACTTTCTCCACAGTTTGCTGGATTATGAAGTCCTCATTGTCCTCAAACCAGAACTCTCGCACCACGCGGGAACCAAAGCCTTTTGCCACTTGACTCGTCATTTGCAAGTGACCATTGGAGAGAACTCGTACCGTGTGGGGATTACTATCCCAAGCTGGATCGGGAGGCCAACCGTGTTCTGCGATCGCACTCCACCACAGTTGGGGTGCTGGCCAGGTTTTATCACCTCCCCAGTTTTTCCATTCATTTTCGCCGTAGGTTTTTCGGGGTGAATTCCACAAAAAATTAGAACCTCCCACAAAGCTATAACGCATGACTCGCCCAATTTCCGGCACGACAACAGCCTCAGAGCGACCATCACTCAGCCGAAATGCGGTGCGACCATCGTAGAGTGTGGGTGTAATTGTGCCGACAGCCGTGGGAACTTCCGGTTGCACTTCACTTTGATAGTTGATAGACTCCGGTGAAGGGACAATTTTTCTGACTTTCCCGTCTTGCTTGGATGTTACATAGAGTTCTCCTGCTTGGTCTATCCCAAATCGGACATCGGTTCGGTTGTGACCAACAATTTTTAGAAAAGAGCGTTCTCTATTACCCTTAAAGAGTCTGAGTTCTTTAATCGTTGCCTGTTTGCCATCAACAAGTTTATCGACAGGGACATGGAAAAACCGCCCATCACTGCCGAAGTCGGCAAAAATATACTGACCAACTAATTCGGGAATAGCAGTTCCTCGGTAAACAAAACCGCCAGTGATCGCAATTCCGTAAAAGTCCTTCACCCCTGACGGTATGTCATGCTCGTATTGAGCAACTGGGTAGGTGTAGTTAAAATCGCGATCATTTTCAGGTAACTTATAAAGGACATTTTCATTGTTTTCATCAACAACCCAGGTTCCTTCACGTTCTCCCCAGCCGTAATTAGCTGCTTTTTTACCGAGATTTACTTCCTCAATAAAAGCCTGACCTGTATCGACTATCAACATTTTGCCATCGCCCCCAGTATCCCAACTGAAACGATGAGGATTACGCAATCCATACGCCCAGATTTCACCCAGTGTCTTCGGGTCGCCATCATTCACAAACGGATTGTCAGCAGGAATGCCATATTTACCATTGGCGCTGTTATTGCCAAGTGGATTGATGCGTAGAATTTTTCCTAGTGGTGTACCCAAATTCTGCCCATTATCCAAGGGGTCTGTATCGCTCACAGGAAAACCGTCACTCCCACCATCAGCTACCGCGATGTAAAGTATTCCATAATCAGCATCACCGGGTTTTGCATTGGGATTAAAGGCTAATTGTCCCGTATTGTGATCGGGGTAGGGTTCTTCGATGCGAATAAGTTCTCGCATTGTTCCAGAAAACGTATTAGCGGAAGGATTTGTAGCCTTCCACTCGCGAATCACGTCATGGTGAGAGCTTGCTATCCTCTTACCGTTGCTGTTAACAATTGGTTTAGTAACTGGGAAATCAGGTTTTCCAGTATCTTTATCTTCGCTAGTTACTGTATAAAAGATTCCATTGATTGCAAATCTTGGATGAAAGACGAAATAGGAAAATCCTTGCTGTCCAGACTCGTCGTGAAAACCTTTGCCCACTAAGCGTTTCACGTCTATGTAAACGGTAGCTTTGCGGTCAATAATTACATAGAGCTTGCCGCGCATATCATTAACAAATAACCGTCGGCTACCGTCGCCTGCATGGGTAAGCAGATTCAATCGAGCCGATGGATTATTTTGATCCCCACTACCAGGAATTTTCACAATTTCTTCAAATCCAACAGATAGCTTTGATTTTTCGATAGATGCAGGAATGGGGTTTACTGGTATCTGAGCTAAGGAAATACTGGAAAAAAGAGAGAACGCAAAAATTGCACAACAAGTCCAATAAAGGAGTTTGATTTTTTTTATGAAGTTTGGCTTTTTCATTGAGCGGAATTTTGATAAAACGTTTACCTCTTGCCCAAGCGGAGCAACAACAAGAGGCATTAGTAATACCAATTTCATTAATGACTGCTACAAATCGTACACCCGGCGTTCCCTACCTCCTGGAGATTTACCTGCTCTCCATCTGTCGCAAACATTTTTGAATTTGGTACAATCTCCTTCCACTGAATTAAACCAGTAGAAGGAGATACAGGCGCGATCGCATTTACCCATTACTTCGAGGTCATTCTACTGCTCGATCTTTAGCTCAATGCCATGCAGGTAGCAAGCCAACTCTGCCACCTCATTCGGGTGTTGACGAACTAGTGCAAAGACAACGAATTTCAACTGGGTAGCCGCTTCGCTTAGCCATTAAATTGCAGAAACCATCAAGCTACTCGGTTTTCCTAAATCACCCTCTAAGACAACACCTCGTTTGTTGGATTGGAGATGACGCAGCAGTTTATAAACCGCTTCAACTTGGTCAGATGCCCCAGCTTTTTGTGCTAAGTCAGAAAGAGCGATCGCACTATTTTCATCCTCTAGTACCTGCATCACCCGTTTCTGTAAATCCAGAATAGCCGCTGCCGCTTTCTTCCCAGCTTCAACTCCAGGCTGATGGTAAGCGTTGACATTAACCAGGAAACCATAAATCCCTACAGCACGTTCATAGAGGGCAATCAAAGCACCGACGGTTCGAGGTGTCACACGAGGAATGGTGACGGTGATTGAATCTCGGTGATTTTCGTACAGCGCTTGTCGAGTTCCTTGCAACAAACCTGATAGGTAGTCGCCTGAAGTTACTCCGGCTTCGACTTCTGGCGAGGTTCCCTGGCGATCTTCTAGGACTTCAATGAATGTTAAGAAGAAATTAGGTACACCTTCCCGTAGTTGTTGCACATAGGCGTGTTGGTCGGTTGAGCCTTTGTTGCCGTAGACAGCAATGCCCTGGTAAACGGTATTGCCCTCTAAGTCTTTCTCCTTACCCAGAGATTCCATCACTAGCTGTTGCAAGTAGCGCGAAAAGAGCAACAAACTGTCTTTGTAGGGCAACACCACCATATCCTTCTCTCCCTTGCCATTGCCAGCGAAGTACCAAGAAATGGCTAGCATTGCGGCTGGGTTTTGTTTAATCTGGGGTACGCGAGTAACGGCATCCATCTCTTTTGCCCCAGCAAGAATTTCGCGGATGTTAATCCCTTGCAACGCGGCTGGGACGAGTCCCACAGTTGACATTTCTGAGGTACGTCCTCCTACCCAGTCGTACATGGGAAATCTTGCTAGCCAACCTTCGGATTGAGCGAGTTTATCCAGGTTGCTGTCCTTGCCAGTAATTGCAACGGCGTGGGGAGCAAAGTCAAGATTTACTGACTCGTAGGCTTTTTTTACTTCAATCATGCCGTTACGAGTTTCTGGTGTCCCTCCTGATTTAGAGATGACGAGTACCAGAGTGCTAGCAAGTTTGTCTTGCAGCTTGGTGAGAACCCGATCGATCCCATCCGGGTCGGTATTGTCAATGAAGTGAATCGTTAAAGGGGGTGAGAGTGGGGCAATCGCCTCCGAGACGAACTCCGGCCCAAGGGCAGAACCACCAATCCCGATGGAAATAACATCGGTGAATTTGGATGTTCCAGGGGGATGGATTCCTCCCGTATGGACTTTTTCGGTGAAGGCTTCTATCTGTTCTAGGGTATTGATGATTTCTTGTTGAAGTTCAGGCGTTGGCGCTAAGTCGGGATCGCGTAGCCAGTAGTGACCCACCATACGGTTTTCATCAGGATTTGCGATCGCACCTTTCTCTAGGGCGTCCATCTCCTTAAACGCCTTTTCAAACTTCGGTTGCATTGCCTCGACAAAGGCATCATCAAACCGCATACGGCTAACATCGAGGTAAAATTCCAATCCTTCGTGATAATAAAGCCAGTCTTGGTAACGTTGCCAAAGTGCAGCAGCATCCATAAGTAGCTCTCAAACGTTTGCTTTCACCAATCACAAGTTTAAGAGGTTGGTTGTGAGTTGTTCACGGTTTTTTAGTAATGACTTTAGATATAGGGTTTGGGTAAAACTCGCAGAAACTTGACAATTTGACCTGTCACTTCGATACCGACCATATAGTTATCTACGTTAAATCGGTAAAAGATCGTATTTGAGCTAATCCGTTTCAGCCCTGGCAGGTCTTGAATCTGGTTTAGCACTAGAAACTCATCAAAGACTACTTGACAGACCTGCTGGTATGCCGCTGACTCCAAGTTCCTAAGATCTCGCAAAAAGGATTGAGCATAGCGCACTTCTATCCTCACAAGGCGGACTTTGACTCCAAACTACAAATTTTTGTCCACAATGCTCGTTCACACCTCATCCGGTAATCTTAAGGAAACCACAGCATTCGCAACGCCTCTTCACGAGTGAGTAAATCCCCTGGTCTAACATTTCGCCGTGCCTCGTGCATAGCTCCGAGCATATACAAGTCATAGTAGAGCGGTTGTAGAACTGTCCAGGCATCTTCCAAGCTCTCATCCGGGAGTTGCTCAATCAAGTCAGGAAGCTGTTCAGTTAAACGCTGCAATCGACTTCTAAGCAAATTCATAGTGAACAACCCTTAAGGTTAGCGCAGTGAGTCGTCGCGTCGCCCAGTTTCAAGCGATCGCTAATACTCTTCCCTTACTTCTACTTCCCAATCCCCAACAGACTGCTAGCCCCAATCACGCTCCCCGATTAGCATTGACTTGCCACGCGATCGCTCAGGCAAGACAATGGTTAATTATCTAGTTTTTCGGGCAATTTTTGCAGTAACCGTTGCATTAATTAGCCTGGGCTTAAACATCTCTCGGATTGAGTCGCATCAATTCCCACGTTGCGTAGGTTCCAATCGGACTCCAAATCACATAAGGTAAAAGCAACACAGATGCCCAAATTGAGACAGATAGGACAACTAAGGCAAGGATAATTCCTAAAGCCGCACCTATTCCACCAACAATCGTACCAACCTTGAGGCTCCGGAGCCTGAGCGACAGTGGTTGATAAGCGATAGTAACCACTTCTAGCAGGAGATACAAGCCCATCAGTATCCAGGTTCTTGTGCTACCTGGGTCACTCTCCCAAACAATATAAGCTGACCAAGCACCGCAAATAAAAACAACAGTCCAGATTAAGGGAATTATTGGCACAAAAATATTCAGCCATCTTGGGCGTCGTAGGCGCTTGAACCACTTGATATCGTTGGGTGTAATCAATGCACCACCCAGCGACACCACAAACGTTACAGCCGCAATCACCATCCAGGACTTAATCATTGCTTTGTCCTACCAAAATCCCCTATTGCTGCCCCTGTAGAGTCAGGCTAAGCAGTATGAAGTGATTGTCCCTAGTTCAAGAGGTTGATGCAATCCGCCCTTGGTCTGAATCAAGATGCTGGGAGAAAAAGTCTCAAGGTTCATCTCCATACCTCCCCAACTCCCCAACTCCCCCAATTTCTCTAACGACAATAAATTAGCCCTGCCCATCACCCCATTCCCTCATCCTCCTTTTGCCTACAGACATGACCTGACACCTTAGATTGAGGTGGAACATCCAGGGCTGGGTTGCAATCAAAAAAGCCAAGTGGTTTCAAAATGAAGCCTGTGTAGGCAGTTGGCATGACTGGCCAATCTTCTGGGCGAGGAATATGGTGGTGACCGAATGTATACCAAACCACAATATTCGTATTTTCAATTGAGCGGTTTGCTCGTGTCCAGGTGGGCAACCCTTCCCCGCCAGGGTGCTGATTGGGATAGTCACCGGCGGCAAAGCGTTCTTCTGGATGGTAAGGTGTGACCCAGAGGTGTTTGATCATGAATCCAGCGCGTTTGAGGATGTAGGAGTCGGGGTGAGCGAAGGGTAGAATATTCTCACCGGGTATGAGCTTGTAGCCAACAGGCTGACCAAGGCGATTGTGGATATTGGGGTTAACGACTTTCCAGTAACGTCCTGCGAGGGGGTCAATAATCCGTTGTGCTTCCAACTCAGTTTTGAGGAGGGTGGATTGCGCGAAAAATGCATTACCGTAAGGATTTGCCTCACCCATGGGTTCAGCATGACTATTGACTTCGTAGATGGAGTTATTTTGTCCATCGATTTGCATATCCAAACGGATGTTGAAGAAGTGCTGGTGATTTAGGGCGTTTAACTCTGGGGCAACGAGTGTACCGTACTTAGGCGTATCAGCTAGCGCCCCGCACAAGAGGATTCCTGTTAATTTCACCTCATACTGAATCGTGCCGTCCTGGTAGAAGTACCAAAAAAAGCCGTATTCATAGTTATCCACCGTGGCAATGAAGGAAACAACGAGGCGACGACTTCGCCGAACTTCTACCTGTTCGGTTCGCCAATCCGTGTGCTTCCAGAGAATGCCGTAGTCTTCTTCGTGCAGACAAATGGCATTTTCAATAATCGCCACCTCGCCTCGGCTATCTGTCAGGACAGCATCAAAGTAATAGATTTCCCCCAAGCAGTCGCAACCAAGTTTCAGGGAATTCGTCAGCATCCCGACACCATGTTCGCCAACATCGAAGGCATTTTTCCGAAAATGCTGGGGTCGAGGGTCACCATAGGGTACGACCATTTCGGATAAGGAGGCACGGTAAATAATTGGGCGCAACTGTCCTTGGTCTTCATAACCAATCGTGTAGAGGACAACACCCTCACGCGGCGTAAAGCCGATACGGAACTGCCACTTTTGCCACCGAACAAAGTGCCCTTGTACTTCAAAGCTAGGTCCAGAGGGTTGTGTAATCTCTAACGGTTTGATGTCGTTGCGGAACTGGGGTATAAACTCACTGGCATAGTCTCCCGCTTCTGGAGGGATGGGGACAACTCCGTAGTCTTCAATTCTGAGGACTTCCATTTTGTTGAGGTCTACAACTGGCACTACCCCATCAATGGGTCGAGCATAGCCGTTACTGTTGGGGGTGGAACGTAGCCAGCATAACGCTCGTGACAAACGGACTCCCTCTTCCTCCTCAAAGCCAAAGTTACCCACTGCCCAAGGGTCTACCATGACTAAATCTAGATTTGTGATTCCCCTCTGCTTGAGAACTGCCTGAAAGTCTGGGTTCGCTTTGACTGCTGCCTCACATTCGGCAAGTTCATCAGCCATGATGTTGGGCTGAACTCCGGGCATAGCTTGCCATGAAGTTACAGTACCTTGGTTGAGAGAGACAACGGCTTCGTAGGTAGTGCCAGTGGCATTGTCCAGCAGAATGAGGAATGCCTCTCGCTCAATTGGGTCACCTTCTTGAAAATTGAGAACGACTTCTTTGGCGGGTTCGTTCAGGACAACGGTAGGAAAACGAAAGTAGGAACCCACAGGGTGAGAGGCACGGACGATAGCCACAGCGGCTGTGATTTCTTCGACACTTAGAGGTTCGAGGGGATGAAGAATCGGTTGGGTAGAACTCGGCTTGCACGATTGGGAAATTGTCATAGACGGTAACTCAAACAGATAGCGCACTTCTCGTTGTGAAGGATATCAGCTCACCTTGGGTGATTGTGTTTTCATTCACACTCATTGCTGGGTCAGTAGACTCGTGTGAGCTACTGTATCTATCGATTTGGGTACAGTTTCCAACTCCAAATTCATACTTGGGGTTTGTCGGGAACCTTTGGTGTCACTATGCAGTCTCTAGGATTTATAGCAGTAGCCACGAATGTTAGGACATTAACGGGAGAAGAGCGTTCCTAGCTAGAGGCGATTTGACCAAAAGCTGACCGCCCAAAGCTGACTGCTGATTGCTAGATGTACCCTAACAGGGTTTTGAGCAACTAGCTTGAACTAGCTGGAGCAAGGCGATCGCTTCTTGTGCTTTGCTCAAGTTCTGGCTTTGTTATCTTAGTGAAACATTAATCAATATTCACTATTAATCTAGAGTTTTTTCACTAGTAAAGAAAATTTCTATTGAAATCCAAAGTAAATTTTATTTGACAGCTACAGCCACCACTGCAATAAATAGCCAAAGCAATCTCAGAGGGTTGAGATTTAATGAAGTAAACTTTACAATACTAGAAAGATGTCTCTATACTCTATGTTGAGTCACCAACGGCTTTAGAGTACGGGAACTATATCTAATTGCTAAATTTGAGCATAAGTGTTGAATAAAAGCTAAGTTTCTAATGCGCTTGAGTCTTTGATGCTTGCTCTTATCCTTCAAGAGTATGAGGTATTACGTAAGTTCCAAAGCTAAATTTGGATATAACGTCTAATCAAAATTCTCCTGCTATTTAGTGTGGAGATAATGCAGTGTAACGGTAGAGGATAACTAATTGTTTTACCAATATGTCTAGAAATTCCCTGCCAACAAGTTATCCGTCGCGTTCATCCTTAGCGGCAAAACTACCTGCTCCTCCTAAGCGAAAGCCGAGAGGATTTCAGCAGAGTTTTAGACGAAGCTTGCAGTACTGGTACTGGCGCTTACTTCGTTTGCAAGGACGGCCAGAAAAGCTTGCAAGGGGCTTAGCCTGTGGCGTATTTGCTGGAGTGTTTCCCTTCTTCGGACTCCAGACAGTAATTGGCCTTTTGTTAGCGATTCTCTTTCGGGGAAATAAAATCCTAGCCGCTGCTGGAACTTGGATTAGTAATCCTTTGACTTCTGTCCCAATTTATGCGTTTAACTTCCACATAGGGCAATTGCTGCTAAACGACAACAGTTTGACTGATATCAGTTTGCAGTCTTGGCAGGAAGTGAAGGAGTTAGGCTCAGAGATTATTTTGCCACTGTTTGTCGGCTGCATGGCGGTGGGAGTAGTTTGTGCGATTTGTAGTTACTTTCTTGGTGTGTGGCTGGTTTGCCGCGTTCGGGCCTCGCAGCAATTGCGCCATCGGCGGAAGCGCTTGCACAAGCGGTATCCTAAAGGCTCATAACTCACAACATTGCCTGAGATTCAATATCCCTTAACAAACGATAGAGTGATGTCCTGAGTTAGGATCGAGATGAGTATTACTTCTTAAATGTTGGGTATGTCATCAACCTCAACTCCCTTACCAGATGCCCTCGCTCGAATTGTAGAGCGCTTTCAACGGCGTACAAATCCCAAACAGCGTTATGAACAGTTGCTCTGGTACGCCAAGCGGCTTAAGGAGATGCCAGAAGCCGACAAGGTGCCAGAAAACAAGGTTCCTGGCTGTACATCACAGGTTTTTTTAACCGCCAACCTGGAAGACGGTAAAGTGTGGTATCAGGGGGACTCTGATGCTCAATTAGTCAAAGGGTTGGTAGCGCTGTTGATTGAAGGGCTAAACGGCTTAACCCCAGAGGAGATAATGCAAATCTCTCCCGACTTCATTCAAGATACGGGATTGAATGTTAGCTTGACACCTTCGCGTGCCAATGGGTTTTACAACATTTTCCAGACAATGAAGAAGAAGGCGCTGGGATACCACTTAGGAACAGCATCCCAACTACTGAATAATTAAAAACTATGGTGGAATGTCACTAGTGCAGCATGGCGGAAGTCAGTGACCAGTTAACAACAGAGCCAAAAGTAAAAAGTACAAGCCTTTTGGCTTTCTGCCTTCTGCCCCCTGCCTTCTACCTTCTTGCACTAGTGCAAGAAGGTAGAAGGCAACAAGCGCTTCTACGAACTGAGGATTCAGTCGCTAGAACAGACAATCCAGGCTTCAGAAGCACGAATTCAAAACCTCTCGAAACAATTAGATGCTGCCCTGAAACAAGTACAGGATTTAGCCGTCAAGGCAATCGAGGGTGCTTCAAATATCAGTTCCTATCAGGCATTTAAAGAAATTGCACTGGAGCAAGCGAAAGCGCAATTGAAGGGTAAGTAAGGTTTGTGGTAATTTAGGGGACGATCAAGTTGCCTTCCAGGGAGAGGCTGTACGTGTACTCTCCCGACAAACACCATCATCCCGTAACGATGCAAAGCCCTGAGGATAGGCTTTCTGCTTGTAGAAAGAAAAAGCTGAGTTTGAATAGAAACCCTAAATCAGCTAATCTAACTGTTCAAAGCACAATTCAATCTGGAGATATGAATAAGAAGCTTGTCCTAGCTCTGCTTTCGAGTCCTACTATTTTTGGCTCAATGCTGTCTATGCTAGTAACGGTTAACCCCGTCCATGCAGCAGAACCACTAACTTCTGCCACAGATAGTCCCTCCTGTATATCCAATTCTCCAGCCAGTCGTTTAACCTGTGCGCGTTTTTCGCAAACGACTCAAATTGCTAGCACAGGCTCTATCACTGAAGCACAGGTAGCTAGCTTTGATTCGTCATCTTCAGAGCCGCCAATGCTCAATTTTACAGAAGAAGAGAGTGATGCGGCTGTCCAACTCTTTGGCTGTGACTGTATTGTTTGTATCAATGCGATCCGTCAGATGCGTGGTCTAGCTCCAGTTTCGTAAGCTAGTAACTGGGGACGTGAAACCCTAGCTCAAAGAGGATTTGCACAAGTGTTTGGCTTAGAAATTGGGGGCAAAAACTTACTTGAAGAGCAATGGCAAGGAACGCTGAATGATTATGTAACAGCGATCGCGTGGTCGCCTACGAGTGAGATTCTTGCCGCCAGTTCAGCGATTGGTGAAGTGAGGCTGTGGACGCCTGGTGCATTTACCGCCTTACAAACTAGCACCAGTGAATCCATAGATAGCCTTGGCTTCTCCCCAGATGGACAATTTCTCGCCGCAGGTGGACAGGATGGACAGGTAAGAATTTGGCATTTACCACCAGACTCTAAGAATATCTCTGCCGAACTTCGCCCCACTACACTGTCCTCTCCTCACTCACTTTGGGTTGAAAAGCTGGCTTGGAGTCCCATCGGCAACCAACTAGCGTTTAGTAGTGGGCGTTCTGTGCAAATTTGGGATGCTGATCTATGTGAAGTTCCAGCAACGCTAAATTTTGCGGCATCCTCAGTTCTCGGTATCCATTGGCGTCCGGATGGACAGTATTTAGCAGTTTGTGGGCATCGAGGCGTTAAGGTTTGGAATACCCAAAACTGGGATGATGCTCCCTATAGCTTGGATATACGCGCTGCTAGTATTGTGATCGCCTGGTCAACGGATAATCAGTATCTCGCCTCTGGCAACATGGATCGCACCCTCACGGTTTTGGAATGGAATAACCCTGACCCGTGGGTGATGCGGGGGTTTGCTGGTAAGATTCGTAGTGCTACCTGGTCGGAACCCTTGACACCCGTCGGTGCCCCGTTGCTGGCCGCGTCCTGCGCTCAAAGTATCACAGTATGGGAAAAGCAACTCGATGAGTCAGCAGGGTGGGAAGCGAGGGTATTAGATCTGCATGAGGGAATTGTGCAGGCGATCGCATTTCAACCCGGTTCTTTCCTCCTAGCCTCAGCCGCGGACGATGGTTACCTCTGTCTGTGGCAAGACGCTGAGCAAGTTGCCCAAATCTTGGAAGGAGCAACGGCTGGATTCTCTTGTCTTGCTTGGCATCCCCAAGGACAAAGACGAACACAAGGATTGCCATTACTAGCGGCTGGTGGTCAGAATGGTGAATTGTTAATTTGGGAAAAAGCTGAGTAAGCTGATGTGCTTTTAAATTCTCTATTAAATTGAGTTACTTTTTCTTGACTATTGACCGCTTAATTAAACAAATTAATTATCTTTTGCTTAATTTATATTAATGTCCATGTGCGATCGCGCGTGAGCAAGACCAATTACTCGGTAGTGCAGAAGGCCATCCCATGCGTAGCGCCTCAGGACAAATGGTATGAATTGTCAACTGGCAGTCAATCAACTGGAAGCCGTCTTTTTCTACTTGCTTCATCCCTTGCTTCAAAATCGAATCATTTTCAAATTCAATCGTCCAGTTGCATTGAATACAAACTAGATGATGATGATGATGGGGGAAAGGCTGATTGAGTTCGTAATGCTTATGTCCTTCTGCCAATTCCAGTTCTCGTAAGATGCCCATCCGCGACATTAACTTGACGCTGCGGTAGATTGTAGACAAACTGATTAATTCACCACGTTGATGCAATAAATCGTGAAGTTCTTCAGCGCTCAGATGGTCACCTTTAGGAAGATTTTGAAAGACGTGTAGAATCGTTTCCCGTTGCGGAGTTAAACGCCAACCACGGGAATTTAGCTCGGATTTGAGTGAAGCCGCTGTGTAGGGAGCCATAATAACCCTCTCAAAAAAAACCCATTATTGACAATGATAGTTATCTCATGTCTTACTTGCAACAAAATCAGCTAATTGAGAATGAATCGCATTGCATTGTTGAGAACTGTTGAAAAGCTTGTCGCTACTCCAATCACCGTGTAATTGTTCTTAGAATGGTAGTGGTAATTGTTTTTCGGTATACCAGTCATCTGAGTACACATTTGGTAGGAAAAGGCACCCCGACTGCGAGGAGTAGTAGTTAATTCACAAAGCGCACAGCAAATACCATTCTCCTGGGTTTAGCTGATTATTCTATAAGCAACACTGGACTACAGGTCAGCATCCTGTCACCACCCCTCAAGCCAAGATTATTGATATGTCCAAGTACGACTCATATTTAAGATGTTCGTTTTGCGGTAAGTCTTCTGAGCAGGTACGCAAATTGATTGCCGGGCCTGGCGTCTACATTTGTGATGAATGTGTGGAACTGTGCAACGAAATCTTAGATGAGGAACTGCTCAACTCCTCCAATGACAATGACACAGCCATTCAACCGACCCTGAACTCTGAACAACCGCCAAAGCCACAAAAAAGCGCCAACCATCGTGCTTGGCATCTCCTTCACAAGCCAACCGAAATCAAGCAAGCGTTGGACACTCACGTTATTGGTCAACAGCAAGCGAAAAAAGTCCTCTCTGTTGCCGTTTATAACCATTACAAGCGTCTTAGCGTTGATCAGAATAACGGTGGCAAAACCGTCCCTGAGGACTCGATCAAACTGCAAAAGTCGAACATCCTTCTGATCGGTCCTACGGGGTGCGGCAAAACACTGTTAGCGCAAACGCTTGCCTCTCAACTGGATGTCCCCTTTGCTGTCGCTGATGCCACGACCCTAACGGAAGCCGGATATGTTGGGGACGATGTAGAAAATATTTTGTTACGACTGTTGCAAGTTGCGGATTTCGATGTTGAGACAGCAGAGCAAGGCATTATCTATATTGACGAAATTGACAAAATTGCTCGTAAGAGTGAAAACCCATCAATTACGCGGGATGTTTCAGGCGAGGGTGTCCAGCAAGCTTTACTGAAGATTTTGGAAGGAACGGTGGTGAACGTACCGCCTCAAGGTGGACGGAAGCATCCCTATCAGGAGTGCATTCAAATTGACACCAGTAATATTCTCTTCATCTGCGGTGGTGCCTTTGTTGGTTTAGACAAAGTAGTAGAGCAACGAACTGGGAAGAAATCAATTGGTTTTGTGCAACCAGGTGAGGGGCAAACACCGCAAGAGCCATCACCGGAAATGTTCAAGCACTTGGAACCAGAGGATTTGGTGAAGTTTGGTCTAATTCCAGAACTGATTGGACGCTTACCTGTAATTACAGCCGTAGAAGCACTGGATGAAGAAGCTTTGATGGCAATCTTGACACAACCTCGCAATGCTTTGGTGAAGCAATATCAAAAATTACTCAAGATGGATAATGTCCGTTTAGAGTTTCAGTCCGATGCCCTAAAAGCGATCGCACAAGAAGCCTTTCGACGCAAAACTGGCGCAAGAGCCTTGCGCGGCATATTGGAAGAACTCATGCTAGATGTGATGTATGAGTTACCATCCCGCAAGGATATCAATCGCTGCACCATTACGCGGGAGATGGTAGAAAAACGCTCCACGGCTGAACTACTAGTACATCCCTCCTGGTTACTGAAACCTGAATCGGCTTAAGTGGTTGTTGGTTGTTGGTTTCTAGTGGTTGGTTGTTGGTGGTCAGTAGAAACAATTAACTGACCACTGACAAAAAGACAAAGCGATCGCGTTGGACTTCATATTAGGCACCATGAGCTATCGTTCACTAACGTTGCAAGGAAAATCCCTTTCCCCTGCCACCTACAACCTAACCCCTTCTTTCCGATCAAATATTCCATTCAGCTAGCGCGATCGCAACTCCTTGTTTTAAGGCTGGTGTCAGTTGCTCATCATTGGCTAGCTGTTCTAATTGCTGATGGGCATGGGGAAAGTTTTTTAGGGCAGCGATCGCATGAAGCCTTACAGTATCAGTTGGATCTGCGAGTAGCTCAACTAATGCCTCCATTGCACAAACTTCTCCTAACTGGCCCCAAGCAAGGGCAAGCGCTTGTCTAACGATTGCAACCTGTCGTGCTGGGTGTTGTGAGTTGAGATCGAGCAGAATCTGGGTAGCTTTTGCCCTGAGAACTGGCTCATCTACCTGTCCTAGCACTCTGATGATTTCCTGAATGCACTCTATGGAGGCTGTGTCAAGGGCTTGCTGTAAATAGTCCAAGCTCTTAGCTGTTCCTACCCAACCGATCGCCCGGATAAGATCAATTTGAATGGGAACAGGAGTAGCGGGTGACTGGAGTACCTTAAACAAAGCCTCAGCAGCTTCATCCGTTCCCATGCGCCCTAATGCGATCGCAGCTTGCTGGCAAACGTCCGGGTTGAAGTCATAAAGTAGCGGTTTTAGCTGGTTCAGTAAGTCTAATTCTTCCCGTAGATCAGAGCGCAAACCTAAACCAATTACGGCTTCTTTTCTCACCACGGCGGCGTGATCTTTTAAAGCCTTGAGGAGGACTGGGGGAATTCTAGAATCATGGAAGCTACTGAGGGCTTCAATCGCCATTGAGCGTACTGCCACTTGAGGGTCGTTAACAACACCTAGTAAGGGAGTAATAATCTCTGGACGACGGATTTGGGAGAGTGCTGTAGTCGCAAGCAACCGGGAATTTGGCTCTGATAATAGACCCGTCAGAGCCTCAATTGCTGAATCACCGAGATTAGAAAGTGCGGTTGCTGCCATGTCCGTTAAGTCTTCATCCTCAGCGGTTTTAAGCAAATCGACTAATGTCGTAATCACCGTGGGATCGTTAAATTCTCCTAAGATACGAGCCGCAAACCAGCGCACTTCCAAGTCGGCTTCGTCGTCTTCTAGAATTGCTATCGATGGTGCGATCGCAATTGACCCTAGTTTGGGAAACACTTTTGCCACCTCCCAGCGATCTTGAAAATCACCCGATTCAAGAACCTCCAACGCTAAATTCAACACCTGCTCTAAATCAGAGTCATTCAGTGGTGCTGAATCCGCCTCGGCATCTTTCGCCTTCTTACCCAGTGGTAGTTGCTGCAAGAATTGATTGAGCGATGACCAATTACCCTGCTGTGCCGCAGCGGTTGCTTGTTCTAAAACATTTGTCATTATTCAAAGTTTTTGTTGTTTGCGGCGAGATAAATTTACTTTGACCGAGGTTCGAGTATCGCGCAAGTCCCATGCCACCTCCAGATGCCCAGTTTATAGAAAACGCCTTATATCCCACGTCTTTCAATCGTCGGATATAAGGCGGCTCAGCGGAGGGACGGAGCTGACCCATAAATCTTGCAACGAAGCCACAAAACTTAATCAGCGACCTTATGTGAAGTTGGTTAATATAAGAAGCGTGGAAGTTAGGTCGAAGCCATGATTGTTTACGAGTTTAAAGTTAAGGGAAAAGAGGCTCAGTATCGCGCCATAGATGAGGCAATTCGTACCAGCCAATTCATTCAAAACAAGTGCTTGCGCTATTGGATGGATAACAAGGGTTTGCGCCAATATGACCTCAATAAATATTGCGCTGTACTAGCGTCTGAATTCCCCTTTGCTGAAGAACTCAATTCAATGGCAAGACAATCTGCGGCAGAACGAACTTGGAGCGCAATTGCTCGATTTTTCGACAATTGCAAAAAGAAAGTCAAGGGAAAGAAAGGTTTTCCAAAATACAAAAAGCATTGCCGCTCAGTTGAATATAAAACTAGCGGCTGGAAACTTTCGTCAAATCGGAAGGCTATTACTTTCCGGGATGGTAAGAGCATAGGGACTCTCAAGCTTAAGGGAACCTATGACCTTAATTACTATGACATTAAGCAGATTAAACGAGTTCGATTGCTCCGCAGGGCTGATGGATACTACGCCCAATTTGCCGTTGATGCCAGAGTTAGAGTAGAGACTGAACCTACAGGGCAAGTTATTGGCATTGACCTAGGGCTTAATTTCTTCATTGCCGATAACAAAGGTAATACCGAGAAGTCCCCCCAGTTCTACAGAAAGTCAGAGCGTCAGCTCAACCGAGCTAATCGTAAAAAGTCCAAGAAGTTCGTTAAAGGTGGCTTACCGCAGTCTAAAAACTACCACAGAGCTAGAAATCGATACGCTCGAAAACATTTAAGAGTAAGTAGGCAGCGAAAAGAGTATTGCAAGCGAGTTGCGTACTCCGTGATCCAATCTAACGATTTGGTAGCCTATGAAGACTTGAATGTGAAAGGGCTAGTAAAGAATCGACATCTAGCTAAATCTATCAGTGATGCAGGTTGGTCAACATTTCGTCAATGGTTAGAGTATTTCGGGCATAAGTATGGGAAAGTCACGATTGCTGTACCTCCCCATAACACAAGTCAGAATTGCTCTAGCTGTGGCTCTAAAGTGAAGAAGTCCCTATCAACAAGAACTCATGTTTGTCCAGACTGCGGGTTAATTGAAGATAGAGATACAAATGCCGCGAAGAACATCCTGAAATTAGCACTATGTACGGTAGGGCATACCGGAACTTACGCTTGGGGAGATTTGCCCTCTTGGGCGGTTGGAGCAATCCTGTCGTCTAACGGCGAGTTGTTGAACCAAGAATCCCACGCGCTTTAGCCGTGGGAGTGTCAAGATTGAGAATGAAGCGATCGCAAAATGAAATGGACAGTACTAAGCCAAAACTAAGGTTTTCTCTCATTGCAGGACTATTTATCCTGTTTTGTTGCGCTTGTTTTTTCCTGACTCGCTTAGATCAAGCAGCAGCAAGCCCAATGTCTCTAGATGGTCTAACTCACCTAAGAGCAATGGCACAACAGTCTGTCCCTTATGACACCGCCCTGAGTAATGGTAAGCCAACTCTGGTTGAGTTTTATGCTGATTGGTGTACTAGTTGTCAGGCATTAGCTCCCAGCGTTACCAAGTTCCACGAGCAATATGGTTCGCAGGTTAACTTTGTCATGCTGAATGTTGACGAATCTCAATGGCGTCAAGAAGTCCAGCAGTATCATGTCAGAGGTGTACCCCAGCTTTTCTTCATTACACCCGATCTTCAGGTACTCAAAACCTTAATTGGTAAAGTACCAGAACCAATTCTTGCCCAGCATTTAGAGCAACTGGTGAATCCGACGTTGTAGAGACAGCTAGAAAAATTTACTCTGTGTCATCGTCGGGGGGACAGCAATGCTGTCCCCCCGACAGTTCATTTTTTGGAAGTCCTTGCTATAAATACTTGTCCAAAGTAGCTCCTTCAGAGCCGCTTCGCTAACAGGAGAATTCTGAACTCCTGAACTCCTGAACTCCTGAACTCCTATATTCTTCTTGTTCACTGTATGGGTCTGCACCCCTGTATCTACCTTAAGAATGAATCATTCTTTCTCAAAATCAAAAAATGCATCAATACTATGCATTTTCTTCATGAATAGAAATATTTTGTAACTAAACATACAAAATATACTATCTAGCTTACATAACCTTATGTGCAATGAGCAACCGAATCAGCGCTCCAGACCAACTTCAGGCATTTGAGCGCTACGCACTAAGGATAAACCTATGACAAGCGCAGCCACGCCAGCAGCAAGCCTAAACAAATTTGAAAAACTTAAAGCCCAAAAAGATGGCCTTGCAGTAAAGGCACAACTCGATCAATTTGCCCAACTCGGCTGGGAAGCGGTTGATGAAACAGACCGAGATCATCGGTTGAAGTGGGTCGGAGTTTTCTTCCGCCCTGTTACCCCTGGTAAGTTTATGTTGCGGATGCGTCTACCCAATGGCATTCTTACCACTGCTCAAATGCGGGTACTTGCCGAAGTTGTGCAGCGCTATGGGGATGATGGCAGTGCAGACATTACTACACGGCAAAACCTGCAACTACGAGGCATCCGACTCGAAGATATCCCAGATATTTTCCATCGGTTTCAGTCAGTGGGCTTAACCTGTGTGCAATCAGGGATGGATAATGTTCGCAATATCACTGGTTCTCCGGTTGCTGGGATTGATGCCGATGAGTTGTTTGACACACGGGAGTTGGTACAGCAGGTTCAAGACATGATCACCAATTGTGGTGAAGGGAACTCAGAATTTACTAACCTACCCCGAAAATTTAATATTGCGATCGCAGGTGGACGTGACAACTGCGTCCATGCTGAAATCAACGACCTCGCCTTTGTTCCCGCCTATAAATATGGCGTACTGGGCTTTAACGTTATCGTTGGTGGCTTCTTCTCTGCCAAGCGCTGTGATGCTGCCATTCCCCTCAATGCTTGGGTTGCCCCAGATACAGTCGTAGCGCTAAGCCGTGCCGTTTTAGAAGTCTACCGCGACCACGGTTTAAGAGCGAATCGGCAAAAAGCACGGTTGATGTGGTTAATTGACGAATGGGGGATTGAAAAATTCCGGGCAGTTGTAGAAGAGCAACTGGGTCATACTCTACAAACTGCTGCTGAAAAAGATGAGATTGACTGGGAAAAGCGCGACCACATTGGTGTTTTTCCTCAAAAGCAACCAGGTCTAAACTACGTCGGTTTGCACATTCCTGTTGGACGCCTCTATGCCGAGGATATGTTCGACCTAGCCCGGATTGCAGAAGTCTACGGCAGTGGGGAAGTTCGACTCACCATTGAGCAGAATGTGATTATCCCCAATGTCCCCGATTCTCGCTTAGACACGCTCCTTGCTGAACCCGTACTGGAACGCTTCTCCATCAACCCAGACCCCCTAACGCAAGCTTTAGTGTCTTGCACGGGTTCACAATTTTGTAACTTTGCCTTGATTGAAACAAAAAATCGTGCCCTAGCACTAATCAAGGCACTGGAAGCCGAACTTTCCCTGCCACGTCCAGTACGGATTCACTGGACAGGTTGCCCCAACTCTTGCGGCCAGCCACAAGTCGCCGATATTGGTCTGATGGGTACTAAGGTACGCAAAAACGGTCAAGCTGCCGAAGGCGTCGATCTCTACATGGGTGGCAAAGTTGGCAAAGATGCCCAACTCGGTAGCTGTGTCCAAAAGGGCATTGCTTGCGAAGATTTGAAGCCCTTGTTGCGAGACTTACTCATTGAACAATTTGGAGCTAAACCACGGCAGGAAGCCGCTGTTTCGTCCTAAAGTCATCCCACTTGTCAAGGCAACGCTTAAGTACATCCTTACGTTCCAACCGTAGCACCGCAACTGGGAAACGCTTCAACCTACCGCCATAAAACCACTACAAGCCATCAATACACAATGACAAAGTTCACCAGACGGCAATTTATCATCACCGCAGGCGCAGCCACCGCAACTTCTCTGTTAGCTCACGGTTGTTCCTCTGGCCCCACCTCGACATCAAGTGCCAGCAACACTCAATCTGCCAATATCAGCCCCGCCGATACTCCAGAAGTCACGACCGCCAAGCTAGGATTTATTGCCCTGACCGATGCTGCGCCGTTGATTATTGCGAAGGAAAAGGGCTTGTTCGAGAAGTACGGCATGAAGGATGTCGAGGTCGTCAAGCAAGCCTCCTGGCCGGTTACTCGCGACAACATAGAGTTAGGTTCTGCTAGTGGCGGTATTGATGGGGCACATATCTTGTCCCCCATGCCTTATCTCATGTCCTTGGGCAAGATTACCAAGCAACCTGTGCCGATGTACATCTTGGCACGGTTGAATACTAACGGTCAGGCAATTTCTGTTGCCAATACTTATAAAGACATGAAAGTGGGCTTAGATAGTAAGCCACTTAAGGAGGCTTTTTCCAAAGCCAAATCTTCTGGCAAAGAACTTAAGGCAGCGATAACCTTTCCGGGTGGTACCCATGACCTCTGGATGCGCTACTGGTTAGCCGCTGGTGGCATCAATCCAGACACCGATATTTCCACAATCCCCGTACCACCGCCTCAGATGGTGGCGAATATGAAAGTCGGTGGGATGGAAGCTTTTTGTGTCGGTGAACCATGGAACGCACAGCTAGTTAATCAAAAGGAAGGTTATACCGCTCTAATTACAGGAGAACTGTGGAAAGACCATCCTGAGAAAGCTTTATCCATGCGGGCGGATTGGGTGGACAAAAATCCTAAGGCAGCTAAGGCTATCCTCATGGCGGTGCAAGAAGCCCAACAGTGGTGTGATAAGGCGGAAAATAAAGACGAGATGGTCAAAATTGTCTCGAAGCGCCAGTGGTTCAAGGTTCCAGAAAAAGACATTATTGAGCGCTCTAAAGGCAATGTTGACTATGGTGATGGTCGTACTGAGCAGAACAGCCCTCTGTTAATGAAGTTCTGGGCAGATAATGCCTCCTATCCCTTCAAGAGTCACGATGCCTGGTTCATTACAGAAAACATTCGTTGGGGCTATCTTCCCGCTAATACAGATATCAAGGGAATTATTGATAAAGTGAACCGGGAAGATTTGTGGAAAGAAGCGGCAAAAGCGATTGGTGTTGCCGCTGCTGATATCCCAACTAGTACGTCCCGTGGGGTTGAAACGTTCTTCGATGGAGTCAAATTTGATCCAGAAGATACAGCAGGATATTTAAAGAGCCTCAAGATTAAGAAAGCATAAGCTAGCGACAACTAGGGATTTTGAATTGGGGCTAGGAACTAAACCTTTATTCAAAATCCCAACACACTTTCGGTTGCACTCCACGACTTTTAAAAGGAAAATGACAGCAAATCTTGAAAGCCGCTCTCGGCGCAATGTTCGGCAAAATTCTCCGCTTTCTCTAATCCAGAAGCACTCTCAAAAAATTATCCGCCCGTTGGTTGCCCTAGCTATTTTTCTTGTAATCTGGCAACTCCTCTGCATGAGTCCAGATTCAAATTTACCTAGCCCAATCACGGTTTTTCAGGACACTTGGGACCCTCTGATTATCAATCCCTTCTTTGATAACGGTGGTACAGATAAAGGGTTAGGATTACAAATCGCGGCTAGTTTGGCACGGGTTGCGATCGGGTTTACTCTGTCTACGATTGTCGGGATTGGTCTAGGGATTTTGATTGGTAGTACCAAATTCATGTATGACGCACTAGACCCGCTTTTTCAGGTCTTGCGGACAATCCCTCCTCTCGCTTGGTTGCCGATTTCACTAGCTGCGTTTCGCGATAGCCAACCTTCAGCGATTTTTGTAATTTTCATTACAGCAATTTGGCCAATTATTATTAACACCACAGTGGGTGTGCAACAGATTCCTCAAGATTACAGAAACGTTGCGAAGGTATTGCGGTTATCGCGCCAAAAGTATTTCTTCAAAGTTCTCTTTCCAGCCGCCGTTCCCTACATTTTTACAGGCTTACGAATTGGAATTGGCTTGTCTTGGTTGGCGATTATTGCGGCAGAGATGTTAGTCGGTGGTGTGGGAATCGGATTCTTTATTTGGGATGCTTACAATAGTTCCGCTATGAGTGAAATCATCTTGGCACTCGTTTACGTGGGAATTATTGGTTTACTTCTGGACAGACTTGTTGCTTTTGTCGCCAGTAAAGTTGTGCCAGAAGAACAGAAATAAAAAGGTTGATGGTAAGGGCTAATAGCGGTTAGCCATAAACACTCTCACAATAAGCAATCACCATGTCTGTATTTGTTGAAGTAGACCATGTAGGCCGGATATTTCCCCTACCCAATGGCGGTAGCTATATTGCCCTGAGCAATATTGAACTGAAAATCAAACAAGGAGAATTTGTTTCCTTAATTGGACATTCAGGTTGTGGTAAATCCACACTTTTGAATATTGTTGCGGGTTTAGATAAGCCGACTTATGGCGGTGTCATCTTGGAAGGACGGCAGGTGACTCAACCCGGCCCCGATCGCATGGTGGTATTCCAGAACTACTCGCTACTCCCCTGGTTAAGCGTTCGTGAAAATATCGCCTTGGGTGTGGACGAAGTGATGGCAAATCGTCCAGCCAGCGAACGCAAAGAGATTATCGAACATCATATTGATTTGGTCGGGCTGCGACACGCCGCGAAGAAGCGACCCAGTGAGCTTTCCGGAGGGATGAAACAGCGAGTTGCGATCGCACGCGCCCTCGCCCTGCGTCCGAAGCTGTTGCTCTTGGATGAACCCTTTGGCGCATTAGATGCCCTAACCCGTGGTGGCTTGCAAGAGCAGTTGATGAAAATCTGCGAAGAAAGCAAAGTCACCTGCATCATGGTCACTCATGATGTTGATGAAGCCCTGTTGCTCTCTGACCGGATTGTGATGCTGACCAACGGGCCAGAATCTCACATTGGGCAAATTCTCGATGTTGACATTCCCCGCCCTCGCCAGCGCATGGAAGTAGTGAATCATCCCAGCTACTACAGCTACCGAAATGAGATGATTTACTTCCTCAACCAGCAGAAGAAAGCGAAACTGCGTCAATCGAAGAAGCAGCAAGTTATTGCCCGTAATGGCTTGGAAAAAATCAATCTGGAAATTGGCTTTATTCCCCTCACCGATTGTGCGCCCTTAGTCGTTGCGAAAGAGAAAGGCTTCTTTGAGAAACACGGGTTAGAAGAAGTCACCTTAAACCGCGAACCGAGTTGGAAAGCGATCGCAAAAGGGGTCGCTACCGGACGACTAGACGCTGCCCAGATGGTCGCTGGGATGCCCATGTCCCTAACCCTAGGGGCAGGCAATAACACACCAGTGCCGATGGTGAGTGCTTTAACACTGTCCCGTAACGGCAATGCCATTACCCTCAGTAAGCGCTTATATGACCAAGGTGTTCGTACCTTGGCTGACTTGAAAGCAGCCCTGCAAGCGACTCCTGATAAGGTTCACACCTTGGGTGTCGTCTATCCCTCTTCCATGCAAAACTTGATGCTGCGCTACTGGCTAGCCTCAGGTGGAATTGACCCGGATCGGGATGTCAGTTTAACGGTAATTCCGCCACCGCAGATGCTCTCGAACCTGAAAGCGGGAAACATTGATGGTTACTGTGTGGGTGAACCCTGGAACTCCCGCGCTGTGAATGAAGGGCATGGCTTTGTCATTGCTAACGATTTAGACATTTTTCCAGGACACATCGAAAAGGTTCTAGGTGTGCGGGAAGAGTGGGCAAATAAGTATCCCCAAACTCATCTTGCCCTCGTCAAAGCCTTGTTGGAAGCGTGTGAATACTGCGATGACCTACGCAATCGAGAAGAGATTGTGGGCTTACTCAGCCAAGACCAATACGTTGGCGCTTTAGCCGAAGATATTCGTCCGGGATTCATCGACCCATACGACTGGGGAACCAATGCTGAACCCAAAATACTACAGCGTTACAACCAGTTCTTTGTCGAACAAACCAACTATCCCGAACGGGTAGAAATCCTCTGGGTCATGACTCAGATGGCACGTTGGGGACTGACTTCATTCCCGAAAAACTGGGTAGATATTATCGAGCGCGTTCGGCGGGCGGACATCTTTGGTGAAGCGGCACGGCAGTTGGAATTCCCGGATTTCGGACGCGATCGCGATCCAATCCAACTATTTGACGGTACGCTCTTTGACCCCGATAACCCAATCGCCTACCTCAACAGTTTGGAAATCAAACGTGAGATTCGCGTTGAAGAAATCGACATTGATCCTGTCGCTGCCTCATTTGCTTAAGTTTTGACTTTTGACTTACTTACTACGTTCCCTATTGAACTCTTTATTCCCCCTACAATCATGACTGCTCTCAACACGAATACCCTTCTCAACTCACAAACCCAAATCCAAAGTCCGAAGGCGAAAACTAGCGAACCCTTTCTGGTGATTGAGGATGTTGCAAAGGTTTATCCCACCCCGAATGGTCCCTACACGGTGCTGACTGGCGTTAATCTGACTGTTAATGAAGGCGAGTTTGTTTGTCTGATTGGTCACTCTGGTTGTGGTAAGTCAACACTGCTGAATATGGTGGCAGGTTTCTCGCAACCCAGCCATGGGAATGTGTTGTTGAAAAATCAGCGCGTAACTGAACCTGGGCCAGACCGGATGATGGTGTTTCAAAATTACGCACTGCTGCCTTGGCTGAGTGCGTTTGAGAACGTTTACCTCGGAGTCGATTCAGTTTATCCCAACAAAACGCAAGCTGAGAAGCGGGCAATTGTGCGGGAGCATTTGGAGATGGTGGGACTGACTGAGGCGATGGATAAGAAGCCTTCGCAGTTATCAGGAGGGATGAAGCAACGGGTTGCGATCGCGCGTGCTTTATCAATTCGCCCGGAAATCTTGATTTTGGACGAACCGTTCGGTGCCTTGGACGCGATTACTAAAGAAGAACTACAGGAAGAACTGCTGAAAATTTGGCGTGAACATCAAGTTACCGTCCTGATGATTACTCACGACATTGATGAGGCTCTTTTCCTCGCTGACCGACTCGTGATGATGACCAACGGGTCTGCGGCTCACATTGGTGAAGTGATAGACATTCCCTTCAAGCGCCCCAGAAATCGCGCTCGGATTATGGAAGACCCGAAGTATTACGAACTGCGTAACTACGCTCTAGACTTCCTCTACCGTCGCTTTGCTCATGACGATGCAGCGGCATAGACATTGAAAGTAAGGAGGTTGAGGAGTCAGGAGTTGCAGGAGTTCACAAGAGGGGACTCCTTATACGAAAGAGTGGCACTTGAAACTCCATCCCTTAAGGGATGGAGTAATTCTGAACTTTTGTATTCTGAACTCCTTTCGCTTTAACTCATCAGGGACGACCAATCGGAGGAATTGTGGTGGATAGTATCAAAACCCTTTGCCCTTACTGTGGCGTTGGCTGCGGCTTGGAAGTAACACCCCCAGCGCAACAGGGTAAAGAAACCAATCGAGATAGTGAAGGGACACCAGCTTGGAAAGTGCGAGGCGATCGCGCTCATCCCTCAAGTCTTGGTATGGTTTGTGTCAAAGGGGCAACCATCACTGAAGCAACTCAGAAAAGCCGTTTGCGCTACCCAATGATGCGTGACTCCTTAGATGAGCCATTCGTGCGTGTTACCTGGGAAGAAGCTCTCCAGCGCGTGGTGAGCCAACTTCAGAGTGTTGTCACAACTGCTGGAGCTGATGCAATGTGTATGTACGGCTCTGGTCAACTGCAAACGGAAGACTATTACGTTGCTCAGAAACTCATCAAAGGCTGTCTGGGTACGAATAACTTTGATTCCAATTCCCGGCTGTGTATGTCCTCAGCCGTTACTGGTTATACCCAAAGCTTGGGTTCCGATGGCCCCCCCTGCTGCTATGAAGATTTGGAATTAACCGATTGTGCTTTTTTGATCGGTACCAATGCGGCTGAGTGTCACCCGATTGTTTTCAACCGTCTGGCAAAACATCACAAGAAAAATCGCCAGGTGAAGATGATTGTGGTAGACCCTCGACGGACACCCACAGCGGAAGCGGCTGACTTGCATCTGGCAATTCGACCCGGTACAGATATTGATTTACTTAATGGAATTGCCTATTTAGTGCTGCGTTGGGGCAAGATTGACAGCTTATTTATTGACGAATGTACCGCGAATTTCCATGCTTTTGCGGAGATCGTTCAGCACTATCCTCCCCACATCGTTGCTCAACGGTGTGGCATTACAGAGCGTGAACTCGAAACGGCAGCTCGATACTGGAGCCAGTCTAATCGCGTCCTCTCGATGTGGTCGATGGGTGTCAATCAGTCTTCCGAAGGTACAGCTAAGGTGCGTACCCTGATTAACTTACACCTGATGACAGGTCAAATTGGTAAGCCAGGGTGTGGTCCGTTTTCTTTAACAGGTCAACCCAATGCCATGGGAGGGCGAGAAACAGGGGGATTGTGCCATATCTTGCCGGGATATCGGTCAGTGAAAAATCCCCAACATCGAGCAGAACTTGAGGAGTTTTGGGGACTAAAACCAGGACAAATTTCACCTCACCCCGGTCGCACGGCTTGGGAGATTATTCGGGGATTAGAAACTGGGGATGTGAAGTTTCTCTGGATTGCGGCAACAAATCCAGCCGTAAGCTTGCCGGACTTGGAACGAGTGAAAGCGGCTTTGATGGCATCGCCTTTTACGGTTTACCAGGAAGCCTATTATCCGACAGAAACCACTGCCTATGCTCATGTCCTACTGCCAACTACCCAATGGGGGGAGAAAACTGGCACGATGACGAACTCTGAGCGTAGAGTCACACTCTGCTCAGCCTTTTGCCAACCTCCTGGCGAAGCGAAAGCAGATTGGGAAATCTTTGCTGAAGTCGGATGTCGATTAGGTTTTGCCGACAAGTTTCCCTTTCATACCTCGGCTGACGTGTACGCAGAATATGCTCGGTTGACGAAAGGGCGAGTCTGTGACGTATCCGGTATCAGCCACGAACGTCTCAAGCAAGAGGGTCCTCTACAATGGCCTTGCCCTGAAGACGGGAGTAGGGAAACGGAGAATTCTGCCAAACGCCTCTATACCGATTGGCGCTTCTCTACCCCTGACGGACGCGCTCGATTTGCCGCTTATCACTCACGCGGACTGGCAGAACCACCTGAGCCAAATTATCCCCTTGTCTTGACAACAGGGCGACTTTATGGGCATTGGCACACCCAAACCCGCACAGGACGCATCCCGAAGATTCAGCAGATGCATCCCAATCCCTTTATTGAAATTCACCCTCGTGATGCTAAGAAATTAGGAATTGAAGATGAAAGCTGGGTTGAAGTGCGATCGCGTCGTGGTAAAAGTCGTTTCCCTGCAAAAGTGACAAAAGCGATCGCACCTGGTACGGTCTTCGTACCGATGCACTGGGGCGCACTCTGGGCAGACAATGCCGAAGCCAATACTCTCACTCAACCAGCATCCTGTCCTGAGTCTCACCAACCAGAACTTAAAGCCTGTGCTGTGCAGCTTGTGCCAATCAAGAGCCACTCTAGTATTGCAGACGATTTACTTCAATCGTCGCGATCAAGTATTCTCACAGCATCCCCTTCAGTGTAAAGCCAGTAGAAGAGATGCGGTGGTTTCAGAAATTATCTAAGCGACTTGAGAGTGTTACCGGGGTTGAAAATTTTCTCCATTTTCTCGATAGAACAGAAAGCCTGGTTGCCAAGCTTCTCTCACTAGCAATGGTGCTAGTACTAATATTCACTGTCTTTGACCTCGGTGTATATTTAGTAATAGCACTATTCACACTTTCTCCAGAAGTTCGTTCTGAAAAGTCATTCATCCTTGAAGTTTTCGGACTATTTTTGAATGTCTTGATTGCCTTGGAACTAATGGAAAATATCACCGCTTACCTACGCAAGCACGTAGTTCAGGTTGAATTGGTATTTATCACAGCTTTGATTGCTGGCGCTCGTAAAATTATCATTCTGGATTTTGAAAAAGTTTCTGGAGGACAATTGCTTGGCTTGTCAGTAGCGATTCTCTCTCTTTCAATTAGTTATTGGCTCATGCGACAGGCTAATGTCAAAAATCACTGAGTAGTAAAGCGTTTAATCTTATGACTAATTTCTTTCAATTTGAAGCAGATTTTGTTGATTCCCTACGCTGCATCCCCATGCAAGTACGGATGAAATTAGATACCTGTGGTACAAAACTCAAGTTAACGCACTGGCACCAGTTTACACAGGAAGAGCGTCAGGAACTTGTAGAGAAGCCTTGTACAACAGCAGAAGAAATTCAAACCTATCGAGAATATATACAAAATCTGGTGATAAACCATACTGGTACACCAGCATCTGACCTTCCTGTTGAAGATAATCCGGCATGGATGGATGCAACAACAATTCCACCGACTGTTCAAGAGAAAGTCCAAGAATTAGGTGTATCTTTAACATCACAACACTGGGCATCCCTAACATCCACTCAACGTTTTGCACTGATTAAACTTAGCCGTCCTAGCCATGAAAATAAAAACTTCCTCCCTGCCCTCAAGGAGTTTCAGTTAGTTTAATCAACAAGATTGCAAAACCCAACGACGGAAGAGTTCAACAATGATGCGCCAGGAACCCTCGTACTATTGAACTACATCGTGGCGCGTCAGAGTCTTGAGGGCTTCTTGCAACGTTTCCTCCTGTAGGGGCGCACAGCTGTGCGCCCCTACAGTTTTATCTAATTTGATTTCCGACTATCTTGAAGAATCGGAAAAACTTTTCCGGGTATTTCTATTTACCTTCAAAAAATGAAGTTTATCTTAATTGATGAAGTGCGATCGCTACCAGTCCAACTTCTGTCTAATCGCACTCCAAAACTCAGTTACAGCATCATACTGGTAGACCGGAGTTCAAAGTCCCCCAGAATTGGGGAACCAGTGCGGTCCTGGAGTCTCCCCAAGTAGAGCACCTGGCGTGGATTTAGGGGGCGAGAAAGACTTTTGTATACACCGTCGCTTTACAAGGGGGGTAGGGAGGTGGATTTTGGATTAAAGCTTTGCTTGCGAACCATAACCTCCGCCTCCAGGTGTTTCAATTGTAAACATCTCTCCTGCCTTCATCTCCACAACAGCAGTGCTGCCTAATTCCTCCACTGTTCCATCACTACGTTCAACATAATTACGTCCCAAAGCACCCGATCCACCCCCTTGCAAACCATAAGGAGGGACAACGCGATGACTGGAGAGAATTGCTGCTGTCATCGGTTCGAGGAAACGTAAGCGACGAATAACCCCATTTCCACCGTGATGTTCCCCTTTACCGCCACTATTAGGACGAATTCCGAAGCTTTCCAGGAGAACGGGGAACCGCCATTCCAACACTTCGGGGTCAGTTAAGCGAGAATTAGTCATGTGAGTGTGAACCGCATCGGTGCCATCGAAATCAGCACCAGCACCCGAACCCCCACAGATGGTTTCATAGTATTGATAGCGTCCATTGCCGAAGGTGAAGTTATTCATCGTTCCCTGAGATGCTGCCAGCACTCCCAGCGCACCATACAATGCATCGGTAATTGCTTGGGAAGTCTCGACATTTCCTGCAACTACGGCGGCAGGATAACGGGGATTGAGCATACAGCCTTCGGGAATGATGATTTCCAGAGGTTTGAGACAACCTGCATTGAGAGGAATATCGTCATTTACCAAGGTGCGGAAGACGTAGAGAACTGCTGCTTTGCAAACAGCAGATGGTGCATTGAAATTACTCTGTAGCTGAGGAGACGTGCCAGTAAAATCAATCTTGGCAGTGCGATTATTGCGGTCAATGGTAATCGTTACCTGAATTTGACTACCATCATCCAACTTAGCGGTGAAGCTACCATCCTTGAGTGATGCGATCGCACGTCGTACCGATACCTCTGCATTATCCTGCACATAACCCATGTAGGCTTGCACAGTCTCCAAAGAGTACTGCTTTACCATCCGCCGCAACTCTTGCACACCGCGTTCATTTGCCGCAATTTGAGCTTGCAAGTCTGCAATGTTTTGCTCCAGATTCCGGACGGGATAAGTGCCAGATGAGAGTAATTGCCGTAGTTCCTCTTCCCGAAAATGTCCTTGCTCAACTAACTTGAAGTTATCTAGTAATATCCCTTCTTGCTCAACCGTTGTACTAGTAGGAGGCATTGAACCAGGGGTAATGCCGCCGATGTCTGCATGGTGTCCTCGTGAGGCGACGTAGAAGAGAGGGACATGGGGAGATGAGGAGATGGAGGAAGTGGGGGAGTCTGCAACAAATACTGGGGTAATAACGGTGACATCGGGAAGGTGAGTGCCGCCGTTGTAGGGGTTGTTTAGCACATAAACATCTCCTGGTTTGAGAGTGTCGCCGTAGGCTTCAATTAAACTACCCACGCTTTCACTCATTGAGCCTAGATGTACAGGAATATGGGGTGCATTGGCAACTAACTGTCCCTGTTGGTCGAAGATGGCGCAGGAGAAATCTAAGCGTTCCTTGATGTTGACAGAGGAACTGGTATTTTGCAGGGTAATTCCCATTTGCTCCGCAATTGAGCGAAATAGGTTATTGAAAATTTCTAATAATACTGGATCGACGTTAGTGCCGACTTCTACACTCTCATCTAGGGGTTTGATTCGCTTTAGGACTAAATGATTGCGCTGCGTTAATTCAGCTTGCCAACCGGGTTCAATAACATTTGTACCCGTTGCTTCAATAATCAAAGCCGGACTAGAAATACAATCTCCCGGTTGTAAATCCTCTCGCTGAAAGACGGGTGTCTCGTGCCACGCACCTGTGGTGTACATCTGAACGGTTGCAACGGGTTCTGGGTTAGCCTCTGTCTTTCGCTCAATGACTGGTTCTTCTGCGGTAAACGTCTTTTGCACCACCTCAACTGAAACTGCCTCAACAATTAACCCCTTCTCTGGTGCAATGAAACCATACTGTTGCTGATGCGCTGCTTCAAACTGCTGCTTCATCGCGGCAACATTGCCGAAACTGACAATCAACGCTGTATCTGTCCCCTCATATCGGAGGTGAACCCTTTGAAAGAGTTGAATTTCTTCCTCGCCCTTAGTGTTGTCGAGGTGTAATTCCTGCTTTGCCTCTGTCGCTAACTCTTCCAACAACTGCGGTAAGGGCGCAACGCCTTGCGCCCCTACATTGACTAAATCCTCATCAAGTTTGGCTTCTACTGCTCGTTCTCGCAACACCCGCACATCTGCCAAACCCATTCCGTAAGCCGACAACACTCCAGCAAACGGATGAATGAATACCTGCTTCATCCCCAAAGCATCAGCAATTAAGCAAGCGTGTTGCCCACCTGCACCACCAAAACAGCAAAGGGTATAGTCCGAAACATCATAGCCACGCTGAAGGGAGATTTTCTTAATCGCATTTGCCATTTTCTCAACTGCGATCGCAAGAAATCCAGCCGCCACCTGTTCCGGTGTCCGATTATCCCCGATTTCTGCCACCAGTTGCTGGAACTTCTGCCGTACCACCTCAGCATCCAACGGCAAATCCCCATTCAAACCAAACACTTTGGGAAAGAACTCCGGCTGCAACTTCCCCACCATCACATTGGCATCTGTCACGGTTAAAGGGCCACCCTTTGAGTAAGACGCAGGGCCAGGATTTGCCCCGGCTGACTCTGGACCCACCCGATAACGCGCCCCATCATATTGTAGAATTGAACCACCACCTGCCGCTACGGTGTGAATCGACATCATCGGTGTCCGCAATCGCACACCTGCTACTTCTGTCTCAAAGGTGCGCTCATATTCCCCGTTGTAGTGGGCGACATCGGTAGACGTGCCACCCATGTCAAAGCTAATGATTTTTTGGAAGCCTGCGATCGCACTTGTCTGCACTGCCCCCACAATTCCACCCGCAGGACCCGATAAAATACTGTCTTTCCCTTGAAACGCTGTAGCATCTGTCAGTCCACCATTGGATTGCATGAATTGCAAAGACACAGCATCCGGTGTTCCTACCCCACCTAACTGACCCGCAACTTGGTCTACATAGCGGCGCAGAATCGGCGATAAATAGGCATCCACAACAGTGGTATCGCCTCGGCTCACTAGCTTCATCAAGGGGCTAATTTCATGGGATACTGAAACTTGAGAGAAACCAATCTCTAATGCTATGGTGGCTACTTCCTTCTCATGAGCTGGATAGCGGTAGCCATGCATAAGAGCGATCGCACAACTGCGGATTCCAGCCTCGTAAGCTTCCTGCAAAGACTTCCTAACTTCCTCAAGATTGACAGGAATTAACTCTTCACCTTGAGCGCTATAGCGTTCCTCTACCTCAATCACCCGCTCATACAGCATTTCTGGCAGGATAATCTGACGAGCAAAGATATCCGGGCGGTTTTGATAGCCAATACGCAGCGCATCTCGGAAACCTTTGGTGATTACAAGGACAACGGCATCCCCTTTTCGTTCCAATAGCGCATTCGTCGCTACTGTCGTCCCCATCTTCACCACTTCAATCTGCTTAGCCGGAATCGGGGCATCAGCAGGAATCCCCAAGATTTCTCGAATCCCCTGCACTGGCGCATCGGTGTAGCGTTCCGGGTTCTCCGACAGCAGCTTGTGAATGATTAACTGCCCATCCGGACGCTGCGCCACGATATCAGTAAAGGTTCCTCCCCGATCAATCCAGAATTGCCAACGGTTATTTCCAGGTGAAGATGCATTCATGGAGTGCCTCTGTCGAAGTTGATGCAATTTAGCTCATAGTTACAATGATGAATCAGCATGGGTGTCCCTGATATTCTTTCGTCTTACGCGCTTGTGAGAAGCTAGAAGTCAGGTTAACCCCAGCTTGATACCGAGTTGCGTTTAAACGTGGGTCTTGCACCTACGCTGTCAGTCCGTCAAGGGTTTAGACTCCAATGCCTTATTTAACCAATTCAAAAGATATCCAAAATTTGATGGCTAGGTATGCTCAATCACCAATCCTTTGGATTGATACAGAAGTTGCAGACCATCAAACTCGCAAACCTAAAGTATCTTTAATTCAAGTCTTAGATGACCCTACTGATTTAACGGGTGAACATGTTTCTATCCTAGATGTTCTTAATCACCCAGAACTGATAGAGTATTTTGTTGACAAAATCATTGTGAATCCTGCTGTTGAAAAAGTCTTTCACAATGCCAGTTATGACTTAAAGTTATTGGGCAAAACCAAAGCTCAAAATGTTACCTGCACATTAGAACTTGCAAAAAAAATTCCCTACTACCTGTTGCAAGTCCGCAATCTGCAACTCAAAACCTTAGCAGAAGAATTATGCTACTTTCCACCCGTGGATAAAACAGAGCAAACTAGTGACTGGGGGGTGCGTCCCCTAACAGCTAGTCAGCTTCATTACGCTAAAATGGACGCAATTTATGTAGCGCATGTGCATCAACAACTACTGAAGCTGAATCGGCGCACTGAACCCGATCCAGCGACAGAAGATTTAACGGCACTTAGCGATCGCTATCAGCAGATTGCCTATCAATGGAAGCTGCTTGATACAGAAATGACACATCTCCAAGAACGTCTGAAAAAAGCAATGCAAGCGCAAAACGTATCAGAAACAGGGGTTTTTGAGCTGTCGAGTTACCACCGAACTAGTAAGAAAGTTCAGTTTGACCAACTAGCAAAGCTGGCACAAGCGAAGGGAATTGAGCTAGATTTTCCTGTTGCCTTAACACAAAAGCTTCAGAAAGAACTGGGCGACATGATTGAACAACTGCAAGTAGAAGAGGAAGTAACCACGAATTGGCGGCTCTCAGCCAAAGACCAGAATGATGAGGAACTACCGTTTTAGCACAGAGATTTAATACTTATTTCCACAACAAAGTTCCATATTGGCTTTAACATTCATAGCGGACTACTTTAGTTCCGGAGATGGGTGCTATGCTTGCTGATTTGTTAAGCCGTAAACAGACTCACTTTGTTCTGTGGCGTCCTGGAGCATTAGAACCTGCTCCTACTTTGTACATTGGTAACTTCCAAACTGGGAATTTACAATCATTTGAGAACTTTCGAGAAATTCCCCTAAACCAATCTGAGCAATACCTTGAATTGTGGGAGATTCCAGCACAAGAGTGTGGTTTAACGTCAGGACAGGTCTATTTCTACTGGTTTAAGGTACAAAATACTAATGTTTACAACAGTACGCCCTATATTCTTTACTGCACAGACCCGATAGCCTGGACTGTTGACCGCCGCGTTAGTGCCCCCGATGCTGCACAGACTGATGGAACAACGAGTGATGACCCTGCTAGTGTTGTGCTGTATCAAGATGGTCTACTAATTGCTTGTGACCCAGAGGGACAAACGGCAAATTGGGAAGGGGATGCGCCTGTAGATAGGCTACCCAACAATACTCAGTTAGTAATTTACGAGTTACCGACTCGCTGGACTCGGATTGAGGCTGAGGGAGAGAAAGCAATTGGAACGGGTACGTTTCGCGATGTGCTGTCGTTGTTGAATACAGAAGAAATTGCTCCTGATTTTCCAAGTATTTATGCTTTAGACAAGGGTCATGCTCATCTTGTTGAGTTGGGTGTTAATGCTTTGGAACTCCTACCCCCAGCGGATAGTGATGACAATCTGAAATGGGGTTATGGGACAGCAAACTATTTTGCAGCAGATTTTAACTTGGGACACCCAGATTCCCAAGCTGCACCTACGGCTTCGACTGATTTAGTAGAACTGATTAAGGCGTGTCATCAGCAGGGAGTGCGCTTTTTTTATGATGCGGTGATGGCATTCTCCCGAAATAATCCTTATAACAACATTAATTTTTCAGATTTTTACATTCACTATGGTAATAGCGACCCAGAACAAGGTAGCCGAGAAGGTTTTGGGGGAGATTTGTTTAAGTACAACTACTACGTGGAGGGCTATCACCCAATTACAGGAAAACGCGATCGCTTTGTGCCTGCCCGTGAGTATATGAAACTCCACATCGCCCACTGGATTGATTACTACCGAGTGGATGGACTGCGGTTGGATAGTGTCAACAATACAGGTAGCTACGACTTTTTGCAGGAGTTCAAAGATTATGCGCGAGCGCTTTGGGTAGAACGTGGGGGAAAAGGTGAAGACTTCCTCGTTGTTGGCGAAGAGTTAAGTGTACCTCTTGCCCTAGTCCAGCAAAATCGATTGGATGGGTTGTGGAACGAACGATTTAAGCACATCTTGCGACAAGTAATCTTAGGTAAGAGTGCTGGTGACGAACCTAGCTTTGAATGGAGTGTTCGCAAACTCATTGACTGCCGCCTCTTAGGGTTCAGCGATGGTTCTCAAGCAGTGAACTACGTTACGTCTCATGATGTGGAAGGTTTTGGCAATCAACGCCTCTACAACTACCTGGAAGATAACGGAATTGTCCACAAAGAAAAACACATCAAACTTGCATTTGTATGTCTGCTTACAGCCGTCGGGATTCCCATGATTTTTGCGGGTGAAGAATTCGCTGACAAACATGACCTTTCACCCGATGAAGTCAAAGACAAACAAGTTGACCCGGTTAACTACGCCCGCTTAGAGGATGATTGGCGTAAAGACATCTTTGATTATGTAGCGAGACTGGTTCACTTGCGGACAAGCGTCAAAGCCTTAGCGGTGAATGACACCCAGTTTATTCATGCTGATTTCACTGAAGGGAAACGGGTTGTCGTTTGGCAGCGAGGTGAGGGGGAAGAGTTCGTGGTTGTTGTGGCGAATTTTTCTGACTACGGTACGCCCAATGAAGCTGAATATGTAATTCCAAACTGGCCTAGCAAACCCGCCCATAAGCAATGGCGAGAAGTCACGCAAGACCGAGTAGTTCCTGATGCCCAGGTGGGTAGAGAACCAATTTTTCCTTGGGAAGCAAAAGTTTACACATTAATCTAGGGAGACGGAATCAACTGATTTTCCTGATGGAATGCTTCTTTAGCAGGAGGTACTTGAGTATCAAATCAACCAACCTGGTAGAAGCTGTTAGTAGAAACTCATAGAATATATAAATACCAATGACAGGTAGCTAACCTCATAGGTAAAGACAATGAAACTAGGAATGCTTGCAACTACTGCAATCACGACCACCTTCCTGATTCCTGCCTTCTCGGTAGGCTCAGCAAACGCGCAGACGTGTGAGGAAATGCTTTCGATCAGGAATGTAGTGGTCTTTTGCAAAAAATCTGATCGAAGCGCAGAAATTAACAAAATTTATCGTGAAGTTTTGGGGCGCGATGCCGAACCCGAAGGCTTAAGGGCATGGTCTCAGGAACTAAGTAGAAGTACCCTGAGAAACATTCGCCGTGAAATTGCTGAAAGTGATGAAGCTAGACTTGCCCTGAACCGCATTTATCAGGAAATACTTGGTCGCGATGTTGATAAGAACGGGTTGAAGACCTTTACCAAGACCTTGAAAAAGGATTGGTCACTTAATGATGTCCGTTCTTCTATTCAACAGAGTGAAGAGGCAAGGCAGAAAATAGGCTAATTGCACCAAGTTAATTTTGATGGACTACAAACAAATTCCTCAAACTACCTTAGATTTGAGGTAAAGAAGGATGCCTAGTTGCGTCCTTCTCGTTTTTATCGCAGAAAGCCTAGAAGAAGGCAGAGGGCACTCTGTTTAGGTTGGTTTCATGGTACTAATTTTTCTTCAAAGAGAGCGAATTCCACGTTCTAAACCCTGTGTAATGCCAGTAAGAAAGTCTAAGTCAAGAGTTGCGATCGCATCACTTGCCTTGTGATAGTGGGGATTTCGCATAAATGCCGTATCCGTTACCATCATTGCTCGATAACCCTTGTCCCAAAATGAGGCATGGTCACTCTGTCGTGTCTGGCTAACCATTAAACCCCGATTTGGTACAGGTAACCACTCACTCGGTACTCCAGCGTTACGGATACTACGACTGAGGTGAATTAAGTCAGGAATTGTCGGCAAATTACCAATCAACGCAATGAAATCACCACGATTTGGGTAGAACCGTTCCAATCCGGCTGGGTAACGTTGCGAGTGAGGAGCCTGATTACAATAACCCAGCATTTCTAGAGAAAGCATCAGGCGTAATGGCTGCTGTTGTTGCCGCAAGTCAGCCGCATATTGAGCGCTTCCGAGTAAGCCGTATTCTTCCATATCAAATGCTACTAGCTGGATTGGGTAATTGGCGGGTTCCGTTGCGAAGGCTTTTGCCAACTCCAACAAGGCAGCAACACCTGTTGCATTATCATCGGCACCTGGGGTTCCAGGCACAGCGTCATAATGAGCACCAATTAATATTGGCGGTTTCTGTTTACGGCGACTAGTGGCGTTTGCAGGAAGATTGAGGATGAAATTCTGATGGGTTTGCCCGCGAATTGTAAATTCGTGGGTTTTGATTTCTCCCCATTGTTCTAACTCTTGGCGTATGTAGTGCTGCACATAAGAATGCCCAGCTTTTGCAAGATAGGGATCGCGATCGCGTACTATCTGCGTCAGGTGTGTGTGCAGAGATTCTTTTAAGTCCAAGATTTGCTTCTCCTGTTGTTATGGGTAGTGTGAGTTAAGGAGTGTCAGCATCCAGCACAAGTGCGATCGCTTTTGCCACAATTAGAGTGAATTAAGCCCATAGACCTAGATACAGCAAGGAAAACGAAAAAGCTGATACGCGACAAGCTGACGGCGTTCTGCTATATAGGAAAGAAATCAGCTATATTCTCAGTAAACACTAACGCTGTGACCAGGTGGAGAGTAGCATAACTATTCCTGTATCAAATTTCAGATATAGTGGTAGCTCCTCTTTTAGTAAAGAAAGCGCTAGGTTAGTTGCAATAAATGATAAAGCTGATGGGCTTGCGCTAGATGGCAAATGAGGAACATCTTGCTTTGCTCAGGCAAGGGGTAGAGGCTTGGAATGAGTGGAAGGCAAATAACCCTGATATAAGACCTGATCTCAGCTTTGCGACAGGCAGTGGGATAATTATCAGGGAGGCAAAACTTAGTGGTGTAGACCTCAGTCGCGCTGATTTAAGTAGAGCTGATCTCAGTCGCGCTGACTTGATAGGGTCAAACTTAAGCGAGGCACACCTCAAAGAAGCATACCTGAGTGAGGCTGACTTGATTGGGGCAAACCTGTGTGAAGCATATCTGGGTGGAGCTGACCTGATTGGAAGTAATCTCATTGGAGCCAACTTAACTGAGGCGTATCTGAGTGGAGCTGACCTTAGCAAGGCAAATCTGAGTGGAGCCGACCTCGTTGGCGCAAAACTCATTGGAGCAAAACTCAGTGGGACAAATTTGAGTGGAGCAAAACTCACTGGTGCTAACCTCAGCGGCGCATACCTTAAGGAGGCAAACCTCAAGGGAGCAAACCTCAAGGATGCCAACCTCACAGGAGCCAACCTCACAGGAGCAAACCTTCAAAGGACAAAAGCACTAGATACCAATTTCAACAAAGCTACCTTAACGGGAGCTTGCTTAGAAGATTGGCATACCAACAGTACGACCAATCTTGAGGATGTAATTTGTGATTATGTCTACCTAGGAGCTGAGCAACAGGAACGCACACCAACTCAGGGAAAATTTGCACCAGGAGAATTTACAAAGTTATTTCAAAAAGCTTTAGAAACCATTGATTTGATATTCCAAAATGGCATTGACTGGAGAGCTTTTTTCGTTGCTTTTCAAAAGCTACAAATTGAGAGCAGTACTTTAGGACTATCTCTTCAATCACTTGAAAATAGGACTAATGGTGCTTTTATTATTCGGATAAATGTTAACCCTGAGGTGAATAAGGAAGATATCGAAAATCACCTAAGACAAGAGTATGAATCTGCACTGAAATCGATAGATAAGGAATATCGATATCAGTTACAAGCCAGTTATGAACAGATAGCTCTCTATCGCCAGCAATGTGCAGACTTGACGGAAATTGTTAGAGTAATGGCGATGAACCCGATTAATGTTGAGATTAAAGCTTTAACAGAAGATAAAACAGTATCAGATGCTTCTATCAATGGTCAGTCGGGTAGTAATCTTGTCCGCTTTGCTAATCCCATCCAAGTTAGCAACAGCCAGCTCTCTATTCAATACGATTACATATCTAGGCAAACTCAAAACCTAAGAGAAACAGCAGCGAGAATTCAGAAGTTACTACAACAACTAGAGCAAAATTATCCTACTAGTACGCCATTAGAAAAACAGATGGTAGTACTTGAAGTTGTTAAGAAAATTGAGAGCAATCCAGCTTTGAAACAATGGGTGGTGCGGATTGTAAACGAATTTGACACTCAAGACTTGAAAAAGCTAGTTGATCATCCTCTAGTTAATGTTTTAATGGCAGCTTTGGAAGGCTATCTGGAAGTAGACTAATACGGTTAGGAGCAAATATAGCGGTTTCCTGGAAAGATGAGGTACAGCGGGAGGTGTGTGAAACTTGCGTAGAAAGAGCCAGGAAACAAAAAAGCTGATAGCTTTATGCTATCAAGGGCTAAAGGGTAATAAGGAAGACTTACCTTGATATTGAAAGACTTCAAAAGCTTAGCGCTTGGCAAGACTTTGCCGCGTTTGCTTGGTCACTTTACTTAAGCCCACTTGGTCGAGGAGGGTGAGAAAATCTTCGGATAGAGAAATCCTGGAATTCGGGCTTTGAGTAGCGATCAGAGCGAGGGCATCATACCAGAGTCCGGCTTGGGCATAAACGGCTGCGCGATCGCGGACTGCCAAAGATGACTCTGTTGCCCTCATCCCCATCGTTGCACGAGTGTTAGCCCCATTAGCTGACAATTGCTCCTCCAAAGCGGGTGGTATCGGTACGCGCTCAATCCAGCTATAAAAATAGGGATTTGCCGAAGGGCGCTTCGCGTTACAAACCACGGTAACAGACCAAGTGTAGATTTTTCCCGTTACAAGTTCTGGTCGGTCTTTGGGAAGTTCTAGCTGTACAATCCCAGCTTGGGGTGAGTCAATCTGTTTGACAAATACGGGTTGAGCAACTCCAGGTTCTACCAAGCTGAACTTCATCGGTACTGATACAGCTTGCGACAGGTGCCAGAAGAAGGTTGGATGTCCTAATGTGGTTTGTGCGGTGTAATCCTTGGACGGAATCAACAGCGTTACTAAGTCTCCTGGTAAAGACTCATTACAACCGCGTGAACCCGATCCTTGGCTTCGTCGTGGGTTCCTCGCAACTGGCGGAACATAACGCATTCGTGAGCCTGTGGCTTGACTTAGCAACAGGGTTTTGTTGCCCTGCACAGCCGTTTCCTGGAATGGACTTGTCTTAGCGACCTGATTAGCAACGCTAGTTTGCACTAAGTCTAAATCCCTGAAGGGTTCACTAGCTAGAGTTGAAGGCACGTTGACAAAACCAAGTAGCTGCACGGAAGTGAGCAAGGCTGTGCCTGCCACGGTAATGGCGAATTGTTGGGAAGTTGCCATATCGGTTAAGTGCTACTTTCGAGTTTAGTTTCCTAACATAATTTTCAGTAACTGTAGTAGTTCACCCTCATTATCGAAATCTATCTTAACTGCTACTACAATCTAGTAGCGAAACTATCGTAAAACTTGATAAATTGCTGTAGGCTGCTCACGACCCTTGAGTATCATAGAACCAAGGACTTTTGTAGAAAAATATTCTTTAATATATTGGTAAGTTTCCTCGTTAATTAAGATTCGGCACACACCACCATCTAGCGATTTATCGTAACTCTCCAACCGGGCTGCAATATTAACGGTATCTCCAAGGGTGGTGTAGTCTAGCCTCTGAGAACTGCCCAAGCTACCCGTCACCACATTGCCCGTCGCAATCCCAATTCGCATCGCTGTTTTCGGGCGCCCTTCCTGCTGCCATTGGTGATTGAGTATATCTAATCGCTCTGCCATGGCTAAAGCACAGGAGACAGCCGCGATCGCATCTGAAGCGATCTGATCAGTGGTAAGACGCTGAATCGGCACACCAAATACCGCCATCACAGCATCCCCCATAAATTTATCAATAACGCCGTCATGGTTCAAAACCACCTGCGCCATCGCCTCCATATAGTCATTGAGCCAAGACATCAGGGTTTCTGGGTCAATCACTTCCGCAACAGAACTAAATCCCCGAAGGTCTGAAAACAGCACCGTAGCCGTCATCTGACGACCTCGAATCCGTCCTTCTTTGAGTAGTTCCTGGCGATTTTGCCAAATCGCTTGGGCAATTTGTGGTGTGACATGACGCCCAAACAAATTCATGACAGTTTGCCGATTTTCCGACTCAACATTGGCGATGTAGCCTGTAATTGCCGTGGTAGACCCTAACAACGCTAAGAGTGGCGGCACCACTGGTATCCACCAACCACCGATTAAAAAGGCGAGGTAACTACCCCCGACTAAACCAACTCCAACCACTAACAAGCCGAGAATTGTCCAAACAGACAGTACCTTCCTCACACCAGCAACATCTCGCAACGTCCAACACACGACAGCACCCGTACAAGACCAAAGAAAAATCCACAAACCTTCCATTGGTTCAGACCAGGTTTTAATTGAAGGACGCCCTTCTAGGGCAGCACTGAGAATATGGCTAATGATATTGGCTTGAACTTCAACTCCAGGAGTGCGTGCAGCAGTCGTAATTTCATCACCACTGTAAGGAGTATAAAAAAAATCATTGAGACTGCTTGCTGTGGAACCAATTAAAACAATGCGATTCTTCAGCAAATCTTGTGGAATCTGATCGTGTAACACCTCAGACATCGACACCGTACGGAATTGTCCAGCCGCGCCACGATAATTCAACAAAAATTGGTAGCCACCGCCATCGGCATTGATGTAGCCGCCATCATTGGCAATAAACGGTCGAAAAACCGCTTTTCCCCACTGAAAAACTCTGGGGTCATTAGTTGTGGGTTGAGAATAAATCTTTTGAGCTTCTAAATAAAACCAAGCAAGGCGCAAGCCAAAGGAATCTACAGTTTGACCCTCTTTTTCCAAAAAGAGCATTCCCCGTCGCAACTCGCCATCAGCATCGACAACCAAGTTATTCGCCGCAACTTGACCTCGTTGTGCAAGGACTGGTGGTGGTGCGATCGCAGAATTTGGGTCTTCGTCGTTAATCTTCTCAATGCCAACTAAGTTTGGGGTTGTCTCAAAAACCTTTTTTAATGCCGGATAACCGGGATTAACGGGTAAGTCTCGGTAAATGTCAAGTCCAATCGCCGTTGGTTTTTGGGCTTTGATTTTCTCTAACAACTGGGCAAGCATGGCATCGGGGATCGGCCACTGCTTTGCCTGCTTTAAATCCGCTTCATTAATCCCGACAATGACAATGCGCTCATCTGTCGGTTCTAGGGGACGCCAGCGAAAAAACTGATCCAGTGCTGCCCATTCCCAATGTTGCAAGCTGCCACTCAAGCGTAAGGCGATCGCAATTCCGGCAACGGTTGGTGCAATGAGCCAGACACCACGCCATTCCCAGATCTGAGTTGCGAGGTGTCTGGCTGTGCCATCTTGATCGTCATTACCCTTATCAATTGGCTTTGTTACCGAACGTGCTGCTGCTTCGTCGTGACGAGCCGTCATCAACGGCGTTTTGACCTGGGCAAGAGGTAGCCGTGACACAACAGACCAAAGGCGACGGAGATTCATAGCAGGAGGAGGTGATTAGTTTTCTGTAGCCTGAACACTGCTATTACAGATTAAGTCCTGAGGCTGGGCGGTTGCGACTAGTTGAGGCATCGTACCCACAATAATACGTCCATCTCTGGTCACTGTCATGCCCCGTGCTTCCTGAATCGGGTCGCCGAGTTTCCAGGAAGTAGGAGGTAGGGATTGGGGATTGGGGATTGAGGAAGAAGCTTGTTGTTGAGGAAGTGGTTGCAGTCCTTGAACTGTACTGAGTTGATACTGACCGCTAATTGCTTCGTAGGGATTTTGGGGTAAGCCTCCGGTGCCTGTAACGGTGAAGCTACCTTGTTCGACGTTGCGACGGGCGAGGCAACTAGATGCGATCGCTTGTTCGGTATCAATAAAATTAGCATTTAGTTGGTTGAGGTCGCCCTGGACGTTGACATCTGGGGTATTCAGTTCGACAATGCCGCTGAGTTCAGGAGTTTTCCCGAAGGCAGTAATGTCACTCTCTGGAGTTAGTTCTTCACGGAATTCTGTACCAAAGATGGCTTGGGCGTTGACGGTAATTTTCCCTCCGGAACCTTGGGGAGCATTGGCAGTGATGTCGCTGTTTTCCAGAGCCACTAAGGTGTCTGTGTTGATTTCAATATTCCCGCCTTGGTTAGCAATTTCTGCCGTTGCCGTTATCTGACTTTGATGGCGAAGCTGGATGTTTTGTGCGTTTATCGTGATATTGCCAGCAATTCCGTCTGCCAAACTACGTACCAATAATCCAGCTCCATCCTCAATCACCAAATTTTCAGTCGTAATTTCTAGGTTTCCCCCCTGACCGGATGAGATTGTTGAGACATCTAAAGAACTAGGAAATGCGCCATCTAAGGCACTACCTGTTAATCTTAAAGACTCAGTGGCGATTACCTCTAGGTTCCCACCTAGCCCACTACCAGCCGTTCCTGCTTGAATTGCAGCTCCGTTCTGGAGCGTCAACCGTTGAGTAGATATCAATGCATTTCCTGAGTTGCCCTCACCGATGGTATTGGTAACTATTGCTGTTTGAAGAGACACACCGTTGTCCAATGTGAGTGGTGTTCCACTAATCAAGTCTATGGAGTCGGAAGCAAATATTCTAAGATTTCCTCCCTGTCGTGATCCGAACGTGGTGGTGGATATGATCGCATTATCTTGCATCACTAACTGAGCGGTGTTAATCGCTAGCAGATTCCCCTCCTCTCCAGTTGCTTCCTGCCCAGCCAGCGTGAAAATTCCTGTAGCACTGAGGTTTACGGCATCAGAGGCGTTTAGCGTTAAGTCCCCAGCTCGCCCTGATTTGAATGTATAGCTTGCAACAAATGCACCATTAGTAGCCGTGAACTGTCGCGTGTTGATCGTAATATCTCCAGCCTTACCAGAGCCTTGGCTTAGGGTAAAGATGCCATTACGCAATTCAAAAGGATCGAAATCGCCGAATGCGAAGGGAATTGCATCAGCTACATAAGTTCCTAATCCGGTGATTTGGACTGATTCAATGGCATCAATCTGTATACCCTCTCCTGGCTGCGACCCCAATGTGTTCGACAAGAGACGCGACTCACCATCAAGCGTAACGTTGCGACCGTGTACCTGGATAGCGCCGCCGCCCTCCCCGCTAGTATTGACGGAAGCGCCTTGAGACAGTTTTATATCTTGAAAATTTTGGACTCCTCTATAGTCCAAATCCCAACCTTTAGGGATAGAAGTCAGGTTGACAAAATCTGAGCCAGCAATGCTGCCTAATTCAACTCGTCCTGCTGGTGCTATTAAATTCCCTCCCTGTAAGGTGACGTTACCTCCAACTAGTGCCAGAGTTTTTTCAGGTGGCATCCGGAGATTAGAACCTTGTACTAATAGCTCTCCGGGTGTAGTACCAAATCCCAGTCCAACCGGAACATTTACAGTTAACAGGGGCGAAGTTTGGGGACTGGACGCACTAAATTGAGTGCCATCTGCAAAATCAACAGAGTTGGCTGTTGTTGCTAAAAATGAACCGTTTAAGTCAAGACTGGCAGTTTGCCCAAAGATAATGCCATTCGGGTTTAGCAACAAGAGATTGGCATCGCCTAAAACTCCAAGGGTGCCAAAAATGTTGGAAGGGTTGCCTCCTGTGACACGGCTGAAAATATTTTCAATCCCTGCTGGGTTGGTAAAATACGCTCCCTGTCCTGCCGTAACGTTGAACTCTAGAAAGCTGTGGAACAAGTTTGTCTCCCGAATTGCTCCCCCATCAATCTGGTCACTAGGAAGACCGTTGATTAAAACATTACGTTGAATAGTAGAGCTTTCACCTCCCAAGGTTACATCTGGTGTAATCTGAGCTAAGACTGCATTTCCAGAGGGAATAAGGCTCAGGAATAAAGCGGTAGTAACCTCTAATAACCGCCAACGTGTTCTTTCAAAAGCTGAATGTTTGGACAACACTTCACCTTTAGCCTCATTGGGGGCTGTATCGCTCAGGCTTTGAGTCAGCTTCATACCTTATACAACTTAATAGTTTCTATCTACTAAGTCATTAGTCTGGCATATAGCTTTAAGGTCTAATAGTGGTTGCTATTGGTTTGAGCGCTAGTAGTGTAAGACACTAGTCTGGAGGCTAAAGATAGGGACAAACAAGACATTCCTTGATTAAAAGGCTATTCCAACTGACTGAAAGAGCATCTGAGTACCGAGCTTAGACAAAATTGATTTCAGAGAAGCTAGCTCTTCAGGAGTAAGGGTTCTTAGGATTTCTTTTTCTGTATCTGTCAAAGCTGATCCGAACCTGGATAGAGCGTCTTCAATGCCAATATCTGCGGCATTATTGAGAACAGCTTCGAGAGCTACTGCCCGCGCTTGCTGCTCTTGCAATGCTTTTGCTACCTCGTTTAGATCAATATCAGTCATAAACCCTCTGGTAGATATTCAAAGACTGAATGAGCTTAAATAAAAAAGCTTTTTCTGACAAGAACTTTTAACTTTTCGTAAGGAATATCTGTTCCTAACAGGAGTTTAATAAGTATTAGTTATTTTTTTGCGCTAGCTTTGTATAAAATTTAGTCCAGCCTAGTAACGTTGCGATCGCAGCTTTAAGTATTGTTCTATACAAAAAATCGTTTGAGCCATAGCGATCAACCAACTCTATTATTGGCTTGCGGTGTTCCTGGTCTACTTCTGCATGGTATAAAATTGTCCTCAACCCTTCATCGGGAATCGAAAATCTTCGTCCTATCTCATTGATAGCGGCAGATGAGCTATTATATCCCTCTAATACAAATACATATCCCAAAATCGAAACAGGGTGAGCTGTAGCCATTAATGCAAATTGCACCCCCAGCATTTCAAGGATTACCTCATCAGCAATCAGGTTCTCAAGTTCAGATTGGCGAAAACCAATGGCTATCAGATCGTCTAAAAACCATTTATGATGGTCTTTTTCTTCTGGAGCATGGGTTTTCGCCCAATCAATAAAAGGAGCAAGATTTTCATCATCCCGTAAGACAGCTTGTTCAGCCGCAAAATTGAGCAACGCCTCAGAAGCTTTGGTCGTCAAATAGCTCTGCACAAAGTATTGCAGACATCCATCTCGTTGCTTTTTATTGAGCAAGTTTTCCCACTTCAAAGTTTGGAGAATTTGATAGGGTTTGATGGTGTCAGCGAGAGCATTGGCGCTGTTATTTGAGGCGCTAGTTTGGATATTTAACATAGGGATGAAAATGTAAACTACTCAGATGCTTGAGGTTCAGATTCTCGACTTCACGAAGCAAAGCTTGGCTTTAAGGATTTGGTTCCTCCTTAAAAGGAACGGCTAAACTTAAAAGCGAATTATCCTCTCGAAGCATCAGCCCTCCTTCTATTAAAGGTTGGAGAATTTCCTCGATTTCTGGGACAGATATCTCTTGGTTAAGTTGTTCTTTAGCCACCTGCCGTAAGGAATTCATTGAACGAATGGCATCACAAGCCAGGTAAAGTGTTCGTTGAGGCTCTGTTAGATTGACTAAAAACTGCTTAGCAACGGGACGTAAATCCCAAATCTGTAAGTTTGTTCCCTTATCTATGGAATAAAGAGCGCTAGTTTCAGAGGCTGCTTTCCAAACAGCTACCTGCTCTCTAATAACTTTGGTATAGCTCTCTACATCTTGTGGCTGACGATATTTGAAGGTGAAATAATAAGCCAAATTTGCTACTACTTCTGGTGGAAACGGATAGATATAATGGTAAGCCGGATAAGGGATAATCTCTGCAAAGCCAAACTGCTCAGGATGATCAAAATTCGGGCTAAAGCGATCAACTCGGATAGTTGTAGCGGATTCGGGAGGTTTCAGATGAGTCAGCAAGGGAACAATTTCTGCCATCCGTGCGTAGTCCTCCGGCGTTTCTCCGGGAAATCCCCATAACAAATTCCAGAATGGAGTCACTCCAAACTCCTTGCACCATTTAAGCAACTGAATGTTCTGTAAACCTTTTACGCCTTTACGCATAATCTCAAGAACATGATTGCTAAAGCTCTCAATTCCCGGCTGAATCATCGTAATTCCAGCATCTCGTAAAAGGCGAATTTGCTCCTTTCTCAGATTTGCCTTAACTTCGTAAAACAGTTCTAAGTTAAGCTGTCGTTCAGCCAGTTCTGGAATCAAGTCTTTAAAGTACTTCATGTCCAGAATATTATCGACCACAGAGACGGAGTAACCCGGATATTTGTCAGCTAAATAAACTAATTCATCCAAAGCACGAGTCGCTGACTTACTCCGGTATGCCATCTCCGTTCCATTGAGTCCGCAGAATGTACAATGCTGTCTTTCTCCCCACCAACATCCTCGCGATGTTTCAAATAGTAGTCGAGGTTGATAGCTGTCATTGAGATGAGGACGAACTGTTTCCCACTCTAAGAAGTAATCATCATAATCAGGGAATGGTAGAGCATCGACATTATGTAGAGTAGGTGCATTAATATTCAGATGATTACTCGCAGACTCAATGTTGTCGCGGGTATAAACTCCCTGCAAATCAGCTACAGGTTTGTTCTCCAAAACCCGACGCACAAATTCAGGAAATCCCTGGTCTCCTTCACCTGACATAATCGCATCAATAAAAGGAAACTGACGGATATTTTCAATTGCCATAATGCCTTGACAATTCGCGCCGCCAAATTCGATAAATACATCAGGAGCCTGAGCTTTAATACGCTTAGCCAGAGACAAAGCGGCAACGTGCTGATGAAAAGTGCTAGTAAAAACAACTAGACGAGGTTTGTAGCTAAGAACTTCATTAAGGCATTGATTCAGAAAATCATTGACTAAATGACGCGCCTGAAGAATTTCCTGAATAAAGCTATCTGAAAGCGGCTTGATTTGAGGGTATGCCTCTTTGTGTGCTGAAGAACGTCCCCTTAGCACATCTTCAATGAAGTTTTCTACATTATCTGGAGTTGAGTCAAACAGCGCCTCAGCGAATATCCATTCTCCCACCAGATCGCAAATCGAAACGTTCCTACCATCTGTGATCTCCGTGTAAAAAGAACCCCCAACTTCTTGAGCAAACCTGAGTGTAAAATAGCAAACTTTTGTTGAAATATTGAGAGGCGCAAGCGACGCTTTTAATAAACCCAGTCCAATAGAAGGAAGTAGAGGACCAAACGGCATATTGATAAATACAACGTCGGCTTTTGGGTGTTGATGCACTGTCATGGTTTGCTATCCCTGAGAAGATTATCAAGACTACTAGAGAAGAAGAACACTATCCTCTATAACCAATTACCAATAAGAACAAACGGTGACCAAACAGCCGGATGGTTGTAGTTTACATCCGTAATCATTTTGATTTGAGCATTTCTTAGAGCTTCTGCCTTGCTGCTATTCGGTTGACGCAACTGGCTGTAGAATTCCTCAATTAATGGAACAGTCGCTTCGTCGTTAATGTACCACAGCGTTGCTAAAGCACTCTCAACACCTGCACGAACAGCAACCCCAGCAATTCCTAAGGCTGAACGGTTGTCACCTGTAGCGGTTTGACAGGCACTCAGCGTTAGCAATTCTACAGATTTTCTGCCGTTGCGAAAACGTAGAAGTTTGTCGATTTGCTCAATACTAATTCGTTGGTCAAATCCTACGAGAAATGTACTTTCTGCATCCACACCAAACTTGCCGTGAGTCGCGATGTGAACAATGGGGAAACTCTTTTTTTGCAGTTGTGCTTGCAAGTTCGGGAGAGTAAAGGCTTCATCCAGCAGTTCAGTACCGCCTAAAATCTTATTCACCGCTGTTACCTCTGCCTCGACATTCGTGAGAGGGGCAAAAGGCGATCGCTCAACCGTGAGTCCCAGACTCAGTGCTTCTAAATTGCTGTGATCCAAAGGCTTACGAGCCGTAAGAGTGAGACTTGGTGCGATCGCAATCGGGTATTTCTGTATCAAAAATTCTTTCCCATCATGCAGTGCTGCCATCGGCACTTTTCGCAAAGCCCCATCGTTGATGAACACGAGAGTTGTAGGTTGGATTGCCGCCAAGTCAGCTTCCATAGGGCGAATCAGGAGATCGTAAATCTTCTGCACCTTGGGGATATATTCTTCAGTTGCCCGTGATTCTAGGAAGTAGCGCAACTGGTTAATTTCTGCCTCAATCTCCTGCTTGCTAATCGCCGCACGATAATTCGTGAGTGAACCATTAGGCGATCGCAAAATCATTTGGGTTTGGTTATTCAGAATCACCGAATACACCACAACTGTATTGATATCAGTTAAACTGCTACTCCCTTCACTTTCCGCCAGAGCAACCTGCACACACTCATCTCCAAAGAAGTTCTGCAACTCGGCTAGTTTCAAAAGTTCTAGGGTATCGACGACTTTCTCCACGTTTGATTTAGGGCTTTGGTTCGCCCTTACCCTCTGCTGCGCGATTAGTCCCTCATTAAGGCTACTGTTTACACACCAGTCAGCAAACCTCTCCCCAAACCTCTCTCCGATGCGGAGAGGGGCGATGACTCCGGCTCCCCTTCCCTTGCAGGGAAGGGGCTGGGGGTTAGGTCTGGAAGTCGATTTTGGCTTGGATAGCTGACTGTTAACGGAAGCCTCAGGAGATTCAAGCAACAATTCCATCAACTCTCGATAAACTGGCTCTACTTGTTCAGTGAAGTCAAATTGCAATTCTCGATTCGCGGCAACAATGTCACCCCGAATACTTTGCAGAGTTGCGATCGCTTGTTCGTAAGCTGCGATCGCTTGTTCACGAGCATCCATGCTTTTGAGAAGCCGTCCAGCTTGCCACTGCCAGCGATACAGGCTATCTGGCGCATTGACTTGCTGAGCAGCAAACTGAGCTGTGCGAGTTAGTTCCATCGCCTTGGCATAGTCCCCTGCGTCTTCTTGCAGTTTCCCCAAGCTACCAACGGCAAAGGATTCTGCCCTAGAATCCCCAATCGCTCTAGCAACAGCCAGCGCTTGCTCTAAAACCTGGACAGACTCCTGACTTTCTACAGACTCGTGACGGCGAAAACTCTCTGCAAGGTTAATCAGAGCATAAGCTTTCTCTCGCGAATCTGGAGCATTACTCAACAACTCCCTCAGCCGATTCCAATTACTCTCAATCAAATCCTGGTTAGGAGATTGGGGTAAATCTTTCCCATTCCCCACCTCTAACAGGTGAGTGAGATTTAGCAATGCCCTAACCTCTTCCAACACGGCTACACCTCTAGCCGTTTGCACACTTTGCTCAAAAAACGTTCTTGCCTCAGCTCGATCTTGAGTCGCCGCTTGGGTTAAGCGGATAACTTCTTTCTCATCACCTTCTGAATCTGCAACATTGGCTTGATAGCTAGAGCGAAGGGCTTTGCTCACGTAAACATTGCCCAGGTTATTTAACGCTGTGGCAACGTAACTGACATTATTCAATTCACTGGCGATTTCCAACGTCGTTTCATGAGCAGCCAAGGCTTTCTCATAGTCACCTAAAGCCCAGTACGCATTCCCTAACGCTCCTTGCGCTGCCGATTCCGTTAAGCGCTCGCGGTTTTGCTGTGCTAGTTCAATTGCCGATTCTAAGAGAGTAATCGCTCGTCGATGTTGTCCCAAACTGCTGTAAGCTTGTGCTTGCTCGGTTAACAGTCCCGCTAAGAGTTGGCGAGTCGTTGCATCGGCTTGAGAGCGGTAAATTTTAATCGCTTCATCCCAATATGCGATCGCTCGATCTAGTTGACCTGTTTGCCGATAAGCTAGCGCTAGGTTAGTGTAAATAATCGCCCTTTCTTTTACCTCAGAAATTTGAGGCAGTGCTTCTTCCCATAGGGCGATCGCTTCCATGAATTTTCCAGCCTGATAGCGTTCAATTCCTTGCTGAACGGTAGGACTATAGGGTTGTACACCCTTATTCAGCATGGATGACACAAGGGTTTGCCTTGCTAAAATAGTTGGTTGCTCGGCTTGCCCAGTTGAGCAAGTGTGGAAAACAACGCAAAAAACGAGACTAGCTAGCCATAAAACACTAAACCGATGCCAATACCGCCAATTTTGGAACATTAGTCGAGTATCTGACGAAATATAATCGTATTTTATTCAGTAGATTGGACAGTGTCCGTAAAGATGCAGATATTTCTTAATTCGGATAGTCATCGTTAACAGCCCCATGAGACTTAACGTGATCGTGCTGGGTACAGGTTTGTTGTACCTGAGTTGGAGTTCTGTTGCACTTGCTCAATTAGGGAATGATGATTTTGTGAGGGCGGTGCCCCCCTGTCCACCCTCTAGGGAGTGTTTTCAAACTTCCCCATCAAATTCAGATCCCCCCCAGCCCCCCGTAAACAGGGGGGAGAATTCAGTCCAAGATTCGGACGTGAAATTCCACGTTCCTCAAATAGCCCAGATTAATCCTGATATTCCTCCTGGAGTCTTAGAACCGACTCGTCCAACGCTTTCTCCTCTACCTGCCATACCGTCAGAAACTCCCACACCATCACCGTCACTGACTCCACCCGAACTCCCACTCACTCCACCACCGGAAGTAGGAGTCACCGTCAAGGTAGAACGAATTGAGGTGTTGGGAAGTACAGTCTTTTCCGCAGACGAACTACAAACTGCCGTTGCCTCATTTATTGGGAAGGAGACTACGTTTGAAGAACTCTTAGCAATTCGCACTGCCATTACAGATTTATATACAACCCAAGGCTACACCACATCTGGCGCATTTTTGCCACCCCAGGATTTGACGGATGGTGTGGTGCGAATTCAGGTAGTAGAAGGGGCAATAGAAGCGATTGATATTCAGGGATTGAAGCGTTTGCAAACTAGCTACATACGCGATCGCATTGGCTTAGCGACTGGCGCACCGATCAATCTCCGCCGCTTAGAAGAAGCGTTGCAACTGTTGCAAGACAATCCCCTCATTCGTAGTGTGCAAGCAGAACTCTCAACAGGAAGCGCACCCGGATTGAGCATTCTAACGCTCAATGTCACAGAGGCGCAGCCAATCACAGCATCTGTTGTGGTAGAAAATCGTGATTCTCCGAGTGTTGGGGAATTGCGGGGGACGGTTGCGATCGCACATAATAATCTACTGGGTTTTGGCGATCGCTTTAGTGCTAGTTATGGCATTGCTGAAGGCATCGACAGCTATAACCTCAGCTACGGGATTCCCGTAAACCCCCGTGAAGGCACCCTGAGTCTAAGTTATAGCAATGACGATAGTCGAATTGTTGAAGACCCGTTTTCCGATCTTGATATTAGGGCAGAGTCTTACACCCTTTCCCTTGATTTTCGGCAACCGCTTGTTCTCACTCCGACAAGTGAGTTTAGTCTCTCACTCGCCCTTGACTTGCGCCAAAGTGAAACATTTTTACTCAATGATATTCCTTATTCATTTTCTGAGGGTCCAGAAAAGGGTAAGTCCAAGATAACAGCACTGCGGTTTAGCCAGGACTGGACTAATCGCTCAACTACCCAAGTTTTAGCCGCGCGATCGCAATTTAGTTTTGGATTAGATGCCTTGGGAGCAACTGTTAATGACAGTGGTACAGATGCCCAGTTTATCAGTTGGTTAGGGCAGTTTCAGTGGGTTAAAGCATTAGGTGAAGATGTAATTTTAGTTGCCCGTACTGGCGCTCAACTCTCCCTTGACTCACTCTTACCCATTGAACAATTTAGTATCGGTGGTGTTGATACAGTACGAGGCTATCGCCAAAATCAACGAGTTGCTGACAATGGTGTTGTTGGTTCAGTGGAAGTGCGCTTTCCCATTATTCGTGACTCAAATGGAATTGGCACAATCCAACTCGCTCCTTTCTTTGATATCGGTACAGCTTGGAACAACAAGGGTCAAATTCTTAGCCCTAGT
>JAESFV010000136.1_pt1 | contig 115820 bp, 90 predicted proteins | sample 9269471 | NCBI WGS metagenome assembly JAESFV01 (sample SAMN14502647, study PRJNA617108) | algae metagenome | isolation source: Symplocastrum torsivum CPER-KK1 and co-occurring heterotrophs from... | place: USA: Central Plains Experimental Range, Colorado | collected 2001-01-01
CAAGCAAAAAATTATTAACTTTATTGCTTATTACAATCACACATTTGCTAAACCCTTTCAATGGAAGTTTGAGGGTTTCCCAGATGCGGGCTAGGCTGGTGGGTTATTTCTGCCGAGCTGGTCTAGTTCGGCTAAGCCGCTACTGTAGCAGGTAATTCTCCATTCACAATGGCTAAACAAGGCTTTGAGGGAACTGTCAAGCTTTTCGTAGAGGCGTTGTCGTTGTCCCCGAACAGTTGAGAGTTCCCTCGCGAGGGCATAGTCTTCATCGCCAAGGGGAGAGGGTTGATCACTACTGTCTCGGTTCATGGCTGTTCTCCCAGTACGGCGCTAGTGATTGATAATACTTGGGCTATAGCTGGAGGAGCCGTTACTAAAAGACGGGAATCATTCGGTTTAGCATCAAAATGTAACAGAATGCAAACTATAATGAGTTCGAGAATACACCTATCAGTACCTAAATTAAGAGTAGTACCAACACACATGCGAGTTGCGATCGCCGGAGCGGGTTTAGCAGGACTCTCCTGCGCCAAATACCTGACTGACGCGGGTCATACCCCAATTGTCCTAGAACGCCGAGATGTTCTAGGCGGAAAAGTTGCCGCTTGGAAAGACGAAGACGGAGACTGGTACGAAACTGGGTTGCACATTTTCTTTGGGGCTTACCCCAATATGCTGCAACTGTTCAAGGAGTTGGATATTGAAGATCGGTTGCAGTGGAAAGAACACACGATGATCTTTAACCAACCCGAAAAACCTGGTACTTATTCCCGGTTTGACTTCCCTGATTTACCAGCACCCGTCAATGGCATAACGGCGATTCTTCGCAACAACGATATGCTGACTTGGCCAGAGAAGATTCGCTTTGGTTTAGGATTAATCCCAGCTATTGTTCATGGGCAGAAGTACGTTGAGGAGATGGATAAATACTCCTTTGCTGAGTGGATGAAGCGGCAAAATGTACCGCCAAGGGTGGAGAAGGAAGTTTTTATCGCGATGTCCAAGGCGTTGAACTTTATCAATCCTGATGAAATTTCAGCAACGGTGGTATTGACTGCCCTCAACCGATTCCTCCAGGAAAAGAACGGTTCCAAGATGGCATTCTTAGATGGTGCCCCGACGGAGCGACTTTGCCAACCGATGGTCGATTACATTACCGAACGCGGTGGCGAGGTGCGATTGAATGCACCGATTAAAGAATTTTTACTGAACTCTGATGGTACGGTACGGGGATTCTTGATTCGTGGTTTAAATGGGGCAGCCGATGAAGTCCTGACAGCCGATGCTTATGTATCGGCAATGCCAGTAGACCCATTGAAGGTGATGCTGCCCGAACCTTGGCGTAATATGGATTACTTCAAGCAATTAGATGGCTTGGAGGGTGTTCCTGTAATTAATGTTCACCTGTGGTTTGACCGCAAGCTAACGGAGATTGACCATTTGTTATTTTCGCGATCGCCTTTGCTTAGTGTCTATGCTGACATGAGCAACACCTGTCGGGAGTATGCCAATCCTGACCGTTCGATGCTGGAATTAGTCTTAGCACCAGCGAAAGATTGGATTAATAAATCTGACGAGGAAATCGTTGAGGCGACGGTGGTAGAGTTGGAAAAACTTTTCCCCAATCACTTCGGTGGCGATAACCCAGCGAAATTGCTGAAATCTCACGTAGTCAAGACTCCGCGTTCTGTTTATAAGGCAACGCCAGGTCGTCAACAGTATCGCCCATCTCAAGAGACACCGATTACCAATTTTTATCTAACTGGCGATTACACCATGCAACGCTACTTAGCGAGTATGGAGGGCGCCGTACTTTCTGGTAAGCTTACAGCGCAGGCAATAAATAACACTCAGCGCTCAGCGCTCAACTCCCAACCACTGGACGGTAATGGGAAATCAACCATTGGCACGCCGTTGCCAACTCTCGACTCCCAACAGCCAGTACTCAGGGCTGAAAGCTAATCGCTGATAGCTGCAACTCTTAATAGCTTGCTACGAATGCTCCAACTGCCTAACTCTCCACGCATGAGAACGCTGGCCCCCCGGTCGGATGCTTACGAATTCTGCCGTCAGATTACGGCAAAGTACTCCAAGACGTTTTACCTTGGCACACTGCTGATGCCAGAAGAGAAACGTCGAGCTATTTGGGCGATATATGTCTGGTGTCGCCGTACTGACGAACTGGTGGACGGTCCTCAGTCTCCTCTAACAACGCCGGAAACGCTTGACCGTTGGGAACAACAGCTAGAGTCGATCTTTGCAGGTCAGCCAATTGACGACCCTGATGTGGCTTTGGTCGATACACTGGAACGCTACCCGATGGATATTCAACCCTTTCGGGATATGATTGCGGGTCAGCGTATGGATTTGTACCGCAGTCGCTATAAGACGTTTGAGGAACTCAATCTCTACTGCTACCGGGTAGCGGGAACGGTAGGGTTGATGTCCAGCGCTGTTCTCGGTGTGGCTGACTCTTGTAGCAAAACGCCTTGGGATCGCCAGCTAGACGATGATGACCCCGTGGAAGAAGCAATCGCCCTCGGCATTGCCAATCAATTAACCAATATCCTCCGGGATGTTGGAGAGGATGCCCGTCGGGGCCGGATTTATCTACCCTTAGAAGAACTTGCTTTGTTTAACTACACTGAGCAAGACTTGTTTGATGGGGTTGTTGATGATCGTTGGTGCGAACTCATGCGTTTCCAAATTCAACGGGCGCGTAAGTTTTATACTCAAGCCGAACGGGGTATCAGGGCACTCAGTACGGACTCTCGTTGGCCAGTTTGGGCAGCTTTGATGCTCTACCAAGGCATTCTTGATGTCATCGAACGCAACCAGTACGATGTCTTTAACCAAAGAGCCTTTGTACCAAAGCCTCAGAAGTTGTTGACACTGCCAGTTGCATGGCTGAGAGCGCAAGCTCTCTAAAGATAACGGAAAATATCGTTAATGATAGTCCTCTGAAGGGACTGATTGGCGCTTGCGTTTTTGAGGTGCAAGTGGTGACTCTATTTTGATGTCTGGGGGAGTTTCTACGCTTGAAACTTGTCGCTGAAATCAATCGAGGTTTGACCTGCTTCCTCCTTTGACTGAGTGAGAAAAAAGCGATCGCCTCTACTCTTACCTAAGTCTCACCCAAGCCGCGAATGGCACTGACGCGAAGAAATTCAGTTACAACCAACCCTTGCGCGGGGGGTTTGGGGGCTTCCCCCCAAGCAGGGTTTTTCTACAAACGACTATTTTTCGCTTAAGTCAGCGGCATTCCACCTAAGCCCCCATTCCGGAGTACTGCTTCAATCCCTTGCGCCAGAGCCAACGGTTCACAACGAAACAAAGTAAACTCCAACCCAGCATCATCAACAAACCCCGCACAATATCTACAGGTAGCCCAATTAAAAGCGCAGCGGGGAAGTGAATCAGATAAGGGAAAGGTGTCCATAAGGCAACCTCACGTACTAGGGGTGGAAAAACTTCTAGTGGGGCAATCATGCCAGAGAGAAATAAGTAGAACAAAAACCAGAATTGCTCGATCGCACTTGCTCGTTCTGTCCAGAAAGCAAACATCGCAAATGTATACTGCATCAGAAAGCGCAAGGCAAACGCTAGCCCCAACACTGGTACAAACAGTAAAACTCTCCACAAGCTTGGTACCCAAATTGCCTGAGGATAAAGTAAGAAAAATAAACCAACTAGAGCCAGCGCAAAAGGTAGACGGGCAAGACGTTCCGATAGATGTGAGGCGACATGGTGCCATACGGGGTCAATAGGTTGTAGTAGTCGAGGAGAAAGCCGCCCTTCCACAACTTCTTTTTCAAACTCCCAAATCACCCAAACCACCGTAAACTGGCGGATTAGAAAGACGATCAGAAAGTAACGTGCAAATTCCCCAGGATTCAGACCAAATTGCCCCTGCGCTGAGGCTTTTGTCCAGACACCCATCAGAATTAGTGGCAAAGTCCCTGACAGCGCCCATAAAAACAACTCTGCCCGATACTCCAGCATGTAGGCGTAGTAAACCAAGAGGAACGCCTTCGCTTTTGGAATCACTCGGTTCATGAGGCTACTCCAGCCCGGAAGACGCGACCAATCACTTCCTCAACAGGCGGTTCAGTTACCGTTAAATCAATAACTTCTAACTCAGCCAAAATCCGGGACACTACGCTTGTTAGCCCTTCACGCCGTACTAGGAAACGTACTTCCCGACCTTCCACCGCTTGCAATTCCCCAAAGTTAGAAAGCTTGTCTTCTGGCAAGGGGTTGGCTAGTTCTACCTTGACCTCACGATAAGGCGCAAAGCGATCGACGAGTCCATCTAGTGAGCCATCGTAAATCAACTGACCTGCGTAAATCAGCAGTACTCGTTGGCAAAGGGCAGTAATATCAGCCATATAGTGACTGGTTAATAATATCGTTGCCCCAGTGAGCCGATTGTACTCCCGCAAGAAATCCCGGACACCAACTTGAGCATTGACATCCAATCCTAAAGTTGGCTCATCCAGAAACAGGACTTGAGGTTGATGAAGGAGTGCTGCTAAAAGTTCAGCTTTCATCCGTTCACCGAGAGAAAGCTTCCGCACGGGCTGAGTTAGCTTGTCTTCTAGGGAAAGCATTTCTGTGAGTTCCCCCACTCGATGGCGAAATTCCTTCTTGGACATCCCATAGACAGCCGCGTTGATTTTTAGGGAGTCCATCGCGGGTAAGTCCCAAAGCAACTGCTGCTTTTGCCCCATCACGAGGGTAATCTTCTGTAAAAAGTCTGCTTGGCGCTGGAAGGGGATGTGTCCTGCCACTCTCACGCGACCACTGGAGGGGTGAATCAGTCCTGTGAGCATTTTCAGTGTAGTAGTTTTTCCTGCCCCATTGGGACCGAGAAACCCAACCACTTCCCCCATGCCAATCTCAAACGAAACATCTTGCACAGCTTTCACTGAGCGGTAAGTGCGGCGAAAGAAGTGGGTTAATGTGCCTTTAAGCCCTGGCTCCTTGACCGCTACCGGGTAGACTTTGCTCAGGTTTTCAACTACAAGAATAGACATAGATTTAACTGTACTTGATTGCTCGTAAGTCTGCATCCAATGCTTCTCGGCTACCAGCAACCAAACCTTTCTAAATTCCGGCTTCAGTCATAGCTAGATTCAAATCATCAGTTAGCTTTAGTCGTTCAGCCCACTCTTGTAAGTATCTATAGTCTAGGGTTTCAGCTTGTACTTTGAGTACGCCCAGAACATCACGCCATTGTTTTTCAGAACCTGAATGCTGCCGCCAACGTAGTTTGTTCAAAATGACATCTTCAGGGGAGGCAAAGTAAAGTGTTGTACCTTCAAACTCAATCACTCGTCGCCGTTCAAATTTCAGGCGATCGCACTCATCAGTTCCAGATATCATCAGGTCAGCACGGCTAATACTCTCCATGTCTGTAATTTGTAGGGTTTTCATCCGACCCGATTTCACGTCATCAATGCCAGGAACATAAAAACCGCATAGCGTGAGTGCTTCACTGAGGCGATCAATATCCAAAGGAGAAATCGCCAGTACCAAGTCTAAATCCTGTGTTGTACGGGGTTCGCCATAAGCGATTGCCGCTACTCCACCAGTAATGTAATAGGAAATTTTTAATTCCTCAAAAATGGGATGCAGCTTGGTGGCAAGTGAAACCGAATCCTGAATCCACATAGAGGACTCTCCTGTTGGGATGTAGTTAGGAGGGCAATGTTCTTGCAACCACGCCAAAGCAATCTTTTTGGCAAACTGACTTGGAGAAAGGTGCCCGAATTGTTGACGTAGGGAACACAACGAGAGCTTACGGGCACTACGGGTTAGCGATGCAGCACTACTCAATCGTTCGCTTGGTGACCGCTGTCGGAGCAAGTGAAACGTCAGTAGATCTGTTTCTACGCTGGTGTCCTCTGCCTGGGGACGGTATCCGGGTTGGATGGAGAATTTGGGCACTTGAATCATGGCGGAAAGCTCCTTAAAAAACCCAATCATCCAGTAAATTTATTGCAGCGAAAACTACCTTGAAGCCCGATAAAGGCAGTAATCAATGCGTCGTATCGCTTATTGCTAAAAAAGTAGGCAATAACAATCCAACTTTCTAAAATCGCCTTTCGTACTCAATAAGCGCTCTGCTATCCCCAGAGAAATTTGTACCCCCGCGTAAGAGAAGCTCATCATTGAGTCGATAGCGCAGATTGTACTCAAACGGCTGCTCAGTCGTTAACTCCTTTAATACAGAAATTGAAAAACTCCGGCTAATATCAAGACTTGCTTCAGCCGTTAGTCCTAAGCTAGAAGAGCGATCGTCTTCATCAGTATTAATTGTCGGGAACAAGCGAAACTCACTGAGTCCCAAAGCATCACCAATGATGTTTTGCACATTACTTAATAGTGCTGATCCAGCCAGGTTTGCTAATCCGAGTGTAGTATCGCCTCGACCCAAGGTATCAACGAAACCGCCGCCTAGGAGTGCAACAATTTCCACCTCGCTACGGGAGGGGCTGCTGGTGAGTTCGATGTTATCAGCTAATTGGCTGGCTGGCCCTTCCACCCGTGCTTCAACCCGTACCGTTTGTGCGCTGCCATAGCCAAACGTTGGGGCATCACTAATTTCTGCTGATAGAGGGTCAGTCGGAAGCCGCCGTTGCGTTGTTTCTGCAACCGATGCTTGCAGCCGCACATCTAAAACTGGGTCGAGTCCTCGATTGGGAAGAAATTCAGCCGTGTTTTCGTAGCTCCTTGCTAGCCGGAACTGAGTCGTAAAGAGATTCACCTGACCACGTTCTAGCCGAATTATTCCTTCAGGTCTAATTCCATCTAAAGGTCCATTAAGCGTGAGAGTTCCGTCAGCGAGGAAATTCAAAATTGGGTCTTGCCTAATTTGAACACCCTCACCCAGATTTAACGTTAAGTTATTGAACTCAGTGAGATTACTCGCCACCTGTCCACCACCAGCCGCGCCAGCAGTTGTAGCCCCCCCAGCACCAGTTCCTCCAGCGCCAGCACCTCGTTGTCCTATCTGCACCTGACCATCAAAGAGGTTGACTTCACCACCAATTTGGGGAGCTAAGGCGGTGCCAGTCACAATAACGTCACCTTGGACACGACCGTTGTAGAGTCCTTTAAGATTGATTGCCAATTCACCAATATTGACAGTTAAGGGATTTTCTTGGGGGACAGGTTGAGAAATGGGAATCGTTCCTGCTGCGGCTACAGTACCGCCACTAAACTGACCCTGCACATTATCAACTTGGATACGGTCAAAGTTGAATAAGACTGTGCCATTAACATTCGTTAGAGGTTCAGGAAGCGCACGGGCAGCGATTGTTGCAGCTTCGACAGTCGCAGACCCTTGAGCAACCAGGTTTAGAGGTCTGCTGGCATCTTGGTCAAGCGTTCCAGAAATGGCTAACTGCACATCACCGAGTCCATCAACCCAAGTCACTTGACCTCCGGAAAGGAGATTTAAGAAAGCGAGACCCTCATTTTGGACATCAATGTTAAGCGCTATTTGGTTATCCGCTGGTTTCACAGACGCAAAAGGCAGCTTGTACGGGATACTACCGTTGATGTTAAGGGGGTCAGTGCCAGAAACCAGAACAGTGCTGCCAAAGTTGAGGCGAGCATTGGCGTAGCTGAAGCCACCCTGAGCGGATTGTACAGGTGTTCTGTTGATTGTGGCATCAGTGATGCTTAGTTCGCCTCTGGCTTGGGGGTTGTTAATACTTCCTGAAAGTGTAGCGGTGGCATTCAACAAACCCGTGAAGCCAGACAGTGCTGGTGGTACATTCTGAGTTCTTTGCAGAACGGTTTGCAACTCGTCGATGGGGATATTTCGTAGCTGTAGCTGTCCGGATTGCGCCTCACCACCAATGGTGCCAGCGTAGGAAATTAGACTGTCTCCCGATTGGATACGCAGTGGTAGCAGGGTAATGACACCATTTTGAAAGCTGCCTTCACCAACAATACTTACCTGGTCAACGTTGTAAGTATCCCATTCCCAGTTTTCACCCTGGATATTAACTTGGGCGGTGATGCCAGAGGCTAAAGAGCCATCAACCTGAACTGTGCCACTAAAGCGACCATCCACTAAGTTAATATCTGGTAAGGGGGAGGTAGCTGCTTGAGCTTCACGTTGTTGCGCTAGGGCTTCGATTTCTGAAAGACGGCGCAGTTGGGTTTGCAGAGATTCGTTTTCTAAGTTCACCGCCACGGGAGCCTCAATCGTACCGTCGGAGTTAGGACTTAGATTGGTAAGGTTGAATACTTCTAGAGCAGCCAAGAGGGTTTCGAGTTCTCCCTGTTCAACCCGGAGTTGCAGGTTCTGAAATACAGGACTCGTGGCAGTTCGGGCAATTGTACCAGAAAGCAAGTAGCGACTATTGACTGCGAGGGAGTCGTCGCCTGTACGGGGGTCAAAAATTGGGCCTGTGAGCGCCAAATCATTAAACGAAACAGCGAACGTGTTGAGGTTTACATCCAGGTTGCCGGAGACTGTGCCGGAAAAGGGTTGAGTTGCGATCGCCGCCGGGACAGGTGCGAGTTCTTTTATAATTGCGATCGGAAAATCTTGTGTACTAACCCGCAACACTTCCCCTTGTCGCTCACCGCTAGCGATCGCATCGCCACGCTGGATGAAAAATGAGATGGGTTGGTTGTTCGGTGCTAGCGCCACCCGAATCTGATCAGTCTCACCTTCTAGATTGAGGTTCAGTGATTGCCCCGGTACTGTATTCACGTTTCCTTCTAATGGGGATTCAAACCTCAAACCCGCAACGACAAAATCTCGCAGTGCCAGCGTTCCATTAACATTGGGAGCAGAAACTGTACCCGCAATGCTACCGTCAAAATCTGCTCGTCCTGCTACATCCACTGTATTAGGTAGGATTTCCCCTAGCTGTTGCAGATTCAAATCTGTAGCGCGAACATTGAGGTTAAATGCTTGAATTGCCTGGACTCCAGGATTTGCAGGGTTGAGACTTACAACACCGCTAGCGTCGAACCCTTCAGCATTTGCCTGTTGAATCGCTAGTTGTTGACCATTCCACGAGAGTGATGTTGTCAAGGGTTTGTCAATAAACGCAACACCTTCACTAAAACTTAGCTGCCCATTAGCTCGTATCCCAGAAGGTGAAAGCGCCGCTAAGGAACCAGAAACATTGAGTCTACCATCGAGGTTTCCTCGTAAATCTTGGGAAAATCTTGATAACTGGACATCACTAGATTCGACAACAGCTTCAAAACGACCATTGCGTAGTTGTACATTACTCGCTGTGAGCGTACCTTCACCAAGCTGTAATCGTCCTGAACCACTACCCTGAATCGTGCTGGGACTAAAGGACGCGAGGCTACCAGAGAGGTTGAAGCGACCAGAAGCTAAACCACCTCGTAACGAGGGCGGCACCTGGGTAAAACGCTCCAACGGTACATCGGATGTCTCAACTGCAACCTCAAAATTACCATTACGCAGTTGGACATTGTTGGCGGTAATCGTGCCTCCGTCAACTTGCAATCGTCCTGAACCACTACCTTGAATCGTGCTAGGACTGAAGGATGTCAGACTTCCGGAGAGATTGAAGTTACCAGAAACTCCACCTTGTAATGATGGTGGAACTGAGGCAAGACGACCTAACTGTACACCAGAGGCTTGGACTTGGGCGGTAAAGTTACCATTGCCCAGTTGCACATTCCTTGCGGTGAGAGTCCCTCCGCCAATATTTAATCGTCCTGAACCACTACCTTGAATCGTGCTAGGACTGAAGGATGTCAGACTTCCGGAGAGATTGAAGTTACCAGAAACTCCACCTTGTAATGACGGTGGTACTGAGGCAAGACGACCTAACTGCACACTAGAGGCTTGAACTTGGGCAGTAAACCGACCGTTACGGAGTTGCACGTTGCTTGCCGTGACAGTCCCTCCGGCAATATTTAATCGTCCTGAACCGCTACCGCGAATCGTGGACGGACTGAAAGATGTCAAACTTCCAGAGAGATTAAAGTTGCCAGAAACAGGAGTTTGCAATGCGGGTGGTACTTGAGCAAGACGCCCTAATTGCACACCAGCGGCTTGAACTTGAGCCGTAAAGTTACCATTGCGGAGTTCGACATTGCTGGCGGTGACAGTACCCCCAGCGATATTTAATCTTCCAGAGCCACTGCCTTGAATTGTGGAAGGGCTGAAGGAAGCTAGAGAACCAGAAAGGTTGAAATTACCAGAAATCGGACCTCGTAATGCGGGTGGGACTTGAGCAAGACGATCTAACTGCACACCGGAGGCTCGAACTTGGGTGCTGAAGCGCCCGTTAGCGAGTTGGATATTATTGGCTGTAACGTTACCTCCAGCAATATTTAAGCTCGCTGAACCATTACCCCGAAGTGTGGAAGGGCTGAAGGAATCCAGAGAGCCAAAAAGGTTGAAATTACCGGAAACTGGACCTCGTAACGAGGGTGGGACTTGGGCAAGACGATCTAACTGGACACCGGAGGCTCGGACTTGGGTGCTGAAGCGCTTACCGATTACCTGTACATTGTTCGCGATGACACTACCGCCAGCAACATTGAGATTTGCTGAACCTGTAGCACGAAGGTTTTGGAGATTGTCGAGGGAGCCAAAAATCTGGGTTCTCGCTGAGACTGCCCCAATTGGAACAGGTAGGTTGACATTGTAGTTTTTGGCGATCGCATCTCCGGGAACATTAGCCGCCTGAACGTCGAAGACTACGCCCCCCTTCTCACCCAGTTGTACCCTGCCATTCCCTGTTATTACCCCTCCTACAGTTGGTATGGCTCGGAGATTGCTAATCGTTAACCTGGAATCGACGAAGCCAAATTTGGCACTAATTGCTCGAAAATTCACGCGGTCAACTAGAGCAGGCTTCGTTGTGACGACTTCTCCAGAAACAACAGGTTTAGCCAGAGGCCCAGTCACTCGCAGCGCAGTTTGGACTTGTCCCGATACTGTTACTGGCAATTCTTTAAAATTAAACGTCTGCAACACCTGCTTCACAGCAACGGGTTGTGTCCGGGCTGTCAGATTGTAATTTGACTGGGTATCGACTACCCCATTTGCTTCGGCAGGAACTTGACCAAAAAGCGTTTTAACGTTTTCCAGCCGCACTTGTGTCTCTCTAAAGCGCAACCGCCCATTTGTATTGGCAAAGGGTTTCGGAAGCTGGGGAATTCTGGCTGTAACATTTTCCAGGTTTGCGGTTCCAAAAAACTTCAACGGCTGCTCTTTCTCGATTCGCACTTCCAAATTGCCATCTAGGTTACCCGCTTGAAGCACTAGTGGCAGTTGGAGCAATCGACTGATTTCTGTCGCCACCAAGTTCTGCCCAGCAAGCACTAAGTTAGTTTGTTGAACCGAGGGGCGGCTTTGTCCCTCAATGGTGAAATTTCCTCCACGAACTAGCTGACCTGCTAACTCAAACTTGATTAACTGATTCTCTTCAAGAAAACGAGTTTCTCCAGAGGGTACGACAACGGTTACAGGGGCTTGAAGTTTACCCGCTTGTGACCTGGGTACCAGCACAACATCAGCATCCCGAAACCGCAACGCCTGAAGCTTGACATCAATTGCTCCTTTCTCTTGAGGCTGAAGCTTAGTGGAAACCCATTGTCTCTCTTTGTTCTGCTCCAGGTAGACATCCGGTTCAACTAGAGTGATTTCCAGTTCTAGCGTGCGAGTCAACAGAAATTGCACTGGGTTAAATGCTATCTCCACCGCCTTTGCCGTTGCGCGATCGGGGTCTGTTGCTGTTGCTGGGATGCTAGCAGCACCAAAATTCAAGCCATTAAAGGTAAGGCTCTCCACTTCCCCTAGCTGCAACGGACGATTGAGGAGCCGTTCAACGTTTCTCTCCACCAGTGGTGCTAATTGCCTCTGGACAAAAAACCAGCCAAAGCCAATCCCTCCACCGAGTCCGGCAAGAAAAATTACACCAAGGGCAATACCGATACGACGCGGCTGTCGCCACCGTGAACGCCTGGTAGAAGCCTGTGCTGGTTCGTTTCCTGAATTGGATTCAGGTTCGTTGCCTGGATTGGGGGCGTTTGTCATCTTCTCCTCTTCGCGCACCTCAGACTACAGATGGCATTGCTGCCGCTGTCATAACCTAGTCCCACTCGTAGGGACGCTTCTACAAGCGTAGTAAGAGCAAGATTAGCCAGACTGAAGCCAAGTTATTGACGCTTCCTGCCCTACCAGAGCTTGAGGGTGGGAATCTTATAGAGGTTAACTCATAAAGTAATCAAGAAATCCCTCAAGTAACTCAACCCCACCTTCTGTCCGTTTAACTGGCACATTGGGTATTTTGTAGGCCATGGATGGTTTGCAGCCTTTTTCACTCCTGTTGACTTGACTTGAGACAGGCTGCCTCTAAGACAACTAAACTCTCTGTCTGAGCAACCAAACAGTTTTCTATGACGCTACTCAATGCAGGGAGAGTTCCCTGCCGGACTCTGGCTAACGCTTCCCCAGTCACTGGCTGAAATAGGTGAAGCCAATCGTTGTTGGCTAAATACTCCGCTGTAAAGGCACTTCGATCCAACAACCAAAAATCGACACCGTACTTTTGAATAAACGTTTGGACATCTGCTAAGTCGGGACTATATTGAGCGCGAATTAGGTCAATTACCCGTTGGCGAAATTGACCATAGTAGCCCAAATGATAGGGAATTGCATATTCCCGCCCGACTAAAATTGGTCGCTGAGCAAACGTTGGGATGTTGTTCACTTCCTCTGCTAGGGAGGCAATCAGGCTATCTTTTGGCTGTTTTTGAAAAAACTCATACAATTGCGGTGCCTCTCCTACTTCGTAGGCAGTCATGGGGAAGCTTTTGATAAAGCTAGGATACAGAATGAGGGTAGCTCCAATCAGGGCTGTTATTCCGAGAGCGATAAACTGTCTTTGGGGACGAGGGGATTGAGTTGGCGACAATGCCCAACCTAGAACGGCATCGACAATGAGACTCAAGGCGATCGCACTAGCTAAAATTACAATTAGCCGAAAGCTGTAACTGGTATAACGGCTAGGCAGGTGTAGTTTAAACAGTAGTGCGTGAGCCGCAAAAAACATCCCGACAGATACCAACAGCAGTTGCGGTAAAACCAGCACACTGGACTTAACTTGTTGCCCTAAAGGAAACTGAGAAGGAAATTTCAACAGCACAGGTAACAATAACCCTGTACAAAGGGTTACAGGTGTAAATAGCGATTTGGGAAACATCCCACTCCGTTCGCCTGAGAACCAAAAATCTGCAAATGATTCCTGAAAAAATTCAGATCGTCCATCTGGAGCAAATTCAGGTAATTGTCTCGCTTGGGCGACTGAGATGACAGGCCCAAACTCAGAAGAAGTCAAGGCAAAGGGTAACATGACAAGAATAATTACTCCCAGTCCAGCAAAGCAGAACCGATAATCTCGTTTATCTTGAGTAAGGCGAAGCTGTCCATTTTGCCACTTCACCAGTTGCAGAATTAAGACACCCGCACTGAGGAAAATACACTGGGGATAAAATAAGCCGATAAGCGCGATCGCAACCAAACAAGGCAGCAAGGAACGCCGCAATAAATAGTACAAAAACGCGAGAAATAGTAGATACACAAACGCTCTAGGCGTTGCGGAGGCTAAGTCATCTTCAACCCAGAGATTTTGATTTAACAATAACGCCGCAACAAATCCAGCAGCAGGTATTGGCAACATCTCCAAACAGACACCAAAACAGTATGCCGTTGTCACTAACCCAATTGCCAGCGGCAAAAACTTATTGAACGTTAAGGGATTAATCCCCAAAAATGCTGCTAAATGATAGAGCGTCGAGTAGCCAGCCGGAGCTACGGATTGGAAATAATCTGCAATTAAATCATTGGGAAATAACTCTGGATCAATAAACCGCTGCATCCAGAAAACGTGCTGCCGCGCATCATCCTGCACCACATACTCACTACTAAACGCCTCTCGCAGCGCTAACAGACTGTAAATTGCCGCAAATGTCAAGCTCAAGCTCAACCAAAACCTCACCTGAGCGGTGGACACTTTAGAGGTAGAACCTGTTAGAAATTTGCGTAAGCGTGCAGTCAACATAGCAGCCGTGGGTAGTACGTGATGATCGTACCCCGATCAGACGAAGCGTCAGCTTTATCCCATACTTATAAAGCTAGGGATCGAAGAAGGATGCCTTGTCTTTTGAAAGCGATTGGCATCACTCTCAGCAATCTTGCTTCTTTTCCCCAATCAATTCAGGGTTTGGCAGCAATAGCTGATAGCTGAACGCTGATAGCTGACAGGTATTTGGTCTGCTGGTACTCTATAACAAAACGATCTTTCCTTCCTACGTGTTTAGGTTCAGGAATGGTTTTGTGGGAAGGTGTGGTGTGATGGACGGTAAATTAGCCCAATCTTGGAAGTGGCGACTGACGGGAGTGCAGTTTTTACTCATCGTCGTGCTACTTCTGGGTATCGTTTTTCGGTTCGTTAATCTCGATCAAAAAGTTTACTGGGGTGATGAGGCTTACAGTTCCTCCCGAATTTCTGGCTATACAGCCGAGGAAATTGTTCAAGCACTTTACACGGGACGTGAACTGAGTGTCGAGGAGTTGCTGTTTTATCAAAACGCCAATCCTGAACGCACCGTAGGTGACACTCTAAGAGTGATAGCGACAGAAGCGCCTCACCATCCGCCGTTGTACTACATCATGGCGAGAGTTTGGGAGGAGTGGTTCGGCATCTCGGTAGGGATAAAACGATGTCTGCCTGCGTTGATTAGCCTTCTTGCTTTCCCTTGCCTGTACTGGCTGTGTTGGGAATTATTTGGTTCGTCTTTGACTGGCTGGATCGCGATCGCATTAGTGGCTGTTTCGCCAATTCATGTACTGTATGCTCAGGAAGTCCGGGAGTATAGCTTATGGACAGTCAGTGTTTTGTTCGCCACGGCTTCCTTATTGTACGCTGTCCGAGTCAAAACCAAGGGGAGTTGGAGCCTGTATGGGCTGAGTATTGCGATCGCACTTTACTCCCATTTATTCTCCGGCATGGTAGTGCTTGGACACGGAATTTATGTCCTAAGCCTCGACGGTTGGCGGTGGAGTAAAAGACTAAGGGATTACCTCTTCGCCGCAGCCGTAGGATTAGCACTTTTTATTCCCTGGATTCTCATCTTTATCAAGCAAGAAAGTCGGGTTAGTAAAGGCTGGGCATGGGTTGTTCAAGACATCTCCCAGCTAAACTTTTATCAACGGTGGCTAACAAATTTGGTTCGTGGTTTCTTCGATGTACAAATCGGAAACCATGACCCTTTTGACTTGCCATTTGGTTATGATCAACCTACAACTTATGTAATTATTCCGATTGTGGTTTTGGTCGCTTACGCGATGTACTTTCTCTTTCGCGAAGCACCAAGAACAGTTTGGCTACTCCTCTTAGTGCTGATGGCATCAACAACATTGCCTCTCGTGCTACCTGATTTAATTTCAGGCGGAAGACGCTCAACAATTGCCAGGTATCAACTCCCTAGCTATATAGGCATTCAACTTACCGTTGCCTATCTTTTATCGACAAAAATTAGTGCTGTTTCTGACCATTTGCAGCAGAAGCTTTGGCGATTCATCACCGTTGCTCTGATTTCTTGCGGAGTAGTGTCTTGTGCGTTAATTGCCCAATCAGACACTTGGTGGACTAAATACACGGACTACCACAATGCCCAGGTAGCGCGTATTATTAATCAGTCTCCTGCGCCCTTAGTCTGGAGTGATAGCGCCCCTAATCGAATTCTTGCGCTTAGCCATCTACTTGGTCCAAAAGTACGACTACAGTTAGTAGAGATTCCATCCGAAGTTCCAGAAATCTCCAAAGAAAAGCTTCCAGAAATTCCACAAAATTTCACTGATGTATTTTTCCTGGAAAGTACACCTCCTGATTCTCTACTACGTGGCGAATTGGAGAAGCATAAAAATTATAACTTTGAGCTTGTGTATAAAGAGAAAATTAGTTTTAAAGACCGCCAAACTTTGCTATGGAGGCTAAAAGCTTAGCTAACCTTGCGTTAAAAGTTCCATCACACAGAATCACTAATCATCTCGCTTCTGTCTTCAAAATCAACTGCGACAGCGAAGATACTTAAACTACCGTTTTCTGGAAGTTTTCAGTAGAGAGCGAGACGTTGTATGAAGGAGAATTAATTGCTCAAATCTTTGAGGTTTTCGCTGTCTGGAATACGGTTTTTAGCTATCGTTGCGTTGCTTCTAGGTATCTTTTTTAGATTCATTAATCTAGACCAAAAAGTCTACTGGGGTGATGAAGCTTACAGTTCATTACGAATTGCAGGTTACACAACAGAGGAAGTTGTCGAAGCCACCTACACAGGGGAGGAAATTGGCATTGAGGAGTTACAAAAATATCAACGTCCTAATACCGAAAGAGGTTTAGTTGATACTCTAAAGGTTTTAGCTTCAGAAGACTCGATACATCCACCGTTGTACTACATCAAGGCAAGATTTTGGGAACAGTTATTTGGCTCATCGGTAGCGGTAAAAAGACGTTTACCCGCCTTGATTAGTCTTTTTGCCTTTCCTTGCCTGTATTGGCTATGCCTAGAACTATTTAATTCGTCGTTAACTGCCTGGATAGCAGTTGCTTTAGTTGCCGTTTCACCGATTCATCTCCTGTATGCCCAGGAAGTGCGGGAGTATAGCTTGTGGACAGTAAGCGTTTTGCTTGCAAGCGCCTCTTTACTCTATGCCCTACGAGTCCAAACCAAACGGAGTTGGATAATTTATGCGCTTACTTTAGCCTTATCACTGTATTCTCATCTCTTTTCAGGAATGGTTGCGATCGCACAAGGAATTTATGTACTCATCAGGGAGCGCTTTCAATGGAGTCAACGTCTCAAATCTTACATCTTAGCGGCAACATCAGGGTTGTTACTGTTTTCGCCCTGGCTTTTCATCTTTCTCAATAACAAACGTCAAGCTTATGAACAGTGGGAATGGACTACTGAAAGCTTATCTCCCCTGAGCTTTTATCAAAGTTGGGTAGCTAATCTTATTCATGCCTTCCTTGATGTGCAAGTGGCAAGCCAAGACCCTTTCAGTCTGGTATTTAGTTATGATTCTCCCATCACTTACTTGATGCTACTGATTTTTTTATTGGTAGCTTACGCAATTTATTTTCTTTTTCGTCAAGCACCAAAATCAGTTTGGCTATTTGTTTTAATCTTAATGGCAGCAACGACTTTGCCTCTTGTGTTGCTAGATTTAAAGTCAGGAGGACAACGCTCAACGATTGCTCGATATCACCTCCCTAGCTATCTCGGAATTCAACTCGCTGTTGCCTATCTACTCTCCACAAAACTGAGTAATATAGCTCCTAGTAGATGGCAGTTTATGTTTTGGCGGTTAATTACGATTATCCTGATTTCCTGCGGAATAATCTCTTGTAGCTTAGTTGCTCAATCGGATACCTGGTGGACAAAGTATAGTGATTACTACAATGTACGAGTAGCTAAAATTATTAACCAGTCTCCTGCTCCTCTTTTGTGGAGCGACAGCAACTACAATCGGATTTTGTCAATGAGCTATGCACTTGACTCCAAAGTGCGATTACAACTAGTAAATAGTCCGGAAGAAACTACAGAGTTTTCTCAATCAAAATCTTATCTTCAGCTACTTCAAACCCTCCCTAACCCTTTCTTCAAGAATAAAAAAGAGGTACAAGATCTGAGCCAAAAAAAGCTATTAGAAACTTCAAAAAACTTTAGTGATGTATTTTTGCTAGAAATCACTCCTCCTACTTCCTTATTGCGTTCGGAACTTCAGAAGTCTAAAAACTACAAATTTGAGCTTGCGTACGAAGAGAAAATTAGTTTTAAAGACCGCAAGACTCTCTTGTGGAGACTTGCCAAGTAGTCAAAATGTAATTTATAGTGTTGCGAACTTTCTTTCGTGAACATGGATTAGCCCTACTTGTGCAGGGGGTCTCTAGGTAGGCACTCCGTCCCCCAGAAGGGGGGTTTGGGGGGAAGCCCCCCCCATCCGGGTTTTTCCAGTAAACAACTAAACTTCCTAAAGTTCAGTGCGATTGAGATTCCTCTTGGCAAAAGATATTAACGCAACGTCACTCCAGCCTGTTTGAACCTTAGATAGCGTTTTTGCCTATCCTTTGACAAGGGTGCTGCCATCAGTAAAATCTTCTCCAATAGCCAAGGTGCAATGCGGTTGCACCACACAGCTAAATGACTTTGCCATCCCACCAGAATTTCTGGTGATTCTTTTTGCAAGCCAGCGACAAGTGCTTGAGCAACTTTCTGCGAAGTCGTTGGCATCACCCAGCGAAACCACTGCAAATCTCGAACCATGTCAGTATCCGTTAGGGATGGAAGCAATGCTATCACCCGGATATTGTGGGTAGCTAACTCACCCCGTAAAGCCTGGGTAAACCCCAAAATCGCGTATTTCGTAGCTGAATAGGTCGCCATCGTCGGTGCTGCCACCTTCCCCATTAAGCTAGAAACATTAACAATCGTCCCTTCCCGTTGTGTTGCCATGCGTCGGGCAACTAAACGAGTCATTGTGTACATTCCCATCAAATTAATCGCGATCTCTTCCTGTACATTCGGCAGTCGGGATTGCAAAAAAGGCGCTTGGTGGGCAACGCCAGCACAGTTGATGAGTAGATGAATCGGCCCGTGATTTCGCCATGCTTGCGCGATCGCAATATTCACCTCTACAGGTTGAGCTAAATCCAAAGCCAAGATTACGACTTCTACGCCCAGCGCTTCAACTTCTGTTGCTACTTCCGCTAACCGTTGGCGGTTCCGGGCAACCAACAACAAGCGTTTTACGTTTTGTTTTGCTAATTCCAGAGCGATCGCTCGCCCAATTCCACGGGAAGCCCCAGTAACTAGGGCTGTTTTTCCTTGAACGTTCATAAATTAAAACCTCTACAGTTATGGTCTCACTACGCCATTAGCGAGTACTTGGCGATCAAATGAGTGCAGATGAAGCATCCCACTCGCACGCAGCGAGACAAACAATGACTCATGATTGGAGTACGAGTTGGACTCAATTTTTGACAGACATTTCCCAGAAGACTTGGTGTTTAAACCTCAGATTTGTAGATAAATCGGAGAAATGTCATTCAGTAAGAATTCAGTAAACGTTGAGTTTGACTGGCAACATGAAGCTCTGCAAGTCAGGAACACGAAGGGAGTAGCCATAAGCCGAGTCAAACGAGCAACAAAGGTATTTCTTAGAGCTTTTGCTCCGAAGCTTGGGATTTCGCCGTTGGAGAAATACCTAATTAGGCAATTCTGGAATCACTGAATCGGTAAAGATTCAGGGGCGATGTAGAGCATAGATGGTACGTCTCCTCAATACGAGCGTCTACCAGAATTAACTATCTATGCACACTTTAGCAATGCACTCAAGAAGCTGCAATATTTTTTTATAAATTCTGCTTAACATTTATTTAAAAAACAACAATTATCTTTCATAAAAGAGGACAACACCCCTCTAAGGAAGGAAATTATAAAATATCTTCCTCTGCCCTCCAGCAAACAAATGACACACTTGAACGAAAGGTGGGATCAAATCATGCGAGGCGCTCAGGTGAAGTGACAGTGCGATCGCAAGCCTTAGCGAAGTGCAAATCGAATCTGCTAATTTACTTACTGTCCCCCGGAAATAATTTATTAGAGTGCCTTGGAGCGTAAGCAACAAGCCTTTCTGAGGACGGAAAGAATTGTGTCCACTACATACTCTTATTCTGAGTTCGTATAAGAGTATGGTAAAAACACAAGCAGTCCGATCCACTTAGGGGATTGAGTCATGTCAGAAAATAGCCCTGCCGACCACCGTTCTTTTCAACGTACTCCGCAAGAGCGTGCTAACCAAAAACGCTTAGTTGACTATTCTTCAGTGCAGTCTCTGCCAGAAATCTGGCCGATTGCTGCCCAGCAGTTTAAGACTATCGTTGCCCTAAAAGACCCTCATGCAGTTGGAGGACACAAAGGCGCACCTTCAACTTTCACTTATGCCCAGTTGTATCAACAAATTCAGCAATTTGCGGCGGGGTTGCAAGCCTTAGGTTTCCAAGGATCATTGGATGAAACAGGTATCCCTGCACGTATTGCCTTGTTTGCTGACAACAGCCCTCGCTGGCTAATTGCCGATCAGGGCATCATAACAGCAGGTGCGGCTGATGTTGTGCGTGGCGCTCAGGCAGAACGTGAGGAATTACTGTTTATTTTGGCAGAGAGTGGCAGCACTGGCTTGGTTGTTGAAGACGTCAACACCTTGACAAAATTGGGCACTCATCTGGATTCTCTTCCGCTTCAGTTAGTGGTTCTCCTCTCTGATGAAGAACCAGCCGACAGTGCCACGTCACATGAAACTCTAAAAATACTTAACTTCTCTCAGTTAATGGCAGTAGGCGCATCCCACCAACTGACACCCGTCTCCCAAAACAAGGAGACATTAGCGACCTTGATGTATACCTCTGGAACCAGTGGCAAACCGAAAGGAGTCATGCTAATGCATGGCAATCTGCTGCACCAAGTCAGAACCTATAGTGATGTATTAACGCCACAACCAGGCGATCGCGTTCTTTCTATTCTCCCCACTTGGCACGTTTACGAGCGATCGGTAGAGTACTATATCCTTTCCCAAGGCTGTACCCAGATGTACACGAACCTGCGGAACGTAAAAAAAGACCTCAGAGACTTCAAGCCTAATCTAATGGTTGGTGTCCCCCGACTCTGGGAATCCATTTATGAGGGCATCCAGAAGCAGTTCCGCGAACAACCTGCAAACAAGCAAAAACTCGTGCAAAACTTCTTAGGTGTTAGTCAACGCTACATTGAAGCACGGCGTTTGTCGCAGGGAATGAGCTTAGATAACTTAAACCCTTCAGCTATCGAACGCTTAAGCGCCAGTGTTCAGGCGGCTGCCCTTTGGCCTGTTCACCAACTAGCCGATAAATTGGTCTATCAAAAAGTCCGCGAAGCAACTGGGGGACAAGTCAATCAACTGATTAGTGGTGGGGGATCTCTCGCAAGGCACTTAGACAATTTCTTTGAGATTATTGGCATTGAAGTGCTGGTGGGCTATGGTTTGACAGAAACCTCTCCCGTCACGAATGTGCGCCGACCCTGGCGTAATTTACGCTATTCCTCAGGCCCCCCCATGCTGGAGACAGAAATTCGGATTGTTGACCCCGAAACCCGTAAACCTCTACCTGTGGGTGAACGCGGTCTTGTTCTCATCCGAGGTTCACAGGTGATGAAGGGTTATTACAAAAACCCGGAAGCAACAGCTAAGGCAATCAATCCAGAAGGTTGGTTTGATAGCGGTGATTTGGGTTTGCTGACCCCCCAGAACGATTTAGTACTGACTGGACGGGCAAAAGATACGATTGTGTTGACAAATGGCGAAAATATTGAGCCACAGCCGATTGAGGATGCTTGTCTACGCAGTGCTTATATTGACCAGATTATCCTTGTAGGACAAGACCAGCGATCGCTTGGTGCATTAATTGTCCCTAATCTCGAAGCTCTCCAGCAATGGGCAGCTTCAGAGAAGTTGCACCTGCCTCTACCCGACTCACTTCCCAATCAAGCTGCTACCCCAACAGAGGAGTTCCGGAAAACTATTGATCTTGACAGTAAAGAGGTTCAGAATTTATTCCGCACCGAACTAAATCGGGAAGTCCAAAATCGCCCTGGCTACCGCCCTGATGATCGCATTGGTGCGTTTAAGCTGATTCTTGAACCGTTTTCTATTGAAAATGGCATGATGACTCAAACACTGAAAGTCCGGCGACCCATCGTCACGGAACGCTATCGCGATATTATTAACGGGTTGTTTGCCTGAGGTCGGAAAGTTAGAAGATTGGAAGGTGGGCAGCCGTGAGCTGAACCCTTCATACCTCAACTTTTGGTTAACCTCTGTTAGTACGAACCTTTATCCCTTCAGATCTACCTAGCGCAACATATATGGACGAATTGAAATCAAGCCTACTTTTGAAGCGACCTGTCAATATTAAAACCATCGTCACACCACGATGGAAGGATGAGGTTCAGCAACAACTTCAGGAGCAGATTAACCAAATTGACTCACAACTGCAACAATTAGATATGCAAGGGCAACGAGCGATCGCAGAAATTCAAAAGCAAAGTCTGCAACCCTCTGGCACCCAAGTCATGCAGCAAATTGAAAGCATTCAAGTTCAGGTCAATCAAAAGAAAAGTGAACTGCTAGAACAGAAAAATCAGCAGTTACAGCAACTTCAACAAGTGCAGATGCTGGAGATTGACCAAGAAGTGAGTCAAGGGCAGATGGAAAGCTTTTTCCGCATTGAACCAGGCGATAACCTGGTACGGAAAATGAACGTCGAAATTCTGCTTCGTGATGGCGTTGTTGAAGAAATTCGCGGTGATATCTAAGCAATTCAAAACTCAAAATGGGAAAACCTAGCATTAGCAAGCATTTAGGCTGCTCCCTACAGGCAATTTGAATGCACATTAGCTTAGTCAGGCTTAATTGGGGGGAGCGTCTTTGACACTACCCCTGTTTCAGGGTGATCTATAAGCACAGTTCCTTAGACCAATCTTGATGACCACGCCCTGGTTGACAAGTCACCTGGGAACCCGCCCATACTATCTCCCATTGCTTCTGTGCCTGGGCTGATTTTGTCGTCGGCACAAATTCAGCACGATACCTGATGCCACGAACCGAATCATCGGCGACACCCAGTTGAGTGATGATTACGACCGCTTGATTCGGTTGAGGATAATCCACTGTTACCTGTTGTGAACCTCCTTCTATTCCGCTCTTACCAAAAGCAGAGAGGGCAAGTGCTTTTGGATCGCTACCAACTCTCGCCTCGGTATCAGCAATCTCAGAAAGCGAAATAGGCTTATAGTTTTGCCGCTCGGTCTGTGTATTGGTTGTAGTTTTCGCGATCGCAGGATTCTGGTTGAGAGTTTCACTCGCGTGGGGTGCTGGCGAGGGACTGGCAGGCGTTGTTGTCTGCCCAGAGCGCTCAGTAACTTCATTACAAGCACTTAGCGTTATTGCTATGCCCACAAGCACGAGAAAAGACTTTTTTAACTTCTTAGACATCCCTTAGCGATTAAGCTGATGAAATTGTTGTTTGTTGTTGGTTCTTTGTTATTTGTATCTTTGACAAACAATAAAGGACAATCAACTTGGGCTGCGGATGGGATGACCCTCCCGTCCCCTCTTATAAAGCCCCATCTAAAGATAGGTAAAAACACGATAAGGGATTCTCTCTATTGAGAGAATAGAATTCCACTACTAATGCAGTAACCTGTCAGGAGTTAAGAAAAAGGCTACCGGATGAGGGTTATACCGCAGTGACTCAGCATCGTACATCGAAGGAGAGCGACGGCAGATGTACGGACGGTGGAATAATTAAGGACTAACGGCGGTGTGGAGTTTTTGTCGCTTCCTCCACTTCGTCACTACCAACGGAGGACTAAACTCCTCATCAGAGCGGTCAGAGGTAGTGAACGTCGAGAGTCGCTTTTAACAACTTGATTAACTTATCCGTACCGTCTTGACTCAAAACAGATTCAAGACGGTTTGTTTAGACTTGTTTGACTCAGTTGAGCAACTCAAGGACTTGCTAGTGCATCAAGGCAAAAGTTTCTGACAACTTTACTGGGTGATGGGGAGATGGGGAAGTTTTACGGGTCAGTTATTTCTGCCGCGCTGGTCTAGGAACAATCACGGTTATACAATTTTCCCTTAGGCGTGGTCGTATTACACAAGACTGCATCTTTCAGGTCTGTATCACTCATATCAGCCTTACTCAAATTAGCACCGCTCAAGTTAGCACCACTTAGATTTGCACCCTTCAGGTCAGCTGCGCTCAAGTCAGCACCACTCAGGTTAGCACCACTCAGATCGGCTCCCCTAAGTTCAGCCTCAGTTAGATTAGCACCTGTTAGGTTAGTAACACTTAGATTGGCATTATTTAAGTCAGCGTACTCCAGGTTTGCTCCACTGAGATTAGTTCCACTCAGGCTGGCATTCCTCAGGTAGGCTCCCCATAACAGCGCATCACTAAGGTCAGCACCACTCAAATCAGCACCACCTAAATTTGCCCGCTTTAGGGAAGCACTACTTAGAGAGGCATTACTTAAGAAAGAACCAATCAGGTCACTATGGCTGAAGTCGGCATTGTTTAGCTTCGCCTCTCTAAGGTCTACCCCAACGAGATTGCATCGTCTACAGCCCCCAGTTAGTTGCAGTTGTCTAACTTGGTCAGGGTTCTGTGCTTGAGTTGGAGCCATTAACAAAGAGGGAGCAAAGAGTAACACGGTAGCCAGAATTCTCAGTTTCATAAACTATACCCACCACAATTTTTCAACGTTCTGAAGTAATCGCTCAACTAGAATGCTCCCTATATCAGACGTGACTTCCTGGCTAAAGTGCCTCTATTGGCATTGCCTGAAGAGACTTGTACAGGACTATCAACAGTGAACTCGCTTGTTTAGCTTTCACCAATATGCACCATAATGTTTGATTTTGTGTAAGCTTTATCAACACTACAAACCCCATCCTGTTAAAGAAGTACAGCCTCGCCACCTATTTGAGGCTTGGTTCTCATCTACTTATATCTATTGTTTCTGTAATCTTTGATGCAGAAATTATACGCATCACCTTGCTTTTTCTCACTCACTATACGAATACCACCGATTGTAAAATTGGCGTAATATACTGTTCGTGTAGCTCAAGAAACCTTATCTTTAGAAGTAGCTTTACTCAAACAAAGTTTTTTACCATAAACTGCAATTAAGTTGATTTTGTTAATCTTATATTAAGAATTGTTAAGTAAGGGAGCCAGGTTATGTGTCTTCTTAACCCTATCAGTCAGCAGGAGCTTGTCTTATTTGTGACAGGGCTTTACGCCTCAACAGCTTTCTACTGTTTTGCTACCTGCTTGAAAGTTTTCAAGCGGGAGAATGACTTGTCTGTAGCTGAACGGTGGTTGTCTTGGGGGGTGTTGGCATTGGCAACAATTCTTTGGCCGATTGTTGTACCACTTTCTTACTTAGAAAGACGAAGCTTTGGCTCCGAGCATTTTTAGAAAATTCGCTCGGTGCTCTCTACACCCATTGGTGCTAAATTTTTTGAGATTGTGTCAGCTCAACATAGATGTGTTCTAGGCGCACGGGTTGCCGAGCAATTGAGTCGAGGGGAATCCCATCGAAGTGTGAGATAATTTCTTTCAATTCCAGTGATTGGGGTAGCCAAAACGCTAAATCATTGCCGTAGCGTCGGTGGGTAAAGCCAAGTTGTTGTGCGCGTGCGATCGCTTTTTCCTCTTGAGATGTCTGCACCACCACAATCTCTTGCGCGGGAATGCATTGGCGTAGTTGTTCCATACTTCCCTCTGCAACAATTCGTCCACCTTTCAGAATCCCGATTCTCTGACAAAGACGTTCTGCTTCATCTAGTAAGTGCGTCGTCAGCAAAATTGTAACCCCCTGATTTTTCAGACGCCGAATCAAGTCCCAAATTTCATAACGCGCCTCAATATCTAACCCAGTCGTCGGTTCATCCAAAATCACTAACTTCGGTTGATGCACTAATGCGACTGCAATATTCAACCGCCGTTGCATCCCGCCACTGAGGGTTTCAACGGGGCTTTTTGCTCTGTTTGCTAGGTTAACGGCTTCTAAACAAGTCTGTACTTGTTGCCTACGCTGCTGAGTTTTTAACCCATAGAGCTGAGCATAGAAATTCAGGTTTTCCTCGCAGCTAAGGGTTTTATAAAGTAAGTTTTCTTGTGGAGCAACCCCAATTAGCAACTTCGTTGCTTCTGAAATGAGTTCATTGTTAATAGTAATAACTCCACTATCTGCTTGGAGTAAATTACAGAGGATATTAATTGTTGTAGTTTTACCCGCTCCATTTGGACCAAGCAATCCATAAATCTCTCCAGGCGGGATGTACAGCGTCAAATCTTGAAGAACTTGTCGCTTACTGTAAGACTTGCTTAGCTTTTCAATGTTTAGCACTATTTCAACAATTATGGATTTGTCTCTTCGAGCTTTATCCCTGTTCGCTACTCCCTAATACTACCCTGGTCTGGAAATCAACCAGTCTTGGATTTCTTGAGCCAACCAAATACTCTCATTTTCACCCAAAGCACTACCAAGCCGATAAGTCTTATACGGTGAGCGAATATTAGACATATAGCCATCAGTGAGCAGTTACCTCGCTCGGTTATGCCTCTAAAAATGCAACCTCCGGTTTGTAGGTTGCAAGTGATCTAGATAATTTGTCACTAGATGAGCCTGAAGCTACCGCATAGCAATAACTTCAGGCTTTTAACATCAAGGTTTTCTAAACGGGCGTGTTCCTTAATAACAGGAAAAATCAATTTCTGGCAGTCCAGTTGAGGCTATTAGCTTACTGCTTCACTAGAATCGCCAACTCTAGATGAAAAGCGTTGTTTAAGCTCCCGCCCGTAAGGACCTATAGATGATTTTCCAAAAGCAATTTTCAACCTTTTAATGAGTGCAACTGGAGGCTGTCCATAGTAAAGTGCATTAGCTGGAATTGGCTCTGCATCAGAAAATCCTACATTGATAAAGCGTTCAATGCCTTTGCGGGCTAAATATTTCTCACGAATCTTTTTTAAGCGATCTTCATGAGCATTTGTATGAAATACCGTCCAGTTTGGATCTTCAACCTTGCATAAGGTGTAGACATTGTGGCGCTTTATGTACTCTTCAAAAGCAACTTCAAGCACATACCTGCTCTGATTTGTTACTTCAGCAGGGTTTTCCTCTTTAAATCCTGAAGTAATAAAGGAACCTGCAAATTCATGGATAGCCTTCATATAGGTACTCCGCTTCATCAAAGCAAAGTTCAGGCTGCACTTCTTACTGTAGTACCATCCGAGCCAAGCATCATGATGTTTTGAGGGAAGATTAAACGAGCCACCAACAGAAAAAACATCGTCACGATCAAGATAACTAATAGCTTCCTCTAGCCAGTTATCATGCCCTTCTCTGTAAGGTAGAGTGTCAGCATGAAAACATAATATGTAAGGTTTACTAGCAATTGCAGCAGCTGTGTATTCCTGTATGTATCCTGTCTCACTTCCACCGTAGTTATCTTCATGATTTGATTGGATAACCTGCAATTTATCAATCAAACCTTCTTGATACAACTGCCAGTACATTGCTTGTGTCTCGGCATCACTACCACAATCCACAACTACAACTTCACCAGGTTTTCCCCCTAGAAAACGGAACCAATCGAGAAGAATATCTCTAAAGACTGATTTGTCGCCAAAATTGTTGGTTACTAGTGATATATCCTTGAGACTACCAAGTGGGTTACTCATGATTTCCTACTCTCCAATTTTCTCGAATTTATAGTGCTAGGCTAGGTTTCACTAAATTTCGCTTATTTAGTGACTAACAAAAATTAGTCAGCCATGTATGGGCTGAAAGATCACAAAAGTTGTCTTAGTTTGTCGTAAAGACAAAGGTTTTCCATCAGCTTAAGCCTGAGTTGCGAGAAGTTTAGGGTGCATTTGGCAATTAGTTCTAAACGCTGACTGATTTGGGAAACTAGAATTTGTCCACTAATTTACCTTCGTAAAAAAGATGGTTTGGCAGCTAATAAATTGTCTCAAGGAATGTGCATTTTACTAGCTGTATTCTAGAGTACATAAGAAAGGTTAAGAACTTGAAAAGATTCCTTAGACCTTTTGATTCTTGCCTTTAGACTCTTAGTATCTATGTTTGTGCAGCGACAGTATGAGGTATTGGCAAACTTCAGCAAAGCGATCGCATCTTAATACGTCGTTGAAACTAAGAAAAGATTTCAAAAACTTAGTATTTTCTGGCTTAAGATAGATGTTTAAATTTTCTTTTCTAGAAATATAAGCAAAGATAAATCAATACATAGGTCAGGTTCATATACCTGTACCCACGAGCATGAAAGACTAGAGAACACTAGGGTAGCCAAGGATATTGACGAAAATCTGGTGGACGCTTCTCCAAGAAGGCTTGTTTCCCTTCGGCACCTTCCTCAGTCATGTAGTAGAGCAAAGTAGCATTCCCAGCGAGTTCTTGTAAGCCAGCTTGACCATCACAATCAGCATTGAATGCTGCTTTCAAGCAACGAATTGCGATCGGGCTATGAGCTAAAATTTCATTTGCCCACTGGATACCTTCTGTTTCTAACTGCTCCACTGGTACAACGCAGTTGACTAGACCCATATCTAGTGCTTGAGAAGCCGTGTACTGGCGACAGAGGAACCAAATTTCTCGTGCTTTCTTCTGACCTACGACTCTAGCGAGATAACTAGCGCCGAACCCGCCGTCGAAGCTGCCGACTTTAGGGCCTGTTTGACCAAAAATGGCGTTGTCAGCCGCAATGGTTAGGTCACAGATGAGGTGCAGGACATGACCACCTCCAATCGCATATCCAGCCACCAAAGCAATTACCACTTTGGGCATAGAACGAATCAAGCGTTGTAGATCAAGGACGTTTAAGCGGGGAACACCATCATCGCCGACATATCCAGCTTTCCCGCGCACACCTTGATCACCACCGGAACAGAAAGCGTATTTCCCATCAGTATGAGGACCTGCACCTGTGAATAGAATGACACCAATCTTCGTGTCTTCACGAGCATCACAGAAGGCATCGTAGAGTTCAAATACCGTTTTTGGACGAAAGGCATTGCGTTTGTGGGGACGATTGATTGTAATCTTGGCGATGCCGTCCGTTTTGTGATAAAGGATATCTTCGTAGGTTTTGGCAGTTTGCCATTCAACTTGCATGAGGATTCAGGTTGCGTTAACTAAATGAAGCCTTTAGGCTTATATCCTATTTAGTCCCAGGTATTCAACCCAATGATTTTAGCGTGAAGAGTCGAACTCAGGTCAATTGGGGATTGGCGATCGGGAATTGGGTCTTTATCATATAGGACTTGAACTCCACTTGATTCGGAAGATGTTTTCTCAGTCATCGGTGCCGATTGGTGAAGCAACAGTCTGATGTGACACCCCGACCTCAGTCCACCTGCGCTAACGTTCTTACTCAGACAGTTGATAGGCTGAATGAATCAATAAGATTCTACGGTACAAAACAAGAGTGTTTATCAGCGTTGTCATTCCCACCTATAATCGCAAACCAATTCTTGAAAAATGCTTGAGGGCAATAGAACAACAGCAACTCAGGGGTGATAGCGTTGTCGCTGGCTATGAAGTTGTCTTAGTCGATGACGGTTCCACAGATGGTACGTTGGAGTGGCTGGATTCACACTCAAGTGAGTTTCCTCATGTGCGATCGCTTTCTCAAGACCATAAGGGGCCTGCTGCTGCACGAAATCTCGGTGTTGAACAAGCGATAGGTGACACGATTATCTTCATTGATAGTGATTTAGTCGTTACCGAGCATTTCCTCCAATCCCATGCGGATGCGTTGGTGCAGGGACAGAAGCAATTAGGAAGCGATCGCTTATTCACTTACGGCTGGGTTATCAACACCAACAACTTCGATAATCCGACATCGGAACCCTACAAGCTTACTGACTTTTCAGCCGCTTACTTTGCAACCGGGAATGTTGCGATCTCACGGAAATGGCTAGAAAAAGCTGGACTCTTCGATACTCGCTTCCAACTCTACGGCTGGGAAGACTTAGAACTCGGCGTTAGACTCAAACAATTGGGATTAAAACTCATCAAATGTCCCGAAGCTGTCGGCTATCACTGGCATCCACCTTTTGCTCTAGACCAAATTCCCCGAATGATCGATAGAGAAATTCAACGAGGGCGTATGGGCGTTTTATTCTACCAAAAACACCCAACCTGGAATGTGCGGCTGATGATACAGATGACCTGGCTACACCGCATACTCTGGGGTATCCTCTCTCTTGGCGGTCACCTCAACGAACGCACAATGGCTCCTTTCTTACAGTGGCTAATTAGCCAAGGTAAGCCCCAATTAGCGCTAGAAATTGCCCGGATTTTCCTTAACTGGTACAACGTCCAAGGTGTCTATTCTGCTTATGCTGAAATGCAGCAGAAGGGATAAAACAAAGGAAAGAACCAACCCAAAACAATGACCCAACTTACATCCGTTGAAAGCAACGACAAGAAACTTGTGTCGGGAATTACTGGGATTTCAGTATGTGGCTACAAGTCTCTCTACGAAGAATGCAGCATAGAAATTCGTCCGCTAACGATTCTTGCTGGTGCAAACAGTTCCGGTAAATCCAGCATCATGCAGCCTCTGTTGCTTATGAAGCAAACGCTAGAAGCTTCCTATGATCCTGGTGCTTTACTAATTTACGGTTCCCATATTCAGTTCACTTTAGCCGCACAATTCTTGTCTCAATTGCCTGTAAAAAAGAAATCTGATAGTCTCACTGTATCTGTTGAAATAGATAATGATTTGTCTTTTACAAGTACTTTCAATAAACATAGTTCCAAAGGTGTTGAAATTATTGAGACAACTTATAGTCTTTGGAATAATCCTAGTAATAAATTAAAGGCAAACTTTGGCACTAGAATGTCACATGAAGATTTCATGATGAATCTTCCTGAATATATCAAAAAATTCAACGAATCTTTTTTACAAATAGATAGAGACGGTGAGAAACCTAAATATAAAGCTAAGAGGGAGCGATGTTTTCTTGAGCTTGAGCTAGCTGTAGGTCAAGAGTCAATTGGTTGGGGAACAAATTATTCTAGCTCATTTCAAAGTTATATTCGTAAGCTTATACATATTCCAGGATTAAGAGGTAATCCAGAACGAACCTATAAGACAACAGCTATCGGCAGAGAATTTCCTGGAACTTTTGATAATTATGTAGCAAGTGTGCTTAGTTACTGGAATGAAACTAAGGATGAGCGACTTCAAGAGATAGGACGCGCCCTTGAAACCCTTGGGCTGACATCAAAGGTTGATGCGAAACAAATTAATGATGTACACATTGAGCTACGTGTAGGTCGTTCACTAACTAGTGGTGAAGCAACAGAAATGGTTAGTATTGCTGATGTGGGTCTTGGAGTATCTCAGGTTTTACCAGTGCTAGTTGCCCTTCTCGTAGCAGAACCAGGACAACTAGTTTATTTGGAACAACCAGAAGTTCATCTTCATCCACGCGCTCAAGCTGCTATGGCAGAGATATTAGCAGATGCAGCAAAGCGGGGTGTACGAGTAGTTCTGGAAACGCACAGTGAATTACTGTTATTAGCGGTTCAATCTTTAGTTGCAGAGGGTAAGTTATCACCAGACTTAGTAAAACTTCACTGGTTTACGCGCAGAGAGGATGGTGTTACAGAAGTCAACAGCGCTGAATTAGATGATGCTGGAGCTTTTGGGGATTGGTCTGAAGATTTTAGCGATGTGTCTTTGAAACTAGAAAGCCGCTATCTAAATGCAGCAGAGGCTCACCTTTGGCAGCGTTGATATGGCAGCTAAAATTTCCAAACGTCTTGTTATTGATGCCTCTATCGCACGTTCTTCTGGTGGAAAAGAAGCAACATATCCAACATCAGTTAACTGCCGGGATTTTCTCCAAGCTATCTTGGACATCTGCCACCGAGTCGTTATGACGCCAGATATCAGAGAAGAGTGGAATAAACACCAGTCAAATTTTGCTCGTACATGGCTTCGCACAATGGTGGCTAAGAAGAAGGTCGAATATCGAGCTGATATTGCAGCCGATGAAGAGTTATGGAACACAATTAAGTCAATTACTGCTAGTGAAAAAAATTGTGAGGCAATGCTTAAAGATTTCCGGCTTATTGAAGCCGCCCTAGCAACAGATAAAACTGTGATTTCGCTTGATGACACCGTAAGGAAACTTTTTGATAAAGCAGCAGTTCCGGTAGGTGAACTCCGAAATGTTGTATGGGTAAACCCGGATAAAACAGAAGAAGAGAAACCTATTGATTGGTTAAAAGACGGCGCTCAAGCTGAAAAAAAACGACTTCTAGGAAATTTACCCGAAGAATAAACCAGAGCTTCTAAACTCAGTGGTAGCTTAATTGTGTTACCTTAAGAGGGTTGTCTAAAATTCACACATCTAGGATTTCGGGTGTTTCCTAAGTTTTATAGAGGAAATCCACCTAGATGGAGGATAAACCCGAATTAGGAGTTCAAAATTATGCCAGTCATCTCTTTGGCTGAAATGCTGGAGTCAGGGGTTCACTTTGGTCATCAGACCCGTAGGTGGAACCCTAGAATGTCTCAGTACATCTATACAGCTCGTAATGGTGTCCATATCATTGACTTGGTGCAGACAGCCCAGCTAATGGAAGATGCCTACAGCTATATGCGTACAGCATCTGAGCAGGGCAAAAAGTTTCTCTTTGTCGGTACAAAGCGGCAAGCTGCTGGAATCATTGCCCAAGAAGCTTCTCGTTGTGGAGCCTACTACGTCAATCAACGGTGGTTGGGTGGGATGCTCACCAACTGGGAGACGATTAAGACACGAGTTGAGCGCTTAAAAGACTTGGAACGCCGGGAAGCTAGTGGCGCTCTCGATTTACTACCCAAAAAAGAAGCCTCAGTGCTGCGTCGCGAACTCGGCAAGCTTCAAAAGTACTTGGGTGGCATCAAGCTGATGCGGAAAGTCCCCGATGTGGTCGTGATTGTAGACCAACGCCGCGAGTACAACGCAATTCTTGAATGCGAAAAGCTCGGACTACCCATTGTTTCCATGTTGGATACAAACTGCGATCCCAATGTTGCAGATATTCCAATCCCAGCGAATGACGATGCAATTCGGTCGATTAAGCTGATAGTGGGTAAGTTGGCTGATGCTATTTACGAAGGGCGTCATGGTCAGCTCGAAGCCGAAGAAGACTACGAAGATTTCGACACCTCAGCGTATGACATCGACGAAGAGGAAACTGACGACATTGACTCGTCAGATGTAGAAGAAACAGAAGATGTAGAAGAAACAGAAGAATAATTAGCGTGTAATTCTGTTCATAAATTTAGGAACAAGGGGAAGATGGCGGAAATTTCGGCAAAACTCGTCAAAGAGCTACGCGACAAAACTGGCGCTGGCATGATGGATTGCAAGAAGGCTCTTAAAGAGAACGACAGCGACATCAACAAAGCGACAGAATGGCTGCGGCAAAAAGGGATTACCTCCGCAGAGAAAAAATCCGGGCGTGTGGCGGCTGAAGGCATTGTAGATAGCTACATCCATACTGGCGGTAGAGTTGGCGTTCTGGTTGAAGTGAACTGCGAAACGGATTTTGTTGCCCGTCGCGAAGAGTTCCAAAAACTGGCGAGAAACATTGCAATGCAGATTGCAGCTTGTCCCAACGTTGAGTACGTGAAGGTAGAAGACATTCCCAAAGACGTCGCCCAAAAAGAAAAGGACATCGAAATGGGACGGGATGATTTGTCAGGTAAGCCAGAGAACATCAAAGAGAAGATTGTTCAAGGTCGAATTGACAAACGCTTAAAAGAGTTATCGTTGATGGATCAATCTTATATTCGTGACCAAAATATCACGGTAGAAGAGTTGGTGAAGCAAACGATTTCTCAGCTAGGTGAAAACATCCAAGTGCGTCGCTTTACCCGATTTGTTCTGGGTGAAGGCATTGAAAAGGAAGAAACGAACTTTGCTGAGGAAGTCGCCGCACAAATGGGTGGCAAATAACAGAAGGTAAACGGCGATTCTCCCCCTTGCCCTACCTAAGCAAAGGGGGAGAAAAAAGGCAAAAGCAAAGCGTTTTCTCGCTAACTTTTGCCTTTTATTGCTAACTAGCTGAATTCGGTAGGGCAACATGAAGGAAATATCAGCAAAGCTTGTTCAAGAACTCCGTGCCAAAACTGGTGTTGGTTTGATGAAGTGCAAAAAGGCACTTCAAGAAAGTGATGGGGACATCGCACAAGCCATTGAACGGCTACGCCAAAAAGGAGAACTCCTTGCCGCTGCTGGTGGAAATTCTGAAAAAGAGCCAGCGGAAGGCTTAATCGCAAGTTATATCCACACAGGTAGTCGGGTGGGTGTGCTGCTAGAAGTCAACTGTGACACAGATTTTGTTGCCCGCAACGAAGTATTCCAAGCTTTGGTGCGGAACATTTCTATGCAAATTGCTGCCTGTCCGAATGTAGAGTATGTCCAGGTTAGCGACATTCCAGCAGAAGTTTCTGACAAAGAAAAAGAAATTGAGATGGGCCGAGATGACTTGGCAGATAAGCCAGAGAGTGTTAAAGAGAAGATTGTTCAAGGCCGGATAGAGAAACGGCTGAAAGAACTTTGTTTGATGGAGCAAGCATATATTCGTGATCAAAGTATCTCGGTTGAAGAGTTAGTTAAACAAGCGATCGCACAATTGGGCGAAAATATTCGAGTGCGTCGTTTTGTCCGCTATGTTCTGGGTGAGGGAATCACTCAGCAAGGAGACAACTCTACTGAGCAGTTATAGAACACTATGGCGCGAACAGTTGAACGAATTGAACAGGATTTGGCAACGCTTGAGGAAGCGATCGCTCTTTTGAGGGTAGAATTCCACAGTACCTATTCTCAATATCTAAAGTTACTAGGGCAAGCCCTGCGGCAGCAGCTCATTTTGGCAAGTTATCAGGTTTGCACTCAAGGGTATCCTGAGTCGTTTTTGAGCTTGTCATTTAATCAGCGGCAAACGTTGCAGCAAGCATTACGCGAACTAGGAGGGAAGGCTCAAGAACAATTGCTTTCTCATCTGGAAGATTCAACCAATTTGAATGAGCAAGAAACGATAGCTGAACCAGAGGCATCACCTGTCAGTGACGAACAGCCGCAGGAACCCATTCAAGATGAGTTGCCAGATGCTGTTGAAATGATAGTAAATGATGAGTCTCCAGTTGCGCCTCAAACCGTTAAACTGACTGAGCTGAGTAAACCAGAGCAATTAGCGCGATGGCAAGAGCAGTTGGAAGAAGCGATCGCAAAAACCCTTCAAACGCTCTCTTTGAATACTAATCGTCTACTACAACAAACTAGTATCCTGCCCAACAAGTTACCCGTCGCTATCTTAGAAGCCGCTGTCCAAGTTGAGGTACCGGGGGATGCAACCGCTGGCTCACCCCATCTCTTAAATTTGTTGATGGAAACTGAAAGTGAGGGTGAAAAAGAAGATTCGACCCTAACGCGCATCATCGCAATTCATCTACGATTATCAGAGATTGAGTTTGCTGATCCAACTTTAACCGCTGCACGTAATCAAATTCGTAAGCTTGCCGCCAAAGCAAACACACTCCGGCGAGAGTATCATAAATATCAACGCGAGCGAGCTGTTGCACAAGCCGAAGCCGCATGGCGCTCTAGCTGGTTTGATAAGTAGTTGTTGGTTGTTGGTTGTTAATTGTTGGTTGTTAGTTGTTGGTTGTTTAATAAATAAAAAATCAACCCTAAGATTTTAGGCAACTTGTCAAATTCTGTCTAACAACTAAAAACAAAAAACCAATAACTAATAACTAACTATAGGAGAAAGTTGTGGGAACAGAATCACCAGATTGGTTGCGATTGCAAAAAGCCCTTGCAGTAGAAGCGGACAAAGGCTTTACTGACTTGCTGGGCAACCAGTATCGCTTTAGTGAGTTCCTCTGTCTCAGCTTTGGCAAAACTCCGGACATCCTAACATTAGCCCAGCGACGGCAGTGGCAAGAAATTGCTGCCGCGTTTTCCCGTTATCCTCAAATGACGGCTCAACAGCGGCAACATCTAGTCACTGAAACTCGCCGATTTCTTTCCCAATTACAGCAAGACGAGTTAAGTCGCTTAGCGGAGAATGAACCTGCTGATGTGTCTAACGTCACTTCTTCACCCTCAGAATCTCCTAAAGTCAAGTCTCCTCGCACAACACCCCTTGTACCAGCCAAAAGCGAAATCAAAGAAAGCCAGACGCTCACGCTTGATCGACCGTTGTCTGAGTTAGAAGATGTGGGTGTTAGACAAAGTGGATATTTAGCCCGTCTCGGTCTACATAGAGTTCGTGACCTCCTATACTACTATCCTCGTGACCATATCGACTATGCGCGTCAGGTCAATATTAATCAGCTTGAAGCTGGTGAAACTGTCACTGTTGTGGGTACGGTGAAAAGCTGTAGCTGTTTCAGCAGTCCCCGCAACAAGAAATTAACCATTTTTGAGGTCGTCTTAAGAGACCCTACGGGTCAAATTAAACTCAATCGTTTTTTTGCAGGGACTCGCTATAGTAATCGCGGCTGGCAGGAGCAACAAAAGCGCCGATATCCCCCTAGTTCAGTCGTTGCAGCGTCTGGTCTTGTGAAGAAGAATAAGTATGGTATTACCCTAGAAGACCCTGAACTGGAAGTCTTAGATAGTCCAGGCGGTAGTATTGACTCGATAAAAATCGGGCGCGTTGTTCCGGTGTATCCTCTGACGGAGGGTGTACCTGCGGACTTGGTGAGACGAGCAGTAATTGCAGCACTTCCCTACACGTCTCAACTCAAAGACCCACTTCCAGTTGCCATACGAAAGCAGTATGGCTTGATTGGAGTGAGTGATGCGATCGCAAATATCCATTTTCCCCAAGACAGTGAACTCCTCGCAAGCGCCCGTCGTCGATTAGTCTTTGACGAGTTTTTCTATTTACAGTTAGGCTTTCTCCAACGCCGTCATGCTCAAAAGCGACAAGAAACCAGTGCTGTACTCGCTCCCACAGGGGAACTGATTGACCAATTCAATCAACTCCTTCCCTTTGAACTCACGAATGCACAGAAGCAAGTCATTAGCGACATCCTCAAAGACTTGCAATCATCTACCCCAATGAACCGCTTAGTGCAAGGGGATGTCGGTTCTGGTAAAACCGTTGTTGGTGTTGTTGCCATCCTTGCTGCGATTCAATCTGGCTACCAAGCTGCACTAATGGCACCGACTGAAGTTTTAGCAGAACAGCATTACCGCAAGCTAGTTAGCTGGTTCAACCTCCTGCATCTGCCAGTCGAACTCCTCACAGGTTCCACGACTACCAAAAAGCGCCGTCAAATTCATGCTCAATTAGAAACAGGTGAACTACCCCTCCTCGTTGGTACTCATGCCTTGATTCAAGACCCTGTGAATTTTCAGCGGTTAGGCTTAGTTGTGATTGATGAACAGCATCGGTTTGGCGTACAGCAACGAGCACGTTTACAACAAAAAGGTCAGTCTCCCCATGTCCTAACGATGACAGCGACACCCATCCCCCGCACCTTGGCATTGACATTGCATGGAGATTTGGATGTCAGTCAGATTGATGAGTTACCACCAGGACGTCAGCAAATTCATACCACTGTTCTATCGGGTAAGGAACGCAACCACGCCTACGACCTGATGCGTCGGGAAATTGCTCAAGGGCGTCAAGCTTATATTGTGTTGCCCTTGATTGAGGAATCGGAAAAGTTAGATGTGCGTTCTGCTGTTGAAGAGCATCAGCGGCTATCTGAAACGATATTCCCAGAGTTTCAAGTCGGTCTACTTCACGGTCGAATGAGTTCAGCCGAGAAGGATGAAGCACTTAATGCTTTTCGTGATAATCAGACTCAAATTATTGTTTCGACTACAGTGATTGAAGTTGGCGTTGATGTCCCTAACGCAACAGTGATGATGATTGAGAATGCTGAGCGTTTTGGATTATCTCAATTACATCAGTTACGAGGTCGTGTTGGTAGAGGGTCACATCAGTCTTACTGTCTCCTGATGAGTGGTTCCAAAACGGATACAGCACGTCAGCGTCTTGGGGTACTGGAACAGTCGCAGGATGGCTTTTTCATCTCCGAGATGGATATGCGTTTCCGTGGTCCTGGTGAAGTATTAGGCAGGCGCCAATCAGGGTTAGCGGATTTTGCTCTAGCTAGTTTGGTGGAAGACCAAGAAGTGTTGAACTTGGCGCGAGATGCGGCTGAGAAGATAATTCTCAACAATGAGACACTCAAAGGTGTGCCTTTAATCAGAGCGGAGTTGGAGTATCGCTATTCTAAGTTGATGGGTGGTGCTATTTTGACGTGATTGACGTTGCTGGGCGTTGCTGAACAGTAGTATGAATCATTGCGGTACTGGCACATCCCAAAATTTAAGATAGTGCAGTAGCAATCGAATCGAATGTCTCAAAACTATTCCGGTGTAGCTGCAATAAAGCTAGAGATTGCCTTGGAGTTACCGATAACGAGTGTGACAGTTGAGGGATTATTGAGAATTACCTCCGGCTTATGGTCAAAAAACCGAATTCAAGACTAGGGGTTTGTAGTTACATGGATAACTTACAGGCTTGGCAGTTACTTTTACGGATAGAGTCTTGTAGACACAGCCACATCTTCAGACTAGCTTCAAAGAGGAGTATCTGGCTGACCTAAATGACTAAGAAAAACTCTGAACTAAGTGACCAACTTCAACAAGCTTCTGATGGCTTACTATTCATCAGCGAGTCTGACTATCCCTTTGAAGTTTTCTTGTGGGAATCATCAGACAGCTTGGCTATCACTCCAGAAACAATTCTTCATCATACAGGACACCCTGTAGACACACCTATTGAAGTTGTAGACATTGATTCTTTTTTTGTCGTAGCGACTACTGAACAGGAGTGGCACAACCCAGAGGAACACGAAACACTCAATCGGTTTAAGGCTCTTGTCGAGATGCTCAAGCACAACCTTAATCAGATAAAGGTCTATCGGCTGGGTGAAAGAAGTCTGGATGTCTATATTGTTGGAAAAACCCCAACGGGGGACTATGCAGGGCTTTCTACAAAGGTTGTTGAAACTTAGTATAAAGTTTGAGGATTACTGATTATTAATCTGGATCTCAATGACTTTTTGAATAGTTGTCGGGACATTGGACAAAAAACTATAGTGAGTAGTCGCTTCAACTTTGTCAACGGAGAGTCGATATATTGTAGGCAAAGTGATCGACTTCTTCTTTTCCTCAGCTATCTGCTAAACAAAAAACGCCCAACTCTCTCAAGTCAGGCGTTTACTAAAAATAATGAGAGTGTTAGCTTTCAGTGTCTTTATCTAAGATTGGCTGAACGCTAACGACAGCAGGCTGATTGTTAAGTCTTGCCTGTTGCAGCATTGGAGTACGGGTAACGGAACTGTTTGCTAAGGTAAACAGGGGATTTGATAGAATCCCCGCCAAGGTAGTTGCTATCAGCGATAGTACCAAACCCACTTGCAAGGGACGCATACCAGGAAGATTCCAGCGGATTTCTGGGTAATTCTTTATGGAGTCGGACATCTCTTGCGGTTCTTTGACTACCATCATCTTGACGACGCGGATGTAGTAGTAAATCGACACCACAGTGGCAATCAAACCCAGCAAGACTAAGCCATACAGCCCTGCCTGCCAACCTGCCCAGAATAGGTAGATTTTGCCGAAGAACCCTGCCAATGGTGGAATTCCACCCAAGGAGAGCAAACAAATGCTTAAGCACAGAGTTAAAAGAGGGTCTTTCTGATAAAGACCAGCGTACTCGCTAATCTGGTCAGTTCCCGTGCGGAGGGTGAAGAGAATAACGCAAGTAAAGCCGCCTAGGTTCATGAACAGATAAACCAGGAGGTAAAATACCATGCTGGCATACCCGGCATCAGTTCCAGCAATCAAACCAATCATCACAAAACCAGCTTGAGCAATGGAAGAATAGGCTAACAGCCGTTTCATGCTGGTTTGGGTGAGGGCGACAACGTTCCCCAAAATTAGGCTCAAGACGGTAAGGGCTGTGAAGACAAAATGCCACTGTTCGGTAACTAAAGGGAAGGCAGTTGTCATTAAGCGAATTGCTAACGCAAAGCCTGCTGCTTTGGAACCGACAGAGAGGAAGGCAACCACTGGAGTTGGAGAACCTTCGTATACATCAGGTGTCCATTGGTGGAAGGGAACAGCCGAGATTTTGAAGGCAATACCTGCGATCGCAAATACTAACGCAATTAAAATCCCTAGAGATTCACCCGACTGGATAGCCGTCATACCCTCTGCGATCGAATTTAGCTGAGTTTCTCCTCCAGACAAGCCGTACAACAAGGAGACACCGTAGAGAAAGACGGCTGAACTTGATGCCCCAATCAGCAAGTATTTCAATGCTGCCTCATTGGAACGGGGGTCACGCTTCATGTAACCCGTCATTAGGTACGATGAGATACTGAGAGTTTCCAGTGAGATAAAAATGGTCACCAGCTCATTCGCGCCTGAGAGGAACATTCCTCCCACTGTAGCGGTGAGCAAAATTGCGATAAATTCTGCTAAGGATGTGCCAGACTGCTGCACATAGCGAATCGACATCAAAATCGTTACAACCGACGATAGGGCAATAATGCCACGAAACGCCACACTCAGGGCATCACCGTTGAAGCTCCCCAGAAAGGCGATCGGGTCAGCAACATCCCATTCGTAGTACAGAACGACTAGGGCAGTAAGAAGACCTCCAATTGCAACATAAGGTAGCCCATTAGCGGCACTCCTACCAGCAATCAGATCAATTACTAAAACCAGTATGAGGGTAATAATTACAATTCCCTCTGGCAAAATTATCCCAGCATTAAGCTGAGCAGCAAGATTGGCAAAATCCATAGGTTCTATCAGTATTGTCTATGGCTATGTTGGTATCAAGATTGACCTTATTTATCTTATCGGTGATTTCACCCCTTGAGCAGCTAAATTTACTCTAAATGTCTAAGTTATGCCTTAGACAGTAAATTTAGAGGAAAATCTCTTTTTATTTTAAGTTTAAATTTATATAGTCAACCTATCAAGAAAACTTTCAGGTTTGTATCAGAAATTTATCTGGCTCAATTTCCTAAAATTGCCCAGCCTATCGCTTCTCTAGCTGATTTCAACTTAGTTGGGATACGCAAGATATGAATTTCTCCAGTACTAGGACAAGTCATCTTTAATAATTAAATTGGTTCGATATAAACGTCATAACCGATTCTTATTAATGTATATTCTTGCCAAAAATCTAATTTTAGTAGCTTGCAATTCTTGGCAAATTCAGGCGTAACCAATTCCTTGAATCAAGTATGGGCTGCCCATATTTACCCTGTAGTTGTCTCTGGAGTCGGTAAACTGGAATTAGCATTTCTTGTGGCGTTAGCTTTTCAATGTTAGTCTGCGACATAGTGCCAGCCTTGAGGCTCATATTCTTGCTGAATCCTTACCATCTAGTTGCCTTGAGGAATTGCGATCGCGTTATGCTCTTCGTGGGTAAGCAAAGCCGTCTCTGAGAGGACTCGCAGATAGAGGGTGCCATCTTTCTCATACAACTGGGCTTATCCCTAACTAAGGCGGTGCTTATGTCCTGTCACTTTAACTTCTTAACTTCTGCCAAAGTCAGATGAGATGGCTTTTGTCCCTGATTGGGTTCTACAGTAACCAAAATTACATCCCCTTGTCGAATTGGCTGCATCGGTACTTCCCCCAACTTTGCTTGGATGTCTCAGCTATAATCACACCGAACCCGGACGTTGGCATTCATTCTGGCATAATCCGGAGCATTAAGGGTTGCTACTGAGTATCGGCTATAAGTAGATATCAAGCTACATTTAGCAATAAGGCTGGTGGTTGATCTCTTTATGGGTATCTCCTCAGCTTCCGTTTGAATAACTCGCCATCGTCATTTCGCCCTCCCTTCATCACGTTTGTCTGTTTAGCCCGCTGCTATATCCCCGAAGGAAGTTAACATTCCTATGTCAACCCTCGTTATTGTTGAATCTCCGACCAAAGCACGTACCATTCGTAACTACTTGCCCTCTAGCTATCGTGTTGAGGCATCGATGGGACATGTTCGTGACCTCCCTCAGTCCGCCACAGAAATTCCGGCATCCGTAAAAGAGGAACCTTGGGCGCAGTTGGGGGTAAACGTGGAGGCTAACTTTGAACCCCTATATGTTGTTCCCAAAGATAAAAAGAAAATTGTTCAGCAGCTTAAGGATGCCCTTAAAGACGCTGATGAACTTGTTCTTGCTACAGACGAAGACCGTGAAGGAGAAAGCATTAGTTGGCATTTACTGCAACTGCTAAAACCGAAAGTCCCCACCAAGCGGATGGTGTTTCATGAAATCACCCAAGAAGCGATTAAAAAAGCTCTGAAAAACTGCCGTGATATCGACGAACAGCTTGTACATGCTCAAGAAACTCGACGGATTTTAGACCGATTGGTAGGTTATACCCTCTCCCCTTTGCTGTGGAAGAAAATCGCTTGGGGCTTGTCGGCAGGTCGTGTCCAGTCGGTAGCTGTGCGCCTGTTGGTGACTAAAGAACGACTGCGTCGGGCTTTCCGCCAGGGGAGCTACTGGGATTTGAAAGCCGTTCTAGAACAGGAGAAAACACGGTTTGATTCACGGCTTGTTTCTCTAGCTGGCGTTAAGGTAGCTACTGGTAGCGACTTCGATCCCAACACGGGTCAAATTATTGCTGGGCGGCAGGTGAGGCTGCTTTCGGAAGCGGAAGCCAGAGAACTGCAAGAACGCCTCACGGATAAAACCTGGACAGTTAGTGACATCGAAGAACGTCCCGTTGTCCGCAAGCCTGCTCCACCATTTACAACTTCGACGCTACAACAGGAGGCAAACCGGAAACTACGCTTGTCTGCCCGTGACACGATGCGGACGGCTCAAAGTCTGTATGAGCAAGGGTATATTACCTATATGCGGACAGACTCAGTGCATTTATCTGAACAAGCGATCGCAGCAACACGGAGTTGTGTTGAGCAGATGTATGGCAAGCCGTACCTCAGCCCAAAACCCCGTCAGTACACAACCAAAAGTAAAGGCGCTCAAGAAGCCCACGAAGCGATTCGTCCGGCAGGCAGTACTTACCGTACTCCGAAAGAAACAGGACTTGGCGGTCGAGAACTCGCAGTCTACGACCTGATTTGGAAGCGCACAGTTGCTTGCCAGATGGCGGACTCACGGCAAACTCAAATAACTGTTCAGTTGCAAGTTGAAGACGCGGGTTTTCGTTCCAGTGGCAAGCGGATTGATTTTGCAGGTTACTTACGCGCCTATGTCGAAGGTTCGGATGACCCAGAAGCTGCCCTAGAAGACCAGGAAGTAATCCTACCGCCCCTGAAGGTAGGCGACAATCCTAACTGCCTGGAACTCGAAGCCGACGGTCATGAAACCCAACCTCCAGCCCGTTACACCGAAGCCTCTTTGGTGAAAATGCTTGAAAGTGAGGGGATTGGGCGTCCTAGTACCTACGCCAGCATTATTGGCACCATTATTGACCGAGGCTACGCCCAACTTAACGGCAATGCCTTGATTCCTACCTTTACTGCTTTTGCCGTCACTGGCTTATTGGAAAAGTACTTCCCCAACCTTGTGGATACGAGCTTCACCTCGCAGATGGAGCAGACTCTCGATGAGATTTCAACAGGTGAAGCGGATTGGCTTCCCTACCTACAGAAATTTTATCTAGGAGAGAAAGGACTAGAAACTCAAGTCAAAGAACAAGAAAGCCAGATTGATCCCAACGAAGCCCGCACAGTGGAACTGGAAAACCTAGATGCCAAAGTGCGTATCGGTCGATTTGGGGCTTACCTCGAAGCAGAGAATGGTGATGGCATAGTCAAAGCTTCGATCCCCAAGGATTTAACCCCGTCTGAACTCGACCCAGAACAGGTGGAGGTATTGCTGCGCCAGAAGACTGAAGGACCCGATAAACTCGGATTTCATCCAGAAACGGGAGAACCGATTTACATCTTGATTGGTCCCTATGGCCCTTATGTCCGGCTGGGTGATGTCTCAGAGGAGAACAAAAAGCCGAAACAGGCTTCTCTGCCTAAGGGCGTCACCATGGACACTGTGACCTTGGACATGGCAGTTGGGCTACTGGCTTTGCCCCGCACGTTAGGTACTCATCCCGCTACTGGTGGCAGAATTCAGGCAAGTCTGGGACGCTTCGGTCCTTATGTAGTTCACGACCAAGGGAAAGGAGAGAAAGAATATCGATCGCTCAAAGCAGGCGATGATGTATTGACAATTACACTAGAACGTGCATTAGAGCTACTAGCAGAACCGAAGAAAGGACGTGCTGCTGGAAAATCAAAGAAAGCCCTACGAGAGCTAGGTGCCCATCCCAAGGATAATGAACCCGTGAATATCTACGATGGTCCCTATGGACCGTATGTGAAGCATGGGAAAACCAACGCCTCACTCCCTGAAGGTCAATCAGTGGAAGACATAACGATGGAAACGGCGGTAGATCTTTTAGCGGCTAAGGCATCTACTAAGAAATCAACGAGTAAATCGAGTAAGTCAACCAGTTCAACAACGAAGAAGTCAACAGGGACATCCAGTAGCCGCAAAACAACGACAAAAAAGACAACCTCCTCGACTGGTACAAAGAAATCTTCAACTCGTAGCCGTTCAAGTTGAGAGATTTAGCGCTTAGTCAGATTACATGAGACAAAAGTGGTGGGGTGATGATGCGATCGCTCCACCACTTTTTGATTGGAAAGGATAATAAGTCCTGATTCACTCATATTGTTTGACTTCTTAACCAAATGGTTGGGCAGAAATAAACCATAATAAGTAGCGATCGCAACCTGCTGATTAATTTCGAGTATTGCTAATGTCTATTGTTTCCACTACTACTGTCACTGTTCCTGCCACAACAGCTAACTTGGGACCAGGGTTTGATTGTATTGGCGCAGCGTTGACGCTATACAATCAGTTCCGCTTCACTCGCCTTGAGGCAATCCCTGATGTTCCTACACAGTCAGATGACGCTGAGGTTGTCAGGATTAGTGTTACGGGAACAGAGGCGAAACTGGTGGACACTAGCGAAAATAATCTTGCCTACCAAGCATTTTTGCAGTTGTACCAACACCTTGGGCAGACACCACCGCCAGTACACATTGAGATTGAGCTAGGTGTACCACTCGCTAGAGGATTAGGTAGTTCGGCAACAGCAATTGTTGGTGGATTAGTTGGGGCTAATCAGTTGGCAGGGAAACCTCTCGATCAGATTGAGGTGATGAAATTAGCGATCGCAATCGAAGGACATCCAGATAATGTAGTTCCCGCACTCCTAGGAGGCTGTCGCCTTGCTGCTAGTGGTGAAGCTCCTCTAAAGGCATGGGAAATTTGCGACATTCCTTGGCATAGCGAGATTGTGCCAGTAATCGCGATTCCAGATTTTGAACTTTCCACCAAAGAAGCGCGGCGCGTTCTCCCGACTGAGATTAGTCGTGCTGATGCGATTTTTAACATCGCCCATTTTGGGTTGCTCATCAGAGGCTTGGAAACCGGACGAGGAGACTGGTTACGAACCGCTTTGCAAGACAAATTACATCAGCCTTACCGACAATCCTTGATTCCTGGCTATGATGCTGTCAATTCAGCCGCTTTGAAAGCTGGGGCTTACGGACTGGTAATTAGTGGTGCAGGCCCAACCCTAATTGCATTGGTGGATACAGCACAGGCGGCTGATGTTGCGGTAGCGATGGCAGAGGCTTGGAAGGCTCAAGGGATTTTGGCTCAAGCGCGATCGCTTTCTATCGACACCCAAGGAGCAAGAACTGTCTAAATTTGTTGTTGGCTATTGGTTGTTGGCTATTTCTAGGTCTTTAACAAACAACGAACAACAAATAACAATCAACCACCTAGCTTCGCTTTCACGATCGCTTGAATCTTCTGCCCATCCGCTTTACCTTTGAGCTGTTGCATCACTGGCCCCATTACCTTACCCATATCTTTAATTGAGCTAGCCCCAACAGAGGCAACAACCTCATCCACAACTACACCCACCTCTTCATCGGAGAGTTGCTTTGGCAGATACTCTTCGATAATCGCTAACTCTTGAACTTGTTGTTCCACTAAGTCATCCCGCCCAGCTTGGCGAAACATCTCAATTGCCTCGCGACGTTGTTTGGCTTGCTGTACCAAGACTTCAGTTTCCTGGCTTTCTGTGAGGGTGTCTTGTCCCTGAGGGCGCACGCTCACTTCTTTTTCCAGGATGACCTTTTTGATACTGCGGACTGTTTCCAATCGAACTTTGTCTTTCGCCTTCATGGCGGTTTTGATGTCTTCCGAAATGCGGTCTTTCAGGCTCATCAACATTTACCGTGTTTACATCTAGGGAAAGTCTAGCGCGATCGCTTTGTCTCCTCAGCTTTTGCAAGAAGTCTATTCAAAAGCTATGGCTCAAGGCTACCTCCTATAGCACGAGGATGACACTTGGAGCAACTTACAGATTCTCCTGAACTTCTGAACTCCTGTGTTCTTTGTTAAGTATTTATCCCTATCTATGATGAAGATTTGATTTACTTGGTTAATCACTCTTCTCAAAGCTTCACTAAACTTAATACAATAGAAAAGTTGGCAACGATAGGTATTTATTCCCAGTGATGATTACTACTCAAGTTCCCTGGTTAACCACTATCATTCTGTTGCCCCTACTGGCTTCCCTGGCGATTCCTCTACTCCCCGATAAGGAGGGCCGAACCGTCCGCTTGTATGCCCTTGGGGTTGGGTTAGTGGATTTTGCTTTGACAATTTACGCCTTTTGGAGTCAGTACGATTTACAAAACTCAAAATTCCAGCTTGTCGAAACGTATCCTTGGATACCCCAGCTAGGACTGAATTGGTCTTTGGCTGTTGATGGATTATCGATGCCACTGATTGTCTTGACTGGCTTGGTGACAACCTTGGCAATTTTAGCGGGTTGGAAAGTTAAGCAGAAGCCGCGTCTGTTTTACGCCCTGATGCTGGTAATGTTCAGCGCCCAGATCGGCGTGTTTGCTGCTCAGGACTTACTTTTATTCTTCTTAATGTGGGAACTGGAGTTAGTCCCGGTTTACCTGCTGATTTCTATATGGGGAGGTCAAAAGCGCCTCTACGCAGCAACCAAGTTTATTCTTTATACAGCGGCAGGCTCAGTATTTATCCTGGTAGCGGCACTAGCCATGGCATTCTTTGGCGATACTGTTACTTTCGATATGCAACAGCTTGCAGACAAACACTACCCGACCGCCTTTGAACTTTTGGTATATTCAGGTTTCCTGATTGCCTTCGGTGTGAAACTGCCGATCTTTCCCCTCCACACTTGGCTACCGGATGCACACGGCGAAGCTTCTGCACCTGTATCAATGATTTTGGCGGGTGTATTGCTCAAAATGGGTGGCTATGGGTTGATTCGCATGAACATGGAAATGCTACCCAATGCCCACATTCACTTCGCACCAGTTCTCGTAGTTTTGGGTGTAGTCAACATCGTTTATGGTGCAATGACTGCCTTTGCTCAGGAAAACCTCAAGCGGAGACTGGCTTACTCTTCGATTTCTCATATGGGCTTTGTGCTAGTTGGTATTGCCTCATTCACCGAGTTGGGGCTGAATGGTGCAGTGCTTCAGATGTTGTCTCATGGGTTGATTGCCGCCGCGCTGTTCTTCCTCTCTGGTGTTACTTACGAGCGCACCCATACTCTAGTCATGGAAAAAATGGGTGGCATGGCGCAGATGATGCCCAAGGTTTTTGCACTCTTCACAGCAGGTTCAATGGCTTCTCTTGCCTTACCAGGGATGAGTGGGTTTGTCGGTGAGTTATCCATATTCCTCGGTGTAACAACCAGTGAGGCTTATAGCTCAACCTTCAAGGTAGTAGTGGTTCTCTTGTCAGCCGTAGGATTAATCCTGACACCGATTTATCTCCTCTCAATGCTGCGTCGGGTGTTCTACGGAAACATGAATTCGGAACTGGCGATTGATAACTACCTGGGTGATGCTAATCCTCGTGAAATCTTCATCACGGCTTGCTTGTTGGTTCCAATTATCGGTATTGGTTTGTATCCTAAGATTGCTACACAGACCTATGATGTGAAGACTGTAGCTGTCACGGCTCAGATTCGCAATGTGTTACCGCTGATTGCACAGCAGCAAGATTCTGCAAGAACAGCTTCACTACCCCAATTGGATGGTGCGTTAACTACACCGAAGCTACCTACCGCTAAGGCTCACCCCTTACTTGGTGTTATGAAATAAATTCCTTGCTCACGAGTGAAGCTTGTCGAAGTATTCTGAAGATGAACTACCCCGACCTGCTACGCGGAGGTCGGGGTTTCTGCATCCCCGACAGCAGGTTGAGATTTCTGACGCTTCTTCTGAGCCAGTTGCTTCATTCCTCCGCAGGACTTGCGTCCCTTGGGTGACGAAGTAGAGCTAGACCCATCAGCGCCTACGAGGTTAGTTCCTAACCCCGGCAAAGTTCCTTTAACCCAGTAAAGACAGACTTCGGCAGAAGCGATATCTCGATTCTGCTGATAACCACATTCACTGCATTGATGAATGCGTTCATCTAAAGTTTTGGGATGCTGATGTCCGCATTTAGGACAGGTTTGAGAAGGTTTAACTTTCTTCGTGGGGACTTCAATGAACTGCCCATCACCCTCTTCTACCTTGTACTTAATTGCGGACTTCAACATCCCAAAACCAACATCAAGGATGGACTTATTCAGTCCTGCCTTCTGCCGTCTTCGCTTACCCTTCTTGGCTTTACGGGTCATGTTCTTGACTTCTAGCTTTTCAGTTGCAACGAGGCTATTACTGCGCGTTATTTCTACTGCAACTTGATGAACCCAGTTTTGTCGCTGGTTAGCAACTTGTGCGATGATTTTACTGACTCGACTAGCTGCCTTCTTCCATCTTCTAGAAGCCTTTGTTTTAGATTTACGATTTGGCGCTCTCTTTCTCCGTTTTGACTTAGATGCGTGTTTGATTCGAGTTTCAGCTTTACGCAAAAACTTAGGCGCTTTAATTAACTGATGGGTTTCCCCATCTGTTATAGCTAGGGCTGCATTACAACCAATATCTATCCCAATAGCACCTATTCCTAGTTCTCTCTCAATACTTGGAACATCAACGGTTATTGATGCGTACCACTTATTGTTGCGGTACACAATGGTGCAGGTCGTTGGTCTCCCCCAGACTCTTGCCTTTCCTCTCATCTGGACTTGAATACCCAAGTCGCCTAGCTCAAGATAGCCATTAACACTTGTGGTGTGTAGTTTGAAGCATTGGCGACCGTCTGGATATGTCCAGCCAGAATAGTGACGAATTGACTTGAATCGGGGATATTTTCCTAACCCTTGGAAGAAGCGTTGATAGGCAAAGTCAACCCTTTTCAGGGTGGCTTGCAAGCTACCAGCATTGAGCAACTTGTATTCTGTCCAGACTTCTTTGAAAGCTGGCAAGCTGCCTTGCTGCTGGTAATAATCAACTTTGTTGCCAAACTTCTGGTACTGAGTCTTGCGGTTAGACAACGCCCAATTGTACAACTCCTTGTGCATAGCCCTGCAAAAGCGCAGTTTTTGTTCCTGCGAGTTAGTGGGATAGAGGCGAAAGGTAGTTCTGCGAGTGGGCATTGTCTAACTAAAAAATGTATATAGTATGATACCATCTCTTTTTTCCGCTTACCGCCCCTCCTTACAAACGTTCATCCTTGCCTACGGCTTCGGAAATCTGTTTGTTGAAGGAGGGGACACACGCGGTTCCTTTGTGGTTAAAAACAAAGCCTGCTGACGCAGGCTTTTGTTCATAGGAAACCTCCGAGAAACCCTGCCGTTCTAGGGCAGGGAGAGTCAAGGGTAAAGGAGCTAAAAGCTTCACGAAACTAACAGCCTAAGCAGGATAAGTGATGGATCAGATACAGGCAGAAATTGAAGCGATTCGCTCTCAGATCGAAGTGTTACGCACTGAACGAGATACCCTGACAGCGAAGCTGATACTGCCAGAAAATCAGTCACCTGAAGCAATTGCCGAAGCTTACCGTCGTCAAGCTAGGGAAGCCGCACAAGTATCAGCGGAAATTGAAGGCATTGATCAGGCGATCGCAGCTTTGGAAGCTCAACTCCAGCAAAAAGAGCGTGAGTTACAGCCATTACCCCCTCAACAACCTCTTACTCTACAAGAGCAAGTCGAACAGGCAACGCAACGTGCTTATGACCATGCCGAGCGCATTAATGAATTGGCAGCCGAACTAGCAGAAGAACTTCGGGCACTTAAAGCGATCGCGCATGACCTGAGTCCAAGTTATTGGCAACTGTATGGCAGACCCTTCATTACGGGGTTTAAAAATACCTCAGTTCCCTACCTGCGTTCTGATGGAGAGGTATTGATGATTGCGAGTTTTTTAATTTAATTGCTGATCTCAAGTAGCAGTCAGCGCTCAGCCATTCGCTTTGAGCTGATAGATCTTACCTAGGAGAGGTGTTTGAATGCAACTTGGTGTGGAACAAAGTTCAATCCAAAATCTCAAATCGGGTAGCACTGACCCATAAAATTAGGAAGTCAGCAATTTAATAAGGAGGTACAGCCAACCAGTGAAGCTATTCATCTACCACACGCCCGAACTAACTCCAACAGACCACTTACCCGACTGTGCGATCGCAATCGATGTCCTGCGAGCCACAACGACAATTTCTACAGCTTTAAATGCAGGTGCAGAAGCGGTTCAAGTCTTCAGCGATATGGAAAAGCTAATGCAAGTCAGCGAAGAGTGGTTACCTGAAAAACGCCTACGAGCCGGGGAACGTGGTGGTGCAACGGTGGCTGGCTGCGACTTGGGTAATTCTCCTCTGGATTGCACACCCGAACGAGTCCAGGGACGGCGCTTGTTTATCAGTACCACCAATGGCACTCGCGCCTTACAACGGATACAGGATGCCCCAGTTGTGCTAGCGGCTGCCTTGGTGAACCGCAAAGCCGTCGTCGAGTACATAGTGGCGCAACAACCTGAGACGATTTGGCTTGTAGGGTCAGGTTGGGAAGGTAGTTACTCACTAGAGGATACCGTTTGTGCTGGTGCGATCGCACATAGCCTACGCACCCAACTCAACTGTCCGTTAGAAGAACTCGTTGGGAATGATGAAGTAGTCGGTGCAATCTCACTCTACGCTCAATGGAAAGACCAATTACTCGCGATGTTCCACCAGGCAAGTCACGGCAAACGTTTACTACGTCTAGGGGTTGTCGAAGACTTAAAGTACTGCGCCCAAACCGATACCTTGGATGTCCTGCCTATCCAGAAAGAACCAGGAGTTCTCATCAAAAACTACTAATTGATTAGATTTGTAGGCTGTATTACTTACCATTGGTTTGAATTTAAGATGGACTTGGCGGTTGAAACCGCAGCTACACAAACAAAAGCTACCGCCTACGCAGGTTTCAAAAACCTTATTTTTTCGTCAGTCCGCGCAGGCGGACTTCGTTTGTGTAGCGGCGAATTCCATTCGCTCTCGTCTTATATTGACACCAATGATTACCTGCATCCCTAGATCGTGTGCTTAGAACTGCCGTAAGAAACGCAAATCGCTGCTGTACAACCGACGGATGTCATCAATCTCATGCAACACCAAGGCAAAGCGTTCAGCACCCATACCAGCAGCAAAACCTGTATAAATCTCCGGGTCGTATCCAACTGCCTTAAGTACATTGGGATCGACCATACCACAGCCCATCACCTCTAGCCATTTACCTTTCCACTTCACGTCCACTTCCGCAGACGGTTCTGTAAACGGGAAGTAACTGGCTCGGAAACGAATCGGTAAATCCTCCCCGAACATGGCTTGTAAAAATACCTGAATCGTGCCTTTGAGGTGAGTAAACGTTAACCCTTCATCCACTGCCAATAGTTCTATCTGATGGAACACAGCCGAGTGAGTAGCATCTACCGTATCCCGACGATACACGCGACCTGGCGAGACAATCCGGATTGGTGGGTCGTTAGCTTCCATGTAGCGAATCTGCACCGAAGATGTTTGAGTCCGCAGCAAGTTACCATCCGGTAGGTAAAACGTATCTTGCATATCCCGCGCTGGGTGGTCAGGTGGAGTATTGAGCGCCTCAAAGTTGTAATAATCCGTCTCCATTTCGGGTCCAGTGGCGACGGTATAACCTAATCCAACGAAGATATCTAGGGCTTGGTCAATAGTGCTGTTGAGGGGATGCAGCCGACCTTGAGGACGATAAACCCCTGGCATCGTCACATCAATAGTTTCAGCTTCTAGTTGTGCCTGAATTTGTGCCGCTTGTAGGGATGATCGCTTTTGCTCTAAGTTCTCTTGCAGCGCTTCTTTGACTTCATTTGCTGAAGCCCCAATGCGGGGTCGGTCTTCTGGCGATAACTGACCCATACCCCGCAAAACCAAAGACAACTGTCCTTTTTTGCCCAGGTAGTTGATACGCAACTGTTCTAGTTGCTCTAGGGTATCAGCGTGTGCGATCGCTTTTGTTGCGTCTTCTTTCAGTGTGGCTAGTTGGGCTTCAAGCTCGTTGAGCGGAGTGGTCATGCTAGGTAGTGAGATTTTAAGTTTTGGTTTTTGAATATTATTGTGGCACCTACCCTATAAGCAGACCTATGAGCGAAGTAGGTTGACACGAAAAACCACAAACTGCTGTGGCTGAATTCAGCGATCGGCTCTTAAACTAAGCGGTTAGAAATAGCTAAATTATTGAAGCCGATTACCTTTACCAGTTTACAGGTAAGGCTTACCTATGCTCTTAGGAGTTCGATGTATTTAGTACCTTGTTGAATGATCAATGCTCTTCTCTAGACCAGTTCGGCAAAAATAACCCACCCTAAAAACTCTTCCCCTGCTTCCAGACTGATGCGCCTGGAAGGTTTGGTCTGCCCCTTGTTCTATGTCACCCCAACTGTCAAGCTAAAATCGAACAACGACTTTCATGATTACCGCATCACTATTTAATGAAATTGTTAATCAGCAACGACGATGGTATCTTCGCCCTTGGTATTCGTGCTCTTGCCGATACGCTTGCCGAAGCGGGTCATGAGATTACTGTCGTTTGTCCTGACCGCGAACGCTCAGCCACAGGTCACGGTTTAACGCTCCACGACCCCATCCGTGCAGAAAAAATTGAGACAATTTTTCATCCTACCGTTAGAGCTTGGTCGTGTTCAGGAACCCCCTCAGACTGTGTGAAGCTTGCCCTTGGAGCATTAATGGACAGCTTTCCGGATTTGGTTCTTTCTGGCATCAACCACGGCTCTAACCTTGGTACAGATATCCTCTACTCCGGCACGGTTTCAGCCGCAATGGAAGGCGTGATTGAAGGGATTCCTAGCGTTGCCTTTAGTTTGGCGAGCTATACTTCAAGGGAGTTTGAGGCGGCTGCGAGGTTTGCCAAAACCTTGGTTACTCAGTTCTCTAAGCAACCGCTACCAGAATTGATGTTACTCAATGTGAATGTACCGCCCGTGAAACCAGAAGAAATTGCTGGTGTCAAAATCACTCGTCAAGGGCTTCGTCGCTATATCGATACCTTTGAGAAACGGGTTGATCCACGGGGCAAAATTTATTACTGGTTAGCTGGAGAAGCCCTCGAAGATGTCGAACAACCCGACCATCTCCACCTTCCCAAAGATATCCCCACAGATGTTCAGGCAATTCGCGATCGCTACATCACCGTAACCCCTCTGCAATATAATCTCACCGATGCTGCTGGTGTAAACAGTTTGCAGGGCTTAGGACTAAATACACTTTGGTGAGATATAGAAGAAAGCCGTCAGCTATCAGCTTTTTTGTTTTCCTTGCTCTATCTCTTGTTTCACACACCTCCCGCTGTACCTCATCTCTCCAGGAGACCACTATAAAACCATTAACACAGCTAGCTGTATGCCCCTAGGCTAGGTATCTTGAACCTTTTTTGACTTTCCCTGACAGCTAGGCAGAAACTTGGATTTTTTTGCTTCCGGCAAGACCAAAAGCATTGTGAATCGCTTGTAAGGCAATAACGCCTTGCTCTTGGGCAACGACACAGCTAACTTTGATTTCCGAGGTGGTAATCATTTGAATGTTGATTTGATTTTGAGCTAGTGCTTCAAACATCCGTGCGGCAACTCCGGGCTGTCTGACCATTCCTGCCCCAACAATACTGACTTTAGCAATGTCTGTATCGAGAAGAATCTCTCCACACCCTAGATCAGGAGAAGCTTGTTTTAATGCCAACCGAGCGGCTTCCGCATCTGATTGTGACACCGTGAAGGCAAGGTCGCGGGTAGGAACACCGTCAATTACACGGCAGCGTTGGGACTGGATGATCATATCTACACTGATGTTTTGCTCGGCTAGGTGTCCGAACAAACGGGCTGCCCTGCCAGGACGGTCAGGTACATAGCGAATCGCTAAACGGGCTTGATTGAGGTCGAGCGCAACACCGCGTACAGGGGAGGGGTGAGTAGGGAGAATTGATTCAGTTGCTTTTGGGAGTTGGAGTGGGGAACTATTGATGTTGAAGGTTTGACAGAGTGCTGTGATTGCGCGATCGCAATCTTTGATATCAATTACACAACTAACTTTGACCTCTGAGGTAGAAATCATCTGAATATTAACGCCTGCACTTGCCAAAGTGACGAACATCTGCGCTGCAATGCCTGGGCGTCCAATCATCCCAGCACCTGCGATCGACACTTTTGCGATCCCACGAGCAACCATTACCTCAGCTTCTTCGGGATCGGCAGATTGGGTACGGAGGGCAGGTGCGATCGCTTGTGCTACGGCTTCGGCTCGATTGAGAATGCCGTTGCTCACTGTAAAGGCAATATCGTTCGTATTGCTCTCATGGATTGACTGAATAATCAAATCTATATCCAAATCTTGACGGGCAATCTCACCAAACAACCTTGCCGCCACACCCGGACAATCAGGCACTCGCAAAAGCGCCACTTTCGCCTGATCTGTATCAAATTCCACCGCATCGACAGGTCGAGCAATCTCCAACCCTTCCAGTGGACGCGGTTGAGGCATTGGGGAAATTACCTTTGTACCAGGGTCATCTGTCCAACTCGATAACACGACCAAAGGAACACCATAATTCCGCGCAATTTCGACAGCACGGGGATGTAGCACCTTCGCCCCCAAGCTAGCTAGCTCCAGCATCTCATCGGCTGTAATCTCGTCCATCAGCTGAGCATCCGGTACAATTCGAGGGTCAGCGGTCAAGATACCTGGAACATCGGTATAAATCTCACATCGACTCGCCTTTAATGACGCTGCCAAGGCTACGGCTGAAGTATCCGAACCCCCACGACCGAGTGTGGTAATTTCCAAAGCGTCGGTGCTACTGATGCCCTGGAACCCCGCGACAACAACCACCTTACCCTCGTTCAGATGCTGTTCAATCCGCTCCGTTTTAATTTTGAGAATCCGAGCGCGGCTATGGTGTGCTTCTGTAACAATTCCTACTTGAGCGCCCGTTAAGGAAATTGCTGGCTGTCCCAACTCCTGTAAAGCCATGCACAACAGAGCAATGGAGACTTGCTCCCCTGTAGAAAGCAACATATCCATTTCTCGACGGCTGGGATTCGTCGAGATCGCATTCGCTAGTTTCACCAGACTATCGGTAGTCTTACCCATTGCGGAAACGACAACAACTAGGGAATTCCCCAAAGTTGCTGTTTTCATAACACGTTGAGCAACAGCTTGAATGCGTTCTACTGAGCCAACAGAGGTACCACCGTATTTCTGGACAACTAGCGACATAATGTTTATCCCACCCACTTTTTTCGTGACATCGTGAATTGTTGAGGAGTCAAATCTGAGACTCGATGTCAAGACGTATTGAATATCTACTATTTAATCAACTTATCAGACCCAGTGAGTCAAAACTATTGACATTAGCAAGTCTCCTGAAAGTTTCAGGGCTTGTAATCAGCTTCTAGAGGTGGGATGCAGATCTAAGCTCTGTAAAGACCAGGAATGAGACGTTCAAGGAAACTCTGGTCAGCCAAGAAATCGGTCATCCCTTTTAACCTTTTCCCTAACTTGGAGCAAGAAGTCTAGTGACGAGAACAAGCGGTTGTACACCTAGCATTAAGGGATAACGTTCAAGCGTCCGCTACAGATTAGCTGTCCAGACGATAGAGTAAGTTCTTGGAGTTCAACGTCTCGACCTAAATCTATCTGAAAGGCAGCGAAGTTTTTTGCTGGCAACACAGGTTCGATTTGAATTTGGAGGGGATTCAGTTGTAGTACACTGGGCGTGACTAGCTGAAGACCAGCACGAATGACGACTTGTGCTGTCCGAAGCTCTGCATCTGCTAAATTACCTCTTAGGGTGAGTTGCTCAGCATCAATATCAATCTGTTGCCAGGTGACTTGTTTAGAGCTTATGTAGTCAACTAGATTAGTTGTTTCATCGGATTTGAGCAGTGTATCTAGTACTTCAGTCAATGCCTTCGATAATAATGGTGCCTGTAGCGATGCTTGGAGATCGGCTTGCTGGAGTAGTAGCTGACCAACGACTGGCACAGGGGCTAAAAGTTGTAGCGGCTTTCCCTTAATAACTTGACCGAGGTTGACGCGAATATCAGTACCTTCTAGCTGAATTTTGCTAAGATGCAGTCCTTGATAGACGGCATGGTTTGCGGTAACTGTGACTGTCGGAATATGACCGCTGAGGATTTGGCGATCGCCCCCTATCAGCTTGAACTGCAAGGCTTCAATCTGCTCAACTTGCGATCGCAACCATAGCTGTAGTGCTGGTGACAATACGGTACTGATGACTCGGCTTTTTTTGGACTTCGAGGCTTTTGGAGTTTCACTCACAAATTAACCTCAGAAAACTATATGTAATCATGCTTAGATCCCTAGGTATAATGCCTCCGAGGTCAATTGTTTTCTTACCCCTAAGCGAAACACTTGCAATTATCCACATTCTTGTAATATTTGTACATAGTCAATCCAGGTCAGTGTTAGGCGCAAGCGCTCCGCTTCCTGGAAGGGTGCCCCAGAGGATAAAGTAGTTTATTGCTAACTCACCTGTCTCTAGATGAAAACGCTCACACAGTAGTCGAATCATGGAAGAAAGAGTACAAAAAGTTCTTTCACAGTGGGGTATCGCCTCACGGCGTGAAGCTGAGAAGATGATCTTAGCGGGACGAGTTCGGCTGAATCATACTGTGGTGCATCTGGGACAAAAAGCTAATCCAGAAATAGATTTGATTGAAGTTGATGGCAAACCTGTAGCACCAAGCGATCGCCCTCAACCACTCTATCTTTTACTAAATAAACCCCTTGGAATTGTGTCCACTTGTCGTGATTCTGCTCATCGTGCTACTGTTCTTGATTTACTGCCGCCTATCCTCTCCAGAGGACAGGGTATTCATCCTGTAGGACGCTTGGATGCAGATTCTACAGGTGCTCTACTACTAACCAATGACGGAGCCTTAACATTTCATCTCACCCATCCTCGTCATCACGTTCCTAAGACTTATCATGTTTGGGTGCAGGGTCATCCGCCTGAATCAGTACTAAAACTTTGGCGTGAGGGTGTCGATCTGTCGGGAAAAAAAACCTTGCCTGCTCAAGTCCGGCTACTTAAGCGTGGGAGAGAGGAAACACTTTTGGAGATTGTTTTAACAGAAGGGAGAAATCGTCAGATTCGTCGTGTCGCCGAACTGCTAAGCTATCCAGTGATTCATCTGCACCGCACTGCGATTGGTCCGATTCAATTACAACCTAAGGGGGAATCGGTACTACCTAGTGGTTACTACCGTCCCCTGAAAGAGTTTGAAATTCGTTTCCTCCACAACCGAGTCCACCTAACATCAGTAAACGTGCCAGCAGATATCAAGGAGTACAGTCTATGAAGGAGAATAAACTCCATTTTCAGCAGGAACAAATCGAGAAGCTCAAAGAACTGGGATCGCGTCTGCGCCAGTTCCGGACTGAACAGTCTCTCCCTATAGAGGAAGTTGCGGCTCGAACCCGAATTCAGGCACGCTTATTGAATGCAATTGAAGAAGGTCGGCTCGATCAGTTACCAGAACCTGTATATATTAAAGGCTTTATCAAACGCTTTGCGGATGCGTTAGGTCTAAATGGGGCAGAGTTTGCTAGCACTTTTCCAATAGGGTCGGCTATACAGTTTATTAAGCCTACTTGGCGACATTTGCCGGCAGCGCAACTGCGACCGATTCACCTTTACTTGCTCTATATCTGTTTGGTGATTGGAGCAGTGAGTAGCTTATCGCTATTGGTTAACCGTTCTGCACAGCAAGCTCAACAGTTACCTATACCCAGCAACTCGCAACCAACAAAGCCACAACAGAATACAAACACAGAACCTCTCAAACTGGCTAAAGTAACGCAGTCAATTGAAGACGGAAAGTCAGTACAAGTGGGTATTACCCTCAAGGCTCAATCCTGGATTCGAGTCGTGGCAGATGGGAAGACGGAATTTGAAGGAGTCTTACCCGAAGGAACACAACGTACTTGGGTTGCCAATCAAAAACTGATTGTTCGAGCGGGTAACGCCGGAGGCGTTCTGGTTGAGTTTAATAACGAATCGGTTAAACAATTGGGCGCACCTGGCGAAGTTCAGGAAGTAACATTCGCTGCAAACTCCAGCCTATAAGAAGGTTGTTAGCTTTTAGTTGTTGGTAATTTCAAGAACAACTAGAAACTAACAACTCCCTCCTGTTACCTACGTGGGGCACGACCGTAAGTATGGGTCATAGTCTTAAGGCGATCGCATATTTCCTCGGTGATTGCACCAGAATGGTAGCGCCACCCCCAGTTCCCTTCAGCTTGGCTAGGAAAATTCATTCGAGCCTCAGCGTCCAATCCCAAAACATCCTGAAGTGGGATAATTGCCTGATTCGCTACAGAACCCAAGGCTAGCCGAATGAGATCCCAGTGGATGCCATCTGAACTTGTACAACCCAAATATCGCAGCAAGCTCTCTTTTTCCCCGCCTGAAAGCTGATTAAACCAGCCTACAGTCGTGTTATTGTCATGGGTACCTGTATAAGCCACACAGTTGCGCGGGTAGATAAAGGGCAAATACGGATTACTGGAATCCCCACCAAAGGCAAAGTGTAAAATTTTCATACCAGGAAAGTCGAAGCGATCGCGCAGTGCTTCCACCTCTGGTGTAATAATTCCCAAGTCTTCCGCCATGATTGGCAGTTCACCTAACTCATCCTTAAGGTTCTGAAAAAAGGCAACACCTGGTGCCTCTATCCAGCGCCCATTTATGGCAGTCGTTTCACCCCGATCAACTGCCCAGTACGCTTCAAATGCCCGGAAGTGATCAATCCGAATAATATCTACATAATCTAGCAGGGACTCAAAGCGCTGCACCCACCAACCGAAGTTGTCATGCTGCAAGCGTTCCCAGTTATACAGCGGATTGCCCCACAGTTGACCTGTTTCGCTAAAGTAATCAGGGGGAACACCCGCCATCAGTACGGCTTCACCCGTTTCTTGATCCAGGGTAAATATTTCGGGATGTGCCCAGACATCAGCACTGTCGTGAGCAACATAAATGGGAATATCGCCAATGATCTCAATGCCTTGGGAATTGGCATACTGCTTTAACTTTGACCACTGGCGGAAAAACTCAAATTGCAAGAACTTGTGGAAGTAAATCTCACCGTCTAGCTGCTTTGTCCAATGCTCTAACGCCTCAGGTTGCCTCTTGACAAGCTCCCGCTCCCAGGTGAACCAACTTGCCCCTCCATGCGCTTCCCGGAGCGCCATAAAGAAGGCATAGTCATCCAACCAATACGCCTTGAGTTCACAAAAAGCCGTAAATTCCTTTTGCTGCACCAGAGTTGCTTTTGTTTTAAAGGTTTCGTAGGCTTTCCGAAGCAGAGATGTTTTGGTTTTGATCACTTGGTCAAAATCCACATGGTCAACCGGAAACTCTGGTAATGCTGCAAAGTCTTCTTCCGTGAGTATTCCTTGCTCTTGCAACTGTTCCAGGCTAACCAGTAGCGGGTTTCCTGCCATAGCTGAAAAGGAGGCATAGGGAGAATTGCCATAACCAGTAGGTCCCAGTGGTAATACCTGCCAAAGCTGTTGAGAACTTTCCACCAAGAAATCAATGAAGCGGTAGGCTTCTGATCCCAACTCACCAATACCAAAACGACTAGGAAGAGAAGTAGGATGCAGTAAAATGCCACTCGATCTGGGAAACGCCATAGACAATATGTATAGGGAGCAAATCTTACGACATTATCACGGTACAGACGGCGGAACATCAATCTCAAGCGAGGTAGTTGCAGAAATCGTAAACCCTAGCTAGCACTAAATTTGGTCGTAGCAACAGCCCTATGCTAAGACCAGCATTGTGATAAATTACACTAACTTGTGATTGGGAAAAGCTGTCAGCTATCAGCTATCAGCCTCAGATACAAGTCTTCAAGTTTATTTGTCCAGAAGAAAGGATAAAACTAATTGGAGTAGGGTGGAAGCGATTTAAGCCTTCAATCAGTACATCATTTATTTCATCAATTCCTTGGATAGATCTAGAAACTACAAACTGACTGCTGATTGCTAAATGTTATGGACTACCGAAATCCTGTCCCGACCGTCGATATCATCATTGAATTAATTGATCGCCCCCATCGTCCAATCATTTTGATTGAACGCAAAAATGAACCGTTTGGCTGGGCAATTCCTGGTGGTTTTGTGGATTATGGCGAGTCAGTAGAAACAGCGGCTATACGGGAGGCGGCAGAGGAAGTCAGCTTACAGGTTGAGCTAATAGAACAGTTTCAGGTGTATTCAGACCCTAACCGCGACCCTCGCAAACATACTCTTAGTGTTGTATTTCTAGCAACAGCAAAAGGTGAACCCCAAGCCGCTGATGATGCTAAAACAATAGGGGTTTTTCAGGCTTGGGATGTCCCCGCTAACTTGTGCTTTGACCATGACAAAATCTTGCAGGATTATTGGCAGTATCGCCATTACGGATTGCGCCCGCGTTTGTCTTAAAAACTAAGGGTTAGTTAAAATCAACTGTTGCCGATGACTGTGTAGTAGCTCCCACTCTTGTTGGCTGACTTGGTCTAGCATATAGACTAAATGCTCTGGTCGTAGGAGCGTTCCATCATTGCGACAGCTACCGACATAGCGGACAACGGCTGAATCGGTTGGGTATGCTTCGGGTTTGTCTGATTCAACTAGTTCTAACTCAAAAAGGCGATCGCGTAAATTTACTTGTTGTTTCTTCCTAGATTTCGTTGTTTTCTCCCACCAAATTGCCTCTTGACGCTTAATCACTTCTATCCAATCTTGCAATTGTTGAAGAGAAGCGCCTTCACTTGCCGCAACTGTAATACAATATTCCGCCCGTTCTAACACTTGCGTTGCAGCAGGAGCTGTTAAACTAACCTCCTCAACCTGATACACAGGAATATCTTCGGGTAGTTGGGAAGCTAGGCGTTCCTTAAACTGTTCAACATCCATCGCTTGGCTAAGTTCAAAATCCACAATCTCACCGTCGCTGGTGGCTCCCAACGGCAAAGCGTTAGCAATCATAATCCGGGGATTGGGATGAAAACCACCAGTATAAGCAATTGGCAGTGAAGCTCGTCTTACAGCCCTGTCATACAGTCGGACTAAATCTAAATGACTCACCAAAGCCATTTCGCCGTGCTTGCCAAACCAAACCCGCAGCCGCTGAACTTTTTCTTGATTTGGCTTGAAGTGTCCTGCAAATTCAGGAATCGGCACCGGTGCAATGACGACATTGTGACCAAAGTCAGTGCCGCAGATGCCACAGTGAGAACAGCCTTCAAAAGAACAATCGGGCACGGTAGCTGCTTCTAAGGCACGCTGCAAGTCATCTATCAGCCAATTCTTATCTATCCCGGTATCAATGTGATCCCAAGGCAGGGGAGCCTCAAGAGAATTAGAGTATGAGGGTTGGGGAGTAGAGTTTGTCGCTTCTGACGGTTGAGGGCTGTCAGCTAACGGCTGAAATACATTCCATTCGCCATTTTCGACTTGGCGATATTTCCAGGTTAGTCCAGATTCTGTGATCGCTTTTTCCCAAGCGGCAAACGCACGCTCTAAACTATCAAACCAAGAATCCATTCCTGCACCCAGTTCCCAAGCCCGACGCAGCACAGAAGACAAGCGCCTATCACCTCGCCCAATAAAGTCTTCCATTGCCGAAATTCGGACATCAGTGAAATTCACTTTGACACCCTTTATCCGACGAAACTCATTACGGAGCAAAGCTTGCTTACGCTGAAACTCAGTCGTTGAAACCGAGTGCCATTGAAACGGGGTATGGGGCTTGGGCGTAAAGTTGGAAATCGTCAGATTAAAGTTAAGGTGCCGTCTCCCCTGCGTGTAGCATTCCTGCTTTAACCAACGCACTGTCTCCGCAATCCCTAGGACATCGACATCCGTCTCCCCAGGCAAGCCAATCATGAAGTAGAGCTTAATCTTATCCCAGCCCTGCTCAACGGCAGTTTTCACTCCTCTGAGTAGTTCTTCATTGGTTAAGCCTTTATTCACAATGTCCCGCATTCGCTGCGTTCCCGCTTCCGGGGCAAATGTCAATCCTCCCTGCCGTGTACCACCAAGGATATTCGCAATATTTTCATCAAATCGATCTACCCGTTGACTGGGTAGGGAAAGGGAAATATTTTCATCTTTGAGCCGATTCTTGATTTCCATCCCAACGGCTGGCAGGGCAAGGTAGTCAGAGCAGCTAAGAGACAATAGGGAGAATTCATTATATCCCGTTGCTCTCATGCCCTGCTCAATTGCCTCTACCACTTTCTCCGGTTCCACATCTCGTGCAGGACGAGTTAGCATCCCTGGCTGACAGAAGCGACAACCACGAGTACAGCCACGGCGGATTTCAATGGTTAATCGGTTGTGTACGGTTTCGACATAGGGAACCAGCCCAATCGAGTACGCTGGCATCGGTGTAGCAACTCGTCGCAAAATCCGATTCGGAACATCCGGACGGTTGGGATGAACGGAGCCGTCGGGTGCCATATCGTAGAACTGCGGAACATACACGCCCGGAATTTGTGCCAAATCTAGCAGTAGTTCTTCTTTAGTTAAATTGGCTGCCTTTCCGTCCTCTAGTACTAAGCCAATTTCTGGCAGCAGTTCCTCTCCATCCCCTAAGGCAATAAAGTCAAAAAAGTCAGCGTAGGGTTCAGGGTTTGAGGTGGCTGTTTGTCCACCCGCAAAAATTAAGGGGTAAGAACCCGTTGCACGTTCTTGGTAGGTGAGCGGAATTCCTGCCAAGTTCAACATTTCTAGGATGTTGGTTGCTCCTAATTCGTAGCTGAGGCTAAAACCTAAGATATCGAAGTCGGTTAATGAGCGCCGATTTTCGACGGCAAAGAGGGGTGTCTGAGTTTCTCGCAGTTTCGCGGCTAAGTCTGGTGCAGGTAAATAGGCGCGATCGCACAACTGCCTAGGCTGAGCATTCAAAATGTTGTAAAGGATAATGTGCCCCAGATTAGAAGCGCCAACTTCATAAATTTCTGGGTAGGTTAACACCCAGCGCACCTGCGCGGATTCCCAGGATTTATGGACTGCGCCTAACTCGTTACCCAAGTAACGCGCTGGAGTAATAATCTCTTTACTAAGTAGTTCCTCAACGGTGAACACCATGGCAATCTTCCCTGCTGCCTTTGTGTAGTTATCCCGCAGCACTCATTCATCTTAACCGGATGTTTCCAAGGGCGATCACCGTCCCTGAGGAGTTTTGTGTTGCCTTTGCGACGCTTGCGATCGCTCTGATTCAAGGCAGTAGCGAATCCCGGTACTGCCCCAATGCTGGTACTCTCTCCAGCGATTGAGAGACAGTATTGCTAATATTGCCGGGGAAAAGCATTGGCAAAGGTTTTCGCTTATATCACAGTAGCAAGCATTCGTGTGAGGAGCATTGCGTTGCTCGTGAATGTGTAAGGACAAGCGACATTGTCGTTTTGGGAGGTGTTTAGGCGATGAGCATCCCGGATCTCAAGCTTGATGCAGCTAAATCCTCTAAAGCCTTGTCTATAATCTTTTGCTCAAGCGTGGCAGTAAAGGCATCACGGCTCTCAAAAATCTCAAATGCCTCATCTAGCTGAGTTAGCTCGAAGATAATCCTAATCGAGGGCGCAAGACAGCATAGACCAAAGCGCTGCTTTCGACTTTGAGCTAACCGAAAAGCAGAAACTAGCGCCATTAGACCTGCACTATCGATAGACTCAACACGGTGCATGTCAACCAATACTGGACGTTCTCCTGACGACACAGCCGTTGTTAGCTGCTGCTGAAACTCTACTGCGTTGGCTGCATTGACATGACCAGAAGGCTGAATAACTGTCAATTGTGAGTTCATAAAAGTAAGCGCCATAGTGAAATCCTCAAGGTTACTAGTAAAAAAACTTGATAGAGAATGTTTTGACAATAAACTGTAAAGCTTCGTAAAGACTACTCCGTTTGGCAGATTTCTCTATATCTTTATCAAGTTGCTCTACTTCCTTAAAGTTTTCACTAAGAGTTTGTAAAAAAATGTGTAGTAGTATACGGAATTACGTGTATTACTTCAATTAATTGTTGAATAGAGTTCTTGTATCAAACAACAAAATTATCTACAAGTCAGTCATTCAATCGTTTTCAAGCATTAAGAATTTCGCTTCAGAGCAAGTACTGCACTCAAGAGAATTCATGTAAATTCCTTGAGTAATGGCTAGAAAACATGAACTTAGTGAAACGAGAAATATTTTAAATTAATGTATTACACTCTCAATCTCAAGTAGGGATTTCCCTATCGTGATTGAGATAGGAATCAAGAAATCCGACATAATCTCCTCTTAAAAAAAGTGATTTAGATCACATGGCTATTTAGATTTAGATCACGTTTAAGGCTTGAGATTCCGCGCAAAATGGCTTGGTATGGAGTTCTACGCAATGAATAGTGAAAACTACATACGTTATTCGTCAATTGGTAGAAAAAGCCCTTTATATTAGGCAACTAACTCCTGATATAGAGAACGCAATAAATTCTGAGCTGACTCGTGTGGGTCATATCTCAGATGTGGATTACGAGGCACTTGAACTGCTAATGTCTGAAATGGACGCTGGTCGAATCCAGTTAGTTCCCAATCTCTAGTCGAAGTTTAACAACTCGAAACCGTATTACAAGTTGAGAACCCTGAAGGCGTTGTCAGCAAATATTTAGAGAATGCAACTTTTATCGGGCGTTCCACCCTTTATTGTTCCCAGCATTGCTCATGGAAGTCTAAAAAGTTTCTTTATAGGCTAACCAAATTTTGCGAACAAACAAGCTCAGTTGCTTGTGAACATCTGGAGTACTGGCTCCGTTGGCATCTAGGTTATCCAGCTTCGCTAAAAGTGGAATTACCTCAGTATCTAGAGCAGCGCGGAATAATATTGTTGGCCAGACTAAGTCTGCACCCTGACGCAAGTCGTATAAAGTTAGTAGTTCTGCTGAAGTGAGCGCGTCACGATTAGCTTCAGAGATAACTAGCATCAAAGGACGTACCCAGCAGACCTGCCGTGATGTTACAACTTCAATGACTTCGGTGTATAAACAAGTGTCCTCATGCTCTAAACAAACAATCTGGCGAGGCTGGAACTTGTATGCCGAACCGATTGGTGCTGGCTTCACTATTAATATATATCCAGATCAGCTTATTTTTCTATTCTAAGGATTCGATAACAACATTACACATTTATCGAACCGCTTAAGAAAGCCCTACAGCCATATAATTTATAAAATTTGCTAGCTAGAACAATATGAACGTAAAAGTTCCAGTCCTTTTTGAGAAACCGCAGGATTTTGGTGAATTTTATAATCAGGGACTGCCGAGGTTTTATCTCGCTCTTCCATTTTCTGAGATTCCCTCACTACCAGATACTGAATCCTTACGTTTTGATGAATCTGAGGCTGAGGCAAAGATGGTAACTGTGATCGATATACCCGAAGAAGACCTTGCGGCATTCCAGGCAGTCATCCAGTCTTTTCGGGGACGGGTTGGCTCATCAGATGAACTGGATGCAATGGGGATTTAAAGAAGCATAAGTTTGGAATTAGAAGACGCTAATTCCAAACTTATCGCTTTTTTAGCTAGCCGCCGCTTGCGCTTCTTGGTCAACGAGTTCTCGAAACTGAATCACATCTTGGCGAGGGTCAGCGTGACTCACTTGGACTTCTAAGCGATCGCCTAGTGAGACAGAACGCTTGAAACGCATAACCAACTCTAAGCCTAAATCCTCTAAAAGAATCAGCCCCAAGTTATCGTGTTCTCGCAACCAACGCAGTACTAAGACCTGCCAGACTTGGTCAGCGTTACGCCGCAAGTATTCTAATCCCCAGTAACGATTAGTCTGACGTTCCACTAATGTCGCTTCATAAGCCGTTGTGGTGACACTCAGTAACGTTTCTTGCAGTTGTTCAGCACTAAAGGGCAGGGGGTCGCCACGTAGATGAGCTTTGATCTGAAAATGAGTCAGTAAGTCTGTGTAGCGACGGATTGGCGAAGTGGCTTGAGTATAAGTTTCTAATGCCAAACCCGCGTGCCGTATGGGTGTAATGCTCATTTCACTACGAGGCATACACCGACGCACGGCACAAAAGCGCACAGGTCCTGCGGGCAGTTGTACTAGTTCTTCTTCAGAGGGAAGTTCTGGTTGGGGCTGTCCTCGGAAGGGGAGAGGAATTTGGTGTTCTTGTCCATAGCGCCCTGCCACTTCTCCAGCAAGAATCATCATTTCTGCTACTAGCTGACGCGATCGCGCATCGTCTAAAACATCAATAATGATTTCGTCGTCACTGTGAACCTTGATTACCGCCTCTGGCATATGGATACTAATTGAGCCTTGTGACCGACGCCACTCCTCTCGACGCACCGCCCAAGACGCGATCGCGTCGATTTCTGGTTCTGCCCGTACCCCTAGCTGCAACATCTCATCGACATCTTCGTAGGTCAGGCGATAGGTTGGTTTAATTAGACTGGCACGGATTTTGTAATCTTGGATATTGCCTGTTTCATCCAAGACAACACCAAAACTTAGCGCTGGACAGACTCTGCCCTGAACCAGACTCATCGGCCCTGTCGCCAGTTCCGGTGGGAACATCGGGATCATCCCTGTGGGGAGATATAGTGTCGTACTGCGCCGTCGGGCTTCCAGGTCAAGTTCATCCCCTGGTTGCACTAAGCGGGTTGGGTCGGCAATGTGAATCCAAAGGCGTTGACGACCGTCTTCCAAGGTTTCTAGACTTAAACCGTCGTCAATTTCTTGGGTACTTTCATCATCAATGGTATAGACCTTCAGGTGTGTTAAATCCAAGCGATCCACATCCGGATCGGGAGGTGGAGACTCCAGGCATTGCTGCGCCACTTCAAGCACCTCTCGACGAAATTGGATAGGGATTTGACTACGCCGCAAAAATAAGTTCTCGTGGGGACTCCACCAACCCAAATCCACCAATAAATCAAAGGCGGCTTGGGCGGTTTGGGAACGTCCTAATCCTACCAGAATATCCTGGGCAGCACGAGAGGCGTTTTCTGGATGAAGGACAAAACGTTCTAAGACATCGAAGCGAGAGCGATCACTATCTTGCCACTCCACTAGAATACCCGTCAGCCGTTGCTGTACACGGGTTGAAAATTCTTGTTGCTCCCGCAGCTTCGCTTCTTCCGCTGATCGTTGGTGTTTAATTTCAGCCACCATCGTAGCGGAACGGGGTTCGTAGCTTTCTGCCTTTTGTTTGAAGTAGATTTTGTCTTCAGACAATAAACAGTGTGCCGCATAGCGGAGTGGTGGACTTTGGTCAGAAAATAAAAGCTGGGCCATTTGGGCATCGGTTACAGCTTCTCCGTCTTCGACCAATAATTCCCACGCCACTTCCAAGCTAGAAGGGTCGAGATAAGACTCGACTTCTTCTAAGAAATTATGAATTTCCGATGGTTTAAAAGTGCAACCTGCGACTTCGTAGGTAACTTGCCGAGGATGAAGCGTATGAGATTGCCCACGTTCATCTATGACAATCCAGTGCTTTTTGCCCTCTGGACGATCAGCAACAGCAAGACGGCGCTCTCCTTGCAGACGAAATTCAATCAGTGTTCCCTTTTCCACCAGTTTCGCTAACCCCGGTAGCGTTTTTTTTATCAACTACACCCAGTCTATCGGGTGCCAATGCCATAACAAAGCCAGGGGGCGGAGTATCAAAACACGAATGACGTTCATCGAAGATGAATTGAATTGACTCGCAATTTGTTATTCCTTTGACACCACCGCTCTTGCTTTGATCAAGCCTTACTCTACAAACTTTGGCTTACCCTTCTATATTCACGAAAGGTAACAAAGCCATGAAACGCGCTCGCTTGATAGATTTAGTCAAATCTCGTTGTTGTTTTGCCGTTAGCCCTGTAATTCGGCGTGGCAGAATCTTCCCTCGCTCTGTAATAAACTTGCGTAGCAGTTCGACATCTTTGTAGTCAATGGGGTCTTCAGGTTTGATGGGGGATAAACGTTTACGAAAGTAAGCCATGAGTCGTTGTTGGTTTTTGGTTGTTGGTTTTTGGTTGGTCTAGTGCAGCACGGCGGAAATAACTATCCAGTTAAAAAAGGTTAAAAAGCATACTGTGCAAGCTTTCCTTCCTTCTGCCTTCTGCCTTCTTGCACTAGTGAGTGCTTAGTTGTTGGTCATTGCAAACAACTAATGATTAGGCACTACTTGATTTCTTTATGAGTGGTGTGCTTGTTGCAGTGAGTGCAGAACTTCTTCAGTTCTAGGCGTGCTGTCGTGTTGCGACGGTTCTTCATGGTTGTATAACGAGAGACACCAGGCGATCGCTTATCGGGATTGCTGCGACACTCGGTACACTCCAAGGTGATAATAATGCGGACACCTTTCTTGCTTGCCATAGTGCTATTTCTAGAAAATCAAATGGTTGGTCGTAATTAAACACAAATTTCTATTATTTCATACGACGGCTCATCTGTGTAAATAGTTTTTTGAGCCGGAGATCGAGGGAAAACCCTCGACGAGTCTGTATGACAATCGTGTTGCCAATACGGTCATGGAATGCTTGCCGAGCTTCAGCATCTCCAAGGGCAAGACCACAGTCTACAGCTAAGGGAGTAATCAGCAGCAGAAGCGAGATGCCATTAGCTAGACCGACACTCAGACCAATCATGGCAAGTAGAGCACAAAATCCCAGTATTCCTTCCCGTTTGGCTAACGTCAACAGTCCAGGAATCTTGCCTTTGGTATCCAGAACTTTTATATCTAATGCCCAGCGCCCCAAACTCTGTCCTTGATTGCTTGATACTAAAATCACCCGCATCCCCAGCCAGAGTAGGATGAAAACCATCGCCTGAAACACGACGTTTAATCCCAGCAGTGCGCTAACGAACCAAACCCCAACAAAATCAATCCCAAAGGCAGCAACTCGCCGCTCAATTGGCACCTTAGGAAAGCGGTAGTAGATGGGTTCGAGACTCATGGGAATTCACCAAGGGCGGACTGGCTTTTTTACATATTAGCCTGACCTTACAACTACCATTAGTGTCAAGGTGTTAGGTCGTAGGTTGTAGGGCACAACTCAGACTAAGACTTAGAAAAATTAGGGTTTTGGGTTCCTTGTGCAAAGCCTTTAAACCTACCCCCTTAAAACTCTTAAGCTAACAAGCCCTATAAACTAAGTAAGTGAGTAAAACAAAAGTCTGGATTGATTGCAATGCTGCCAGTTGAAGAAGCTTCGTCAATTATTCTTGGTTTGGTACAACCTTTTGACAAACAGTTAGATGCGGAGGTTGTAGACTTGTCAGGCGCGATAGGTCGTGTTCTTGCCTCTTCTGTGACGAGTCAGCTTGATTTTCCTCACTGGGATAACTCGGCAATGGATGGCTACGCCGTGCGTTATGCAGATGTCCAAGCCTGTAGTACCGAAGAGCCAGTTGTTTTAGAAATAGTTGAAGAAATACCAGCTGGGTATCAACCCCAACAGTCGATTCAACCGGGTCAAGCCTCTCGCATTTTAACGGGTGCTTGTATGCCGATGGGGGCGGATACCGTAGTAATCCAGGAGCGCACCCGACGGGAAGAAAACAGTGTCTTTATCTTAGAAGCTCCCGAACCCCAGGCTTTTGTGCGTCATCGGGGAGCCTTCTACGAAGCGGGAGGGCAGCTACTGAAGCCGGGAATTCGCTTAGGTGCTACGGAAATCGCTGTATTAGCAGCCGTTCAATCTACAAAATTAACTGTTTATCGACGTCCGCGTGTAGCGATTTTATCGACAGGCGACGAATTGGTAACACCTGACCAACCTCTGCAACCGGGTCAGATTGTAGACTCAAATCAATACGCCTTAGCTGCTTTAGTCACGCAAATGGGAGGTACTCCTCAACGGTTGGGAATTGTGCCTGATGAACCAGAAGCTCTTAAAGAGGCAATTTCACAAGCAATCTTTTCAGCGGACATCGTTCTCTCGACTGGGGGTGTTTCTGTGGGTGATTACGACTATGTTGATCAAATCCTGGCTCAACTTGGTGCTGAACTTCATATTCGTTCCGTTGCTGTTAAACCAGGTAAACCTCTAACTGTTGCTACTTTTCCCTCTCCTTTACATAGAGAAGAACCAGGGCGTAGTGTCTTGTACTTTGGTTTACCAGGAAATCCTGTTTCAGCAATGGTGAGTTGTTGGCGATTTGTGCAGCCAGCGCTTGCGAAACTTTCGGGTTTGCCTGAAGAAGACTGGAGTCCTATGTTTGTACAAGCGCGATCGCTTCATGATTTACGATCAGATGGAAAGCGTGAGACTTACCTTTGGGGTCAGCTAGGTGCAAATACGGCTGGCACTTACGAATTTCAGCTAGCGGGTGGTAGCCACAGCTCTGGTAATTTAATTAACCTAGCTCAAACTAATGGTCTTGCCGTTGTTCCAGTTGGTAAAACTCACATTCCTTTTGGAGAATTGATTCAAGTTTTATTGACTGGTTTACCCTTGAAAATAGGGTAATTTTATCAAGTTTAGTAATACGATTCTATTTATTAACAGTTGAATTCTTTGATAAGGAAGATTTTAATTATTTAAGATAAACTGGAAATTAAAGCTAAACATTTAGTTTTGTAATATAGCAAATTACAATTAGTTTTCACCTCTCCAGTGGTAGAGATAGAAGTTATTTCTCTCGACTGATGAAGCCCTACTTATAAAGATGCCTAAATAGTAACAACCAGCACCGATAAAAAACACATTTTGGTGTTGTGAGTATTAGTATTTTCCCTTAGGGGGGCGGATAATATGGCTTTAGGGCAACACAAAAGAGCTGTAGGTGTTTTTTCAAATCGCCGGGATGCGGAAGTAGCTCTCCGGGAACTTAGAGACTCTCGCTTTCCGATGGATAGAGTTTCCGTAATCACGCAAGATACAGACCAGCAAGGTGATATGTCTGGTGCTGATGTGCGCGATCGCGCTGGCAATAAAGCTGACGAAGGGGCTGCGATTGGTGCAACGACTGGCGGGATAGCTGGAGGTGTCACGGGTTTACTCGTTGGTTTAGGAACCCTATTGCTTCCTGGAATTGGACCAATCATGCTAGCTGGAGCAACGGCAACAGCGATCGCAACAACTCTAGCTGGTGGAGCAATTGGTGCAGTAGCTGGTAGTCTTCTTGGTGCACTTATCGGTTTAGGTATTCCTGAAGAACGGGCGAGAGCTTACAACGAGCGTGTCTCGCGAGGGCATTACCTAATAATGGTGGAAGGTACGGATGACGAAATCCGTCATGCAGAAGGGATTTTGCACGGTCAAGGTATTGAGGATTGGGGAATCTATGATATGCCCAACACTGATGCGGTAGCGACTCGCCGTCATCGTGCTGTTGGTGTCTTTCCCCACCGCCGTGAGGCACACGAAGCACTTGGCGAACTTAGAGATTCTGGCTTTTCAATGGGTCAAGTCTCGCTAGTGGCGCGTGACTATGATCGGAACCACGGAATTACAGGGCTTGATGTTCGCGATCGCTTGGATAATACACGTTATGGTTTTCCCAATGATCGTGTTCGGTTCTACGACGACCGAGTGAACCGTGGTGAATATGTAGTAATGGTTCACGGTACAGCCGATGAAATTCGTCGTGCTGAAGCGATTCTGAGTCGTCGTGGTATCCAAGATTGGAGACTATTTGATGCACCCGAAGTGGTTCATTCTCGTACCGATTATCAAACCACTCCCCGTAGTGCTTTAGTCCGCAACAAGCGTGCCGTCGGTGTCTTCCCCCACCGTCGTGATGCCGAAGCTGCCCTCCATGACTTGAGAACAGCTGGCTTTGACATGAATCAAGTGTCTGTCGTTGGCAAAGATGCGAATGATGCAAATCGTCTTGCTGGCGGTAACGTTGCTGACCGCACTAAGACAGGCGAAGGTGCTGCTACAGGTGCCGCTACAGGTGGCGCACTGGGTGGTTTAGGTGGTTTGTTGGTTGGCTTAGGTGCGTTAGCAATTCCTGGTATTGGACCCGTTCTTGCTGGTGGTGCTTTGGCGACTGCGTTAGCAACGGCGGCAGCAGGTGGCGCAATTGGCGCTGCGGCTGGTGGTCTTACAGGTGCCTTAGTGGGCTTAGGAATTCCTGATAAGCGAGCTAAGTTGTACAACGACCGGGTAAACCATGGTGATTATCTGGTGATGGTTGATGGTTCGGAAGACGAAGTTCGTCGTGCGGAAGCGATTTTTAGGCGCCACGGAATTCAAGAATGGGATATCTTTGATGCGCCAGATGCAGATAAATCCCGTCCTGGTTATGCTGTCGCTGCTACTGGTACTTCCCCTCGTGATACAGGTCGCGTTCGACGTGGTGTTGGGGTCTTCCCCCATCGTCGTGATGCTGAAGCTGCCATCCATGATTTGAGAAGTGCTGGCTTTAACATGGATCATCTGTCTGTTGTTGGAAAAAATGCCCATGGTGATGACCAGATTGCTGGTGTAGAAATGGGCAATCGTGCAGAAGGCAACAAAGCGGATGATGGAGCTAAGGCGGGTGCAGCTACAGGCGGTATCCTCGGTGGTTTAAGCGGCTTACTTGTTGGGTTGGGTGCTTTGGCAATCCCTGGTGTTGGTCCCGTGATTGCGGGTGGTGCCTTGGCAACCGCGTTAGCAACAACAGCAGCGGGTGGTGCAATTGGTGCAGCAGCAGGTGGTATCACTGGTGCCTTAGTCGGTTTAGGTATTCCGGAAGAGCAGGCAAAATTGTATAACGACCGAGTGAATCGGGGTGACTATCTCGTGATGGTTGATGGCACAGAAGACGAACTCCGTCGTGCCGAACCGATTCTCAGCCGACACAGAATTCAGGAGTGGGGTATCTACGATAAATCAGATGTGGCTGCGGGAGATAGCGGTAAGTCTACCTTACAACGCGATCGCGCTTCCTATGCTGCTGCTACTCCTGTTGCTGCTGCTACTCCTGTTGCTACTGCTACTCCTACGGCGCAACGCACTAGTTACACTCGTCATCGTGCCATTGGTGTCTTCCCTCACCATCGTGATGTTGAAGTCGCACTCGGAGAATTGCGCGATGCTGGCTTTGACATGAATCAAGTGTCTGTAGTTGGCAAGGACTTGAATGGCACAGGTACTGTTGCTGGTGGCACAGGTGCTACTGGTGGTGACGTTACTGACCGCACCAAGACGGACGAAGGTGCGAAAGCAGGTGCAGCTACAGGTGGCGCACTTGGCGGTTTAGGTGGCTTGTTAGTCGGTTTAGGTGCATTAGCGATTCCTGGTATTGGGCCAGTGCTTGCTGGTGGTGCTTTGGCAACCGCTTTAGCTACAACTGCTGCTGGTGGCGCAATTGGTGCAGCCGCTGGTGGTCTTACGGGTGCTTTGGTTGGCTTAGGAATTCCTGACGAGAAAGCCCACTTGTATAACGACCGCGTAAACCGTGGTGATTACCTAGTGATGGTTGATGGTACCGAGCCAGAAATCCGTCGTGCCGAAGCGATTCTTAGCCGTCGTGGTATTCAGGATTGGGCAATTTTTGATGCACCAGATACAGATAAGTCTCGTGCTGTAAATGCTACTCCCACGACTGCAACTCGCCAGGTGATTGCTCATGACACTACACCAGGCGTTAGTACAACTCCTGGTCACTCCGAGGTTGTTTCTAAGGAACCTGAAGTTATCATCATTGATCGTCGTGACGAGTCTTTGTAGGCTCCCTAGTTAGTTTGCCATCCTAACTTTCTAGTAGCTATCCAGGAGCAAGGTCTTAATTAATCTTGCTCCTCCTCATCTCCAATCAGGACTTAGATCACAATTCTTCGCTTCCTAAAAAGTGGAGTACAGGAGCACTTTCTAAGCATAAAATTCCTGAACTATCAGGGTTTTTCCACTTTAGTTATTCAACTATTTCACCATTCAACCCTTTAAAAAGAGGAAAACAAACAATGAAAAAACTCACAGTCTTTCTCCTCAGTAGCGTCTTATTGTTTGGTGCCGCTGCTTGCTCTGAACAAGCAAAAACTACATCTGAGGCTCCTGCTGCTAATGAAGGAACGGTACAGGCTCCAAAAGCAGAAGATACCCAACAAGCTAAAGCCGATGCAGAAAGCGAACTTCGTAGACAACAGCTTAACGCTGACATTAAAGCGCGTGAGGAGCGCAACAATGCACTGAATCAAGGTCAAGCAGAAGGTCGGCCTGATGAAGACCTTGCTAGTCAAGTTCGCAGTAAGCTAGAAGCAAATATTCCTAATGGTCAGCTTACTGTTGAGGTTGAAGACGATGCTGTAACTGTAGCTGGAACTGTCCCAAATCAAGATCAGCTTAATAAAATAGAAAGCTTAGCGAAAGAAATTAAGGGTGTTAAGACTGTGACTGTTAATGCTACCGTTGCTAAGCCACAGTAATTAAACAACGTTAGCTTCTCTAATAATCTCGACCCTATCAGTTATTTTCCACTGATGGGGTCGTTTTTTCGATTAACTTCTGGTGAAAGCGAAGATTTACTCCCAGTGGTTAATTCTATTGATGGATCGTCGATGTAAAAAGTCACTTGAACAGGACTGTAACGTTCTTGAATTACATTTTCAATGCGTGCCGCAATTAGGGAAGTGCTGTTGGCAAATTCAGGATGGATAATGAGGTGCATCTGAATATATACAAAGCGTCCAACAATTCCTTGGGATTGGATTTGATAACAGTGTGTTACCCCTCCAACTTGACAGGCAATTTGTGCGATAACTTCTGGAGCGATCGCTGTTTGCTGGACAAGCAGCGGTAAGTGCCAACTTACCACTTGCCAACAACTTCCGGCTGTCAACAGCAATAGCAAAATGGCTAACACGACATCAATCCAAACCCAACCCCACAGCACTCCCAAAAGTCCAGCCATAACTAAAAGAGTTAACAAAGCATCCCTAAGTAATTGACTACCATTGAAGCGCAGGGCAGTATTACTCAAAACTCTGCCTTGGTAGAGGCTAAGGATTGCTAAACCTAAGCTAGTGACTATAACAACACCTAGCAGTTGCAGTAAAGGTAAACTGACACGTACAGAAAACGCTAACCTTTCCCCTTGAGTGATGGCTACCCACTGCTGAGCAGAAATTCCCAATAAACTCCAACCTGCAAAGCCCAAAAAGGCGATAAAGAGGAATGTTAAAATAGTTTCTCGTTTGCCATGACCGTAGACTGATAAACTCCTGGAGCGGTCACTTTTTGTAAGTTTGAGTAAGCTCAAAAGTGTGCTGAAGCTGACAAGCAAAGTTTGTAGCGACTCTGCCAAAAGACTTAGCGATCGCGTTGCCCAAGCGGCTGAAATTTTGACTAATACTACGAATAACGTCAGCCAGAGAGTCGTAAATAAAATCAAACGACCGACTTGAGCGCGATTTTTTCCTTCGGTCATAGCCTGAAGGGAACCAACGACGGTTTCCCAACATTATCGTTGATTTAATCAGAAGTAATGAATAATGGCGCTTAGACTCATCATTAGGGACGAATGACAAATGATTAATGACATAGATGCCCTGGATATTCGATTGCTGGTGCTGGATATTGATGGCACAATTGCAGGTCAGTCTAATGATGTTCGGGAACCCGTGAAGCAAGCGATCCGTTCTGCACAGGCAAAAGGGGTTCAGGTTGCGATCGCTACAGGTCGTATGTATTGTTCTGCTTTGCGCTTTTACCACGAAGTCGCTTCTACTCTACCCCTACTGGCTTACCAAGGCGCTTGGATTCAAGACCCGGCAACGCAACAAATTTACCAACACTTACCCGTCTCACGCACTACAGCAGAGGCATTGCTGGATTATTTTGAGAGTGATGCACTGCGATCGCTTCTCTCGGTTCACTTCTATATCAATGACCAGTTGTATGTTCGGGAAGTCACACCAGAAACCAAGATTTATGCTGAACGCGCCAATATTCAGCCGATGCCTGTGGGTGACTTGCGAAAAACTTTAGACTCTGAACCGACAAAGGTTTTAGCGTTGAGTGATGATACGGCAATCATTGAGCAGATGCTAGGTAGTTTGCGTAAGCAATACACCCCGGCTGAGCTTTATTTAACCAAATCGGTGGCAACGTTCTTTGAAGCAACGAATCCCGCCGCCAATAAAGGGACAGCAGTACGCTATCTAGCGGAAGAAATGCTAGGACTCAGTGCCCAGAACGTGATGACAATTGGTGATAACTTTAATGATGTGGAAATGCTTGAATATGCTGGTTTGGGTGTAGCGATGGGGAATGCACCAGCAGAAGTACAAGCGATCGCAAACTGGGTAGCTCCGGATGTTGAGGAAGATGGTGCAGCAGCAGCAATTGAAGCTTTTGTGTTGTGAAGCATTCTTGATGTAGAGGCAGTACCTCGTGTCTGCTCTTATCAGAACCCTAAAATCAGGAAGGGAACCGACGACTGGCCGTGTTTCGTCTCGGTTCCCTTACTGGTTCGCTCCTCACACTAAAGAAATAATACTCGAAGGGTATTGGATTTGTCACTACCTTCTTTAAGTTTCTTTTATATTTCACCCAAACTTCACAATTCTGTGGGTGCAGGTACACCCAGTTGGTCTTGTAAAAGCGATCGCAAAATTATTTGAGTTAGCCCCACCAATCCTAATCTTGCCTGAGCAAGCTTCGGGGTATTGGTCTTCACTTCTCCCAAAATGCGGCAACTACTGTAGAATGTCTCAAAAGCTTTGCTTAAAGCACTAGCTAGCTTGATCGAACTGCCTTGGTTCTGAATGTTGATGGCATCTTGCCAATCTAATAGCTGGGCAATCAAATGCTGTTCAGCCGGATGTACTAAACGCAGTTGCACTTGACCTGTAGTTGTATTTACTTGTTGGTCGTTATCTAGCCAAGGAATTGGATGAGGTTCGATAAACGGGTAGTTAAGAGTTTTGAAGCTTAAGTCCTGTAACTTGATTAAATCCTGTTGGTGAGCAAGACGCAGGAGTGAGCAGCAACGAGCATGGGCATACTGGGCTGGAAATAGATTGTGAGCCTCTTTCTGATTTTTATCCAGTTGTCCTCGCTGATTGGGAGATGTCTGAAGTGATTGTTGTAACCAAGCCGCTAAACCCTGAGAGCTTAATCGAAAGTTAATCCAACCGGGGAACACGACCTCTATGGTGAAGTCTAAACATATTTGATTACTGGTGTTCTGAGTATTTATTGGCAAACAGGCAACTAGTTGATTGGCAATATCGAAGGCGGGTAATTGCCACAGGGGAGCAAGCTTAAATGCGATCGCACAGCGATAAACTGCAAAGGCATTATCTGATAAGCGATGCAGCGGAATCATCTGTGACATCAGCTTTAAATCACTAGGTAAATTAGCTGGCGCGATATCCGTACCTGCTAAATTCATTGCTGCTATAAGTTGCTGCTGTAATAGTGGCTTAATCGCAATAAAATTACGCGATATATTCACACTTAACGAACGGCAGTTAGAAGTATTTTTTGCTACTTTCGACTCCATGTAAAATCTAGAAAAATTGGCGTTTCCACTACGCTTAAGGCTTATGCACTCACCACCCTCCTCATCAGAGGCATCTCGACCATTTATAACCTGGCAACGGATTCTAGACTGGGCGCAGGAACACTACCGCTTTCGGACTTTTAACAAAGATGAACGGATTCCTGCCCGTGCTGGATTACTGTATCTTGTACAGCGTGGAGCAATTCGCTTGGTGGGTACAGCTCAAGTCAGTGCTAGCACAAGTCATAGCGCTTCTCCATTGTCGCATCAGGTCTCTGAGGAAGCGTTTTTGGGCTTTGTGGGTGCTGGTCAACCTTTTGAAATTGTGGTACAGTCTCCCTTTACACTTCAAGCTTATTCCCATGTTGACCAAACGTCTGTTGTCTGGATGTACTGGCACGACTTGGATAATTGGCCTCACTTCCGGCGAGAGGTTTTGGATGCCTTTCGATATCAGCATCAGCGTAAACTTCTTTGGCTAAGTACGTTGGGACAGCGACGGACAATTGATCGACTATTAGGATTTCTAACGTTATTAATAGAAGAATTTGGTGAACCCTGTACTAACGGATATTGTTTGCCTTTTCCTTTAACCCATGCTCAGATTGGCAGTGCAATTGGCTCTACCCGTGTGACTGTAACTCGTTTAATGGGTAAGCTTCGCCAGCGTGGGCTAATTGGAATTCAAGGCGATAATTTAATTTTTCTACCAGCTAAATCAGAAAAAACTACTAGCAATTAAACTTGATCACACCCTATCTAGCTAATTTATTAGAACAGAGTGGGTGAAAAAGTTTTTTGAAAACTCTTGTTAAGGCTTCAAGGGTACAAAACTAAAGCCACTGGGACTTTCACCCGGTTGAATTTGTACAAGGATAGCGGTACTGTTGCGATCGCCTGATGAAAACTGTACTGTTCCAGTGGCACCATTAGCAGAAAATGCAGGACTCGATAGTGCTTGTTGTAGTCCCTCACGAGTGCTAGTTTGCCTCAAGCCAGTGATAATTGCTTGAGCCGCATCATAAGCCGTCGCACTACGCCAATTTACCTCACCACCCCAAAGTTTAACGGCGTTCCCAGCAAAAGGATTTCCTGGAATGGCTTGAGGGTGCCAAGCAACAGACAGTACCATCCCATTAACGGCAGCTTGCCCTTGCTGTAGTGTCTGGATGGTATAGAGAGTAGAACTACCGAATAAAGCTAAACGCCTTTGATTGACTTGCGCGACATCAATCGCTTGATTGAGCCTCTCAATAGAAGGTAAAAGTAGCAAGCCATCGGCACCCTGACTAATCGCTTGAGACATCACAGCGCTAGCATTGAAAGTTGGTGCAGAAAGATCGCATTCGATTGGGGTAACTTTGCCTCCATTAGCTGCAATTGCGGCGATAAAGTCCTCCTTCCAGGACTGACTTGATTGAGATTGGGAATCTAGACAAACGACAATATTGGTTTTGCCCAGAGTCTTAGTAGCGTAGTTGGAAAGTCTTTCTGCTTGAGAGCGATTCGTGGGAATTGTGCGAAAGATGTAGTTACCAAAGCCTGATAGGTTCCTAGCATCGCTGGTAGGGGAAATCATCACCAGTTTTCCCTTTTGATACTCTGGTGCAGCGGCAAGGGACACATCACTGGAGTTATGCCCTATTACCGCTAAAATACTTGGGTCTTTGACAAAGTTGTCAGCGAGTTGTTTTGCGACTAGAGAGGCATTATCATCATTGGCAATCTCTACCTGCAACAAGACTCCGTTAATCCCACCACTTTTATTCACCTCATCTTGCGCTTGAGCAACCCCTCGCAATATTTCTTTTGCGACATTCAAATTGCCGCCAATGGGCACACTCACTACAATTTTGATGCCCTTACCTTGACCAATCTTGGCATTATTCAGATAAATTAATGCTTCTGGATCGTTGCGGTTGCTTTGCAGCGATGCCTGAAACTCAGTGGTAGCTGTGGCAAAGTCTCCCTTGGCAAATGCTTGGACTCCCGCCTGTTTTCTAGGGTTTGTATCAGCAGTGACGAGAATTTTATCTCCCAAACTTATCCGGCTTTCTGGGCTTCCAGAAGTGGTATCTAAGCCAGGTTGACCGGATTTTGAGCCAGAAAAACTGTCTAGATTCACTCCAGTTTGTCTTGTAAACCACCAAAAACCAATTCCCAATAAAGCTGCTGTAACCAGTAGAGACAAAATAAGAACTTTCGTTTCGTTTTTTTGGGACATGGACGGTAGGGATTTAAAGAAAAGTAAGAGTTAATGAATCAAGGGAGACAGTAATACTTAGCTCCCAAAGCTTTGCCACTTATGCAAGAAGTCTATTCTTTGTCTACACACAGCGCAGTATCACAAATTTAACTCAAACAGGCATGTAGTCACTTACCGTAGCCGTGTGTCTCAATTGGTAGGTGCGATCGCTTGTTGTGCTTGGGGTGAGTTCAAATAACCTAGAAAGGCATCAACCTGGGGGCTAGCAGGTTGTTTGTAAACGTAGTACAACTCTCGTTGATAGGGGTAATTAGCGGCTTCCGGAGTTAAGCCATCAACCGCAACTGTTCGCACTGTCTGTTGATTTGCGACTTGAGCATAGGTCGCATACCCAATTCCATCAGTTTGTAAAGCTTGAAGTAAGGGTGTGGTAGCATCCCTTTCTAGGGTTGTGATATTAGGCGTTGTGCCAAAATTTCCGCCTTTTAGCACCAGTTCTCGAAATGCTTGATGGGTACCGCTGAAGGGTGGTCGGTTAATTACCCGAATGGTTCCAGTTGTTCCTCCTACCTCTGACCAATTTGTGATCTGTCCTGTAAAAATCCAGACAACTTGCTCACTGGTCAGTCCTTTCCGGAAAGGATTGTTCTCGCCAACAACAATCGCTACAGCATCCTTAGCCACAGGTACCGCTGTCAAACCTTGGGATTGTTCTTGAGAGGTGAGAGGACGAGAAATTGCTGCAATATCTACAATTCCCGCTTGGAGTTCCTGAATCCCTTTTTCTGTTCCTCTTGCTTGAGTATTAATCGTTGTCCTGGGAAATTGCTTCTCAAAGCTGCCTTTGAGTGCTTGATTAATCTGCACCATACTGGTGGAACCTTCGATTCTGACTATTGTTCCACTGGGTACACTCGTTGGGGATGTAAAGGTAGGGTTGGAAGCAGATGGAGATGCTTGTGGTTGATTTGGCTGGGTGTCATTGCCTCCTCCAGTTAAAGTTCCAGGATTAAAGCCAGAACTACGGGTAAACCACCAAAAACCCGCGCCTAGTAGTGCGGCTGTAATCAGGAAAGCTAAGACCAAAACTGTAGATTCGTTTTTCTGAGACATAATCCTGAATTGAAATAGGTTGTACTCCGACCCTAGATGAGGACGGGTTCATTTCATCTTGGCGTGTGTAGTTTAAATTTCCAGTAAAACTTCTCCTGGCATCCGCTTTCTAAGCACTTGCGCTTTAAGCAAAGTTAAGAAAGTTTATTTCTATTTATAACCAATAGGTTAGGTACCAGCTTTATTCGCGTACTGGAATAAATTCATAACCAGGGTCTTTATTATTTACAGGCTGAATGGTTACCAATTGTACGACTTGATTGCGATCGCCTGAAGGTAAAAATCGAATCGGATTCGCAGCGCCTGTGGCAGAGAAGTCTGATGCAGAAAGCGCTTGTTGAACACCTGTACGTGTTGGATTTTGCTCGATTCCAGCAATTAGCGCTTTAGTGGCATCATACGCCATCGCTGTCCGCCAATTGATCTCTGCTCCCCAAAGTTGATTAGCGGCTTTTGGAAACTCTGCTTCAGGGTTACCTAAAATATGCCAGGGTACAGCCAATAGCATGCCAACTGCGTTACTACGCCCAACTTCTAGAGTTTTAAAACTGTACCCGCTATCTCCAGCTAAGACTGGCAAACGTTTTTCATTCACTTGCACTACTTGCAATGCCTGATCGAGGGCTGCTGTATTGGGAGCAAGCATCAAAACTTCTGCGCCTTGTCCTATGGCTTCTTGGACACTACTGGCAACATCAAAATTAGGGCTACTGAAGTCAAACTCAGCTACTACCTCTCCACCATCGCCAAGCAGGGTAGTGGAGAATTCATTTTTTAGAGATTGGCTGTAATTACTTTTGGAATTAAAAAAGACAGCCGCTTTTTGTTTTTTGAGCTGAGTCAACATATAACGAGACAGCGCATTTCCCGCAAAGCGATCGCTTGGTACAGTACGGAAGATATACTCACCTGCGTTTGAGAGCTGCACGGACGTGCTTGTGGGAGAAATCTGTACCAGTTGACCCTTTTCATAGACTTTCCCCGCTGCAAGGGTGACATCACTATCAAAGTTCCCGACAACACCTAAGACTTGTTGATTCTCTACTAGGGCTTCAGCAACTTGTTGAGCAACATTTGGATCATTGTCATCATTAGCAATGATTACCTTTAAGGGAACACCACCAATTCCACCAGCTTGATTAACTTCATTTTGAGCCTGAGCAACACCGCGTAGGACTTCCTTAGAAGGATTCTGGGCAGTACCTATTGGAATAGAGGCAGCAATTGCATAAGACTTTCGGTTGCCGATACGAGCATTGTTGAGGTAAATCAGTGCTTCTGGGTCGTTGCGATCGCTTTTTAGTGCCGCTTCCAAATCAGAAACAGCCGCCTCGTAGTTACCAGATGCGATCGCTTTTACAGCCGCTTGTTTCTCAGGTGTTTCTCCTGAAGACAATAAAAGCTTGTCTCCTAGGCTAATTCGTGCTTCAACAGGTTGATTGGGTGCCCTTTGTGTCGAGGCTGGATTGTTGCTTCCCGTTAAGCCTCCCAGATTAATGCCATCTCGATTTGTAAACCACCACAAGCCAGTCGCTACGAGTGCAACCGTAACGAGCAAAGAAAGCAAAAGAACTACAGTTTCGTTTTTCTGGGACATGAACGGGTGACACCGGAAGGCGCTTGCAGGGATTTAAAGCAACCGGGATAAAAGCAGATAAACCAGACGAAAAAGTGCTGTTACTGCGATCGCTCCAGCGGCGGCTAAAACGGATAGCACAATAACAGTCTGAATCACCATATCGTTGCGTAAAGCCGGAAAGAACACAAGCGGTAACAGCGTGATTACTGCAATGATAACGAAGTCAAACTTTTCTATAACCCGACGGAACTGAGCAAAGATTAGCCCCCCCATAACCATGCCCCACAAGCCAATACCAAGAGCGGGTGATGGTAGGAGGCTACCCAAGGCAATAAACAACAATGCACCCTCAAATCCTGTGAAGGCAGCTCCACGGAGTAGCTCTAGTGTCGAAAAGGTGCCACGTCTAGAGCGGGGAGGAGTACTAGGGGCTACTGTTACGGGTGGGTTACTGGGCGGTTTAGAAACTGGCGGTGCAGCCGTAGGTGTAGATGCTTGAACAGGCAGCGGATTCGTTGGGGGTGCTGTGGTTCGCTGTGGTAGGGGATTACTCGGTGGTGGAGATGGCAGCGGTTGAGGCGTTCGTCGATAGTCCAGGGCATCCATGACTTCCTGTGCTGAGCCATAGCGTTGATTCGGCGTTGCCAACAGCATCCGGTCTAGAACATCTGCCAGGGTATCGTTTACCTGAGCGTAGTTTCTCCAATTCCACTGGTTGTTATAGGAGTCATAGAGTTCCCCTGCCTCTTTACCTGTCAGCAATGTTATCAATGTCACGGCAAGGGCATATAAGTCAGTTGATGGGTAGACTTGAGAACCTGACATCTGCTCTGGCGGTGCAAATCCCATTGAATAAATGCCAGTAGAGCGCCCAGCCGCCCCTCCGGCGGCTCCAGCTTTCGTTACCTGTTTGACTGCTCCAAAATCCAAGAGATACAGTCGCCCGTTGCGATGGCGCATGATGTTGGAGGGCTTGATATCTCGATGAATCGAACCATTTTCATGGACAAACTTTAGCACTTTGAGGATTTCTCGCAGCACTTCCAGAACCTCAGCCTCAGAGAATTTCCCTTTCTCAGCCAGTTCCCCCTCCAAGTCCTTCCCATCAATGAATTCCTGCACCAAATAGAAAAACTGGTCATCTTTTCCGAGTTGCTGGGTGGGGACACTTAGCTGAAAAAAGGCAAACAAATTAGGAATCTGGTCATTTTCGCTGCCCAGTTGCTCTAAAACTTCTGCCTCCCGCTCAAATAAGTCCTGGGCAATTTTTAGCTGTTGGGGGTTCAAGTCACCCGACGGTTGAAATTGCTTAACCACGCACTGACGCATGGCTGGAGTATAGCGATCGCGTGCCAGAAATGCTGCGCCAAATCCACCTTGCCCTAGCAACCTTGAGGGAATGTAACGACCGACTAAAATCAGCGGCATTCCACAAGCTGTGCAGTATTTCTGCTGAGTTGTCTTGAGCGTTTCTCTGTCATCGAGATCAGCAAAGAAGTTTTGGGGGCGAGGGCAAGCAGGACGAGTGCAGTAAATTTCCATGTTCGAGAGAGCGTCGGGACTAAGGATTAGGCACTAGGGAAAGTCAGCCACTGATTTTTTTTCTCTTCTCACTTTAGCCATCTTCGCTCAACGCTCAGTTCATGCCTCGGCCCCTAACCAACTCTAAGTTAGCTTCCTGTTATGTGAGAAGAAGCTGTCTTGAGTGTTTCCGCTGAAATTGCCGAGGGAACTACCGTTGGCGGTTGTAAAAGGTGAGAGGTAAACTCCGGTAAAATCTCGCGACTAAACGCTTCGGCTGCCTTAGAACGGTAGCGATGGGGATTGACAATGACAGACAGTCCTCGCTTCACTACGACTTCATCAATGGGGGCACGGTGCAGAACGCCCATTTGTAACTCTTTTTCGATCGCGGAAATTGAGACAAATGAGGCTCCCAACCCCGATTGCACAGCATTTTTAATCGCCTCAATTGAATTGAGTTCCATCTCCACCCTCAGGCGCCGAGTATCAATGCCACAGCGAGTTAACACTTGGTCAATTACCTTACGAATTGTGGATTGGGAATCTAAGGCAATAAACTGCAACTTGTACAAATCCTCTTTCTGGATCGTACCGATTTTTGACAAGGGGTGGAAGACTGGCAAGATTAATGCCAGTTCATCTTCGGCATACGGGATAATTTCTAAGATTTCTTGTAGCTCAGCGGGTACTTCACCACCAATGATTGCCAAATCCACTTGTCCATTAGCGACGCTCCACGAAGTCCGGCGAGTCGAGTGAACCTGCAACTGCACCGCGACATCAGGATAGCGTTGCCTAAATAAACCAATCATCCGAGGCAGGAGATAGGTGCCTGTAGTTTGAGATGCCCCGACAATGAGAGTACCGCCTTGGAGATTTTGCAAGTCTTCAATAGCGCGGCAAGTTTCCTGGCAAAGGGTCAAAATTTTTTCTCCATAACTCAGGAGTAGGTGTCCCGCTTCCGTGAGTTGGGCGCGGCGTCCGCCTCGATCAAATAGCGGCACATCGAGTTGCCGCTCTAAATTCTGAACCTGTAAGCTAACGGCGGGTTGTGAAACGTACAAACTATCAGCAGCACGTTTAAAACTCCCCTCAGCAGCGATCGCTTTGAGAATACGGAGTTGATCTAGAGTGAAAGGAAGGTCAGACATACGGCTATACCTGAGAGAAAGGAGCAACTGAAACAACTAAGGACTAGAGAAGAGTGAACTGTTAGCTCAAGCCATAGATTGCCCCCAATAAGCGAATGTGTAAGCCTCTGCTGAAATCGACAGTAACATACCTAGGGATCAACTCCCTCTCCAATCCTTGCTAGGATGGAATGTTTGAAGAATCTACTTTAATTTATATGAAGTCCTCGGATTGGCTGACATCCAGCCACTTTGTGATGGCTGGATTACTGGTTGGGTTTGCGATCGCGCATAGTGGTTTAGCTGCACTACGCCCTTGGGGTGAACAACGCATCGGTGCAAGGCTCTACCGGGTTCTGTTTGCCCTTGTGAGTCTCCCCTTCGCAGTTGTATTAATAATTTACTTTTTTAATCACCGCTATGATGGTTTGCAACTCTGGCAGGTGCAGGGGACTCCGGGTATTCAAACCGTTGTTTGGGTGCTTTCAGCGATTTCTTTTCTGTTTCTGTATCCAGCAACCTTCAACTTGCTGGAAATTGCCGCTATCCAAAAGCCACAAGTTCACCTATTTGAGACTGGGATCATTCGGATTACTCGTCACCCCCAGATGGTTGGACAAGTAATCTGGTGTGTTGCTCATACCCTCTGGATTGGTACCTCGTTTACGCTATTGACTTCTGTTGGTTTGGTCTTGCACCATCTTTTTGCCGTTTGGCACGGCGATAAACGCCTCTTAGCCCGCTATGGTGAGGCATTTGAGGCAGCTAAAGCCCGCACCTCTGTTATTCCCTTCTTGGCGATTCTCCAGGGACGGCAGCACTTAAAATGGGAGGAGTTTGCTCGTCCTGCGTACTTGGGTGTCATCGGCTTTATTGTGCTGTTGTGGTGGGTACATCCCCTACTCATTCAAGCAACAGCAACGATCAACCTGTAATACATGTACTACGATAACTCATCAATTTGTATTTTAAGTATTACAGGACTTTTCTTGTTCACATGATCCCAATTGGATGTAGCATGATCCCAAACAATTGTAAAAAACCGATATATTTCGAGGGAGCATGGTGTTGTCTGTAAACGAGCGGACTTTTAGACAAGAAGTTTTAGAATCTTCTACACCCGTTCTGGTCGATTTTTGGGCACCTTGGTGTGGGCTATGCCGCATTATTCACCCAATCCTCCGAGGATTTCAGTCAGACTGGAGCGATCAAGTCAAGTTGGTGAGAGTAAACGCCGATGAGAATCTGCATCTTGCTACAACCTATCGCATCAAGTCTCTGCCCACGTTACTCTTTATCGAGGATGGTCAGGTGATTCAGCGACTTGACGGTTTCCAGGGGCGGGAGGATTTACAAATTGCACTCAAAAAACTGATGCTAAGTTCTTTACCCAAGTCAGCCTAGGGCTTCTTTAGACAACCTCATACTTAGGCTAAAGACTAGACAAGAGCTATACTATAGGGTCTTTTCTCAAAGGTATGAGGTTAGTTTTGCCTGAGTCCCAAAGGCCTAGCTCAACACACAATCTTTAATAAACCAACATTAGTTTTATCTATGTATGACCATCGGTATAAATCATCAGCCGATGGTTTTTGTATTGTGTGGGTGCTTTGACAATTACTTCTGAAGGTTAGAGTTACCCTTTTTTTTTAAGTAGGTATATGTCACTGTAGTAACGGTTTGCCAAAATAGTAAAGAAATCTAAAGTAGGCTGTCTTCAATGGAACCGCTTTACCAATATGCCTGGTTAATTCCAGTCTTGCCCTTACTAGCAGCAATGCTGGTAGGACTAGGACTAATCTCATTCAACAAAGCAACTAATCGTCTGCGGCAGTTGAACGCCGTGTTTATTGTCTCCACTTTGGGAGCTTCGATGGCTCTCTCCTTGGCGTTGCTTTGGAGTCAATTTCACGGGCATGAGCCATTTACTCGCACTATTGAGTGGGCAGCTGCCGGAAACTTTCACTTAATGATGGGCTATACAGTCGATCATTTGACCGCTTTGATGTTGGTGATTGTGACAACCGTAGCCTTGCTGGTAATGATTTATACCGACGGCTACATGGCTCATGACCCAGGATATGTTCGCTTCTATGCCTATTTGAGTCTGTTTAGCTCCTCAATGTTGGGTTTAGTCGTTAGCCCCAACTTGGTGCAGGTTTATATTTTTTGGGAATTAGTGGGTATGTGTTCTTACCTGCTAGTTGGATTCTGGTATGACCGCTCATCCGCAGCAGATGCTTGTCAAAAAGCCTTTGTTGTCAACCGTGTCGGTGACTTTGGTCTACTGTTGGGAATTTTGGGGCTTTATTGGGCAACGAATAGTTTCGAGTTTGATGTCATCGGTAGCCGCCTACAAGACTTTGTTGCCTCAGGTTACATCAGTGCTGGTTTAGCGGCATTGTTTGCGATTTTGGTGTTCTTAGGACCAGTCGCGAAGTCAGCACAATTTCCCCTCCATGTCTGGCTTCCTGATGCGATGGAGGGTCCAACACCAATTTCTGCTTTGATTCACGCCGCGACGATGGTGGCGGCTGGGGTGTTTTTAATTGCGCGGATGTATCCGGTGTTTGAAGGCATTCCCGTGGTCATGAGTGTGATTGCTTGGACGGGAGCATTTACCGCGTTTCTGGGTGCCTCGATCGCAATTACTCAAAATGACATCAAAAAAGGTCTAGCCTATTCCACCATCTCCCAGTTGGGTTATATGGTAATGGCGATGGGGATTGGAGCCTATACCGCTGGCTTATTCCACTTGATGACCCACGCTTATTTCAAAGCCATGCTGTTCCTCGGTTCGGGTTCAGTGATTCATGGCATGGAAGCCGTTGTCGGTCACGACCCCGCTTTAGCGCAGGACATGCGGATGATGGGGGGCTTACGCAAGTTTATGCCCATTACCTCCTTAACGTTTTTGATTGGTACTCTGGCAATTTCGGGAATCCCACCTTTTGCTGGTTTCTGGTCAAAGGATGAAATTTTAGGAAGTGCGTTCGGAGTGAATCCTGCACTGTGGTTGATTGGCTGGTCAACAGCAGGATTAACCGCTTTCTATATGTTCCGGATGTATTTCAGAACCTTTGAAGGAGAATTTCGGGGTAAGGACACAGAAATCCGGCATCAGCTTTTAGCAGAAGCGGGTAGACCCATGCCAGCTTTTGGGCCGGGTGCTATGGATACCAGAGAATTGTCAGCCGAGACGGATCATGAACACGATCCTGGTCATCACAGTGACTTGCCTCATGAGTCCCCGTTAACGATGACGCTACCTTTGCTACTGCTGGCAGTGCCATCGACGTTGATTGGTTTAGTTGGGATGCCGTTTGATAACTACTTCGAGGAGTTCATTCACCCAGCAGGCGAAACAGCGGCGGAAGTAGCATTACAGGCAGAGGGATTTGACTGGACGGAATTTCTGATTATGGGCGGTAATTCTGTGGGAATTGCCTTGATTGGAATTACGCTGGCTTCACTGATGTACTTGAGGGGTAAGATTGACCCTGCTCTGATCGCACAAAAAATCAAGCCACTGTACGAACTGTCTCTCAACAAATGGTACATCGACAACATTTATCACAGCGTTTTTGTGATGGGATTGCGTCGGATAGCCCGCCAAATTATGGAAGTGGACTACCGAGTTGTTGATGGTGCAGTTAACCTAACTGGCTTGTTCACGTTGCTCAGTGGCGAAGGTCTGAAATATCTGGAGAATGGTCGCGCTCAATTCTATGCTCTGATCGTCTTTGGAGCGGTACTGGGTTTAGTGATTTTCTCTGGTATTACCTAAAAAGTTGTTAGTTGTTGGTTATTGGGTATTAGTGGTTAGATAGCTTGTCGTCGGTAATTCGAGTGATTGAGTGACTTCTAACCACTAAAAGCTTCTCCAAGCTGTTGAGATGAGATAGGAAAACCATAGATGCAAATCAAGATAAACACGAGAATGTTTGGTCATTGCCGCTCAGGACTTTTTAGATAGGCTCTAAACCCTAGAAACTTAGCTGACCTTTCCTAACTAACAACAAAAAACTAAAAACTAACAACGAAGCATGAACTTGACAGATTTTCCCTGGCTAACAACGATAATTCTGTTTCCGATCGCAGCCTCGCTGCTGATTCCGTTGTTGCCAAATAAAAATGGTATGTGGGAGCGTTGGTACGCTCTGATTGTGGGCTTGATTGATTTTGCCCTAATTGTTTATGTGTTCGGCAGTCAGTATGATTTTGCTACTCCTGGGTTGCAACTGGTTGAGAAATACTCTTGGGTACCCCAACTAGACTTAAATTGGTCGGTGGGTGTTGATGGTTTATCAATGCCTTTGGTTTTGCTGACAGGCTTTATGACGACGCTGGCAACTTTAGCTGCATGGCCTGTAACGTTCAAGCCAAAGCTTTTTTACTTCTTGATGCTGGCAATGTATGGCGGTCAAATTGCCGTATTTGCTGTTCAGGATATGCTGTTGTTCTTCCTCGTCTGGGAATTGGAGTTGATTCCGGTTTACCTGTTGTTGTCAATTTGGGGAGGCAAAAAGCGTCTCTACGCAGCAACGAAGTTTATCTTGTACACGGCTGGAGGTTCACTATTTATCTTGGTAGCGGCGTTGGCGATGGCGTTTTACGGGGATACCGTGACGTTTGATATGAGTGCGCTTGCTGCTAAGGACTACGCCCTCAACTTCCAACTCCTGCTCTACGCGGCATTCCTGATTGCCTACGGTGTTAAGCTCCCGATTTTTCCCCTACATACTTGGCTCCCGGATGCCCACGGGGAAGCAACAGCACCAGTACATATGTTACTGGCAGGAATTCTCCTGAAAATGGGTGGTTATGCTTTACTTCGGATGAATGCTGGGATGCTCCCTGATGCCCATGCTGTTTTCGCACCCGCGTTAGTGATTTTAGGAGTGGTCAATATTGTTTACGCCGCTCTGACTTCCTTTGCTCAGCGTAACTTGAAGCGAAAGATTGCCTACTCCTCGATTTCCCACATGGGGTTTGTGTTGATTGGTATTGCTTCCTTCACCGATTTAGGATTGAGTGGCGCAGTCCTGCAAATGGTGTCCCACGGTTTGATTGGGGCAAGCCTCTTCTTCTTAGTTGGTGCCACGTATGACCGGACGCACACCCTGATGCTGGATGAGATGGGGGGTGTGGGTCAGAGGATGAAGAAGATTTTCGCAATGTGGACTACCTGTTCACTAGCCTCTTTAGCGTTACCAGGGATGAGCGGATTTGTTGCCGAGCTGATGATTTTTGTTGGCTTTGCAACCAGTGATGCCTACAGTTCCACTTTTAAAGTAATTGTGATATTCCTGGCAGCGGTTGGGGTGATTCTTACACCAATCTATTTGCTGTCTAATCTCCGGGAGATCTTCTATGGTCCGGAGAATAAGGAATTAGTGGAACACGAAGCCCTTATTGATGCTGAACCACGAGAGGTGTTTATCGTTGCCTGTTTGTTGGTTCCGATTATTGGCTTTGGCTTGTATCCCAAGATGCTGACTCAGATTTACGACTCTACAACACAGCAGTTGACAGTTCGGTTGCGTGCCTCGGTACCTACATTGGCTCAACCCGCCGTGGCAAAGGCTAATGAGCCGGTAGTGTCTTTAGTCGCACCGACAATTGGTAAGCCCTAGTGCTGGACGTTTCAGTTTAAATTTTTAAGGTGTAGGATTGGTAAAATGCCAGTCCTATGTCTTTTTTAGGGCTGGTGCAGCTTTGAAAGCGGCTAACTGAGTCAGAGATTTTGTAGTTGCGATCGCTAGATTACTATTTGCCGTCTGAGCATGAATTGTTGGTAATAGAAGCAAAAAATGCTGACCTACAACGAGGTTTTACCCAACTGGGAGTAGAGTTGATTGCGATCGATCAATGGTCGCCATCTTTAGGAGGTTTTGCGATCGCACTTTTGGTGTTCTTTTGTTGTCAGAGTCTGTATCTTCAATCCAAGAGATTCTGGAAAACCTACCAACCATCACCCAAGTAAACAATATCCTGATCGCCATTGTTGCTGTAAGGGACAAGGCTGTAGGTATTAGCTTTGAGTCCGCCTTGTTTTCGAGACAAATCTCGCACAAACCCCTCATGCGTCCATAAACTGTGATCGCTGGTAGTTTCAATCGAGGCGATGATTTTGGACTGACGAAATGCTCCGGAGATCGAAAACGTTCCCATTGGCTTGATAGGTGTGAAATCTATTTTCCCAGACGGCTCGGCTATTACGCGATCGCTTAATTTCTCAAACTCTGATTTGTGAAAGGAGAAATTAACAGATAGCGGAATATGGGTTGCCCAGAGAATTGACAATACCCATAGCATCATTGGCGCAAACCACCCTTTGTATCGCTGCTTGTATCGCTGCCAGCGTCGAACCGATAATTTTTTGACAGGAACAGGCGGGTGAAGTACCCAAACCCACACGAGTACCAGCCAAAGTAACATACAGGGAAAAAAGATGGCACTTACATAGGTAATTGATGAATCTGTTCCTAAAGTACTCAGCCAAAACAGTAGGGACACCAGCGCCACCAGGGCTGTCACATGGATAAACGCTAAGAAATATAACGGTGCTAGCAAAACATTAACGAGGGTGGGCTTGAGAACGATGTGCAGACCAGGTAAGGAGTAACAGAACAGACCCAGGACAAAGGCTACAACCACCATTGCATTGAAGACGAGTCCGGGCTGCTTAGCGGATTTGACATCTCCAGGAACCTTTTGCGGGTCTGGATTACCTGCTGTGTACATCGCTTTTTTTCTAACCAATTTAATGGCAATTCTGCTCTAGATCTGACCGATTGCGATCGCTTCTACAAGCCAAAATAGTTTTTCACGATTCCCAAAATTCTTTCAGCCGCATGACCATCCCCAAAGGGATTAATCGCTGTTGCCATCGCGTCATAAGCACTGGCATCACTTAGTAATTGGCTAGCTGTTGCCACAAGTTGCTCCGGATTTGTCCCTACCAGTTTGGCTGTACCTGCGTCTATGGCTTCTGGTCGTTCGGTCGTTTCCCGCAATACTAGTACTGGCTTACCTAAACTCGGTGCTTCTTCCTGTAATCCTCCTGAATCTGTCAGCAAAAGATAACAACGTGCGATCGCACCTACCAATTCCGCATAATCCAACGGTTCCGTTAAAAACACCCTGGGATGGTCACCTAAAAGCGCTTGCAGTGGCTCCCTAACTGTAGGATTACGGTGTAATGGCAGCAGTAATGCCGTATCGGGAAACTTATCTAAAAGTTGCAGAAAACCTTGAGCAATATCCCGCAGAGGTTCGCCCCAATTCTCCCGCCGATGCACGGTTGCTAACATCGTGCGGTACTTTCCCCAATCCAAGCCATTGATATTACATGGCGGTTCACGCTTTGCCACAGCTAGCAAGGCATCAATTACGGTGTTGCCAGTTTGGTGAATTTCCCCAACAATCCCAGAACGTTTCAGATGTTCTACAGCTAAGGAAGTTGGTGCAAAGTTTAGCTGCGCTAGCTGGGAAATCAAACGCCGATTAGCTTCCTCTGGGTAGGGATTGAATAAATCATCTGTACGCAACCCAGCTTCTACATGACCCACAGGAATTTGTTGGTAAAACGCTGCTAAGGTTGCTGCAAAGGCAGTTGTTGTATCTCCCTGGACAATAACAAGCTTCGGCTCAATCTCCTGAAACACAGTTTCCAACCCTCGCAAACTCCGACAGGTGATATCAGTCAAAGTTTGCTTATTGGTCATGATTTCTAAGTCTTGGTCAGCACTGAGTTCAAATAGCTGCATAACCTGCTCAACCATCTCTCGATGCTGACCTGTCAAAATTACATGAGTCTTAAAGGCAGCACACTGGCGAAACTGTTGGATAACCGATGCGAGTTTAATCGCCTCAGGACGAGTTCCTAAAGTAATACAAATCGGAAGCGGCGATGGCATCATGAAAGTTTGTTAAGTTGCAACAAATCGGAAAAGCAGTCTTACTCTTGAGGGAGCTATTAGTCTACAGCTATCAGTCTGCCCTTGAGCTTATCCCGTCTTGCAAGCGTTTGACATCCTTCCCGTTTAAAAAATCGGTTGTCCTGGTACGACAAAATTTGAACATGAAAAAACCCGGTTTTGACCGGGTAGCAAAGCTGTTGTATTCAAAACTTAACAATTAATTAAAGATTGACCAACAGTTGCTCGTGGTCTTTACCTGATTTCTACGCTCTCAAATCGCAGGTAAGAGGGCAAGCTGCATAAACGGCAGTATGCAGAGCATCAGGCTCACCATGTAGCCAGCTCAACCAACTAACTTCACTCGGATGAACGCCCTTAAAGGTTAATGCCGCTGCACCCAGTACTACAGCTAAAACATTGATGCTAATTAAGCTTCCTGCCACTAGTAAAACGGCACTAACAGGTAGGACGGATTGTAATGCGATCGCCAAAAGTGAGCCAATGGTGACCATCAATACAATCAAGGGAAAACCGACTACCAGTAAGCAAACGGCTAATGTAAAAGTCCAAATCAAAAAGCTTTTGACCATCACTAAAGAATAAGTCTTTGCCAAGCTCTCGCGTGTTGTCAATTGCATATTGTTCCTCCAGTTGTCATTAAAAAAAAATGAATTTTGAGAAAAGTCTTTTTCTAATCCTTGCGGATTTGCTTAGTGAAAATCAGTATAGGTAATGTCTCGAATCAGATGAGCTTATGTTTAAAAAACTTTACACTCACCTGGGAACATTTATGGATCTAAATCGTTACATAAACTACAGTCTCCGTAATAACTAGGAAGAATAATCTTCCAAAAGATAGAGGCACTAATTTATCTTTATTTCCAGTCCCATAGGATAGATAACTGAGTCGCAAAATTTCTCTAAGTAGGAACGAATCAACAAGCTTGTTGGTCTTGCTTAACACTTCTTATAATTTACGAACCTGAATCTCATAATTCCCCTCACAGGCTGTAAACCATAAATCAGTCTCTATTCACCAATTTTCAAGAGCTTTCATTCAGCGGTTTAAGACAATTACAAGCAGATTTAGTAATGTTGTGTGTAAATGATAGTGAACCCTAAGGTTTGGGAATACTGTAAAGAAGAGTTCATAAAATCAATTCTCACAAGCCAAGTCGTAGTTGAAATATGACAGACCCACAGCGTCAGCCGATCTCACCGCCACCTCCCCCCCGTGTTCCACCAGCGCCACCACCAAGGAGTACTGCTGCTGGACAAGCTGCTGGTGTAGCTACGCAACGGATACCTTCACAAACACTGCAACAGCCTGGTGCCGCTGCTCCCCCTCCACGCGCGGCTAATCCAGGTGTACAAGCGTCTCCAAATGCTGCTCCTCCAGCCGCGTCAGCCGCTAAAGCCCGGATGCCAATGCGTGACGCAAGTCTTTCACCAGGGCAACCGACTTTGGCTCACCTTACTCGCCAAGCTTTTGATAAAGGCTTTTCTGACATTCACATCGGCGTTGGTGAGGTTCCCCGTTTCCGCAACCGTGGTGAAATGGAACCCACTGACTATCCAATGACTGATAGAGCCACGTTTATGAGTTGGCTGCGCGAAGTCCTAAAGGACGAAGAAATCCGTCAATTTCAGGACACCCTGGAGTTTGATGGCGCTGCTGAATATGATTATGCGCGAGTGCGGATTAATATCTTCGACAGCCTACGTGGTCCAGGCATGGTGATGCGAATCATTCCTTTGACCATCTTGACTCTAGAGCAACTTCGGATGCCACCAGTACTCAAGGATGTTTGTCACTCCCATAAGGGTTTAATTTTGGTGACAGGTCCTACGGGTTCAGGTAAGTCCACAACGCTAGCAGCAATGGTGGACTACATCAATAAGGAGATGCCCAAACATATCATCACCATCGAAGACCCGATTGAATTCGTTCACCAAAGTCGCAAAGCGCTGATTAGACAGCGGGAAGTTGGAATACATACCCTGAAATTTGATAATGCGTTGAAAGCGTCTCTGCGGGAAGACCCTGATGTAATTCTGATTGGGGAAATGCGAGATAGAGAGACAGTAAACACAGCGCTAAAAGCGGCTCAGACCGGTCACTTAGTTATGGGTACACTGCATACAAACAGTGCTGTTAAAACCCTGGAGCGGATTTTCACACTCTACAGTGCTGAAGAGCAGCCAGCGATGCGGGCGGCAATCTCAGAATCCCTCGTAGCAATCATTGCTCAGGGATTATGCCGTACAACCGATGGTAAGCGTGCGGCTTTTCACGACATCATGGTGAATACAGAGACGGTTAAGGACTACATTCAGAAAGGGAAGAACGATGAGATTTCAGCCCTTATGGAGGAGGGTGAATATGATGGCATGATTACAATGAACAAATCTCTGTTTAACCTTTATCAGGAAGGGCGTATCACAGAAGAAACTGCCTTGGAAATGTCGCCGACTCAAAACGAGATGGCGATGATGCTACGCGGTCGCATATAGAATGAATGGGACTGGATTGTAGGCAAGAGGTAAGACAGGAAGCCTAGGGTTCGTATAAAATCCACTAGAACGCTTTTATTTTTACCGCTCGTTCCTTCTTCACAGGTAATCCAGGACGAATAACCTATGAATACAGATGACGAACGAGAGGATTGTAAGAGAATTTTTCTACGATTCCTGAAAGCAACAGTTCTGACACGGCAACGCTCTAACGCTCTATTCCTACTGCTCCAGTCCCTGGCTCTTTGCATTGAAACTACAAAAACCACTCTTGCCCCAGTTATTTAAAGGCATTGCCATTTTCACGCCAGGGGGAGATCTAATTTATGGTATTGACCCGACAAAGCAGGGTCATTGGCATTTACATCTGTGTGTGGGCTTACAAGAACTATTAGGTTTACCGGAGCCACCTCATTTTTTAGTACCAGGGTACACAGCGGCTGTAGATCGATGGCTCGACCCTCGGACTCAGCAAGTGCGAACATCAGCAGAACTTTATCGACCCGTGCAACATCATCAGGCCCTGCTGAATGCTGTGTTTGATACGGGTAATTTAGTCTGGCAGGTTGCTCCTTGGCAGGAAGAGTCATGCGACTCAAGTGTGCTGGAAACTTATCGTTCTCAGTTCCCTCAACTGTGGGAAGACCATGACCTAATTGTGCGTTTTGATCGCACGGTGCGCTTGCCTGACTCTTTTTCCTTTAGAGCAGACTACTCTTCAGTTTCTCCAAAAAAATATGCCAAGCAAGAAGCCATTGTTAGCCAGGACATTAGGTCTTCGGAAACCGAACTAACGGCGCGAGGGTTGCTTCAGATACAGCATTCGGTCGATAAAAATACCACAACAGCTTCCGAGGAACTACAACCTTTGGCATCAATTAGCACCTCTGAGGAAATTGAACTTCATCCTCAGCCACGACGTACTCACAGTTATGTTCTACGTTTATTTGTTTCTGGGAATAGTGAGGCGACAGAGCATACACTTAAAGGTCTGCATGAGCTATTAGAGAATTCTCTACATCATCCTTACACTCTAAAAATAATTGATGTTTTCAAGCACCCTGACCAAGCAGAGGCAAATCATATTTCAGCAACACCAACCCTGCTTCGAGTTTGGCCACAGCCTGTCCGACGACTAGTTGGTGACTTAACCAATGTTGAGACAGTCTTGCGGGTTCTCTCTGCTTCAAAAGAGGATGAGATGGGAGAATAAGCGAATTAATCTTGTGAAGAAGGAAGAGGCGAAGGGGTAAAAGCAGGAAGACATACGTCTGGTGTGCATAGTCCAGGAAACTAACTGTAAAGTCGTTACCTGGAGAGTGCCAAGGTCAACATGGCGAATAACATGATTATTGGTGTCGGCAATGTAGAGATGATTGGCGATCGCACTCACCCCTGATGGTTCACAAAAACGAGTAGCCGTTCCCTGACCATCTTGATAGCCAGCCGTTCCATCTCCCAACACCGTTTGACAACTACCAGTACAAGGGTCAACACACTTAATTTTGTGGTTATAGCTATCAGCAACCCAAAGGTAATTCTTACTATATTCAACCCCTAGGCAGTGCTGGAGTCGAGCCTCCAACCCTTTCCCATCGACATCACCAAACCCAAACAGTTCACCACTGCCACAAACTGTTCGTACTGGACGATTGTCAACGATACCCACACCCCGAATCGAGCTAACTTCACTATCAGCGACGTATAACTCTTGACCATCAGTTGTCAGTCCACTAGGTTGAGCAAAAGCCGCCTCAGCGAGTGTTCCATCGACACAAGCTTCTGCACCCGTGCCAGCATAAGTGCTAACCCTACTCGTTTCTAGCTGCATTTCCCAAATTTGGTGGGAACCCGCCATTGCAATCAGGAGACGATTATCCACCTTTACCAAATCCCAGGGGGAATTTAACGCTGTCTCTAAAGTCACACCACCATGAGGACGAATTTGGTGACTTTGCTCTCCAGTCCCAGCAATAGTCTTCACTAGCTGAGCCTTAAGGTCAATTTGCCGTATGCAATGGTTTTCTGTATCAGCAACATACAGCTGCTGATTTTTGGCATCAAGTGCCATACCTTGAGGAGCAAAGAATTGAGCTTCTGAGAACGAGCCGTCGGTTAATCCTGATTTGCCAGTACCGATTACATACTGAACTTCACCCGATAAACTACTGACCACAAGACGATGATGACCAGAGTCCGCAATAAACAGGCGTTGTCCAGCTTCATCTGCCAGTACTTTACCCGGAAAAGCTAGAGGTGTTGTTAGAGGTTGCCGCTGTTTTTCTAAAGTAAGGCTGAGTTCCTGAAAGTTGGTTGTTCCTTTCTTGTGGTGTTCGTCGATTATCTGGCTAATTAGCTCATCTAACGCCTCTCGATTGCCCTCACCTGCTACAGAGCCAATCACATACCCCTGTGGATCAATCACCACTAAGGTTGGCCAAGCTCGAACTGCATATTGTTGCCAGACATTGAAATCAGTGTCAACCAAGACTGGATGCTCAATGTCATAGCGGAGAATGGCTTGACGGATACTTTCTGCTTCTTTCTCGTTATCAAACTTGGCGGAGTGGACACCAATAACGGTAAGGCTATCCTTATACTTTTGCTCCAAGTATTTTAGGTCTGGCAGGATATGCAGGCAGTTGATGCAGCAGTATGTCCAAAAGTCAAGAATGACCACCCGTCCTCTTAAATCTTTGAGAAACAACGGGTGGTCTGTATTGAACCAGATTCTGTTTTGGGGCAGTTCTGGCGATCGCACACGAGGCGACATTGAATCTTTTCCCTTACATGAGCTTTAGCTTTAGACTTCTTTACCCTAGCGAACTTAGGGAGTCTCTTCTGCCTCTAGTGGAACATCAATAGCTTCTGAATCAGCGGCTGGGGCTTCCACGGGTTCTAAAACATCTGTTGGAGACTCAGGTACTGATTTTTTGAGAAAGCGGCTCGGTATGTCTGATTTAATATCAGCCGGAGCTTGGATGATACGAAGGGGTGGACTTAGGGCAGGAGGAGTGAGAAACACTTCCTTCAAATCCAGTTTTGGCGCTGTAGCTGCTACTTCTGGGCTAGATGTTTCTGGTGTTTCAGAAGCTGAAGCGGCTGGCGTGGTTTCTGTGGGTGTAGCATCTGGTGGGGTAGTTGGTAACAGATCTGGCTCCGACAGTTCTGGGGATGGTGTCTCGATAATCTCCGGTAGGGTTGGTGGCAAGCCAGTATCTGGCATTGCTTTACTAGGAACTGGCGATCGCAAACGATTGAAGAAACCTTTCCCTCTCGGCTCTATTGGTACTGGAACTGGCTTAATCACTGGGGCAGGTTCCACTTCTAGCTTTTCAGGTTCAGTCGTTGGTTCCTCCACGGTTGCTGGAGGCTCACTTGGGATTACCAACTGCTCTGGTTGCTCTGGGACAACGGATGGTTCAGGAGAGGGAGCTTCCAGTGTCTCTGGTAGTTGTTGTTGAAGTAATGGTGTTGGAGCCTCGACGGTACGCCGGAACCGACCAAAGAAACCCCTAGGTTTAGGATTTTCCACGGAGACTGGCGGAGTATGAGCCGCTTCATCAGCAGGAGTTGGTTCCTCTGCTTCTGTTGGGAGTTCGCTTGGAGTTACCGTGGATTCCGGTTCTGGTGTCAGCTCTGGCTCCTCAGGCACTATAAGTTCAGGGGTAGGAGCCTCTAGTTCTTCTGGCAGTTCAGGCGCTGGGATAGAAACTGCTGCTGGACGACGGAAACGATTAAAGAAGCCACCTGATTTAGGTTTTTCAGACGGGACTGGCTCAGCTGGAACTAATTCATCGGTTGGGGTTGGTTCCTCTGCTTCTGTTGGAAGTTCGCTGGGCGTTGCTGAAGTGTCTGGTTCTGGTGTTAGCTCTGGCTCCTCAGGCACTACAGGTTCGGGTGAGGGGATGGGAGTTGGCGTTATAGCAGGTGATGGTATCGGTGTCGGTATGACTTTAGCATTGGGGACAATGCCACGAGCCGCTTCTGCGGAAAGTTCACCGCGTACTAATTTTGCAAGGGTGTCTTTGCCCTTCGGCTCGTAGTTGATCAGCCGGACGGTGTCGTTAAAAACGTTTTTGACAGGGTTCCCCTGCTCATCAAGAAACTCTAACTGCACCCAGTTTTTGCCCGGTTTAAATCCTTTGAGATAAATCGGCTGCCATCGGTCAAGAACAAAACTTTGACCGTTTACTGTCACCCGAATCCGCCAGTCAGCAATCTCATCATCAGGGTTTTCCTGAGCAACGATGTGGAGGGGAGCGTTAGTCAGGTAGAAGTCGAGCATGATTGGCTCGGCTCCATAGCTGCCTGTGGGACGGCTGTAGGTTAGGAGTGGTAGAGCAGGGTTGGGGTTATTGTCAGTTGTCTTTGTGAAGATGTGAAAGGTTGTTTGAGCATATGCCCCTTCGTTTTTGAAGCTCTCGTGCCAGGGACGGGAGGCGAAAACTCTTAATGTATGAGTTCCAGGAGCTACGTCTTCAAAAACTAGCGGCTGAGCTAAGTCATAAACGGCTTTGTAAGGTTCGTTGTCCAGAATGACGTGTAGATGAGGACCTAAGCCTAAATCTGGGTTTTTAAATATGGGCAAATCCTGAACCTGGAATTGCACAGATACGGTTGTGTCTTGGAGAACTTGATCAGCTATAGGACTTGCGATCGCTACTTGCGGCTGGTAAGTTTCCAAGCTTTGGCTTAGCTGCTGAATGACAGGAGGCGGTGCAACCTCCGAAAGTGAACCAGATAACTGAGTTTTGGATGCCCCGTTAGTATTACCGATCTGGGGTGTCTCAATGCGTTCGCCACATCCTACTAAACCCCAGGCAAAAACCACTGCCATCAGAAACGAAAAAAATACTCTCACACTTGTCCACTGGCGATTCCTAGCCAACACGCAATCTCCTTTTGCCACGGGCATTCCATCTTAACTGAAGCCGTCCATAGGCACTATAGCCGAATACAGTTCCACCTCTTCTCTAGTATTGGGTAAATTTTCTGTATGTTTACCTTTTTGAGAGTGCATTACTCACTGAAAAAGAGTCAGCCACCTGTAGACACAGAGAAAGCTTATGCCATTCCTCGGCTCTACATCGCAAAATATTCTGTTCTTCCTCAACGCTAACCAAAGCGAAGTCACTATGTACATTAGACACATCCGGTAATTGTTGCGTTTTGTGAAAATTAAGCAGACTCCCCTTGACTTTTTTTCGAGGGGTTTTCGGATTGCAAGCCAAAGTAGACCTTGATTTGCCCAAATTTGAATTATTGTTAAGGGCTTCCAAAGACTTCCAGATGCAAGCCATATCATCAACAACAGAAGGTATTCCCTTTGACCTTTTCAAATCGGGTATCTCGTTTCAAAGGAAAGCCGTCCAACGGGTCGAGCTTTCCTCATTGATAAAAAGCACATCCCTTCGGGGTATTTCTCGTTCCTTGTCTAGAGAGGAGATTCCTCATGACAATTACCAGACCTCCTACTGGTGGCCCTCCTGGAGGCGAAGCGAAAGTAAGGGTTGTCGTCGATAAAGACCCGGTTCCCACTTCTTTCGAGAAGTGGGCAAAACCAGGACACTTCGACCGCACCTTGGTAAAAGGTCCAAAAACCACAACATGGATTTGGAACCTTCACGCTCTCGGCAACGATTTCGATAGTCATACCAGTGATCTAGAAGACGTATCGCGCAAAATCTTTAGCGCGCACTTCGGACACTTAGCTGTCATCTTTGTCTGGCTGAGCGGCATGTATTTTCATGGCGCTCGCTTTTCTAACTACGAGGCTTGGCTTTCTGATCCGATGAATATCAAGCCAAGTGCTCAAGTTGTCTGGCCAATTGTTGGTCAAGGTATCTTGAATGGTGATGTCGGTGGAGGCTTCCACGGCATTCAAATCACCTCTGGTTTCTTCCAGCTTTGGCGTGCTTCTGGAATCACGAATGAGTTCCAGCTTTACTGCACGGCGATTGGTGGTCTTGTGATGGCGGCTCTGATGCTGTTTGCGGGCTGGTTCCACTATCACAAACGGGCTCCAAAATTGGAATGGTTCCAGAACGTGGAATCAATGCTCAACCACCATTTAGCTGGTTTACTTGGACTTGGCTCCTTGAGTTGGGCGGGTCACCAGATCCACGTTGCTCTGCCGATTAACAAGTTATTGGATTCTGGGGTAGCACCAGGTGACATTCCTTTGCCCCACGAGTTCATCTTGAACCGAGGCTTGATGGCAGAACTGTTTCCTAGTTTTGCCCAAGGCTTGAAGCCCTTCTACACGTTGAACTGGGGTCAGTATGCTGACTTCCTAACGTTCAAGGGTGGCTTAAATCCAATTACTGGCGGCTTGTGGTTGACCGATACGGCGCACCATCATTTGGCGATCGCTGTTCTGTTCCTCGTGGCTGGTCACCAGTACCGGACTAACTGGGGACTTGGTCACAGCATCAAGGAAATTCTAGAGAACCATAAAGGTCCTTTCACTGGAGAAGGACACAAAGGTCTCTATGAAGTTCTAACCACGTCTTGGCACGCTCAGTTGGCAATCAACCTGGCAATGGTTGGTTCGCTCAGCATCATCGTCGCTCATCACATGTACGCGATGCCTCCGTATCCGTACTTGGCGACTGACTATCCCACGCAGCTTTCGATCTTTACCCATCACATGTGGATTGGGGGATTCCTAATCGTTGGTGCTGGGGCGCATGGCGCGATCTACATGGTGCGTGACTATGATCCAGCACTGAACCAAAACAATCTGCTGGATCGGGTACTCCGTCACCGGGATGCGATTATCTCTCACCTGAACTGGGTGTGCATGTTCTTAGGTTTCCATAGCTTTGGTCTGTACGTTCACAACGACACGATGCGGGCTTTTGGTCGTCCTCAGGATATGTTCTCGGATAGTGCAATTCAGTTGCAGCCCGTGTTCGCTCAATGGGTACAAAACATTCATACTCTAGCTCCGGGTGCAACCGCTCCCAATGCGCTAGAGCCTGTTAGCTATGCTTTCGGCGGCGGTATTGTTGCTGTTGCTGGTAAAGTGGCGATGATGCCGATCGCACTGGGTACGGCGGACTTCATGATCCACCATATTCATGCCTTCCAAATTCACGTTACTGTGCTGATTCTGCTCAAGGGTGTGCTATTTGCCCGTAGCTCTCGTCTGGTTCCAGACAAAGCGAATCTGGGCTTCCGCTTCCCTTGTGATGGACCGGGTCGTGGTGGTACTTGCCAGGTGTCCGGTTGGGACCATGTGTTCCTTGGTCTGTTCTGGATGTTCAACACCATCGCAATTGCGGTCTACCACTTTAGCTGGAAGATGCAATCGGATGTCTGGGGAACGGTGTCGCCAGACGGCGTAGTGACTCACATTACTGGTGGTAACTTTGCAACGAGCGCCCTTACGATTAACGGTTGGTTGCGTGACTTCCAGTGGGCTCAATCTTCTCAGGTGATTACATCTTACGGAACACCGCTCTCAGCTTACGGTTTGCTGTTCCTAGGCGGTCACTTCCTGTTTGCTTTCAGCCTGATGTTCCTGTTCAGTGGTCGCGGCTACTGGCAAGAATTGATTGAGTCAATTGTGTGGGCACATAATAAACTGAAGGTCGCACCATCAATTCAGCCTCGCGCTCTGAGCATCATTCAGGGTCGGGCTGTGGGGGTAACTCACTACCTCCTGGGGAGTATCGTCACTATATGGGCGTTCTTCCTATCGCGAATCATCGCAATCGGATAACTGGCGAAGAACGAACGCCAAATCTGAAATGAGGCACAATTTGTTAATGTGTCTCACCGATTTAGACCTAAAAAGCCTGGAACTTCGGTTCCAGGGGGTCTACCCAGACAGAAAATGAGCAGCGCCAATTGCATAAGTCTCATTTGTCAGCGAGGAGGATTTCCTAAGAGAGATGGCAACAAAATTTCCCAAATTTAGCCAGGATCTCGCTCAAGATCCGACAACACGTCGGATTTGGTACGGGATAGCCACGGCTCACGATTTCGAGAGCCATGATGGCATGACAGAGGAAAATCTTTATCAAAAGATTTTTGCTTCTCACTTCGGTCATGTGGCAATCATTTTCCTGTGGACATCTAGTCTCCTGTTCCACGTCGCGTGGCAAGGTAACTTTGAACAGTGGATTAAAGATCCGTTAAATGTCCGTCCCATCGCCCACGCGATTTGGGACCCTCAATTTGGCGCACCAGCAGTGGATGCTTTCACCCAAGCGGGTGCGACTAACCCAGTTAACATTGCTTATTCGGGTGTCTACCACTGGTGGTACACCATCGGCATGACAACAAATAATGACCTGTACCAAGGTGCAGTGTTCCTCTTGTTGTTGTCCGCAGTCTTCTTGTTTGCAGGCTGGCTGCACTTACAGCCGAAGTTCCGTCCAAGCTTGTCTTGGTTCAAGAGTGCAGAACACCGTCTAAACCACCACCTGGCTGGTCTGTTTGGTGTTAGCTCTTTGGCTTGGGCAGGTCACTTAATCCACGTCGCTATCCCCGAATCTCGCGGTCAGCATGTGGGTTGGGATAACTTCCTGACGACCCTGCCACACCCAGAGGGATTGAGACCATTCTTCACAGGGAACTGGGGTGTATATGCCCAAGACCCGGATACAGCTCAGCATGTATTTGGAACATCCGAAGGTGCTGGTTCAGCGATTTTGACTTTCTTGGGTGGCTTCCATCCCCAGACAGAGTCGCTGTGGCTGACGGATATGGCTCATCACCACTTGGCGATCGCAGTCATCTTCATCATCGCCGGTCACATGTACCGGACGAACTTTGGAATTGGTCACAGCATCAAAGAGATGCTGAACTCCAAAGCGGGTCTATTGAGTCCAAGGAGCGAAGGTCAGTTCAACCTGCCTCACCAAGGACTGTATGACACCTACAACAACTCCCTGCACTTCCAGTTGGGAATTCACCTAGCGGCGTTAGGAGTTGTCACCTCATTGGTAGCGCAACACCAGTATGCACTGCCTCCTTATGTCTTCATCGGGAGGGACTACACCACAGTAGCTGCGCTATACACGCACCACCAGTACATTGCTGGTTTCCTGATGGTTGGGGCATTTGCCCACGGTGCAATTTTCTGGGTACGCGATTATGACCCAGAGCAAAACAAAGGGAACGTCTTGGATCGGGTGCTACGGCACAAAGAGGCGATTATCTCTCACTTGTCCTGGGTGTCTCTATTCTTGGGCTTCCATACCCTAGGTTTGTACGTCCACAACGACGTAATGCACGCCTTTGGTACGCCTGAGAAGCAAATTCTGATTGAGCCAGTGTTTGCTCAGTTCATCCAAGCGTCTCATGGTAAGGCGCTGTATGGAATGGACGTGTTGTTATCAAACCCCGACAGTATCGCGACAACAGCATGGCCAAACTATGCTAACGTCTGGCTGCCAGGTTGGTTAGATGTAATTAACGACACCACTAACTCTGTGTTCTTGACGATTGGCCCTGGCGATTTCCTGGTTCACCATGCGATCGCACTAGGACTGCACACCACCACCTTGATTTGTGTTAAGGGTGCGTTGGATGCCCGTGGTTCCAAACTGTTCCCTGACAAAAAGGACTTCGGCTTCACCTTCCCCTGCGACGGTCCTGGTCGTGGCGGTACCTGCCAAACGTCCGCTTGGGAGCAAAGCTTCTTCCTAGCTACGTTCTGGATGCTGAACACACTGGGCTGGGTCACCTTCTACTTCCATTGGAAGCATCTGGGTGTCTGGCAAGGTAACGTTGCTCAGTTTAATGAGTCTTCTACTTACCTGATGGGCTGGTTCCGGGATTATCTCTGGCTGTACTCAGCTCAAACGATTAACGGATACAACCCCTACGGTACGACTAACCTGGCGGTTTGGGACTGGATGTTCCTGTTCGGACACCTTGTGTGGGCAACAGGCTTCATGTTCCTGATTTCCTGGAGAGGCTACTGGCAAGAGTTGATCGAAACTCTAGTCTGGGCCCACGAGCGTACACCGCTTGCGAACCTGGTTAGCTGGAAAGATAAGCCAGTTGCTCTATCCATCGTTCAAGGTTGGTTGACGGGTCTAGTTCACTTCACAGTTGGCTATGTCCTCACCTACGCGGCATTCCTGATTGCCTCGACGGCTGGTAAATTTGGCTAGCCTCGGCTGAACAAGCGCCTTATAGGTAACTAAATAAAATCCCCCACCCGAAGGTAGGGGATTTTTTGTTATCTATTTTGATTTTTTCAGTTCATCCTGTTCTTCAGGCTTCATTCTTGGGCACACTAACGAGCGTGATTACACTTCTCTGGAAGATATGCAGGATAAGCTTGGTGCGAAGCGGTCTTTGAATTGGCTAAGAGCATATAACCCTCTTCTGTCACTCTCCGAAACAGGAAATAACAAGAAAGCCAGATTATCCATCAGGAAAATAAAGTTGGAACTGATTCATCACATGAATTAAATCGTGAAAACCGAGCAATAAATAAGGATTAGGGAAAACGTCTAACCAAGGAGAAATGAGCCACAAGGCAAGAGTCGGTTGGATAATTAACCGCAAATTATTCAAAACATTTTTCCAGCCCCCTTGATGATTCCATTGTTGATGGCTAGAGAAATCAACAGGAGTCGGTTGAATCTCAGTATCACTTTGACAAGATTGGCTTAAGGACAAAAAAGCTGGGGAATTTAAACTAATCATCAAATAAACGCTAAAAATGATTTCCCACCACTTTTCAATCTCCTGGAAATTAGTAAAGCGATAATCCGTCCAACCAATTCCTGCTTGTCTTGACGAAAAGCCTATTCAATCCAGGTTCTCAACCCATAACGATTTCCTAAACTCTTCAAGATGTTCCCCTGAAGATTTGCGATACCCTGGTTGGCAGATTTATAGATAATGAAGCTAGGGCGAAATTTTAGAGAGGCGATCGCAGAATTAAAATTAGCCTTCCAGAATAAGTTTGTGCAAATTTTTCGATTTTTACTGACTGCTAACTCCATCAGTCGTGCGTCCGCTCATTTCGATGGGATGAAGGCGATATATTACGGCTACTTCCGCTCGTCCCCCAGCATCGCTCCAGGTTCGATTGATCGCAGGCGAAAGTGTTGGATTCTGCGTTTTGACAAATTGCATCACGCGATCAATGTCTTGCTGCTCAGTGAGGCGTTCAGCGTGACCATTCACAACAACGCTGCGCCAGTGCAGCAGATCGTGAACTTCTTCGATTTGTAAGCAAACTTTTGGATTTGCATCCATGTACTTAGTCTTCATTCCTTCAGTTGTGAAGATATATATTTCTGAGTCTTTGAGGTAATAGTGCATAGGCACAATATATGGATGTCCTTCGCCTATGCAGCCGAGGTGTCCATATCCTACTTTATGTAGCAGTTCGTGTATTTCTTTTTGTCCCATTTCATCGATATCTAACATTACTGTTCTCCACTAGTCGATCGGTTAACGGGACTTAAACGAAAAACAAGAACAAATAAAGGTATAATCTTGGTATGGCAAACATCTCACGTTAAAGTCTGAGTCATGAAAGAGACAACTCCCGCTGCCATGCCCCCTTGCTTCGATAGATGGTGTAAACGCTTTGATGATATCTTTAGCCATCAAGCGCAAAAACGGGAGTTTAGGAACTATGTCGGGGAATTATTAGGGGAAAGTGAGCGAAAAAACCTGTCTCAAATGGCATCGAACGCGGTAGGAGTGACTTACCACCGATTACACCCTTGGTGCGCCTAAATTCGGAGGAAACCTCCGAGGCGGCGCATCCGCTTTTTGACGGAAGCGCCCTGGGAAGCCCAAGAGATAAATGAGCGCCGCCTGAAAGTGATGAATCAGTGCAGCCAAACCCGGATAAGTCGAGGATTCACGTTAATCGTCGATGACTCAGGGCATAGAAAAAGTGGCAATTTTACAGCGGGAGTGGGACGGCAGTACATTGGAGAAATTGGGAAAACCGATAACGGAATAGTAGTGGTAACAACCCATCTATATGATGGGAAAAAAAGCCTACCGTTAGATATAGAGTTATATCAACATGCCAGTTCTTTACCTCAGGGAAAAAAAGACATTGAATTCAAGAAAAAGCCGGAGCTAGCCTTAAGTTTAATTGATCGCAGCTTGATAAGAGGATATCGACCCGGTATCGTACTAATTGATGGCGGCTATGGAAATAACACAACGTTTCTATTGGAACTGGAAAAAAGGAAACTTAAGTATCTAGGCGGATTAGCCAAAAACCGCAAAGTGATAACTCAAACCGAGGCAAATAAACTCCAAGAGATTCGCCTAGATAAGTTAGCGCAGTCCTTGCCTATTAAGGGTTTTACCCCTATTCAACTCAATTTAGATAAACCGAAAACCGTTTGGGTGGCAACGGTTGAAGTTGAACTGCCACAGCTAGAAGGAACGAGAACAATTGCTATCGTCATGAATGCCTCAACCTTCGACTCTTCTAGTGATATTGACTATTTTATTACAAATGTTGACTCATCCATTGCCACAGCCGAATGGATAGTAACTACTTATGGTCAAAGGAATTGGGTGGAAGTTTTTTACCGGGAAGCAAAAGGATGGTTAGGGCTATCTGAATATCAAGTTAGAGATTCTCGCAGCCTAATACGCCATTTCATGCTTGTATTTTGTGCTTATACATTTGTTTTATGGCATACAAAAACTGGAGGATTAAGAAGGCGTTGGGCATCGAAACCTTTAAACACCTTTACTGACGCATTAGAAGCGTTTCGGACAGCGATGTCCTTCCGTTTTGTGGAGTGGCTCAACCACAACCAGGACGTATTCTTAGCTTACAAAGCGGCTTTGGGCTTTATTTGGGCTTGATATCTGTTTAAGTCCCGTTAATTGATCGTGACTGGTTAAAACTAGAACTGGCACAGCAGGAGTTTGATGACTGAGTTTCCTTTTGTCTGGTTTATCAGCATCGTGGCAGATGCTTTTATATATACCTGGATTTATAACAGCACTAAAGGCAGTATTTTGCTAGTGGCGCTTTTTCATGGTTTGCTGAACGTGTGGGGACTATTTATAACTGGGGTGTCCCCTGTCGCATACGCTCTCCTGAATTGCGTTGTGGCGATCATCTTGATAGCGGTGTTTGGAAGAGCGAATCTCTCTCGCCGAGGAAGGGTTTGTGCAGGCTAAAATCTGGTTGTAACTGACCGTTAGGCTTCTGAGCGATTAACACAAGGATGAAGCAAGTAGCACAATGTCTCACGAAGGTTTCATGCCACAACATCGCGCAATTGGAAGAGCCGCAGTTTGGGCTGTTTCTTTCCTTGGGGTGGCGTACGCGTAGGGTTACTTGGGTGCTTTGCGAACATCGCTGCTTTGGGCTTCGTTTGGGCTTGAAATTTGTTTAAGTCCCGTTAGGACAGTCCCCAAATCGCTTGATCAAGGGAACACTTATTCAAGTGATACTCTTCGTTGGAAATTGTTTGAGTCTCCAATAACCTCTTGTAATGGCTCAGTTCATGCTGATACTGCCACTCCCGATCCAAGTATCGCTTCCCAGCTTCTAGAGCTTCCGCAATACTAGCAAATAGCCCCCCTCCCAGTTGAATTTCTGGGTTATCTTGAGGACGAAGACATCTGTAGGTGTAACCGTTTGGGTGTACGATTGGGCAAACAAAGAAGCTTCTGTAGCTGACCCCTTTGTTGTAAAGGTATTTCTTTTCAATCATGTCTGAATCTCTTAGTTTTCAGTGTAGTTTTAGCCGAAATTTTTCTTGGATTAGTTATTCGCTTGATGAATGCGGTGACCAATCCAGTCGGCGTTTTCTCGGAGGAGATGCAGAATACTCCCGCGAATCAAAACATCAATGCGTAGCCGTTGTTCCTTGGTGAGGAATAGAGAATTGGGTTTCTTCAGTTGTTTCTGCTCAATCTCTGTGACCATGCATTCAGCAGGGATATGCTTAAGAACATGAGTAACTAACTTTTGGCGCAGTTCCTCAATCGAGAAGGCAGCTTGATAAGGGTGTTCTGGATAATCTGCCAAAACTTTGTCAATTTCTTGGATTACAAGATGCTTTTGAGTCAGGAACATGGGAGTTTTTCACCTAATAGCAACTTTTCCTGCCTCAGACACCAGAAGTTTAGAGTACGACAACCCTTTTTCAGGAGCGAGGCAGGTACAACGATGCGAACAGATACCAGCCAAGGACACTGAAAGAGTTCACGCATATTAGTAGAAAATGCTGACTCTTCAGTCTCCTCTCAATGCCTACGAAGTTAGCTGACGGGCTAGGACTGAGAGATGTCCCTTTCTTCTTTGTCTCCTACTTTAAGAAGACACAAGGTCAGAAATAAGCCCCAAAATTTGGTTCCTCCGCTCCAGCGATCGCATTACAGTTTAGTGAATGTTGTAAGCGCAAACTGGATTAGGCTGACTTACTGAATTTATTTTTGCTATCTTAGCACTTCACCTGAGGGGAGCAAAATCCTTCGTGAGATGTAAATTTCTCAAGAGTACAATCTTGTCCAAATTGCAGTTAGGCAACAAGAACCCTAACTTTATCCTACTGACCTCAATTTTGATGAAGTGCCTCGATCGCTGTCCTGATTATTCACTGACTCACTCTGCTAGCTGCTGCGTTTCCTCCAGAAAACACACGACCTTCCTTAAGAAGCGCAGCACACCTTACAATTACCTAACCAATAGCTGAGTTTTGAACAGCCACAATTCCTTTGTTGCCGGATACCTTTGAGCGGATGGAGTGGTCAATGCACATTTTTCCGTAGGTTAATGCCTCATCAAGAGTATAGAAGCAGAACGGTTCACTATAAACTTGCCCTGACGGGTCAACATAGTCAACTGCGATACGGTTCAGCTCTTTTTTGATGAGCAGACTCCATTCTTTGTAAGTCATCGTCTTAGCCTTTGTTAATCTGTAGGGGTTTGATGAGACAGGCAGGAGCATATAGCTGATATTTTCATTTACAGCTCTACACTTAGGAGACCCTTGAGACTACGGCTTACATCAAGCTTGTGTCATAGGTACTCCTCCCAATGCCGACGGAGTTAGCTGACGGGCTAAGACTGGAAGGTGTCTCTCTCAAGTTACGAGATTAGCCCCAAGATTTGGTTCCTCCGCTCTAAGCTGGCTCTTACTCTACAACGATGGGTATGAGTACCAGACAAGATTAGGCTACCTAGTTCAATTAAATCAAACGTTAAAGGTTCCTGCATCTTTTTGTCAAGAGGTCAAGGCGTAAAATTTTTAGGAGCGATTAGAAGCCCCTCTCAGGAACAGACCTAAAGCACGACGAACGTAGGCTTCCCACGATTCAGTCGTAGGTTGAAAGATTAGTGCATAGAGCATAATCCCACTCATTGCATCGAAGACTAGCCCAGGATCTAAATCTGCCTGAATTTCATTTCTCGCTTTTGCCCGTTCCAGCACAATAGCAAAGGCTTGTCGCCGAGGTTGTAGATACTTTGTCCAGTAAATTTGAGCAAACTGAGAGTTGCTTGATGCACTGCTGATAATCATCGCAACCGTCTGTCGCCCTAGAGAACTAAGCGTGATCTGGGCAGCATTCTCGATTAACGCATCAATATCGCTCCAGAGATTACCAGTATCCGGAATTACAACATCTTGCCTGACACTCTCTATTGCATCAGCAACTAGTTCTTCTTTGCTGTTGTAGCGTCGATAGATGGTTGTCTTGCCCACTCCAGCACGAGTAGCGATCGCATCAATACTCATCGCCTCAAAACCAACTTCTGCCAGCAATTCTAGGGTTGCTTGCAACATTGCTTGATGAGATTGAGTACTGCGGGGTCTTCCCGGCAATTTTTTTGTGATATCACTCATGAGTGCTACTATAGTTTACGAAACTGTTTCGTATTGAAATAGAGTAGCCGATAAGGTAATGTCCCGCCCTCACTACACGGACAAAAATAGCATTCAGACTCTTCGGGATGGGCTAGAGGAATACTATGCTCTAAATCCGAACGTCACTGATCCTAGAAAACTGCCTCCGGAGTTTGCAAAAATTTTGCTGGCGCATGATGTTTCACACGTTGTATACGGTTGTGATACAAGTATGTATGACGAACTCAAGATTCTCCCACTAACTTGGTGGACTAGCAACTACAAGTTTCGTGATCACCTACGCACAATCAAAGATCCAACTATCAGCCCTGCGATTCGTGTGATGTACGACGACTTGATAAAAGAGCATGGGGTAATTTGGTTGTATACCTCAATTTTCTTTGTATTGCCGCAACTATTGCCAGAATAGATTTCGATGTGGTCAAAGTCGCGTAAGCGGGAGTGCTTTGTCCCGTTTCTCGATTTTGAACCATTGCTTGATCGTTCACTCTTAGAGATTCGTCAAGAATTTGACCTTTTGCCTTTCATAAAATAGGTTATTTTTGCTTGGACATGGGTTGTAGAGGTTACGTTAGAGACTGAACTCTCGCCCTATAATTATGAACAAGATTGAAGCTATTCTAAACTGCAATTTCAGTTTCAAATGTCCAAACAAGTGCGATCAACTCGAATTAACGGCAGATGCTAGCCGCCGTTTTTGTAAAAGTTGTGAGCGTAGCGTGTATTTTCTAAACTCTAATGAAGAGCTAAAAAAAGCTTACATGAATGGTCTTTGTGTTGCTGCCTATATTTTCGATCCTGTTATTGCAGAACCAGTTCTTTTACTAGGTGAACCAGAGTCTTTATCATGCCATATCTATCTTGAACCAACGATATCTCTGTCAGTTGAGCAGCTAAAATTTCTCCAAAGTATCGTTGAAGAAGAGATGAATCTGCTCCAAGTGAGAAGACGGTTTGCAACAGGTGAGCGAGAAATTGTGCGGCTAAACATACCGCACCGCATGGCTGAGGAATACCTTAAGCAAGCAACTCAGACGGGTTTGTTAGTGACAGTGCAGGGATTAGAGTAATTAGCGGCTATGCATTTTAAGTTACATTATGCATTCATGGGAAAAAGGTTAAAGGGGAAGGGTGAAAGGTAAAGGGAAAACCCTTTAACCTAAAACCGATTAGTTCAATAGGTGACTGCATAACAGCTTATTAGCTGTACCAGAGGGATTCAATTTTTTTAGCAACGGCTTGTGCCTCAGTTGGCTGTTGAGAGTCCAACCGAACGGTGACATGACCTAACTTGCGTCCAGGACGGGATTCCGTTTTACCGTACCAATGTACAAAAGCCCCAGGGACACTCGCTAACTCTTGCCGTTTGTCGAGGTAGCCACTCTGGGAGTGTTCATAGCCCAAAAGATTTACCATTACGGCACCAGCACAATTGAGTGTAGGACTTCCTAAGGGTAAACCCGTAACTGCCCGCAGTTGCTGTTCAAACTGAGATGTTTCACAAGCATCAAGGGTAAAGTGCCCGGAATTATGAGTGCGGGGTGATACTTCATTGACTAATACCTTGCCACTCGTAGTGAGAAAGAGTTCAATCCCAAAGACACCGACAACATCAAGACTGTTAAGAAGAGTTTGTGCGATCGCATTAATCTCTTCTACAACACTTAAGCTAATCTGTGCCGGAACAATAACACGACGACAAACTTGTTCTTCCTGCTGAGTTTCTACCATTGGGTAAACCAACACATCCCCAGTAACAGAACGTGCAGCAATCACTGCTAACTCTCGTTCAAAAGGAATGAACTTTTCCAGCAATACTGGCGCATATCCTAGCTTTTGCCAAATGTCCTGTAAGTCAGTACTAGTTTTAACAACAAATGTGCCTTGCCCATCATAGCCGTGGCGTCGCGCCTTGAGGACGAGCGGAAACTCTAACTCGCTTAGGTTCATCGGTGCAAGAGAAGATGCAGGAGACACTAATTCCTCATTGCCAACGTCTCCCGCAAGTGTCATAAACTCTGGCTGAGGTAAGCCAATATCTTCTAGATAACAGCGTTGATCATATTTATCCAAAAGCGGTGCTAAGGCTTCTAGGCGTGGGCGAAAGCAAACACCCTGCTGTGCCAACGGCATCAAAGCTGGCAAATTAATGAATTCGTTTTCAAACGTGATGACATCACAACGAGATGCAACTTCACCCGTCGCGGTGGCATCATCAATTGGCGCAAAAATTGTGTCCGAAGCAATTGCCACCGCTGGATCAGTAGGATGGGGGGTCTGTATGATTAGTTCAATTCCCAAAGCCTTAGCTGCACCCGCCATCATCCAGGCAAGCTGCCCTCCACCAATCACACCCACACGCTTGATATTGCTAGGTGAACTCTCAGCGAGGCGGGTGGTTTGAATAGACTCTTGGTAAGATGGGGAGGCGTTAATCGGCGTGGATTTTGAAACCATAGTCTGTGTCTTCGGGAATGGGGAATTGGGAATTGGGTGACGCTGGCATCCGGAGGCTCCCTCCGGATGAGGAAGCGCACCCGCAGGGAATTGGTAAGAGACTTAGATGTACCTCACTCTCAACGAGAATTGCTCTATATATTATTAAACCTTAAATGAAAATTGCATCTCTTTCGCTGTAGGCTGTTTTATTCAGCAATTTTGACACACAGAATAAAGACTCTATGAACGGTATTTTTATAAGGGCTTATAGTCGATTATTACAAATAATTGTCAGGATATTTTGCAAGTTAACAGGTAAGGGAGGAGGAAAATTTGCTAAGTTCCTCCCTAAAGATCAAAGATTTTTGATTCCTAATTATTGCGGCAATTTAAATTTTGAGGTGGATACAACCTATCCGATGGAATCCTCCGTTTGGTTGGCAGGAGTCTACGACGTTACAACAACTAACTTTTTAAAAAAAGTCATCCACCCAGATGATGTAGTTCTTGATATTGGAGCGAATTGTGGTGCCCTTACCTTAGTCGCCGCTAGTTTAATCGATCAAGGAAAAATTTATGCTTTTGAACCAGCACCAACAGTTCGTTCTAGGCTTCAAGGCAATGTAGAGTTAAATCCTAAACTCAAAGAGATTGTAACGGTTTTGCCCTATGGGCTTGGACGACACAACTACAAAGGCTTTTATAACGAAGATCCAAATTATAGAGGCAACGGTTCTCTGCATGGACAAAAGGGAATTGCTGTAGAAGTATTTTCTCTAGATGAATGGGTTGCTCTTGAGAAATTAGACAAGATAGATGTGATTAAGATTGATGTTGAAGGGATGGAATATGATGTGCTGATGGGGGGTAAAGCTGTTCTAGAGAAATACCATCCGATTCTGTATTTTGAAACCCTAGAAATATTTTTTGCAACCAGTTCCCACAGCATTAAAGACACCTATGAATTCCTTTCTAGCTTAGGGTATAGGATTATTTACCCTACAGCCTCGTACTCAGAAATTCCGTTCGAGGGGCCTTATCCCCCTAATTCAGTTGCAATTCATTCAAGCCAAGCCGCTAGACTAAGAAAATAGAGGGTAGTCTTTAACCGAATTGCTGTTACTGAACTAATAGACGTTAGATTATCTCATCGACATCCCAAAGAATCACGAGTCGTTACGCCTGTCTTAGAATTTACGCCAGATGCCTTAGCACAGAGTTCTTTGACTTGGGCACCATCGAGAATCGCGTCACTAAAGTCGGCACCACGGATGTCAGTACCGTTAAAGATAGAGCGCAGCAAGATGGCTTCACTCAATATGGCATCGCTTAAATCTGCGCCAGTCAAATTTACCTGATCTAACATTCCGTAAGTTAAATCCGCGCCGTGCAGATTTGCCTGAGTCATCACCGAGGCGCTAAAAATCGTTCCCCGCAAATCGGCATCAGCAAAGTTAGTTAACTCCAAATTTGCATTAGAAAACTCAGCAGTTCGTAAGGTTTGCCCCGAAAAGTCATGGGCTTTTAGTTCTGCATTACTGTAGGACAGCGGAGGAGGATAGTCAGCCGCTTCTGCTGGGAAGGCACAGCATAGAGCAAGGAGCGTCAAGAGGAATGCAGCTAGTCGCCGAACAATCATCATTAATAAAACTTCATAAGTGGTATTTCAATCTTAATCAGAGATTTGCTACCATATCCAATTGCCTATTAGGGGCGCACGGCTGTCATTGGTGTCAACTTAAGGAAATACTGCCCCAAATAAGTTGGGTGTGAGCGTCGATGTCTCGATGACGTTTGCGCCTAGCTTTCACCACACCCAACAGCTTGGCTTTAC